>ENA-UENX01000094-UENX01000094.1-marine-metagenome-genome-assembly--contig:-NODE-94-length-45197-cov-148.488951_pt1 | contig 45197 bp, 36 predicted proteins | sample MGYA00237875_ERZ529327 | MGnify/ENA primary metagenome ERZ529327 (study PRJEB26372, sample SAMN05368347) | marine metagenome | biome: cultured habitat; feature: ocean water; material: water; isolation... | reverse complement strand
GATCGCGATCGCTATGAACTCAAATCATACCTTCATTTATCAACCCTGCATAAGTCAAGCTATCCTCATTATCGGAGTCGGTAGTCGAAAATTTGCCAACTGTAGCACCTGGCGTTACATTCTCGTCAACAGTATTGTTCTCAAGCTAGAGATCTGTGGGAGCAGAGTTGTCGTCTAAAAAATTAAAAGTTTCTACAGAACTACTTAGAAAACTTTCATCCTCAGTTGCAAGAAGATCGAAAGCAACTGCATTTACTCTATTTTCATCAGTACTAATTCCATCATCCATCAATAATTATGAAAACTGTTCTTTCCCACCCGACTGAGTCCAACTAGCATTGACTATATCTACCTTGGCATCGTTAATTGCATAATCTATAACCTCAATAATATCAGAATCATCCCCAACTGGAATCTCATCTAGAGCAACATCAGACTAAGTAAAGTTAAAGGCTTTCACAGGAACCATTTCGACATTCCAATTTACCCCAAGGGACTTGCGTAAAAATAGGATCCCTGCTAAAATAAAAGAGGCAGCAACTAGCAGATTTATAGAAGCAACTACTTGCAGGTTGGAAGCAAAGGAATCTCTAGAATTCTACTACTAAACAATTGAATTAAATCAACCTTTGAAGATGCAGCGAAGAAACTGAGGGAACATCATAAGCGTGACTTTATGGCAAGAATTGCTGAGAAAAAACCAGGAAGATGCACGAGCATACATTGAGCATTACATGAAAATTTCTGAAGTGGCAGCAAATATTCAATCCTGGCTTTTTCAAAACAATATGAGCGAAACACAATTATGTCAAGGTTTGGTAACTGAAGGCGGGAATAATTTTATGTACTTGAGTCGGGTATGAGTTGGGTTTATCCCCTCTAACCACCGGGAAGTGTTGGAAAACACAGGGTAGCACTGGGAATGGGGGAAATGAAAAAGCATAATATGCGTCACAATTTAGAGGAATATTACCACAGTTTGTGGGCAAAAATGGCAGGTAACGGTTTGTCAGAAATTGAGTTAGGAATTCTAAGAGTAAAAGTCTGGGGAAGAAGAAGCAGTTTCTGTGGAAAGAATAGCTCAATTCATAGATTAGATATTGATGAATCTTATATTATCTAGAGGAAGTGTTAGAAATTTGGCTCGAATTTTTATCTTGGCAAGAAATAGGAGGAAAAGTTTTCTACAGTTTATATCGTTCGAGTTTCTGTAACTTTTTGCGGCTATAGAACCTCTACAGGTATCTCTAAAAAATTATAAGAGGATATAGCTGCCACCACCTTCCTTTGATAACTCCAACCTCTTAAGCGTCAGTCAAATAAAACAAAAATTAATCTTGGCATCGGCATTTTCGGTGAGTTCTTTCAAAGGTTTTTGGTCAAGCTCTTACATCTCCCCATCCAAGAGTTAGTTCTCTCAATAAAACACCTTGTTTTGACGGGAACAAATCCTGTTTTTCTTTCCTGTTTTTTCTCTCCTAATGATTGTTTTGGTGAGAGTTTCAGTCAAATTTTATCAGAACCCCAGGATAGATTTTTTGAACTCCTGTATGTTTTTTTTGGGTGGTATCCATTACCAAGTCAAATGGTAATCTTAGGGATATTTACAGTTTTAGATTTAAAATAGTCAATATTTGATAACATTTCTATCAAACTAATATCATCTGCTAGATTAAGATATTTTCAACTTACTCCTTCTGCAAAAAGGCTTAAAGGCAAAGGCATCTACAAAACCAGGTATTACTTTGAGTAACTATCAAGAATCTCCCATCCGTCATTTTCATTTTTATTTGGACAAATATTTGAGTTAACATCAAGTCAAGTTGAAAAGTTATAATTTAAAGTATGGTGTTGTTTTTTTACTTCTTTGTCCATTTGATACCCTTGTCCACTTTATCTGATCCTATTGTTAAAACTTTTTATAATTATTTATTATATAACAATAACTTATATTACGAGTTATTGCTCCCATTACTAGGCACTCTTAGTTTTAGAAAAGTACATTTAAGTTAGAATTAATAAATAAAAGTTTACATTTTTTTTGTATTTATGGCCACTTAATATGGTGAGTAATTAGTAAACAGCATAATTATAAGGGATATATCTCCCATATGACTATCAACATCTGAATAAGAGGAAGCAAAAATGTTTGAACGTTTTACAGAACAATCAATCAAAGTAATTATGTTAGCTCAGGAAGAGGCCCGTCGCTTAGGGCATAACTTTGTGGGAACAGAGCAAATTCTTCTGGGGTTAATTGGTGAAGGTACAGGTATTGCCTCTAAAGTACTGAAGGAAAATGGTGTAAATCTCAAAGATGCTCGGAACGAAGTAGAAAAAATTATTGGCCGTGGTTCTGGGTTTACTCCAGCAGAAATTCCTTTTACTCCCAGAGTAAAAAGGATGTTAGAAATTTCTCTAGAAGAAGCGAGGAAATTAGACCATAATTATATTGGCACAGAACATTTGCTACTGGGATTACTACAAGATTCTGAAGGAGTAGCTGCTAAAGTATTGGACAACTTGGGAGTTGATAAAGGTAAAATTCGGACTCAAGTAATTCGCTCCCTGGGAGAAGTTGCTGCTGTTGCTCCTGGGGGTTCTACCCCTAGTGGTAAGAAAGCTGTTACTCTAGAAGAGTTTGGTACAGACTTAACAAAATTAGCAGCAGAGGGTAAGATAGATCCAATAGTAGGCCGAAAAACTGAAATTGAACGAGTGATACAAGTCTTAGGCCGTAGGACAAAAAATAATCCTGTTCTTATTGGTGAACCTGGAGTAGGAAAAACAGCTCTTGCTGAGGGATTAGCTCAACGGATCATTAATCAAGATGTTCCCGATATCCTAGAAAATAAACAGGTGGTTAGTCTCAATATTGGTTCTCTGATAGCTGGTACTAGGTTTAGAGGAGAATTTGAGGAAAGATTGAAAAAAATAATGGATGAAATTCGTGCTAATGGTAACATTATTTTGGTAATTGATGAAATTCACACTGTTGTAGGTGCTGGTGCTATTGAGGGTAGCATGGATGCTGCTAATATTCTCAAACCTGCTTTGGCAAGGGGTGAGTTACAATGTATTGGAGCGACTACCCTAGATGAATATCGCAAGCATATTGAAAGAGATGCTGCTCTCGAACGTCGTTTCCAACCAGTGAAAGTCGGTGAACCCAGTGTAGAACAGACTATTGAAATTCTTTATGGGGTACGCTCTGCTTATGAACAACACCACAGGTTAACTATTTCTGATGAGGCTCTTAGAGCTGCAGCTCAGTTATCTGATCGCTATATTAGTGACCGCTTCTTACCAGATAAAGCTATTGACCTTATTGACGAAGCTGGTTCCCGTGTTAGAGTGAAAAATTCTATGGTTTCACCACAGTTAAGGGAACTAAGACGAGAGCTTTCTAGAGTGATAAAAGACAAAGAAGAAACTGTTCGTCAACAAGATTTTGAAAAAGCTAGTCAACTGCGCGATCGTGAACTAGGCATTCAAGCAGAGATTGAAGAAACTACCTCTAACAAACAAGACAAAAAAAACAGTAAGTCTCCTGTAGTGACTGAAGACGATATTGCTGATATTGTCGCATCTTGGACTGGAGTCCCTGTGAGTAAGTTGACAGAATCAGAGTCTGAGAAACTATTACATATAGAAGATACTTTGCATCAACGCCTTATTGGTCAAGAAGATGCAGTGAAAGCTGTTTCCCGTGCTTTACGTCGGGCTCGTGTTGGTTTGAAGAACCCTAAGCGACCTATTGCTAGTTTTATTTTCTCTGGTCCGACTGGTGTTGGGAAAACAGAACTGACAAAAGCATTAGCTGCTTATTTCTTTGGTTCTGAAGAGGCGATGATTAGGTTAGATATGTCAGAATATATGGAACGTCATACCGTTTCTAAACTTGTTGGTTCTCCTCCAGGATTTGTAGGTTATGATGAAGGTGGGCAATTAACGGAAGCTGTACGTCGTCGTCCGTACACTGTAGTTTTGTTTGATGAGATTGAAAAGGCTCATCCAGATGTATTTAATATTATGCTGCAAGTTCTCGAGGATGGTCGTTTAACTGACTCTAAGGGTCGAGTAGTAGATTTTAAGAATACCTTAATCATTATGACTTCTAATATCGGTTCTCAAGTGATTGAGAAAGGTGGCGGTGGTTTAGGGTTTGAGTTTGCTGAGGATAAAGAAGAAGCTCAATATAATCGTATTCGTAATTTGGTTAATGAGGAACTGAAACAATATTTTCGCCCAGAATTTCTAAACCGTTTGGATGAAATTATTGTTTTCCGTCAGTTGACTAAGGATGAGGTTAAAGAGATTGCAGAAATTATGCTACGGGAGGTATTTAGTCGTTTAGGGGATCGTGAAATTACTCTGACAGTCAGCGATAAGTTTAAAGATCGTTTGATAGAAGATGGATTCGATCCTAGTTACGGAGCTAGACCTCTACGTCGAGCTATTATGCGTTTGTTAGAAGATGTTTTGGCAGAAGCGTTATTAGCTGGTAAGATTCAGGATGGGGAAAATGTTTATGTAGATTTAGATGAAAACCGTGAGGTAAAAGTTACACCTATTGGCAATTCTGAAAAACAACTCCCGGAGTTTGCTTACAGCAATAATTAAAAAAATCTCTGGAAATTATCTCAACTTTTTTCAAGCTATTTTAGAGACGTTTTATACAACGTCTCTAATGTTGACTATAAATGGTATCAAAGCATTATATTTAGGACTTACCCATAACGCTATTAGTAGGATGTGTTTCGTTCACGATATGAAAAGCGCACTGCGTAATGCACCAAGATTCTATATATAGTGCCTTTGCGTAAGTCCTGACCACTATATTGCAACCAACCAAAGTTGAGGTGACTCTTCGTCCTGAAGATATAAAAATGGTAGAATATGTGAGCAAAATTTAAGCTCGGCTTTTTTTTTATTCTTTTTAGTTCCTAAATTTCTATTTGTAGTCAACATTAGATATATATCAATAATATCCAATCCGTTAGTATCGCTAGAATTGAAGACTGTAGGGGTTTGGTCTCTAAACCCTCTAAAAACTACAGTTTTCCACAATACTGATCCTAGAGCTTTGTTTTCTCAAGTAAGCGTATTTGATATACTATCATGTGCGATACCATTAGTATAGTATTATATAGAAAAGATCAGGGCAAACGCACACAAAACTTAACATAAGCAGGACTTACGGATATAAACTCAATATAGTGGTTCAACTTCAAATTATTACCTATTTATACGCGCTTATATAGCAGTATGTCCGTAAGTCCCGAGCAGAAAAATTCAACAGGAATGCTCATCTGCTTTGGGGGTTTCCAAAAGTTGAATATCGTTGTTCAAGATATCCAACCCTTTTTTACCCAAAGCTTCTGTCAAAACCATTTGAATTTCAGTAGCACTTTGCTCCTTAGCGCTCTCGAGTTCTTCCTCAATTTTTTGGATAATTTTTTGTTCAATTTTAGCTAGAAATTGAGAGGCATCAATACTTGAATAACGACGTTTAATACCTGAATCAAATTCATCTCCAACTACAGGTGTATTTTTATAAATTAGCTCATTAACACTCTTATTTAATTCGCCAAAAAAGTCACTGATACCGTTAGTAATGAATGCTATCTAATCAACCGTCTCCTTCATAAGAATTATCTGGTTTTTCTTCCTTACCCGGTTTTCCATCATCAACTTCTTCTTTGGTGGGAATAGTCTTGATTATAGATGATCGAGATAGTTGGCGATCGCTAAACTTCAAATTTTCAACATTAATTAATTTATCTTTCCCATCAGATTTAGTTCCCTTAGTATGTTGAAGATTTAGAAATTCCAACCCATTTTCTTTTACTTTGGAGATTTTGTAATTGGCATATTTGTCAGAAAAAACCGCCGTATCTTTACCTTCACCACCATCAACTAAATCATTGACACCGTTTCCTTTTAGGGTATCGTTTTCTTCATCACCATGTAAAAAATCATTACCTTTTTTGCCTGTAATGTTGTCTTTACCACCTTCACCGAATATTAAATGAGCATCGTTACTTTTGGCGCTGAGATAATCATCACCTTTTTTCTTGATAAATTTATCAACAATGATATTTTCAATTTTTTTCTTTTCTTTTTAATAAACCGCTTGATTTCGCAAGTTAACTTCTGTAGTTGGTTGTACTCCAACAGGTGTCCATACTCGTCATCAAATTTGCTTCAGGCCCAAACGATGTTCACACATTGCCCGGAGCTCCAAAGTAGCTTCTGGATATTCAGCTTTTAAAAGTTCAAATCAGTGATAGAGTTTTTTTCCATTCCTCTTATTCGACTGGAGTTGCTGACTTTTTATGCAAAGGATCGGGAGATTCGTAATAATTATTCTATTGAGAGTATTCTCATACTCTGCGACGAGCAACTCAATAGTCCAAAAATTTCTGTTAACCAATCGCCCATCTTACGTCCATTCCATAATTCTCTATCTGGCGCTTTCTCCTAAAGAGCTATTTCTAGTTAAGCTTGTCCTTCATCTCAAAAAAATCCTTTTGATCCTGGATATTTATAGCCACGGTTTACAGCTCCTTTTTTACCCTGCTAATTGTAGAGACCTACAATTTACGAATACTCTTCAAACAACAGCCTGTAAGTGAAGAAACGATTAGAGTGTTGTTTTTTCTTTTGCACTTAAGCCAAATGATTTGGTATCTTATTCTTCGTATTGGGTCATGGTCACGGGTAATTCAGTAATTCCTTTCTAATTCATCAACACTCAGGTATTCTTAAATACTTAGGCATTTTAGCATAATAGTAATCAGTCATGGGAAGGAAATTATTTTAGTCTTCTTCTATTATATACAAACAATATTATTAGACATAATATCAATACTTTGAGAATTAATCAACAAACCCTATGTTATAAAGACAACATAAATTCTATCTTTTTGTCAAGTTTGATGTGAATAAATGATGTTTATAAAGCATAGCCATGAAAGGGGATGAACAAAATCAAAATCAACTTCAGTATTTCATTCCAGACGAATATCTTAGTCAAAAGTACCGATAACTAATACCATACCTGATACCTAATAACTGATAACTGAAATGACCCATACTCCCAATAATAGTTTTGTATTAGTCTAGTAGATTTAGATTAGATTTAGATCAAAAAGTAGCATCGCTCTTGATTAATGACTGATATGATAAGATAATTTGCTTATAAGAAAAAATAAAACATATCCCATATTTTATGTATGTCTGATACTTCCGTCTCAACTACTTCTACCTCAACAAAAGAAGTAAGTACCAACTTACAGGTCAGGTTCAAAACAGAGAAAGGAAAGTTGCTATTACTATTCCCACCAGAATCCAATCATGGTGACATAGAAAGTCCAATACCTATGACCTGGACAGAAATTTGGCAACAGTTAAAGCAACGCCTCAAGGCAGGAGAGAAATTTTGGCAACCACAAACAGAAGTAGAACTCATTGCATTTGATCGCCTATTAGATACTCGTCAACTTCAAGAAATAGCCGAGGCTCTTTTAGAAGTCAAACTAAATCTCAAAAGAGTTAGCACATCACGTCGTCAAACTGCTGTAGCAGCAGCTACAGTAGGCTATTCTGTGGAACAAAAATCTACCTTGAATACCCTAAATAAAACTTCTACAAAGAAAGTTCAACCTTTAGCCGAACCACTTTATCTAGAAATGACTGTACGTTCTGGGGTAGAAATTCGGCATCCAGGTACCATAATAATTATAGGAGACCTAAATCCAGGTGGATATGTAATTGCAGATGGGGATATTCTTATATGGGGTCGTTTACGAGGAGTAGTCCATGCAGGTGCTCAAGGAAATTCTAAGAGTGTAATTATGACTTTGCAAATGGAACCAACTCTGTTGAGGATTGCCGATAAAGTTGCTAGAGGGCCAGAAAAAGTACCAGTCCAATTTTATCCTGAAGTAGCTTATGTTCTAAACCAAGGAATTCGTATCAGCAGAGCTAAAGATTTTGCTAAGATATATCGTTAACGCAGTGATAACTCACAAGGCGGGAAGTAAAAAGTAATTTTTGTAATGGAGATTTTGAGCAACTCTCTAAAAGTATTTCGCCTAAAAAAGCTGGTTTTTAGACCCAATTATTTTGATAAATTGATTTAATAAAACAGCAATCCACCTATTGGTTATAATAATTTTTACAGGATTTAACTCTAACTGAAAATCCTGAAAATTACGATTCCTGAGTTTTAACTCCTAGCTTCTAACTGCCACCAAAATATTACAACTTAAATCTCCAAAATTATCTTTTTATGTTTTTCACCTATAGTAATTAATGGCCTCAATATAAAGAGTAAAAATTTAATCTGGGAAATACTCATAGAAGGGTTGAGGATATATCAGTTTTAAAGTATTTGCTAATTAACTGAATTATTTGGCAAAAAAAAATTTTATTGATAGAATTGCGCTTTGTATTTTTACAAAAATTGATTATATACAATTACTTAATGTCTAATAGCTTATGAGCAGAATTATTGTGATTACTTCTGGTAAAGGTGGAGTAGGAAAAACTACTTGCACAGCAAACTTGGGGATGGCTTTAGCTCAACAAGGTCACCAAGTCGCAGTAATTGATGCAGATTTTGGCTTGAGAAACTTGGACTTACTTCTGGGTTTAGAAAATAGAATTGTCTACACAGCAGTGGAAGTATTAGCAGGAGAATGTCGCTTGGAACAAGCAATAGTTAGAGATAAGCGACAACCTCGTTTATCTCTTCTACCCGCTGCCCAAAATCGTTTGAAAGAAGCAGTGACTCCTCAACAAATGCAAGAATTAGTAGATATGTTGAGCCCAAAATATGAATATATTTTGATTGACTCTCCTGCTGGAATTGAACAGGGTTTTCAGAACGCGATCGCCCCAGCCCAAGAAGCCTTAATTCTTACAACTCCAGAAATATCTGCAGTCCGTGATGCAGACAGAGTAATTGGACTGCTAGAAGCACATAACGTGAAAAATATCCATCTAATAGTAAATAGGATTAAACCCCAGATGGTGCAAGCTGATGAAATGATGTCTGTACAAGATGTAGAGGAAATACTCGCTATCCCACTCATGGGAATTATTCCAGATGACGAAAGAGTAATTGTATCTACTAACCGAGGAGAACCTTTAGTATTAACAGAAAATCTTTCTCAGGCAGGCTTAGAATTTAATAACATTGCTCGTCGTTTAGATGGAGAAAAAGTAGAATTTATAGACCTGAACCCTCCACCAGAAAACTTTTTTACTTGGTTGCGCAAAATATTGTCATCTAAAGTTATTTGACCCTGAAAAATCCTACCTCAACTTACCTCATATATTAACTATCTTAGTTTAAGCTAATGCTAAACGAAATTATAGAAAAACTTTTTTATAGAAATAATCCGAAGAGTCGTGAAGAAGTTAAGCGTCGTCTGAAATTGGTTATTGCACATGACCGCGCCGATCTTAATCCAGAAATTATTCAAGCAATGAGAAAAGATATTATAGATGTAGTATCTCGCTATGTTGAAATAGATGATACTGATTCAGAATTTTTGTTAGAAAATAATCAAAGAGCCACAAGTTTAGTGGCCAATTTACCCATTAGACGTATTAAGGCCAAACCAACCCAAGATCAGGAAGATTGAATTCAGGAAGTCTAGGGAGACTCCTGACAGCTTTGTCCCCCTTGTCCCCAACGAAATGCGAGTAATCAAAAAGGCAAGTAGCTACTACATCATTATTTCTATTGAGTCTAATTTAGATCTCCTTGACCCGATGTAATACCTCATGTCTCTGGTATTGGTATAGACTTGGGACTCTCCAAATTTTTAGTAACCAGGGAAAGTAAATTGGAATTGATAGAGATAAACAAATTATACCAAAAGTTATAAGGCCAACTCAAATTGCTACAAGGAAAACTGAAGAATAAGAAGAAAAATTCCCGACCCTGTCTGAAAATCAAAAAAACTAATTTGGTGGCCACATAAAAAAAATTGCAACTGTTTATAAAGGACTTTTTATTAAAGACAGCACATTATTATTTATGTATGAACAAAAAAAATAAATTCAATAGCCCCTCTGGGATAGGGGATAAAAAAATCACCTTATGTTTTTCCAGCTTATGATTTAATAATAATTCCCGTGCATTAATGCTATGCTCAGGAAAAACTTCAGCTATTAAGTAATTGACACAAAGAGAATAATCTTTTTGCTCCATTAATACTAAGTTAATGAATGTTAATTTTAAACTTTGTTGTAGGAAGCCTACCTACTATACCCATCCCCCTCTCCCCCGATCGGTTTAGGTTTAGGGGTAAACCTCCTGCTCAAAGTGCCAAGTTGAAAAGTTTTTGAGAAATAATATTAGAAGTAGTTACTGATAACTAATAACTGATAACTCAAATGACCAACCAGGAATAATATTTGCACAGGATAGGTTTCTGAAAATATTAGGGAGGTCTTCATTTTGTGAGAATCCCTGACCCATTAATAGTCGCGAGTATGTCAATCTAATATTAGACTAAAAATTCCTGAGTAAAATAATTAATATCATCCTGGATGAACGCTTCAGTGATACTCTAAAAAATAACCGGAAAATTTGGTTTCAACCCTAACCCATAAGCGGACAACTAAGGTTTTTCGTAAATTTTTTGAATGTCCCGTATTGATCCGAGAAAAGTGAAAAGTCAATGGGAAACTCACCAATTTCGGATCAGTCAATAATTACAGATAGTTAGAATGGTAAGCACCTTAGAAAAAACAAACGTAGGATCTATTACTCAAATTATTGGTCCAGTAGTAGATGTTAAGTTTCCTAGTGGAAATCTTCCAGAAATCTACAACGCCTTAACAATTACAGCTAAAAATGAAGCTGGACAAGATGTATCCGTGACCTGTGAAGTACAACAACTTCTAGGGGATAACCAAGTCCGAGCTGTGGCCATGAGTGCTACAGATGGCCTAGTGCGTGGCATGGAAGTAGTAGATACCCGTGCAGCAATTAGTGTACCAGTAGGAAATGCCACCCTTGGTAGAATATTTAATGTTGTCGGTGAACCAGTAGATGAATTAGGTCCAGTTGGTACTGAAGACAAATCTCCTATTCACCGTGAAGCTCCTAAACTAGTAGATCTAGAAACTCAGCCTTCGGTATTTGAAACAGGTATTAAAGTTGTAGACCTACTTGCCCCTTATCGTCGTGGTGGAAAAATTGGGCTATTTGGTGGTGCTGGTGTAGGTAAAACCGTTATCATCATGGAATTAATTAACAACATCGCTAAAGCTCACGGTGGAGTATCCGTTTTTGGTGGTGTGGGAGAGCGGACTCGTGAAGGTAATGACCTTTACAATGAGATGATTGAGTCCAAAGTAATTAACCCAGAAAACCTTAGTGAATCTAAAGTGGCTCTGGTTTATGGTCAGATGAATGAACCACCAGGAGCTAGGATGCGTGTTGGTCTTTCAGCTTTGACAATGGCAGAATATTTCCGGGATGTTAGTAAGCAAGACGTACTACTATTTATTGATAATATCTTCAGATTTGTACAAGCCGGTTCTGAAGTATCTGCTCTTTTAGGAAGAATGCCTTCTGCGGTGGGATATCAACCTACCCTTGGTACAGAGATGGGTGAATTGCAAGAACGAATTACTTCTACAAAAGAAGGTTCTATTACTTCTATTCAAGCTGTGTATGTACCTGCGGATGACTTGACAGATCCCGCACCTGCTACTACTTTTGCTCATCTAGATGCTACAACAGTATTATCAAGGGGTCTTGCTTCTAAGGGAATCTATCCAGCAGTTGACCCCTTAGATTCTACATCTACTATGTTACAACCAAGTGTAGTTGGTAAAGAACACTATGATGTTGCTCGTGCAGTACAATCTACTCTACAAAGATACAAAGAACTTCAAGATATTATCGCTATTCTTGGTTTAGATGAATTATCAGAAGATGACCGTCTGGTTGTAGCTCGTGCTCGTAAAATTGAGCGCTTTTTATCACAACCATTCTTTGTAGCTGAAGTATTTACCGGTTCTCCTGGTCAATATGTGAAGTTAGAAGATACTATGAAAGGTTTCAAAATGATTTTATCTGGTGAACTTGACGATTTACCAGAGCAAGCTTTCTACATGGTAGGTGGTATTGACCAGGTAATTGCCAAAGCTGAAAAACTTAAAGCAGAAGCATAGTTATATTTGCTTTGTTAGTAGTCAGCTAGTAAATAAATGTTGACAGTTGACTGGTTGATGCTCAACCTTGAGAGCGACAGTCAACTGACAAATAAAAAAAATAATAACAAATAATTGACAAATGACGTTAACTGTGCGTGTAATAGCTCCCGACAAAACAATTTGGGACAAAGAAGCTCAAGAAGTAATTCTACCTAGTACAACAGGTCAATTAGGAATTTTAGGTGGGCACGCTCCACTTTTAACTGCTTTAGATACAGGTGTAATGCGAGTTCGTGCTGAAAATGACTGGATAGCGATCGCTCTGATGGGTGGTTTTGCTGAAATAGAAGCAGATGAAGTAAGTATACTTGTTAATGGCGCTGAAAGAGGAGATAATATTGACACTGAAAAAGCCCGTTTAGCTTATGAGGAAGCAGAAAAACGGCTGCAAACTTCTGAAAGTAGTGATAATCTTCAAGAAAAGATTAAGGCTAAACAAACCTTAAAGCGAGCCAGAGCACGCCTGCAGGCGGCTGGTGGAATGGTTAACTAAAGTCCTACTTCTATTAACAGGGACTGCATTTGCTCCCAGGTCAGTCCCTGTTTAATATAAACAGGTGCTTCTGGGTTGTAGGGAGATTCAAGTATATCAAGACTGATTATCTTAGCTGTTTCTGGCAAAACAGGTACATCTGGATTAAAAGCAGTAGGCTGCATCAAAGAACTAGAAAAACCTTTAAATATAGCTATTTCATCTGGCTGTTGATCAATTACTATATTAACTATTAATACTTGATTTGCTTGCTTAATTGTGTACTGTTCCAAACGATGAGCAATATTATTATTCATTGTTTGTAGGTAAAATACTCTGTTAATAATGTAGTAGTATCAAATTTATATTTATTTTGCCTCTTGCCTACTTCATCTAAAATCTTAAATTAATTTAATTCTATATATTAATTTCCTGTAGCAGATCGTCCTTGTCTCTGTAATTTAACCAAAATGAAATAGGAAAGAAAAATTGTATAAATTACTAATCCAGAAAATCCTAAAAAGCCTATAAATTCTGGAGGCCAATCTGGGTGAAAAATTTGTTTAAATAACCAGGGCGGATCTAACCAAACACGACAAGAAGGATCACTTAGTAATTGATTATGGGATTTGAAACCACAAACCACAAAAGGAATTTGAAGTATTATGCCCAGTAAATTATAAGTGGTACAAGCCCAACGCCAAGAAGTCAAACTAGCTTTGAGAGGAGAATTTCGTAAATCTCTAATTTCCTCATTCAAATCTACCCAAAACCACAAAGATATAGGAATTAAAAATCGAGCTATTAATGATGTTAAAAAACTAATAGGTACTGCTGCAATCATTAAGTAAAGTGAGATAGCTAATAAACTAGCAACTCGCCAATAAATAATCAACAAGTTTTGAATAGCTTCAGATTTTTTAACAAAAGCCCAAATTAATAGAAATAAAGGTATTACTACAGTAAATAAAACCGCTAACCTATAATCCATCCAGATCAAAGTTTTTAATCCAGATGTAATAGCTAAGGGTAAAAAATTCAACATAAATAATTAGTAACTTATAAATCGTTTTTAGGGCTGACTGGAAAAGTTCAAAGTTAAGAGCCAGGGCCATGGTTGGTGTGCAAATGGGCGATGGGCAAGAGGTAAAATATATTAATATTTATTAATACATTTTTTGTGGACTTTGTGAGAAAAAATAGCAAGTGAGCAAATATTAGTGTTCAAATTTTTTGGCATTTTTATCCAACTTAGAAATACTTAAACTGATTATATACCATGATTCTATATTGATTGAGTAAGCTCAATTTAAATGTCATTATTAACAATAAGAAAGTTATTTAGGATTTGATATTAATTTAATTTAATAGTAAGCAACTGAATCAAAAACTTAAGGATTTCAGTTGCTTACTTACTTAAAATATATTGAATAAACTACATTGTAATAAGTGCCTATTCAACTAGTTAATTCTAGTTATCATCTATTCGACATTCGGCAGCCTCGGGATTATTCTCACAATAAATTTCAAAGGAACTCTTAGGCTTTTGTTCCTTTTGATGAGAAGCTTCAGCTTGAAGTTCTTCTACTGCATCCCAAGCTGCTGCACATTCTTTAGAGTTAGCACCAGAAATATCACAAGCTTGGCGAGCTATCTGGCGCTCTTGTTCAATTTTTTCCTCAATGTCATTATTGGTCATAGTTTTTTAATTTTGATTGACTACCTACAAATTTAAATTTTAGGGCCTAATTCCTAACTCAACTAAAACACTAGAATTAAGAGATAGGGATAAAAAAACAGGCAAAAAAATCCAGCGAGGATAGTCCCTTTTTCCTATTTATATTAGGTTTTTAGAGATTCTTCACCAAATGATCTTGATTTTTTAAGATTTACCTATAAGATATTAAACTTAAAAATGTTTAGCATATTAAAGGATACTTAGTTAATATAATAACATAACTAATATAATGATTTATTTTATAAGTAAAAACTATGAAATTAAATTAAAGTTTAATATTATAGTAAATATCAGTATACTTCTTGATATGATTCCCTATTCGCAATTATTTAAATGAAAGATTAAGATGAGAAATATAATTATAATTTATAAGGAGCGTCAAACAGATGCGGTGGTCAAACTCTCTATCAACCCGTCCTTCATTAGAAGCAGCAGTTAAGGAAGTAGTAGAAAAAAGTTCAGAATCATTAGGAACTAAAGCAGATTTAGGACTGGTATTTATCTCATCAGCTTTTACCAGTGAATATCCACGGCTAATGCCTCTACTGAAAAAACATCTACCAGAAACTATTACGATAGGCTGCGGTGGAGGTGGTATTGTTGGTATGAATGAGCAAGGAAAACCGCAAGAACTAGAGCAAAAAACTGCAATTAGCCTCAGTTTAGCACATTTACCAGAAGTTGCAGTAAAAGCTTTTCATATATCAGCAGGACAGCTACCAGATTTAGATAGTTCCCCAGATCGTTGGTGTAATCTTATTGGAGTACCAACTGTAGACAAACCTCAATTTATTATACTTGCCGATCCATTTTCTGCTAAAATAAATGACTTACTTCAAGGACTAGATTATGCTTATCCTCATTCTCCTAAGGTGGGAGGATTAGCTAGTAACGGAATAAATGGCCAAAATGCAGGACTCTTTTGTGAAAATAATCTCTACCAAGAAGGAGCTGTAGGTGTTTCTTTATCTGGTAATATAATATTAGAAACAATAGTAGCTCAGGGCTGTCGCCCTGTTGGTCAACCTTATAGAGTTACACAAGGAGAACGTAATATAGTTTTAGAACTTGAAGAGTTAGTTAGTTCTAATCAAATAGTTAGTGATGGTGTTAAACAGTCTCCATTAGAAGCATTACAAAATTTAGTACAAAATCTTGATGAAAAAGACCGCAAGCTAGCCGAAAACTCCCTATTTGTTGGTATAGTTAGGGACGAATTTAAACAAAACTTGGAACAAGGAGACTTTTTAATTCGTAATTTAATTGGGGTAGACCCTAAAGCGGGAGCGATCGCTATCGGAGATCAAGTTAGGACAGGCCAAAGAATTCAATTTCATTTACGGGATGCTCATACTTCAGCAGAAGATTTAGAAATGTTACTACAACGTTATCAAAGAAAGGTTGGTTTTCAAAGTACAGCTACAAACAATGCTACTGCTTTAATGTTCTCTTGTTTGGGACGTGGAGAAGTACTATATGGTAAACCTAACTTTGATTCTAGCTTATTTAGTAGTTATTTAAATATCCCTATCAGTGGTTTTTTTTGTAATGGTGAAATTGGACCTGTAGGTAGTAGTACATTTTTACATGGTTATACCTCTGTATTTGGTATTTGCCGTCAACTTTCTTGAAGAAGTCATAACTGAATAATGAATTAAAAGTCAAAAGCTATAAGTATTTATTTTTGAAAGGACGTTCCATGCAGCGTCCCTACTTAGTTCCGACTCCCGCGCCAGAAAGGGACACAGGTAACTCATTACTTATGGGCATTGTTCTCTGGAAAAAATAGAGCCCAAAATCAATATACTTGTTGAAAAAGTTAAAAATAGAGAATCAATAAATATTATAAAAAGTCAAAAAAAAGTTGATTTTGATCATATAGTACTAAAAAAAAATATTAGGAAATTGATCAATTTGAAATATTTGATAGCTAATAGTTTTAACTATATCCCTCTAGAAGCAAGTTTCTCTGGAAATACGGAGCTGAATGCTGATTCTTAAAGCTAGAAGATAGAATAATTTACTTAGGGAAATATACTAATTTTATTGTAAAAGCAATATTGCATTATTATCAATGCTATTAGTGGTATTAAAACTTTGAAAATATCGCCGGACCTCAGGTGGAAAATGAGGAAAGTCCAACACAGCATCTCCATATGCAATATCAGCCCAGAAATAACGCAAACTAGGAGCAAGTTTGGCAGCAAGTTCTGGGGATAAATTTAAAGGAGGACTAGTCAAAAGTTTAGACATAAAATAAACAGAGCGATCGCCGATCCAGCTCCGAGAAACATCACTTAGATTAGGTAAATTAGGCAAAGAATTAATCCGATAACTTTCAATCTTTAAAGACTTTTGACCACTGGCATTAGTAATAAAATCTATGATGCGATAAGGATGAGGATAAGAAACTAAAGAACCAGTTGTAATTTCATAAATTCCTTGATCTTTAGCAACATCCTGAACATGAAGATGACCAGTAAATATAAGCTGAACACCTGCAGATTGGAGAATATCTAACAATACTGACCTATTTTCTAACATGTAACGACGACCAAGAGAGTTATGAGATTGGTCAGGCAAATGTTCAATTACATTATGATGTAGCATGACTATCACTAATTCCTCTTCAGCAATGCTTAAAACCTGTTGTAACCAATCTAATTGTTCTGACTCTAAACCACCAGTATATTTTTGTTTTCCTGAAGTATCAAATTGATTAGAATTTAACCCAATTATCCGAACTCCAGGCAATACTTGTTCACTATAATATAATCTTTGCTGGTAATCATATCCACAGTGATGATAATAACTAGGAAAATTGGCTAAACCAATAGAATAATCATTAGCAAATTTTACAGGTACATCGTGATTACCAGGAACTACATATACAGGATAGGGAAGTGCAGATAATCTTTGACTGAGCCAGGTATGATTTTCTGGTTCACCATCTTGAGTTAGGTCTCCAGGTAGTAGTAAAAAATCAATATCTAACTTACTTAAATGTTCTAGTACTAACTCCAAAGCAGGAATGCTAACTTCTACTAAATGAAAACTATGTGTTTTTTCAGAAATAGTATGAGGAACAGCAATATGTAAGTCACTAGCAACAGCAAATCTAAAGTTTAAGGCCATAGAAAAAGTCCTTTGGAGATTAGGCTAAATCAATTGTTAATTATTTTTCTAGATTTCTATTTTATTTCAAAATTAGTAATCAAGAATAGATTAAGCCATACTATAGTTATAGTCTGTGGTGGGAATTAACTTCTGACTTTTGATTTTGCCCCTTCTGACTTCTACTATGGTTGACGCTCCGAGATGATAACATCTATATTAGTATAGAAACAATAAGGCAATCTGTAGACTCTAGGTGAAAGCAATGCCAGAAGCCGAACTTCCTGGAAACAATTACTTACCAAAAATAAATGATCCAGTAAATCAGCAAAAACTGGACCAAGAAAATGAGGTTGAAAAAACTAGACAACATTTAGCTCCAGAAGCACACACATCTATTCCAGAAAATGATGATTGGGAAACTGTTAATTTTCCTGATACTATTAATTTAGGTTCAATACCAGTTATAGAAACAACTGGAGTAGAACCAGAAGATTTGAAATTAACTGCTCAAGATCGAACTAAAAGAAGGTCCCAGGCAGTGCCAGATTTTGAAGTAATTTTAACAAAAGACTCTACTGAGGAACTAGAATCTGCAAATCTCATGGAGGCCTTACATCATTGTAACCGGGAACTTGTAAATCGAGTTACAGAACTAGAAACTGCCTTAGAAGAATGTCAGAAAACTCTAGAAAATCAGGAAAAGTTGCTAGAAGAAAGAACTAAAGAATTAGCAGCAACTCAACAACAGGTAACTCGTCTATTCTACAAATTAGAATTATGTAGTCAAATTATTCAACGCCAGGAAGTTTTGGTAGAGTCCCTAACCGATAGATGGGAAAAGAGTGAACAATATCAGGCACAAATGGAAAGAGAATGTACTTTAACTAAACAATCTTACAATCAACAAAGTTATTATCTTAAGGAATTAGAAAGTACTTCTCAAGAGTTGCACTCAAGACTATACCGTCAACAACAACAAACTCTTCAGTTTAAAGCAGCTTTGGACAGATCCTTAGAAATGCCAGAAAGAATGGATACACTAAATCAACCAATAGAAAGACTTACAAACCCATCTCTAGTTAGGGCGTCTCAACCCAGTTCTAAACCTGAAGCTATAAAACGAGATAATACTTTCATTCAAACTAACACGAAAATATTACCTCTGATAAATTCGGAACCAGTTAAACCATGGTCTCCACAGACAAAAAATCGACAACAGGAAACACCTATTATTAAGAAGGAAGAAAGAACTCTTACACAAATTAATTTGGGTAATAAATTAGATTTACCACAAGAAACTACCACAACTCAAAAAGTTTCTTCATGGGAAGAAAATAGTCTTGAGAAGAATTTTTCTGGTAAGTTTAGTGAAGGTACATTAAATCCTAGTCTACCGTCATTGAGTAGAATAGGTGAAGTTTTAGATTATGAGTTGCTTGAGGTTGTATCGCAAAAAGATATTTTAGAAGATACAGAAGCAGGAGAGTATGTAGTTATAGAAGAAGATTATTTAACTGAAGAGCAAAGTGAATCTCAGGAAACAGAAAAATTGGTAGAAAATAAGCTTATAGCAGAACTGAAGCAAGTGGAAAACTTTGAAGAGGAGGAAAATACAGGAGTTAAACACGAACGCATATCATGGAATATATCTACAGGAAAATGGAATGTTTATGAGTATCAACCAGAACCAGAAATAGAAGTAAATTCTGAAATAAATACAAGTGACTTTTCTGAAGTTTCAGAGGAAATGCTGCAAGATGTTGAACAAACAATACCAGTAAGTGGTAAGCTACATTTACCAACTTGGATCCCTTCTTTATTTGAGTCTGAACCTGAAGATGTGGCACCTGAAGTTATAGAAAAACAGAACCTATCATTGGAGGCAATAGATTTGCCTAAGCTTCCCAGAATTCCTATTGATGATCAACCATCTACAGTAAATAGTTAAAATTTAGTCGAGAAAGATTTTATCTTTTTGGTTTGGATTTTATATTGTATAGTTTTTCTTCAAGAGGATTGCTTTTCTGTATTGAATGATGGGTAAATATAGAACTTATTTTTAATTTTTAATAAGGAAAAAACTAACAGGAAATAGAGAATTTAATATATGAAATTAAAGTTTGTATTAGCTAAATTTCAGCTATGAATATATGATTTTTTTGTATTAATTAAATCCTTAAATACTTTTTCCCTCAAACTAATTTATTTGTTCTATAGCTAATTATCTCATCATTATTCAAGTATCATTAATCTGATCTTGCCCCTACTTCAATGGCAGAATTAGCCATTTTTACTAAAGTTTCTCCTTCAATTTCGGGACTTTGACCAACACCTTTAAAAGCCATGCGATAAAATACTCCTTGATATTCCCAGCCGATAATTGGAGGCGCACAAGATGCTCCACAGGTTAAAGGTCTAAAATATCCTTTAATGTTTTGCACTAAAGGATATTCCCTACTAAATTCATCTTCTAAAGGTTTACCTCCTTTTTCAGCACTAAGATAACCAATGGAACAAGCAGTACTATGGTTACAATTAGGTGTAAAGGCTAAGGTAATTTCATAACTATTACTTGTACCTTTACCCTCGACATAAATTTTTCTATCTGTACCTGTAATTAATAATTGAGTAGGTAGCAAAATTGGTACTTGAGTTTGTTCTTTTATTTTTGGCAAAATTTGCTGTAATTCTGCAGCGACTGCTGTAGATTTTTGAGCTATTAATACTTTATTATTGTGGGTATTATAAGCATTAATTGGATAATTAAATGCTTTAAGTGTTGGCTGTAAATAACCCCATAGTATGATTATACTGCTTAGTAAGAATGTGTTTTTCAAAAAGAAGAGGATAGACATAATTAAAATCCTACTGAAAGACTAAACTGAATATTGAATGAAGTTTAAAGCCATAAGTTTTATCTATAAATACAGGTATACAGTTATTAGATTTCCTAGTTACAATCAATACAGATTTAACTAAGTATACTTTGAAATAATTTCTTTGGTTAAACCTTTCTTTATTGTATTACTTTTTGATTTTCTTGTTAGGATTTTTCAGGGGGTGTTTGATTTTTTACTTTCTTTTTTTTCTGTTTTTTCTTAGCAGCTTTTTGAGCTTTTTTAGCAGCTTTTTCTGCAGTTATTTTTGCTAACCTTTCTAATTCTTTTTCTGACTCAAGTTTATCTATATAATAATGATAGTCTCCTAAGTAAGTATAAAATTCACCATCTCTGATTTCTACAATTTTGTTAGCTACTTGAGAGATAAAGTAACGGTCGTGGGAAACAATAATTACAGTTCCATCATAATTTTTTAGTGCTGATTCCAACATTTCCTTTGCTGGAATATCTAGATGATTTGTCGGCTCATCTAATAACATAAAATTTCCTGGTTTAAGAAGCATTTTTGCTAAAGCTAAACGTGCTTTTTCTCCACCACTCAAAGCAGCTACTTTTTTAAATACTGTATCACCACTAAACAAGAAATTACCAAGTAAAGTTCTTACTTCTTCATTTTTCCAATCTGGCACTTCATCATGGATAATGTTTATCACAGTTTTTGTTAAGTCTAAAGCTTCTGCTTGGTTTTGCTCAAAGTAACTAGGTATAACATTATATTTACCTAATTCTACTATACCTTCTGTGGGTTTTTCTAATCCCATAATCATCCGAAGTAAAGTAGATTTACCACAGCCATTCAACCCTAAAAAAGCAATTCTATCTCCCCTTTCTATTTCTAAGTTTGCTCCTAAAAAGAGAATTTTATCACCATAAGTATGAACTAAATCTTTAATGACTGCAACTTCTCTACCACTACGAGGTGCTGGTGGAAAATGGAAAGTTAAAGTTTTTAATCCTACTGTAGGAGCTTCTATAAGTTCTATTTTTTCTAATTGTTTTTCTCTGCTTTTTGCTTGAGTACTACGAGTAGCACTAGCACGAAAGTGTTCTATAAAAGTTTGTTGTTTTTCTATTTCTTTTTGTTGTCGTTCATAAGTGCTAAGTTGTGCAGCTTTATTTTCTGATTTTTGTTCTAAATAAGTTGAATAATTACCTAAATAAGTGGTAGAAACTCCTCTTTCAGTTTCCACAATTTGAGTACAAAGGCGGTCAAGAAATTCTCTGTCATGGGAAACTATCACCATAGGAGTTGCTAAATTTTTTAAATAATTTTCTAGCCACTCAATTGTTTCTAAATCTAGATGGTTAGTCGGTTCATCTAAGAGTAATACATCTGGCTTTTGCAAAAGAATTTTTCCTAAACTCATCCGCATTTGCCAACCACCACTAAAAGCACTAACTAAGCGATCGCCATCATCAGATTCAAACCCCATTTCGGGCAATATTTTTTCAATTTCTGCATCTAATCCATAACCATTTAAAGCTTCAAATTGTCGTTGTAAACGGTCTAATTTATGAATAAGTTCATCTAATTTTTCTGGAGTAGCAATTTCCATTTCTCTCTGTACTTGTAGAAGAGATTCGTGTATTTTATTAGCCTCTATAAATACGGTCCAAAATTCCTCTCTAACTGTACGATTAGGATTTACTTCAAATTCTTGAGTTAGATAAGCAATGTGTAAATTTGCAGGGCGAATAACTTCTCCAGAAGTAGGTTCTATTTCTCCAGTAATAATTTTTAATTGAGTTGATTTTCCAGCTCCATTAACACCCACTAAGCCAATGCGGTCTCCTGGTTTTACTTCCCAGTTAACATCTTTAAGAATGACACCTGTAGGATATATCTTACTTATATTTTCCAGTCTCAGCATTTATAATTTATCTCCTAGTTAGGTTAATAGCAAGGCACGTTTTTTTTAGTTTCAGTTATTTTATACTTAGAGTAAAAAAGTGAAATAAGTATTAAGATATTTATGTGGTAATTAAATCTTCAAGCTGGAATCAAATTAGAAATATAAATTAGTTAATAGAAGCGGTTGTATCGGTATTTATACTTCTCAAGTTATGGTTAAGGATAATTTGAAAATTGTGTCTTTTCCTATTCCTTATTCCCTATCTTTTTCTATAAACTTTTCTTGGTTTTATATATTTCCAAACATTCTTGAAGCACATCCTTGAGTTCTTGAGGAGAAAAAGGTTTAGTTACACATTTAAAAATATCAGCTTGTTGTATATCATTTTCAACAGAATTTATTTCTTCTTGCTCATAACCACTTAATAAAATTCTAATGGTATCAGGAAAGCTCTCTCTTGTTTTTATGAGAAATTGAATACCTGTCATATCTGGCATACTTTGGTCAGAAATAATAACAGCCATTTCCCCCTGGGTTTCCAAAATTTCCATAGCTATCCTAGCATTTTCTGCCCTGAAAACTTTAAATTGACGTCGAAAAGTCCGGTACAATAAATCCAAGTTATTAGGTTCATCATCAACTACCATTAAATTAAGTTTTTCGGACATTGTTAATTTTTTAGCAATTTGTATCTAAGGAACAATTTTCAACAAAATTAGCATTCTCAAAATTTTAATATCTATATCTAATAATTAGTATACTACTTAGCATGGTTAATATTTTATTACAAAATATCATCATTTATATTGTACATTAGATTATAATTTTTGTCTAAATAAATCTGTAGATTTAACTAATCAAGTCAGAAAAATAAGGCATCTAAGAAGAATTAGGGAAGATGAAGAGATAGGAAATAGGATCACACTTTGTCTGTAGAATTCTGAGGGTTAATCAAAAGGTTCTAGCTGGCGTGTTAAGCTTGATTCATCAACTACAACCTACCTGAAAGATTAATCTAGAATCTTCTATTAGTTAATTTATTCTTGGCGTTGGTCAAAATGTTCTCGACCCGAAACATTTTTCATGGCCTCCAAAGCTGCTTGAGAACCTGCCAAAATATCCCGTTCTTCTCCTCCCAAATAAAGTCGTCCAAAACTACCTACGGCTTGAATTTGTAAAATATTAATTAAAGCAGCTTTTTCTGCTTCATTGGCTGCTAAAGCAGCATAGGCGGCAGGTTGGACTTCTAAAACATAGAGAGTTTGGCCACCTAAAATCATTTGGCCACGACGATTACGATTAATTAACTGTGCTTGGTGAGAGTCAATATTACGGATCACCTGACTAGAGATAATACGAGGTTTCAGGCGATCGCTTTCAATAACCTCTAAAGATTGCAAAATTGCTTGACCAGCAGCTTTTGTATCTCCCTGACGACTGGAATGAATTTCCAACAAACCATAAAGTCGCTCCACAAATTGTACCCCTGGTCGCACAGAGTTAGATTTGAGAGCTACATCTGTAATACGATTAATTTCAATACCAGGAGAAATTTCTATCCATAGAGAGGTATCACCTGGTAGTGGTAAAAAGCCAAGGGCTACTGTACCAATATAGGCGGCGTGCTGAGGTTGCAAGTTGTCTATAAATACATAACTGCGCAGTTCTATACCCAAGGCCTAAATCTCCATGTACTGGGGTAAAATTAAATCTATAATCGTCGTTATTATATGTCAAAGATTTCTCTTAAGTCAAAATTTTTCAATCATAATTCTATTTTGGGCAATAAGTCTAGTTTGTTGATATTTGATATATTTTTACTTAAAGGCTACATTTGATCATCATTAAGTTTCGAGTTTTACTAAAAATTGACATTATTTTGGCGACCAAATAATCAAAAAAAAATCATGAATAAAATTAATATTCGCTTACTTCAAGAACAAGAATTGTCTGAAGCTGACAAAATATTTCGATTAGCTTTTGGTACATTTATAGGTTTACCAGACCCGATAAAATTCTTTGGTGATAGATACTATATGCAGCGTTGGTATACAGAGCCAAAAGCAGCTTTAGCCGCAGAAATAGACGGTCAATTAGTAGGTTCTAACTTTATCTCTAAATGGGGGAGTTTTGGTTTTTTTGGACCTTTATCAGTACATCCAAATTTTTGGAATCAAGGAGTAGGTAAAAAATTGATGTCAGCAACAATGGAATGCTTGAGAAATTGGCAAACTCAACATATTTGCTTCTTTACATTTTCTCAAAGTCCCAAACATTTACATTTTTATCAAAAATTTGGTTTTATGCCACATTTTTTAACTAGCATTTGCACTAAATCTGTTTCTCAAAAACAGCAGCAATTAAAAAGCATTAGGTATTCACAAATTTCCCCAGAACAACAAAAAAACTATTTACAAGCTAGCCAAGAATTAACTAATAATATTTATTCCGGATTAGATTTACAATCAGAAATTTTAGCGGTGGAAAATAAAAGATTAGGAGATACTTTATTTATTTGGGAAAATAGTAATTTAGAAGGATTTGCTGTTTGTCATTATGGTGCAGGTACCGAAGCAGGAAGTGATACTTGCTATATTAAATTTGGTGCAGTTAATTCAGGAAAAAAAGGGAGCGATCGCTTTGCAAAATTATTGAATGAATGTGAAACATTTAGCAATATTATTGGCATGTCTAAACTTGTAGCTGGAGTCAATACAGCTCGTCAACAAGCATACATTCAAATATTAAATATGGGGTTTAAAATTGATATTTTAGGAGTAGCAATGCAGTATCCTAAGGAATTAGGATATAACAATCCTGATACTTATGTTATTGATGATTTGAGGTAAAGAAAAACTAATCTTTCCCAAGGATGGCTTTGGCAGTAAATAGCTCGTGGGAAATAAAATTTTCCTTAACTATTAAAAATTACTAGAGTGAAGAGAAGGCTATATAAACTTTTCTTTTTCCGGTAAAAGGTAGCCTACCATGCCCCATACGATAGTTATCTAAAATTACAATATCTCCCTCCTGCCAGGAAAATAATTCTGCATTTTTCCAGTAACTCTTAACAATATGATAAACATCCCAAAAAGATAAATCGGAACCATCTTCAAACACTACATCCAAATATCGATATTTGCGCTGTTGTGGAATAATTTTTTCGACACAAATTTGCAAAAACGTGATCAAAAATAAGAGGAAAAATACCAACCAACTCCTGAATGATCCTTGGGACTTAGCAACAAACCACGCTTCAATAGAAGTACCCCATATATGAAACCGAGGGAACCATCCATTCCAGAGAGTTTCTGAGGTCATAGGATGAGAGGTAACTATCTCCATTGGACAACAAGAAATTAAATCATCATTAATAAGCCACTCAGTCTGTCGTCCTGTCTCAAAGCATTTCGCCTCAACTAAACTTTTATCCTCAGTGTTAAATACAGCCTTCCAAGATTTAGGAAAACGAAACCAAGGCCATTTCCATAATCGTACGTCAAATAATCTTTTCTGTGTATTTACCCAATAAAACTTTGTTACCAAACGGGTATGGGAACACTTCTGCTGTAACTGTTCAGGTAAATCTGATAAAACCGATTTCATATCAATAACTGGAGTTTCACCGCCACTTTTAGCAACTTGAGGGCAAAAAAACAATATATAATGAGGTTGGTTTGATGGGGAGTTAGACAATTCTGTATGACCAGAAATTGTTAGATAACTTGGTAATTCAGAAGCAGTCCAGACATATTCAGTAATTTGATGACGAGGTGCCCCACCAGGATATTGATTTTGCAGCTCAGGAAAAATCCTCAATCCTACCTGTTGAAACTGCTCAGGAGTTTTTACTTCATATCCCCTAATAGCTACAGCACCATAATTTTTTAGAGCAGACTCGACTTCGTCTTGATGATTATTCAGATAATCAATTAAGAAATCAAAATCAGCGCAGTTTTGTTTAGCAGTTATTAGAAAAAGGCTTTCATTTAATTCTTTATCTGGTTTATGATTTTGATTCAGTTTCACTGTGGTTACCTCCAAAATATTACCATCAAGAAAATTGATGATTTCAGCTTAATAAAAACTAGCCTTTGCCGAGGGTGACCTTGGCAGTAAGTAGTTGGGGGCTTAAAAATTTCCCTAAACTATTCTAGCTTTAGTAGAACTAGGAGAAGGCTATATAAACTTGTCTTTCTCCAGTAAAAGGTAGCCTACCATGCCCCATACGATAGTTATCTAAAATTACAATATCTCCCTCCTGCCAGGAAAATAATTCTGTATTTTTCCAATAACTTTTGACAATATGATAAACATCCCAAAAAGACAAATCAGAACCATCCTCAAAAACTACATCCAAAGCTCGATATTTGCACCTTTCTGGAATCAATTTTTCAAGACAAATTTGCCCAAGCGTGATTAAAAATAAGATCAAAAATACTAACCAACTCCTGAATTTTCTTTGATACTTAGCAGCAAACCATGCATCAATACAAACACCCCAGATATGAAACCAAGGGAAAAATCCTGTCCAGGCAATTTCCTTTGTGATCGGATGAGAACCAATTATTGGCATTGGATAATGAGCAATTAAGCCATCATTAGCAAGCCACTTAATCTGTCGCCCTGCATCAAAGCATTTTTTTTCAACTAAACTTTTATCCTCAGTATTAAAGACAGCCTTCCAAGATTTAGGAAAACCAAACCAAGGCCATTTCCATAATCGTACGTCAAATAATCTTTTCTGTGTATTTACCCAATAAAACTTTGTTACCAAACGGGTATGGGAACACTTCTGCTGCAACTGTTCAGGTAAGTCTGATAAAACCGATTTCATATTAATAATAGGAGTTTCACCCCCACTTTTAGCAACTTGAGGTGAAAAAAATAATATGTAAGGAGGTTGTTCTGATGGCGAGTAAGATAACTCTGTATGACCACAAATTGACTGATAACTTGGCACTGAAGAAGCACTCCAGACATATTCAGCAACTTTATAACGAGGTGCCCCACCAGGATATTGATTTCGCAGCTCAGGAAAAATGCTCAATCCCACTTTTTGAAACTGCTCAGGAGTTTTCACTTTATATCCCCTAATAGCCACAGAACCATAATTTCTCAGAGCAGACTCAACTTCATCTTGATGATTATTCAGATAATCAATTAAGAAATCAAAATCAGTGCAGTTTTGTTTAGCAGTTATCAGAAAAAGGCTTTCATTTAATTCTTGATCTGGTTTATGATTTTGATTCAGTTTCACTATTGTTACCTCCAAAATATTGTGATTAAAGAAATTATGACTGAGTAGAGCCGGAGTTTAGTGACTCAAAAGTTAAGTTCCCAAGCTTCCCCTTTTAGAGGGATGAAAAATCGCCATATGGTTCAATAGGAATTACCGATAAGTGATAACTGAAATAGTCAAATATCTACTCAATAAAACTACCATCAGGCATAATTGCACCTTGCAAATTAGCACCTTGCAAATTTACATTTTCTAAGTTTGCACCCAGTAAATTAGCATTTTTTAGATTAGCTCCTTTCAAGTTAGCTCCTTGAAGGTCGGCATCCAGGAATGTAACCCCTGCTAAATTTGCTCCCACTAAATCTACCCTCTTGAGATTAGCATCTTTTAAAGTTGCCCTCCTCAAATCTGCACCTCGGAGACTAGCATGACTCATATTTGCACCACTTAAATTAGCTTTCTTTAAATTAGCTCCTTCTAAATTCGCCCTACTCAATTTAGCCTCACGGAGATAAGCACCAGAAAAATTAGCAGCACGCAAATTTGTAGAGTTCAAATTTGCGCCAGATAAATTCACTCGTCGTAGGTTAGCACTGACTAAAACTGCCTTAGTTAAATTTGCACCTTCTAAGCTAGCACGATACAAATTTGCTTTCTGGAGTTTAGCCTTGATTAAAATTGAGCCTTGCAATTGCGCCTTCTTAAGGTTAGCATTTTGTAATCTTGCACCTCTGAGTTCAACACCTCTTAAATTAGCTTGAAATAAATCTGCGTTTCGCAAATAAGCATCTTCAAGTTTGAGAGCTGCAAAATTAGCACGACGGAAGTTACAACCGTAACATTCTGAAGTTGCTCGCAATTTAGCAACTGAGTTGTCACCAGACAATATTGTTGTTGTTCTTTCCAACTGAAGTTTTTGTTTATTCAGGGAATTCCTTAAGTTTGGTTGTTGACGAAAAACTGTTAAAGTTGTCGCCAATAAAGAAAGAGCAGCAATACTGGCGAATCCCAATATGACAGATGCTTTTACAGGTAACATTGCCATTGCCACATTCTTAAAATTAGCAGCATCGCCAAAAACAGGTATTGGTTTTAGTGCTGCTAAAGCCGCTCCTGCATTTTCAAAGCGATCTTTACCATTGGGAGATACCATTTTCTCTAGCCACATTGTAAATAATACACTCAGTTGTGGCGCTAATTTTTTCAGGTTAAAGCGATGATTGCGATCAATTAATTTAATTACATCTCTACTAGAAGTACCTGTCAGCAAGCAAATCATAGTTACCCCTAAACTATATAAGTCAGAATTGATAGTGACAGTACCATTCAATTCTTGTTCTGGAGGCATAAATCCTGATGTCCCACTGACACCATCAGTAAAATTCTCTTCTATTCCCTTCCGTGCGCAACCAAAATTCATTAAATATGCAGTAGGAAATCTTTCACCGTTGATATGAGTCGTCACTAATATATTTTCAGGTTTAATATTGCCGTGAATAATTGGCGGTTTACACTTTTGTAAATATACTAAAATCTCTAAAATTGAAATAGCAATTTGTTTAATTTGTTCTGGGGTAAAACTTCTTCTTTCTGCCAAAGATTTTCCCTCTTGATATTTTGTAATTAAACAAAATCCTTCGGAAGTTTCTAGGGCATCAATATAGTTAGGAATGCGGGGATGTTGTAGTTGTTTGAGAATTTCTACTTCTCGCTCATAAGCTTCAAATATTGTCCAATTAGCATTATCATCTGCAAAACGGAACTCTTTGATAACAACTTCTTGGTTTTGCTTGAGAGCTATTCCCTGATATGTCACTTCTCCCTCTTGTTGGTGACGTTCCACTTGTCTAATAATTTCATAGCCGTGACTGGAAAGGTCTTGTGTCATATTAAGAGTACCACCGTATTTTTTTTGCTTATCAATGGGGGCTAATAAAAAAATTATATTTTTATTAAAATACTATCATATTTTTGATTTACTAGCAATTACAAATTTTCAGGTTCTTAATTTTTAACAATTAAATTTTGAAGAATTAAATAATGACTAAAATTAAGTGAAAAATCTGGAAATTATAGTTAGGTGAATCCGATATGCAATGACTCAATTTTGTACCTATTGAAAAAAAATGTTATACTTATTATTTAAACAAGTCTTAAATCCAAAAACTAACCTTTAGTGTTAAGCTTTTAGCAGTTATAAATTATATCCTCTGTAATTGTTAAGAGATGTTTAAATAAAAAAATATTTATTGTGGTTAAGGGAGTCTACTTTTGCAGTAATTCTGTCTCAATTTATTCATAGCTTTTGCTTCCTACATTGAGCAATAGCTTATAATATAAATTTAACCTTAAAGTTACGATTTTATAATAAAATAATATTATTAAAAATTCAGGAGTAGGGCTGTATATCATTTATAATTTAGTTAATATTTGATAAATTCTCATCGTATTTCTTACCTTTGCGTAAATCCTGAGAATAAAATTTCGCCCTATTAATTAGGAGGTTTCTATGACTGAGCAAAATGCTCGTGATTTATTTAAAGCTGCCTACGAACATCGCTACACTTGGGATTCAAATTTTCCTGGTTTTAGTGCTAGTATAGAACTTAAACAGGGGTCAGAAATTTATAATGGCCAAATTTTGATTAAGCCAGATTTTACTGTAGAAGTCACAGGTATTCCAGACGAAGAAGTAAAACAAAGTGTTTATACCCAACTACGGGATGTAGTTACCCACCGCAAACGTTCATCATTTGAAAAATCCCATGGTAAAAATAGTTTCAGCTTTGGTAATAGTGATGAGACAGGAGCAGTTGAAATTCTTGTTAAAGGGGATGCCATGGGGTCAAATTACAAAGTTAGAGGCCAAGAAATTTGTCTAGTTAGTCGAGTCATGGGGCGCATGGCCTTTGTAATTAACACCCATAAAACTTTGGAGACATCAGAGGGTTGTATTGCTACTCACTATAACGCTATCTTCCGCAATCCTAAAACTAATGAAGTAATTAGGGAACTAGAATTTGAGGACTCTTATGAAAAATTTGTTCACTACTACATAATGACTAGCCAAGTTGTTAATTCTACAGAAAAGGGTCAAAAAATAACAACTGAGTTTAATTATTCTAATATAAAACTATTAGAACCAGCAGTTGTATAAAGATTAGAAATTTTGGTTTATTTCCCGGTTCAGTAAGTTAGGATTAACTATAATTTTAGTATCCATAATAAATTAAAACAAACAAGGAGAAAAAAATGGGTGAAGCGAAAGCGCTTACGAATGAAAATGTTGAAATTGTATTAGATGAATTACGACCCTATCTGGCAGCAGATGGCGGTAATGTGGAATTAGTAGACATTGAAGGTCCAATAGTTAAGCTTAGATTACAGGGAGCTTGCAGTTCTTGTCCCAGTTCTACCATGACTCTCAAAATGGGTATTGAGCGCAAACTTCGGGAAGAAATTCCTGAAATTGCTGAAGTTGAGTCTGTGATGTAAGTAGATTTTTCCCACTCACATTAGCGAAAGCTTGAAAGCAGGTTAAGATTTTACAGACCGCTGGAATTTCTCGTCACGAGTACGAAGCTTGACCTTAGTCAAACCTCTTACCTGGTGTGTCTGTTTTTTTGTCTCGGACTGCCCACCGGTGACTAATTAGTTAATAATTGCCCAACATTATTATCTAAACTATAAATTGCTTCAGGTCTGGAGGTACTGATGACTTATAACTTAAATGGCCTGAGTGCACTATAGAAAATTTATATTGACAAAAAAAACTATTTGTGGTTATTGAAAATAAGCTAAAAAATTTTAAATAAATATTAAGATTAAAAAAAAGTTGACTTGAAGACCTAAAATTATGGAAATAATTAAGAATCTGAGATAATATTGAGTATATATATTTTGTAAAGTAAAACTGTAGCCGTAGATGTCACACTGGGAATTTTTGCTACAGAAAGAGGGTGACCAAACCTGGCTACCTTTAGAATCAGCCGATGTGGAAATTCTAGAAGGTCGCTATCGTATAGTCGCTAATACTCATATAGCCAATACAGAAGTCCAGATTCGGATTATTCACGATTCTACTGAAGAAACTCCACCTGTAAGGCGAGTTCATAGACGTTCTAGTCATACTCGCTCTCAAGGTCTTATGTCTATTATCCCATTTACCCACCTCAAGCCTGGTAAATGGGAATTGTGTTGTTTTGCTAAACTAAGCACATCATCACAAGAAGTAAAGCAACATATTGTCCATTTACAAGTATTACCGACTGAGTATGATAGTTCAGATTTTTCACAACAACTAGAATCAGATAATCAGGAAATATCTATAGTAAAAGATTCTCAAGCAGATCTAAAGGATGTGATTTTTAATGAAAATATATCGTTTTTTTCAGGTGAAATAGACATAAATGAAGTCACAATTAATCAAGGGGAAAATGTAGTAAAAAATAATCCTGAATTGTCCAAACGAGAGATCATCAAATCAGAGGAAATAGGATTATTAGATGCTCAAACTCAAGAGCCATCAAAACTATTATCTGAAGAGTCAGAAAGGATGGAAAATATCACTGATTTTCTAGATAGTGGTGAGCAGAAAAAGGTAAATACTCAAAGTAAAAACGAAGAATCCAAGAATATAGAGAATCAATTCAAAGAACTAACTAAAACTCCAATTAATAACTTGTCAACATTGGGGGAAATTCAGCAAAAAGTAGAGCTAGATCTAAATAAAGAAACAGATGCAGATACTAATACAATTACTACTTCTACTGTAAATTTTCCTTTAGAGTTAACCTTAGATCAAGAATCTTACATTGCTAAACCAGGAGAAGGATTAATAATATCTGGTGAGATAACTATTGATAGTCAAAATCAAAATATTCAATCTAATGAAGGCTTGAATAATCAGCCTTTACAAAATCAAAATAATCTCATAAATGAAGATTCTGCAATTACAGAGAATAATGCCCTAATAATTAATGGAAGTTTAAAAATTTGTTTGCGTAATCCTCAAAATTCAGAAATTTTAATTGAAGTACAGCAAACTCTACCAGAGCAAGTGGCACCTATTATTTTTGCTGGTAGAATTAATATACCGGAAAATATTAAAACTCATCTAATATTAGGGCAAATTACGGTCACAGATCATAAGGATATTCTGGCTAATAAGTCTTTCACAATTACAGCCCCACTGGAAAGCTGGTTGGCAGCGGTTGATGATGATTTTGTTAAAGATGAGCATCAAGAAATGGTTCCTCCTCAGACAAGTTTGACTGCAAGAAAGCCAGAGCCAGAAGTTAATTCTTTTCAAAAGTTAGTAGAAACAATTAATCAGAGTCAACTAGAGCAAAAAATAGATAAGGAGCAACCTTTACCACTACAAGTATGTGGATCTATTACAGGTGAGTCAGATTCTCACAATTTAACATTACCAACGTTTGGAAATCCATTACCGGAGAATATGGCCAAAAATGCGGATCAGATTAATGATCTGTTGTCTAAGTCAAATGCTCCTAGAGATTCTGAATTATTAAAATTACCAACATTTGGAAGTCCAGTATCGGAGAAAGTGGCCAAAAATGCAAATGAAATTAATGATTTGTCGGCTAAGTCCAATACTCCTAATGATCTAGATGAGGTAGATGATGTTTGGGGAGAATCTGAATTTTCTGAAGGTGAGGCGAGTTTACCACAAGAACAAGAGTCAGACTTGGAAAGTCTTAAGGATAATGAAGCACCTCAGACTAGACCAAATCTTGTGTCTTTTCCTACAAAGTTTGATCTGAAAAATAAAGAGCTTCAGGCTTTGAAATTGGAGGATAGATTCTTTTCAAAGGCTTATTCCTTGATTAATGATTCTGAGTTGTTGCAATGGATGAGGGCTTCTTCTTTGGAACCAAGTGAGGAAACGGAGAAGGATGAAGAGTTAGAGAGTATATTGAAGTCTAAGGAGAATAAGGTAGAGGAATTGGAGGATAATGATTCTATAAGTGTAATAGTTGATGATGAGGAATTTGCTAGTGACAATGATGATCAAGTTAATTGGGAAGAACAAGAGTTTGTTGTGGAAGATGAACAACTAGAGGAGGTTTTGCCAGACCAAGAGGAGGAATGGAATTTTGGTTTAGCCCATATTGATCAAGAGCAGGATGAATCAATTTCGATACAAAGTTATATTTTGCCTGAAGAACAATTATTACCAGTTCCTTATTTAGAGGTTTTGGCTAAGGATATTATTGCGGGGCGCTCGGTGAAAGTTAGGGTGAAATTACCGGAAGGTTTACCTAGGATTTATGTTAAGATATGGGTTTATGACCGCCAAGCTCAGGCAATAGTAGCGGGGCCACGTTGGTTAACTGATTTTATTCCGAATGGAATGGGGGAAATTGAGGCAATTACAGAGTTGGAGATTGTTTATGGTTGTTTGGAGGTTAGGTTTGAGGCGATCGCTGCAGAAGTTCAAACTAACCGCGAGAGTCATAAAGCAGTTCTTGAATATTTGGTAGCTCCCCCTCCTCCTCCAGAGTTGCCTTTTGATTATTTGTGATTATTTGATTTAGATGTTATTTCTAAGTTAGTTCTTGGACAAGACCAATTAGTAGCTACTAAAGCAGGCCAACCTTTGCGTAAAGCCTCAATACAAATAGCATGAATTGTTAGTTGACAGTCTAACATTTCAACACCTTCTTTTTCAGCCTGCTTCTGACTAATTTTCATTATGGAATCATCATTAAATTCAAAGGTTTTATGACATTGAAGACAAACTAAATGGTGATGTTTATTAAGGTTGGGGGCACTCATCTCATAATGTTTATGTCCTTCGGCTAGTTCTAGTTCCCTGAGAATACCTACTTTTGTCAATAAATGTAGTGTTCGATAAACAGTAGACAGACTAATTTGTTCCTTTTGATTTAACAACAGATTATATATTTCTTCTGCACTTAAGTGTTTGCCTTGAGGTAGACGTTGAAGCACTTGCAGGATAGTTTCCCTTTGAGCAGTTAAACGCCAACCTCTTTGATTTAGTTCAGACTTAAGTGAATCATGATTATAAAATGCCATTTTTAAAATTATCCAGATTTATTTCTTAAGCAACTTATATAGGAAGACAAGAGTCTAAAATACAAAAGTCAAAAATATCTATGGCTGAGTTTGATAACTTAGAAATTTCTGTGCCCTTGACTTGAATTGCTATAACTACATATATAAAAAATATATACTTATTGAAAGATTTTTGCAAGAGTTATGGCAGAAGTTATGAACTATAAGTCATAAATATATGACTGCAAAAGTCATGACTAATTAGTCATATGACTTAGATAATATTATTTAATTAATTACATTTTGGGTAGAAAATCTGATAAAAAGATGTATTATCACTCAAAAATTTAAAATAATGAATGAAAAACAACGTCGAGCATACTGGCGTGCTAATACATCATTAATTAGAAACTTGCTAATCATTTGGGCAATAGTATCAATTGTTTTTAGCATTTTATTAGTTCAACCCTTAAATACTATTCAATTCTTTGGTGTACCCTTGGGTTTTTGGATAGCACAACAAGGTTCAATTTATGTGTTTGTAATCTTAATTTTTACATACGCTATTCAAATGGATAAACTTGATAAAAAATATAACATAGACGAACTCAATGAAAAACCTAATACTGATGGGAGAGACTAGATGAGTGCAGAAGTATGGACATTGATTTTTGTGGCTGTTTCCTTTACAGGTTATCTCTATATTGGATGGCGATCGCGAGTCAAAGATAGTAAAGGTTTTTTTGTAGCGGACCAAAGTGTACCTGCTATTGCTAATGGTGCTGCTACTGGAGCGGACTGGATGTCTGCGGCCTCATTTATTTCAATGGCAGGGTTAATTTCTTTTTTAGGTTATGATGGTTCGATCTATCTTATGGGATGGACTGGTGGTTATGTACTATTAGCATTACTACTCGCTCCATACCTGCGGAAGTTTGGCAAATATACAGTACCTGACTTTGTAGGCGATCGCTACTACTCAAATGTTGCCCGTATAGTTGCAGTTATCGCTGCTATCTTCGTATCAATGACTTACGTTGCGGGGCAAATGCGGGGTGTTGGTATTGTCTTCAGTCGGTTTTTACAAGTTGACATTGGTACCGGCGTTTTCATTGGGATGATTATAGTTGCTTTTTTTGCCATCTTAGGTGGGATGAAAGGTATCACTTGGACTCAGGTTGCCCAATATACTGTACTTATTATTGCTTATCTGATTCCAGCTATTGCTATTGCTACAGTTATTACTGGTATTCCTATACCTCAATTTGCTTTTACTTTCAGCGATATTGTGGAAAAACTCAATCAAGTTCAGGTAGATTTGGGTTTTGCAGAATATACCGCAGCTTTTAGCAACAAAACTATGCTTGATGTTTTGTTTATCACTATTGCGTTGATGGTGGGAACTGCTGGTTTACCTCATGTTATTGTTCGCTTTTACACCGTGCCTGATGTAAGAGCTGCCAGATATTCTGCCGGTTGGGCATTATTATTTATTGCTATTTTGTATACAACTGCTCCTGCCTTAGCTACTTTTGCGCGATACAACTTAATTGATAGTTTACACGATAAAACTGTGGAGGAAGTTCAACAGTTAAACTGGGCGACAAAGTGGGAAAATACGGGTTTGTTAGAATTTACTGATAAAAATAATGATGGTCGCTTTCAACTCACCCCAGATAAAGAAACTAATGAAATTAAAATAGACCGGGATATTATTGTTTTGTCTACCCCAGAAGTAGCTAAACTTGCTCCTTGGGTAATTGCTTTAGTAGCAGCGGGAGGCTTGGCTGCTGCTTTGTCTACAGCATCAGGTTTGTTGTTGGTAATTTCTAGTTCCATTGCCCATGATGTTTACTATCGAATGATCGATCCAGGAGCACCGGAGTCACGACGGTTAATTGTAGGACGGATGATGGTAGGATTTTCTATTGCTATTGCTGGTTACTTTGGGGTTAACCCACCAGGGTTTGTTGCTCAGGTGGTAGCTTTTGCTTTTGGTTTGGCTGCAGCTAGTTTTTTCCCGGTGATTATTTTAGGTGTTTTTGATAAACGCACTAACCGGGAAGGAGCGATCGCTGGTATGGTAGTAGGTTTATTGTTTACTACTATTTATATTGTAGGTGTCAAGTTTGCGGGAATGCCGACATGGTTTTTCGGGGTTTCTGCTGAAGGTATTGGCACTGTGGGGATGGCGTTAAATTTTATTGTGACTTTTATAGTATCTCGGATGACACCTCCTCCACCTTTGGAAATACAAGAGATGGTAGAGAATTTACGATCGCCTCTAGCTGTGGCTGTTCCCATTAGGGATATTGGTGAGGAATAGTGAGCAAGGGTTTGGCTCTCTGGCTCTGGTGACGACTGTCTCTAACCGCTGCTAGTCCTCTTTTATGAAACCGTTGGGTTATTGCTTCTTACCATTGCATGCCTAACCCATTCACTGTTGCTACTTCTTCACTCTTTAAACCTTTGGCCAATAGCCAGATAATATACTACTGAGAGCTTTATACCACATTTCTAGCGCCTGGATAGAGCTCCTCTATTTCTTGTACTGCAAATTTGTTCTTTAATGCTCAAACGCTTTCCCATTACTTTGAGGCCTAAATATTCCTAGTGACATAGATATAAATATGCTATATAACCGGATTCTATATGAAACGGTATTACCCACTATCATTGATCAGGACTTACGCAGAACTATCATATATAGTAGGAGCTTTGCGACGGGAAAGCCCCATCTGATGGTGTATGATTTACATTGGATTTTGGGTATAAGATGTACTGGGTATACAGTAAAAATTATGTCTTGCAAGCATCTTGGCCTTGTTGGTGTACTTCACTGACAACGGAAAGCGCTGTAATATTTTGCATAAGTCCTAATTAATATTGAAACTCATGTCTATTATACTCACTAAAAATTTAAGCAAAGTCTTTCCAGTAGGTATCAAAGAACCTGGAATTAAAGGAACATTACGTCATTTTCTTCGTCGCCAATATCAATATGTTAAGGCAGTTGAAAATATTTCGTTTGAAATAGACCCGGGAGAAATAGTAGGGTTTCTTGGACCTAATGGTGCTGGGAAAACTACTACTCTAAAAATGTTGACAGGTTTAATTCATCCATCTAATGGGGTAGTTAAAGTTGCAGACTATATACCCTTTGAGCGCAAGAGAGAATTTTTACAGCAAATTACTCTAGTCATGGGGCAAAAACAACAGCTAATATGGGATTTACCTGTGTTAGACTCCCTAAAAATTAATGCGGCAGTTTATGGTGTTTCCGACAAAGAATATCGTAGACGGTTGATGGAATTCACAGAGATGTTGTCCTTAGAGGGAAAGTTGAAACAACCAGTTAGGAAGTTATCTTTGGGGGAACGGATGAAGGCAGAGTTAATGGCGGCGTTGTTACATCAGCCACAAGTTTTGTTTTTGGATGAACCAACTTTAGGTTTAGATGTTAATGCTCAGGTGGCAGTGCGGGAATTTTTGCGGGAATATAATCAACGTTATCAAGCAACGGTGTTATTGACGAGTCATTATATGGCAGATATTACGGCTTTGTGTAAGCGGGTGTTGCTAATATATCAAGGTGAATTAATTTATGATGGTAGTTTAGATGGTTTACTTGATCGCTTTGCTCCTTATAGAGAGGTGCAAATAGAATTAATTAATCCTGTGCCTGTAGAAGATGTGAATTTTCATCAATTTTTATCTAATTATGGGGAGGTAGAATCATTAACAGGTCAGGCAGTACGTTTGTTGGTCCGTCGGGAAAATTTAACTACAACTGTAGCCAAAATTTTGGCAGAATTAGAAGTACAAGATTTGACAGTAACTGATCCACCTATTGAGAAGATTATTGGTAGAGTTTTTCGCTCAGGGCTGACTACTGAAGTCAAATAATTAAATAAGACTTACAATTATACTATCATAAGAGATATATCAAATTCATTTCTTTATCAGATCAATATTACACACAAGACTGACCTATGTAGATGAGATTACACAACATTTGTATGGGTTAACAATTTTTATAATGTCAAATAATTTCCTGAAATTACTGAGCGGGTTAAAGTTTTGAGCTCATAAAATCTTGATGGGTAACTTTTGACTTAGTCTAAAGGTATACTAAGTAGTTGGACATAAATAAACAGCATTATGTTAAGAAATGTAAAATAATGATTTTTTCTATCTGAAAGCTTTATTATATTATTTACAAAACTTTAGACAGCAGGGAAAACTTATGTCCCACTACTTATATGTGTTAGTTATGGGTAGAGGTCTGATTAAACTATAATAGAGGTGTATCAGTACAACTATTAAACTTAATATCAAGGTTGATTATTATGAAACCAATAATTGGTACTACAGAGTCCGAAAAACTAATTGGTAGTCGAGATAGGGAAAAAATATTTGGCTTGGATGGTGATGACACCTTAGAAGGTCGTCAGGGTTTTGACCATCTCTTTGGCGGAGATGGTAATGATGTCTTAATAGGTGGTCAAGGTCGCGATCGCTTCAATGGGGGTAGAGGAAATGATACCCTCACTGGTAATGCCAGTAAAGACTTTTTTATCTTTGATGCTAAAGAAGATATTGATTTTCAGGCCCTTGGTGTCGATACAATTACAGATTTTGTTCCCGATCAAGATACAATTATCCTTGCTAAAAGAAAATTTACAAAAATTTCCAGTGATGCTGGAAGTGGGTTTAGTATTGACAATGAATTTGACACTGTGACCGATAATGCTGCAACTTCTGACGCTATAATTGTCTACGATAGCACGACTGGTCAGCTATTCTATAATGCTAATGGTAGTGAAGAAGGTTTTGGAGATGGCGGTCAATTTGCAATTCTTGAAAATCTACCAGACCTAAAAGCTGAAGACTTCAAATTAAGAGCTCATCCTACAGCAGAACCAGAACCAGAACCAGAACCAGAATTTGAAGTTTCTATCGACAAAGTTAGTGTAGTTGAAGGGGATGCCGGGACTACAGACGCAACTTTTACCGTTAATCTCAATGATCCTAGTGAACAGACTATTGAAGTTGCTTATGATACAGACCCTAGTGGTATCTTTAAACTAGCAGTTGTTATACCTGATGAAGCTATAGCAGGGCAAGATTATGAAGTTACCAGAGGTGTGTTAACATTTAATCCTGGTGAAACAACAAAAACTTTTACAGTACCTATTATTGGTGATACACAGCAAGAGTTAGATGAATTTTTCACTGTTTATCTACTGGACCCTACTACTATCAACACCGATAGTCCTAACATATTAACAACAACAAAAGGGATAATTGAAAATGATGATGCTGAGATTACAAATAATGTAATTAAATTTACTCCCTCAAGTACAGAAGAAGAGATAAAAGCTCAAAATGGACCTAGTATTGAGCTCGTCGACGGCCAAACTATTTATATTGGTACTTGGCAAAGAACGGTTAACAACCAAGATCCCATTATTGCTAGCTTCGATCCAATAAACCCCACTAATAACTGGGTGCGAACAGATTATGAAACCACTGGAGCAGACGGTAGAGGTCGTGGTTTATTCTGGGATGGAGAGGACTTATATGCAGTTTTTAGCGTTGACGGTACTCAGGGAACTCCAGAACAGGACTTTCGCCGTGCTGCTACTGATGCTGTACAGCCTTGGCTACGCAGTTATGGTCAAGGTGGTGGTGCAAGTGTAAGTGTTGTTGCCAGGATAGATATAGATGATTTAACTAACCCAGGAGAAATGACAGATGCAGCATATTTTACAGCACTTTTGAGCAATGGTAATAGTAATACATTGAAAGTTACTGATCTATCTATTAATTCTGATAATAATCTAATTGTAGAAGCTGACTCTTTCTTTTCACCGCGCAACCCTGATGGTAGTCGGATTGAAATACCATCTGGTTTGTCTTCACCATTTGATTATAGATTAGTAATTACACCTGACTTAAATGAAGTTCTTGACAGTGAAGTTATTTTTTAGGAGCTAAAAAAAATTAGATTTAGCACTACAAATTTATGACAGAGATATTGGCAAATTATGTTTGCGAATTGTACAGGAAAAAGCTCGGTTATAGATAAATTTTACCTTTTTATTTTCCCCTAGTGCTATATCTCTGAACCAAGAATATGGGAAAGTTCGACGTAACTTTCCTGCAAAATATTTAATAACTTTTTCTATCTAAAAAAACAAATTATCAATTAATAGTAAATATAGAAATATTGCCTAATGTCAACACCATCACCCCATCAAGGTTGGAATATTACCGAAGTACTGAAGAAGTTTATTTTCTCCACGATAATTTTGTACTGTTATTTATATCAAAAAAATTAATTATTTAACAAACCATATTTTGTGAAAAAAGACTCAATATTTTTACTATAACCAAATTCTCCATGACTACCTCTTAAAATAGTTAATAATTAATTCAGTGCATTAGCTTGATTAAGTAATTTGTAAAATCTTACTGCATAGTTATATGGCACAATTAAATTAGTATCGCCATGAACAGTAAAAATAGGTAGTAGTTGAGAATGTACATAATGAATTGGAGAAACACGCTCTGCCATTTCTAAGCGATCGCTCTAGTTTCCCATCCACTTCAGACCATAATTTTAAACATTTGTTCCTTGCAGCAAATTTTTGATATCAGTAATACCAAAGCAATTAACAATTCCAGCTACTTTGAATTTATCATCACCAGAGCAATAATAGTCAAAACCAGCAGCAGCAGAAAATATACCTGTTGTCGTCCCCAAATGAATGCCAGTAGAAAACCTACTGACAACAATTTTTTCCACATTGAAATTATATTGTTGAGCATTCCTTATTGCCCAACCTAAAGCACACTGAGAGCCTGCCACTGCTCCAGGTGCTAGGGACTGTGCTACCAAACAATATCCCACAAAAATACAACCGAAAAACCCATTTTCAAATATGGCAATAAAAAAAATAGCTCCACTTCTTTGGGACGGTATAACCAACCCCCACCATGAATAAAAATTACTATTGGTTCTGGTTTAGTTACAAGAGTCTGATAAATGTCTAATTTCAGACTGTATTAAAAGTCAAAGATTTAATATTTTTGTGAATCTTATAGTTATTCAAAAATACCAGTATTTAAGAAACAGATTTTTACAGTAAATTTCAAATATTAATCAGGAAAAATTTAACCTAACAAATACTTTTTTATATCATGTTATAAAGAGTTTTTTTATATTTTACTTACTCTCAATTGATGGTTTTTATATATGTTTATGTTAATATCTTTATGTCAATATTTTCCCTAAATATTCTATCTATTCTGAATGATAATAACAGTCTAATTAACTAGAAAAATTGAAATTTTTAACAGCTTGCTTCAGCTATTTATACTAATTAGCTACAGAGAAATTACTCCTGCACATTCCCCAGAAAGGAATCTTATATTTGTATAGCTTAAATCTATTAATATGAATTGAAATATAGTGAATCCTTTATAGAGTTTTAATCAACAAATTTATAGTATTTTTCAGCAAATTTAGAACACACTGCTAAAAAACAAAAATCCTTGTAAAGACTTTTTTAGAATCTTCCATACCATGATCTACTAATTATAGAAATCGCTACAATTTTCCGTACATCTTGAGAAAAATATTTGTATTTTTTCACCTCAGGGTTTGGAAACTAAACCCTACTACCTCCGTAATCCTTAAACTCATTAAATATTATATATTGACGGGACTGAACCATAACTACCATATATAATAATAAATCCTACAAATGGTATATAGTTTCATATATGTACCTAAGTCCTGATTCAGTTTATTAACAATCTCTAGTAACCATAAATAACAATTCAATAAATAACTACCATGCAAATTCCAACAAATCATACTTATCTATCTAAAACACTCCGCAACCGACGAGAAAAATTAGCAAAATTAATTGATTTTCCAACAATACTTTGGTCAGGTAGTTCTAGTTCCCGCAACTTTCCAGCTAATACTTTTCCCTTCCGTCCTAGCAGTCATTTTCTTTATTTTGCTGGGCTACCTATTGAAGATGCTGCTATCCGTTTAGAAGGAGGAAAATTAGAACTATTTATGGATAATCTATCCCCAAGTAATTTACTTTGGCATGGAGAAATACCAACACGCGATCGCCTCGCCGAAATTATAGGTGCTGATGCTGCTTTTCCGATTAAAGAATTAAAAGATTATGCCGCAAATGCAGCAACTATTTATGTACAAAATCCCACTACTAAAATCACACAATGTCAGATTTTAAATCGCGATATTTTTCCTTCTAAGAAACACCAAAAAATTGACTTAGAATTAACAAAAGCAATTATCTCTTTAAGACTTAGCCATGATGATATGGCTTTAACAGAAATTAAACAAGCAGCAGCAGTAACAGTAAAAGCTCATAAAGCAGGAATGGCAGCAACAAAAAATGCTAAATTTGAAGCTAATATCCGTGCTGCAATGGAAAGTATTATTATTTCTCATAATATGACCTGTGCTTATAACAGTATTGTAACTGTACATGGGGAAGTTTTACACAATGGAGAATATTATCATCCTCTACAAACAGGAGATTTACTATTAGCAGATGTGGGAGCAGAAACAACTTTAGGTTGGGCAAGTGATGTGACTCGTACTTGGCCTATTTCTGGTAAGTTTTCTCCTACACAAAGAGATATTTATGATGTAGTTTTAGCTGCCCATGATAATTGTATTGCTCAACTTAAACCAGGTGTAGAATATTTAGATATTCATTTATTAGCAGCTAAAACTATCGCCGAAGGATTAGTTAATTTAGGAATCTTAAAAGGTCAACCAGAACAGTTAGTAGAAATGGATGCTCATGCATTATTTTTTCCCCACGGAGTTGGTCATTTATTAGGTTTAGATGTACACGATATGGAAGATTTAGGAGATTTAGCAGGATATGAAATAGGTCGGGAACGTAGTAGTCGTTTTGGTTTAAGTTTTTTGCGATTAAATCGTCCGTTAGCTTCTGGAATGTTAGTCACAATTGAGCCTGGTTTTTATCAAGTTCCAGCGATTTTAAATAACACAGAAACACGTCAAAAATATCAGCATATTGTCAATTGGGAAAAGCTCAAACATTTTTCTGATGTTCGAGGTATTAGGATTGAAGATGATGTTTTAGTTACCACAAAAGGTGCTGAAATTTTGACTAAAGAATTACCAAGCAATACAGATGTAATTGAAAGTTTACTGTAACCATTTAACGGTTATTTTAAGTATGATTACACATTTTTTATACCAAAATTTTTATAAGATATACCACAAATAAAATTAGGGTAGATAAATAATTTTGTTTAGGTACTCAAGTAAAAATAAATATTAGACATTTCCAAAAATACCGATGTTAAAAGATTAGGGTAAGGCAAAGGTTTGGAAAACCTTTCTGGAGATGTCTATGATCCAAACTATTTCTTATTATTATAAATAATAGAAACTGTAATCCACCTTATTCCATAAAAAAAGTAGTATTTATACTATATAATATGTGGAATATAATTAGCTATTATATAGAGTTATTTTCCATGAAAAAAAAATCTCTCAGGCAATTAGATAGAAAGACAAGTTTTTTGAAAGAAATTCCTTTAACGTACATCTTAGTTATTCCTTTCCTTTTACAGCTCTTAATTGTAGTCGGATTAATAGGATGGTTATCTTTTCGCAATGGGCAGAAAGCTATCAATGACTTAGTTAGTAAATTGCAGGAAGAAGTTGGTGCCCGTATCGATCAGAAAGTAGATAACTATTTACAAATTCCTCATCAGATTAATCAATTAACTGCTCATGCCGTCAAGGAAGATAATCTGAGTATATTCCCAGTTCGAGGTGAAAGTCTTTTTGTGCTACAAATGAATTTGTTTAAGTCAGTTCAATGGATTTATTGTGGTAGTCCTGAAAAAGGTGAATATATGGGAGTAACAAGACTAGGAAAAAGTCAAACTTTACGGTTGGCTTTTAGTAATCAATCAACTGATTTTTTAAGTTATGAATCTGCTTTAGACAGCCAAGTCAATATTACAAATTCAATACAAGGTTCTAGAACATATGATTCTCGAAATCGCCCCTGGTATCAAGCAAGTGTTAAGGCAGGTAAAGCTACATGGAGTGAAATTTACAAAGACTTTAACAGCGGAGAACCTGTAATTACTGCTACTTTGCCAGTATACGATCAGCAAAATCAGCTCAAAGCAGTATGTGGTGTTGATCTTTACTTCTATCAAGAACTAAGTCAATTCCTCAAAAACCTAGAAATTGGTAATACTGGACAAGCTTTTATTTTAAATAAAAAAGGTATTATAATAGCAAGTTCCATTGCAAAAGCAGAATTGGAAGATAAAGATAGATTAGGATTTCAAAAAGCTGTAGATAGTAATAATCTACTAATAAAGTCAACGGCACAATATTTAATAGATCAATACAAAGACTTCAGTCACATTGACACTATAAAACAACTTAAATTTGAGATAGATGGTGAACAAATATTTATGCAAGTTTCACCTTACAAGGATGAATATGGTCTTCATTGGTTGACAGTAGTAGTCATCC
>ENA-UENX01000093-UENX01000093.1-marine-metagenome-genome-assembly--contig:-NODE-93-length-45361-cov-146.871073_pt1 | contig 45361 bp, 31 predicted proteins | sample MGYA00237875_ERZ529327 | MGnify/ENA primary metagenome ERZ529327 (study PRJEB26372, sample SAMN05368347) | marine metagenome | biome: cultured habitat; feature: ocean water; material: water; isolation... | reverse complement strand
GCGATCGCTATGAACTCAAATCATACCTTAATTCACCAAAGCCCCTAGATAACAGGTTGTCGTTGTTGTGATATAATAGAAGGACGAATTTTATGAATTGCCAAAAATCAAGGATTAATCAATTGGAGCTATGCAGCTGTGGACGGTTATTTTTCCCCTTGGTCAGGGTAGAGGAGAGGATGTAGCTTACGGCCATCAAGGGAAGGGAATTTTAATTCATACCTTGAGCCAAGGAAATGGATAACCAGTAGGTAACTGTATTACCCCCGTTAACGATAATGAAAGAGAACAGCTAATTCCGCTAAATTGATAGTACGAATCTGAAAACTGACAAAGGAGGCTGTCCATGTAAGGAATTCTCAGTCATTGCAACGGATAAAGGATATGATGGTCAAGGACAAAGACAAGCAAGGTATCGAATAGGGATGAGACCTCAAATGCCCAAATGACTTGGGAAAGATAAAAAGAAACCAGGAAATGCGATCAAAATTTCTGTACCTCGTTTTCAATAAGAGGGTTGTTTTACCAGGTATCAACGTAAATATCGTCCCCTAGTTGTAGGATAGGAGGGTACTTATGCTAATATTGAAGTAATTGTAGTGCTCGCCACCATGCATATTTGGATTAATCCCATTTTATTGGTGGGATAGGTTCATAAGCCTAAAAAGTAAAAAAATAAAAATTTAACTAAGCCCTGGAGATAAAAAGTAATGATATAGGTAAATATAGAGATACACTTTACCACAAAGGTTAACTATGACAGAATCAAAGCACCCCAAAATGCGACTTGAAAGGGATAGTATGGGAAATATTGAAGTACCAGCAGACCGTTATTGGGGCGCTCAAACCCAAAGATCGCTTATCTACTTCTCTATTGGGCAAGACTACATTCCACTGGAAGTTATCAAAGCATTTGCTATCCTCAAAAAAGCAGTTGCCCAAACTAACCAGGAATTTGGTAAACTTCCAGAATACAAAACAAAATTAATCATTCAAGCAGCAGAAGAAATTATTGCCGGAAAATTAGATAGAAATTTTCCGCTACGAGTTTGGATGACAGGAAGTGGCACTCAATGCAATATGAATATTAACGAAGTCATAGCTAACCGGGCGATCGAAATTGCTGGTGGAAAAATGGGAAGCAAAAATCCGATACATCCTAATGATCATGTTAATATGTCACAGTCATCTAACGACACATTCCCTACTGCTATGCACATCTCTTCAGCAGTAGCATTACATAAACAGTTGCTGCCGAAAGTCAAAAAAATCCGGGATGCACTCCAAGAGAAATCAGTAGAATTTGATGAAATTGTTAAAATAGGGCGCACTCACCTACAAGATGCGGTTCCACTGACTTTGGGACAAGAATTTTCGGGGTATGTGGCGCAACTAGATGCAAATTTGCAACGTATCACTCATACATTGCCAGATTTATATGAATTAGCTATAGGTGGTACTGCAGTGGGAACAGGATTAAATACGGTGAAAGGCTTTGCTGAACTTGCTGCGAAACATATTAGTGAAATAACCGGGTTGCCTTTTGTGTCTGCACCTAATAAGTTTGCTGCTTTAGCTGCTCATGATGGGATAGTGATGGCGAGCGGTGCTTTGAAGACTTTAGCTTGTTCGTTGCTGAAAATTGCTAACGATATTCGGTGGTTGGGAAGTGGACCTAGATGTGGGTTTGGGGAGTTGATTTTACCTGCAAATGAACCGGGATCTTCTATTATGCCAGGAAAAGTTAATCCTACTCAGTGTGAAGCAATGACGATGGTGGCGACTCAGGTGATGGGTTATGATGCAGCGATCACTTTGGCTGGTGCCCAGGGGAATTTTGAATTGAATACCTATAAACCGATGATGATATTTAATTTGATTCAGTCGATTAATTTGATTGCTGATAGTTGTAATAATTTTACTGATTTTCTCTTGGTTGATTTGAAACCAAATAGAAAAAAAATTGAATTTTATTTGGAAAATTCTTTGATGTTAGTGACTGCTTTAAGTCCGAAAATTGGATATGATCGGGCTGCCGAAGTTGCTCATTTTGCCCATGAAAAAGATTTAACTTTAAAGCAAGCTTGTTTGGAATTAGGTTATGTTTCGGGAAAGGAATTTGATGAAATTGTGATTCCTGAAAATATGACTCATCCTTCTACTTAGTTTGATAATAAGATGTAGAAAAAATAATGTTCCCAAAGACCATTAGCTGATTATCTAGAGCTTTCTGGTAGCTTCCCGGAGCGAAATTGCCAATATATACTCTCACAGTTTCACAAATTTCAATATTTATTGTTAACCAAATTTATTGTTTATTGGTAAGCATTCAACCGTCAGTGATCAGCTACCAGTTATGAATTATTAACCTTAAGGGCTGATATCATGTCCGGTAACATTGTTTGTGTATAATAGAGAAGGAAGAAAAATAATTCCCCGGAGCGATATTGCTACGCAAGGCTACCGTGAATCCTGTTTCATTAAGTTGATACATCGCTCAAAGACTATATCTTCCATCTAATATCATGTGTGGTGGTTCCCTTATCTTGGAAAAATTTCAGCCATTTTGCTAATTTACTGACTGTAGTATAAACTTGTTTTCACCATAGTTGTTCTGTAATTGATTTCTTTGAGTAATCTTTGAGAGCTTTTCGGCTATTGCTGACATTAAACAGAGAGGGTAGCAAGAGCCATATCGCTGTAGATAGTGATGACTTATTAGCTCTTTTTGTGATTCTTATATCTGACCTAGGCTGTTTGACAAGTATGAGAGAGAGTAAAAAAGCTCACACGGTGTAAAGTATGATTAAGGAAAAATACACATAAGGCTGTCAAAACAATGGGTAAAGTATATACGAGTAATCTGACTTATGAACAATTTGAGTTGATTAAACTATTGCTGCTTCCAGCTAAGAAAGGGGGTCGTTCTCCTTGTGTTTGCATGTTCTCAGTTATCAACGCCACTTTTTATCTAGCAGTCCAAGGGTGTAAATGGCGAGTCTGAGGGCTAATTTTCCAGTCTGGCAGACAGTCGACACATATTTACGTAACTGGCGCTTGGATAAAGCTTGGGATGCGATTTATCAACGTTTACGAAATTTGAACCGAGTTATGTCTGGACAAGAAGAAAGCCCACGAGAAGTGATTGTAGATAGTCAGAGTGTTCCTACTAGCACTATGCTGAATAAAGCTGTGGGTTACGACACCCACAAACCAAGCAAAGGACGAAAACGCTACACAGTAGTGGATACCTTGGGGCTAGTTATGTGTGTGCTGGTGAGCTGCGCCAATGTCCGGAAAGAGAAAGAGGTAAGGAAGTCTTAGCCAAATTACAGCAATTGGGAGAGCAAGTTCGTCGTCTCTATCTGGTTTGGGTAGACGGAGGATATAGCGGCGAGCTTTTTGTGCAGTTTTTAATGGATACGGGTGGTAAGTGCAAATTGTGCCATGTCTTCAAGAATCAAAGGTTTTCATTCTCCTCAAAAAACGTTGGGTGGTTGAGCGCACCTAGGGAGGGTAGAATTGCTATCGACGCTGTCCTAAAGACTACGAGTATGTGTCTCAAAACTCCGAGACCACGATTTACATTACCATGATTTGTCTCATGGTTAGGGGTTTAGGAACTATTGGCTACACTTCATATCACCTCAATAAATAGTATTTATAAATAGAAAACTGGACAGTAAAAAGTTTTTGTATTCATAAAACAGTTGCTTTCATGTGATAAAATGCTCTGTTGTCGACTTTATCGTCAATGCTGCTCAAGCATTTAAGAATTTTATCAAAAGTCGCCCTGACATACTTTTGGCTAAAATATACTTCCTCTGTTCGCTGTTATGTCAGTCAAACTATCTGTTCACTCGGATAACCATTGGAGGGTAAAGTACCAAACCAACGAGGAAAATTCTTCCATACAGTCTTATGTATTTCTAGACTAAGTAGTTGTAAAACACCCAGAGCTATAGCGTTGATGAGTACAAACCGTTCCATTGCTTCGACTTTTCTTGTGAAACTGTTGCTGCTGTTTCAGAAGATATCGGCTCAGAATAAGGTCTTTCGGCAACCCCTTAGTCGGAGTCATATCTTTCATCCAAAACTGATAGCTAAAACTGGATAATAGTTAAATTAAGTTCCCGAAAGTGACTTTAATCTTTAAAATACAACTGTAAGCGTTCAACATTTCTGCGACAGATAGACTGATATCAGTTGACAGCAGTATTATTTTTTTGCCCTTTGCCAACACAGCTAGTACAAAGGGAACTCTTTTAACATAAGAGTCCTAATGCAAGTAAAAACAGCGATATCTGAGAGTCACCATCTTAGTCTCAAGTATTAGATTTTCTGTAGTGAAGCAGTCTTTTTCCTCAAAATTTCCTGACTGTTTAGCGGGGAATGTTTTTCTCTACCGAGAACTTTGTACTGTCTCGTAGAAAATTAAAATATCGCAAAAATTTTGAGAATTTGTATGACGCCATTCATTAAAAGTCATGGTACACTCGAAAAGTATTCAAAATAACTCAAAAAAATAACATAGGTTAGTTAAAAATGAAATTATGCCAATAAATAGTATTTAGAAATAGAAAATCAAAATATAGTAAAGCTTTTGAGAAATAATTTGGTATAACTCATCAAAATATTAAATTAATTCTGTTGAGTAATAATCAATAAATTAGGTCAATAGCTTCCCTTTTTGAAGGGATAAAAAAAACGCATTACGTATTTTCTTGCCTCCTAATTTATTCAGAGGTACTGATAACTGATAAGTGATAAGTAATAACTGATAAGTAATAACTGAAATGACTATTCTATCTCCTGAATTAAAGAAAAAATTATCTACTCCACTAAAAATTGGCAACTTTGAAGTTAAAAGTCGTGTCCTTCAATCACCATTATCAGGAGTAACAGACTTAGTATTTCGTCGTCTAGTACGTCGTCATGCTCCAGAGTCAATGATGTACACTGAAATGGTAAATGCTACAGGGTTACATTATGTAAAAGAATTACCTCAAATAATGGAGGTTGATAATAATGAGCGACCAATAAGTATTCAATTATTTGATTGTCGTCCAGATTTCTTAGCAGAAGCAGCAGAAATGGCTGTAAAAGAAGGAGCTGATACTGTTGATATTAATATGGGTTGTCCTGTTAATAAAATCACAAAAAACGGCGGGGGTTCTTCATTATTAAGACAACCAGAATTAGCTGGAGAAATTGTTAGTAAAGTTGTTAAAGCTGTTCCTATTCCTGTTACTGTAAAAACAAGAATTGGTTGGAGTAATCAAGAAATTAATATTCTCGAATTTGCTCAAAGAATGGAAGATGCAGGTGCCCAAATGTTAACTTTACATGGTCGGACTCGTGCCCAAGGATATAATGGCCCGGCCAGATGGGAATGGATTACAAAAGTTAAGGAAATACTTTCTATCCCAGTTATTGCTAATGGAGATATTTTCTCTGTTGATGCTGCAATACGTTGTTTGGAGGAAACTAGAGCAGATGGAGTAATGTGCTCCCGTGGAACTTTAGGTTATCCTTTTTTAGTGGGAGAAATTGATTATTTTTTGAAAAATGGTGTAAAAAAAGTATCACCAACTGCAGCAGAAAAACTGGAGTGTGCTAAAGAGCATTTACGGGCACTATGGGAATATAAAGGCGATCGCGGGATTCGTCAAGCTCGTAAGCATTTGACTTGGTATTCTAAGGGTTTTCCAGGAGCAGGTGAGTTGCGGGGTCAGTTGGCAAAAGTACAAACTGTAGCGCAAGGTTGTGATTTGATTGATAAGGTAATTGAAAATTTATAGTAGATAGTTTTGTGGCATGGATATCTTGCTTGTTCTTGATCATAAACCTGTTTTGTTATCAAAAAAGTTTGTAGGAGAGCTTGAATTGTATCTATCTTAGAGCTAAAACCTATAAATTCCTAAGTAAAATTAATTACTATTATTTATTACCAGACAGTACAAAGTTCTCGGTAGAAAAAAAACATTCCCCGCTCTTATGTCAGGGAATGGTGCACACTGGTTAATGATTCTTAAATTTGACCAGCTAATACTCTCGGGATGCATATAATACTTCGTCTAGAGCAAATATTGATCAACTTACATCCAGTGTTTAGTCGTGATGCCACTTATGAATGCTTCGTTATACTAATTTCGGGCATTCTTTTATGCAACCAACATCGGGTAGTTACGAGTTATTGGCTTGCCGTGGGACTAATACAACATTTTTCATATCTATTTAAGTAGAGCATTTTTTTTGATAAATGGTATAATAGTTAAAAAATTGAAGTCTTACCCAGACGATGGGTAGTAGAGAGAACTTTTGCATGGCTAGTTCAAAACCGACATTTAGCTATCAAGTATGAACAACTACCTGAGATTAGTGAAGCTTTGATTTAAACTGCAATGATTAGATTGATATTACCAAGGCTTAGTACTAAAAACTCAGGCCATTCTTAAGATTTGTTTTACAAATCTTCTCTTAGCGATCGCTTGTTTCTTCTTGTCAATTTTTATCAATTGCCTGATGGTCTGTGGTCATAACTTCTTACCTCTAACCCTAATAAACTATTTTAAGCTTGACACGCCAGTAGGAGGAAAACACTTTTCATAGAACTCCTCTAGGTAATTATTTCACATCACAAGAAGCGAAACTACTTTAAACATTTTTAAAATGGATAAATTCTCAGAAGTCATTTATAACAAATCTTCATCATCTAACCCTGGTCTTGGCATAGGTAAAATTTTAGACTTATTGAGTTGTCGCAACCACATCCCGCTGAAAACAGCAATAATCATAAATATCCAACCAATAGTTGGCTTAAGTAACAGGAAACCACCAGTCGCCAACAACGCTCCAAACAATAATAATATAGATGCCAGAACCTTTTGTAAATCCTTACCCAAATTTTGTGCAGGAGCTAAACCAGTGCTTACTCTTTGCCGTTGCCAACCAGGACCACCGGGGAGCGATCGCCGATAAAAGTCTTCTAAAGTAGCATCAGACTCTTGCGGTGTAATCAACATTGCTACCACCCACAAAACTGTTACAGTTACAGTAATAAAGATAATTCGCAAACCAAAATCTTCTATTTTGAAGGCAGGAAATAAACTAGTTGCCATCCCCACAAAAAAGCTAGCGACAATAGCAGTTAATTCTGCTGCTGCATTTACTCGCCACCAAAACCAACGTAAAACTAATACCAACCCCGAACCTGTTCCAATAGCTATTACTAACCTAAATACTGTTGCCACATCTTTAGCAAAAAATGCAGCAACTCCTCCTAAAACTGTTACTAATAGAGAAGAAAGTCGTCCTACCAAAACTAATTCTGCCTGAGTAGCATCAGGTTTAATAAATCTTCGATATAAATCATTAGTAATAAAAGAAGCGCCCCAATTAATAGAAGTAGAAACTGTACTCATAAATGCTGCCACTAAAGAAGCAACAACTAAGCCTAAAATTCCTGGAGAAAGAAAATCAATCATTAATTTAGGATAACCCAATTCTCTATCTTGTAAATCGGGGTAAATTATAATAGAAGCTAAAGCAACTAAAATCCAAGGCCAGGTTCTAATAACATAGTGCATTATATTAAATAACCAGGCTGCTTTTTCTGCTTCTGTTTCATTTTTTGCAGCAGCAAATCTTTGTACAAATTCTCCTCCTCCATCACTGCGGCGCCAAGACCACCATTGAATAGCAATATAAGCAAAAAATGTACTCGCAGTTATGCCTGCTGTTTTGCTAAAAGTAATCCAAGAGTTACCATTTCCACCAATAGTAAAAGGTGCAAATGATAAAATATCTTTGTCTGGGATAACTTGAGGAATTTTAATAATTAATTCTTGTATTCCACCCACACTATTAACAGCAAAAAACGCTACAATAATTGCCCCAAATAGTGCTAGAAAAAATTGGAAAAAATCTGTAGCAACTACTCCCCATAAACCAGATAAACCAGCATAAATTAATACAAATATACTTACACCTATCACACTTAATAATTTGAGATTATTGGCATTAGCATCAATACCTAAACTTTGCCAAATTTGCAATGCTTCAACAACTTTAACCATAGCTAACATAGCATAACCAATAGCAATACAATTCATAGGAATAGCAAAGATAAAAGCTTTTACTCCTCGTAGAACAGCTGCCATATTTCCGCCGTAACGAATTTCAGTTAATTCAGCATCAGTAATTACTTCCGAGCGTCGCCACATTTTAGCAAAAATATAAATCATAATTACATGAGAAACAGCAAAAATCCACCATTCCCAATTACCAGCTATTCCTCGGTTAGCTACAACCCCTGTAATATAAAGAGGAGTATCTATGGAAAAAGTTGTAGCTGCCATACTTGTACCTGCTAACCACCAAGGAAGCGATCGCCCAGAAACAAAAAAGTCTGCTAAACTTTTTGCACCTTTGCGAGATAGATATAGCCCCATCCACATAGTTAAAATAAGGTATAGTAAAACAATTAGCCAATCAATTAGTTTCATAAATTTTTAGTTAACAAGTAATCCCTTTAGAATTTACCATATTTATTCATTTTTTAATACTCTATAATTTACCACTTACTAGGATATGTAAGTAATTTAGAATATTAACTTAATTATTTAGCTATTAGCGCTCAACTTCTTAGCTCTAAACAATAAGACTATGGAATGAAGGACAGGGTTTATATGAAAATAGACTTTAAGGTTAAGGAAGCTATTTTTTTTACTAAGATTTAATTCTGGATAAATCAATAATTTTTTGCTCTAAAAGTAATAGTTAATAGCTGATTATATGTAGCGATCGCCAATAATTTAACTTTCAAATTTTAAATCTGGAAAAACGTAATATTTTCAATATTAATATCAAGAACTAATCAATTATATTGGCTGATCACTACACTGCTAACAGAGAGCTGTGCCGACCCAATATTTTTGGCTAAATGTGAAATATAAAATTGTCCAATAGCTAAAACAATACTTACAGAAAGATACTTAATGTTTGATAACTGTATTATCAATCAAAAATATACCAACAAAGTATTATTAAACATAAATATTACTTATAAAAATTGGTATCACTTCAAAATAACAGTGTGTGAACTCACGGGGCAAGGCAAGCTCATCTAAAATTTTATTGACAAATCAATATTTTGATTATCTGCTTGCAATACAAGCTTTTCAAGGAATTATAAATATCACAGAATTTTCATATTATCGGTTTTATTGCTTAACGAGACTTTAGTAAAAAATATATTTAAAATAGCATCAAACTGTTTTTTGATATATCTGGGTTTGAGCTATTTCTAACCCGAGCAATGTACTTTCCTTCTCCATGTTGGGTTTGAAGCCATTTTCACTGTCAAAAATATCAAAGTACTGTTAACAACTGGAATATATTTTCGTCACTAAATTAATCTCAAAAGCTGTCAGGACAATACGATTAGAAAAGATACTATTTGTCAATAATTGTTAAAATGAGCTGGCCCTACCTCATGGGGGGGTAACAAACATACATTGATAGCTTGCTTGTCACCCCGTGAGAAATTTTTTTCTAGTTAAAAAAATAAACTCTGAGGGAAAGAAGAGGTTGACTTTTTACTTGCGCGTAGTACTATACAACTCAACTTTTTTTGTAAGCTCTAATCACTTCCTAAGATACTTATCAATAAAGCTTTTTGAGCGTGCATTCGATTTTCTGCTTGCTCCCAAACTAGTGATTTCTTTCCTTCTATTACTGCATCAGTAATTTCCTCATCCCTATGTGCTGGTAAACAATGTAAAATTATTACATCATCTGCCGCACTTTCTACCAACTTTTCATTAACTTGATAAGGCTGAAAAATAGGAATTCGATTATTCGCTTCCTGTTCTTGTCCCATGCTTGCCCAAACATCAGTATAAAGCACTTGACTATCCTTAACTGCTACCTGGGGGTCTTGAGTAACTAGAACTTCACTTTTACCATTAGCAATAGTCTTTGCTTGTTCCACAATTTCCTTATTTGGCAGATAATTTTCTGGAGTTGCTATCCTGACATTTATTCCTACCATTGCACAACCTAATAGTAAAGAATTTGCCACATTATTACCATCACCAAAATAACTTAAAGTTATTCCATCTAGCTTGCCAAAATTTTCTTGAACAGTTAATAAATCAGCTAATATCTGACAAGGATGTTCCCTATCTGTAAGAGCATTAATAACAGGAATTTTTGCATAATTTGCAAAACTTTCTAAGTCTTTTTGTTCAAAAGTACGAATTGCTAAAATATCTAAATATCCGTCTAAAACCCTAGCAGTATCTTCCAAACTTTCTCCCCGACTAACCTGAGTAACATTAGGATTCAAATCAATAACTTGACCTCCCAATTGATACATTGCTACGGTAAAACTTACCCTGGTTCTTGTAGATGCTTTAGAAAATAATAATCCTAGTACTTTATTACATTTAAGATTTATTTCACCCGATTTTAGTTGGGCTGCTAATTGTAAAATTTCTTTTAATTCTTCAGAATTCAAGTTTGCCAGACTTAATAAATCTCGTCCTTTTAATTTATCCATAATTTACTACTAATGTTAGGTCAATAACCTTTAAAAAAGATAAGAACAGGTTTAATAAATGGCAGCCAAATTTTTACAACTAACCATTTTTCTTTAAAACCGCCATCACAAATTTTAAAGGGACTGGAATCAAGTTTTTTTATTGTTCTTGATGAGCATATTTTGACACTTCCTAAGTATTTATATATAAGATCTTATAATGTCTTTATTAAGTGCCTATAAAAAATTAATTTAATATTTATATTTGGAGAAAATCGACAAAATATAATCAGTTTTTTAGCCTTTTAATATCCAAAAAAATAAGTTTTTTGTACTGACAGATAAAATCATCTAAAGATGACTAAAGGTAGGGAATTTGTTACAGCTAATTAATCACGGTAAGCTCATTTTAAGAGGGTATCTGTAAAAAAAAATTAAAATAAAATGAGGAGTAAGTAAAACAGAGAAAATCTAACTCGTCAACTAGAGCTGAAACATTGAGAACATGGCTCGCTCTCAACTATTCCAAAGAGCTAAGGTATCGCTACTTGGCAAATGATAGCTCCCATGCTAGCTATGGCTTTTTCTGAAACATCCAGAGGAAGGAAACAAACAGTAGAGTTACCAGAAGTTGTTAATAGTATTCTCTACAGTCATCGTAGTGGTTGCACCTGGGAACTCTTACCCCATGACTTCCCACCGGCCTTTACTGTGTATGGTTGCCGAAAATGTCAGGAGTCTTGGAGTCTGGCAATGAATTCACGATCGCCTACAAGTTCATGAAAGTTTTGAGGTTGGATCTCAACATTGGGTGCTGGAGAAAACTTTAGATAGGCTTAGACGCCAAAGAGAACTCAGTAAAGATTAGGAGGGTTGAGCGGAAGTAAGTGAATCTGTTGTTCATATAGCCGTGATTTCACTGATGTTAAATCGTCTTGTCACTTAAAGTTTTATTTATAGACGTCCTTTAATACTATTTCTAAAAAAAAATGCTATACTTAATACTCCTCTTAAATATATGTAAAAAAATCACTTATTCATATATGCGTACGTCAAAACTACCATTATTGATAACTTACTTAATCAGCCGGAGCTGGTCAATTAAAATTGTTGATTATATCTACTTTTTCTAAAACCTCAATGATGAACTACCATCCTGTTAATGAAGCGACAAAATCCTGGTTAATATTTAGTATAATTTCCTTAAATATTTTATCAAAAAGTCTGATAAATCTCCAAATATTATCCACTTCAGCTTTTGTTTTATTGCTAATCATAACCTCTCTACCAGATTAAATTCTAGACAATAACTTTGTTTAAATATGATAATAATATTATTAAAAAAAATTAAGTTTAATAATTGATAGTATCCAAAGCTATCTACTTGAATTAGATGTAAATAATTAGAGTAATTATGGAAAAATATATCCGAAAATATTTAAATAAAAAATTATATAAACTAAAAACTATAGAAAAAAATCCTAAATTGGGTTTAATTTAATCCATATAAATACAAATATTTAGACTTCTATTGTTGAGTTTATTGATCCTTAATTCCTTTAATAGTTATTACTTTTAAAGTAATAGTTTTTCATCTATTTCTAGCTTTATAACTACACCATAACCTAATTTTTTTTACAGGATTTTTCCTAGAATTTAAATTTTTTAATAGCTTTTTCTAGCAATTATGGCATTTTTTTTACTCTTCAAAATTTGTTAAATTTTATTTAATGCTTACTGGAAGAGGCACTTTTATTTAACATTTAAGTACTCATAAACATACCTTTGTACTATTTAGTATTGGAAATTAATATCACATACTACTTTTAACCATATTTGTATTTAATTACAACCACTAAAACCTTCATATTTTTCTAGTTAAGCTCCAAGTTTATTTTCTAATATGGGCGATATTTCCCTAGGTTTACCAACAATTTTTTTCTTGTTCAATAAACCTTCTATAACCAATTTTATGTAGGTAACAAACCATCATGATCAAGTTGTACTATGACATCCTAATAACATTCATATATATTCAATAGTATTTGCTGCTCCTATTAAGTGACAATATAATACCTGTACGTTTGAAGAGAGAAACAATAGCTGTAACCAATTTGCCTAACTAAAGATTCAACTGATCCTGAACCGACTAAACCTCCTATAGCTTGCCTGACCTAGTAGTTAATAATACGAGATTGATGCTTTCTCAACTATTGAATCAAAGTATTTGAACCTCAGTTATTGATGTTGACTCAGATAGGGAATAGAATTAGTGGACTGACCTTGCCAGAGATAATTTCACACTTGATCCTGCTGCACTTGAGTTCCTTGCACTTTGTATAAGTTTCCCATAATTATGATAGCACTCCAATATCTCTTCCCGTTGCTGTGCTGTGCCCAGAGTCACAAAGATATCCCATACTCCGTCATCTTCATCTCCTAAGCAGGGGAACTTTTCTTCCAAAAGTTGGCAATTAATTCAAGATCATGATCCTTCATTATCTTTAAAAAATGCTACCTTGACTTAACTTTGTATATTGAGGGCAATGTATTCCCACCATTTACTTACTTGCCAAACGTGGAGTGCGTAACCTCACCATTGCTCCATCCAAACTTATTTCTTTTTTCTCTTCCTCCAACTGCCGTTTGTCATGAACCTTACCCTCTCTAATTCGATAGAACTAAGACTCGCCGCTCCCGAATTTTGAGGATTAGATGTTTACGGGTTAGACGCTTTTTTTGACATGAGTAATGATCTTTCTGTTTCTATTGGTCTTGAGGACGTTGAATGAGTCGCTCTGTCCCATAAATCATTACTTCTGTGACAGATGGAAATCTAATTATGAACTCCTCTATAGCTTCTAATTTACATTCTAGTAAGACTCTGCCTTCGGTCCAATGCATTATCCAGTAATAGTTGTAGTCTTAACATCCAACAGTATGCTCGGCTGCGGTGTAGGTTAAACAATAATCCAGGCACATAAAAGGTAGGGTAGCATTTAAAGTAGAACAATATGAAAAATAGCTTGTCTTTAGGCTCTAACAACCAGACTTTTCGTCATCCTCCTATAGTCAGTAGTCCTTGTTTTTACATTGTAGCGTTGGCAGAGCCTAGTGGCGGCAGCTATATCGCTTCCAACTTAAGTTAGACACACAAAGCTTCTAATAATTCATCGAATGCCTTACGGTTTAGTTCAGTCAATGCCCTTAATAGGCAGTCTTCTTTTAGCACTCAATTTATACTAACATTGTCCTATTTCCAACTCCCTACTAATTCTTAATTTACCTTATAAAGTCACAACTCTATATTACCAAGGCTTTAGGGGAAGTGACATAATTCAATATTCAGACATTGCTTTACACACCAATAAAATTATACCTCATTGATCTGAACAACTCTATATTGAACCTCCCTAGGTCTTCAGAAAATCCTTTTTTACTCAATTTTTTAACCACACTCCACACCCAAAATTAAGCAAAATTTTCTTTAACTGTAAAATAGCTATGTACAATTCACAAAGAGATTTGAGACTTAAATTTTTCAATAAGTATCCTAGTATAACTATTCAAAGGATAATCTAAAGCCACTTCAGGAGTTACCCACTCCCATCGTACAATTTCTTCATTAGGCACAACATCTTCTCCATCAGATGTTGCCCAATAATTAAACATAATAAAATGAGCCTCCTTATAAAATTGTGGGTCTAGTATTGCCTCATGGAACATAGCAAAGCAAATATTAGTTAATTTCAACCCCACCTCCTCTGTAAATTCTCGCGCCACAGCAGCTTCTAAACTTTCTCCCCAATCAACCTTTCCCCCAGGTACTCCCCATGTACCCTTCCATTTTGTCGTTTCAACAATTAATATTCGATTAGAAGGTCCTTTAATTAAAGCACCGACTGTCACAAGAGGAAATTGTGTCTTAATTTCTGACTTTTCCATAATATGCTTGGTTAACTACCTAACGCTAATGCTATCACTATAAACTGAGACTCTCATCTTTCCAGGGAATTTCATTTAACATAAAAGACAAAACTATACAGGAAAAGTAGCGGTCAAGGCTGGAGTGTTCCATAACATAAAAACCCCTACGAAAAAATCCCTACTATATACATAGTGGTAGTAGCTACGTAAGTCTTAACCGTGTTAAAGTTATGGAACATACTTTTTGAAAGTTGTCAACTATATTAATTACCATTTATCTACTAAGTCTACTTAGTTGAAGCGTAGGACTTCTCCCTAAAGTTAAACAGACTTAATTTGAAATTGGTACAATCTGAAAAACTATTGTGATTGTAATAAACGATAAAGTATTACCCTTTGCTTTTTGTTTAGCAATATACTAGATGTCTTAAACTAATCTGAGATAATCATTATTTTTACCAAGGAGCAACAATGCGACTATCTCAAATGTTATTGGTCACTTTACGGGATGACCCTGCTGAAGCAGAAATTCCTAGCCACAAACTCCTCATCCGTGCTGGATATATTCGTCGTATTGGTAATGGTATTTACGCATATCTCCCCTTAATGTTGCGAGTCATCAATAAAGTTTCCACAATTGTTCGAGAAGAAATGAACGCTACTGGCGCCCAAGAATGTTTGCTTCCCCAACTCCAACCCGCCGAACTTTGGCAAGAGTCTGGTCGCTGGGATACTTATACCCAGGCTGAGGGTATCATGTTTTCTTTAATTGACCGTCAAAATCGAGAATTAGGTTTAGGGCCAACTCATGAAGAGGTAATAACTACTATTGCTAAAGATATTATTCGTTCCTATAGGCAACTACCCATACATCTCTATCAACTTCAAACTAAATTCCGAGATGAAATTCGTCCTAGATTTGGGTTAATGCGAGGTCGAGAATTTATTATGAAAGATGGCTATTCCTTTCATGCTGATGAGGAAAGTCTGAAAAAAACTTATCAGGATATGGATAAGGCTTATCGAAATATGTTACGTCGCAGTGGGTTACAGTTTCGGGCCGTTGATGCTGATTCTGGGGCCATAGGTGGTTCTGCTTCCCAAGAATTTATGGTTTTGGCCGATGCTGGCGAGGATGAAATTCTCTATACCCAAGATGGTAAGTATGCGGCAAATATGGAAAAGGCTATCTCGTTGCCTGTAGATGTAGAAGCTTCACCTTTTGATACTTATGACAAATTGGAAACTCCTGGTACAGAAACTATTGAAAAGATGTGTGAGTTTCTCCATTGTTCTGCAACTAATATAGTCAAAAATGTTTTGTACCAAGCCGTTTATGATAATGGGATTAGTGTTTTAGTATTGGTGAGTATTCGGGGAGACCAAGATGTTAATGATGTGAAGTTGTTGAATGAGTTGACTAGGTTAGCTGGAAATTATGAGGCCAAAACTGTTTTGGCTTTGAGTGTACCGGATGTGGAAGCTCAAAAGAAATGGGCAGCTAAGTCTTTACCTTTGGGTTATATTGCTCCAGATTTATCTGATGATTATATCACTTCTAGTAAACAGGTTAGTCCTAAGTTCCTACGAATGGTCGATAAAACAGCAGTATACTTGACAAATTTTGCAACTGGTAGTAATGAACTAGGTAATCATATTGTGGGGGCAAATTGGGGTCAAGAATTTGCTTTGCCAAAGTTGGTGGTAGATGTGCGAAAGGCTAAAAAAGGCGATCGCGCTGTACATGACCCTAGTAAAACTCTAGAAACTGCTAGAGGCATTGAGGTGGGTCATATATTTCAGTTGGGGACAAAATATTCTGAAGCTATGGGAGCAACCTATACAAATGAACAGGGCCAGGAAGTACCATTGTTAATGGGATGTTATGGTGTGGGAGTGTCTCGTTTAGCCCAAGCGGCAGTAGAACAGTCTTATGACAAAGATGGTATAATTTGGCCTGTGGCTATTGCTCCCTATCATGTAGTTATTTGTATTCCTAATATTAAAGATACTCAACAAATAGAAGTAGCAGGAAATCTTTATAAGGAATTAAATGAAGCAGGAATAGACACTATTTTAGATGACCGAGATGAACGTGCAGGTGTTAAATTTAAAGATGCAGATTTAATTGGTATTCCCTATCGAATAGTTACTGGGCGATCATTAAAATCTGGCAAGGTTGAACTTATAGAAAGATCTACTCACCAATGCCAGGAAATTGTTGTCGCGCAAGTATTATCTACCTTAAAAGACTTAATTGAGAAAGCATTAAAATAATTTATTCACCCTTGAAAAATTCAAATATAATTTTTCCCTTATTAATTATTGCTGTGTTTTTACTAATAGGACTTACACCACTTAATCAGTCAAATTGAACTATAATCCAATAAGTTCAGTTAAGGATTTTTTGGTAATTCTGTAATCTAAACGGCTACTCTAATTAATTCTTAATTCATGAGTTTTAGTTTTATCTAAACCTTATTAGAATATATTTGGGCTTAAGCGCTACGCGGCAGAAATGAAGTTAACCCTCCCCTGACCCCCAGCATACCAAGCAAACTAAGTAGGTGGCGTGAAAAAACTTAGCTATATTAATATTTGTGTACTGAATCTAAGATCCTTCACACAGTTGATTTGAGGTTAATTTACATTTTGTTACATAGCGACAAATTTCAACACCAACCTACTTAGTTTCAAACAATGGAAGTAGAATAATTTATTGAAGCTACTACAGTTTTAAAGAATAGATCCTATAATATAAAATATTCATGCATGAGTTTTAAATGAATGAATGTATGACTTTCGTAAAACGGTATTACAGGAGTAAGTTTTTAAGAAGCATTGGGGAGAATAATCACTTTTATTCAGCTAATATTACTCACCCTATAGTCTGATATCTGAAGCCTTTTATATTTCCTGATCAACTAATAGCTGAAACATTTTTTATACTACTTTTTAAAGCACGGAATATAGAAGAGAATAAAACTATTGTAAAACTCAATCAAAAATCTAGTCTAATCCTTCTTTAAACATACTTAATTATTCCATTTATTTACCACTGTACTACTTGAAATCTAAGATTGTGCTAATTTCTAGAAAAGAAGCATTACACATTTACCAAACCACCGAAAATTTATCTGTTTTTGTTAGGCGTATTTAGAATGCTAACCTTTCTAAAGAATTAGGTCTCCCATTTAAATTTTCAAGAATATGAAAGAAAAGAATTGTTGATATCCAAGTATCATAAAAAGTAGGTATTTTATTATAATAATCAGGTAACAAAAAATAAGAACTATTCAAAATTAAACATAAAATATGCACAATAAAGTGACCAAATTATAAACTTTGGAGTTGATAAATAACACTGTGCATAAATCCCCAAAATTTACGATGTAATCAAGGAGGATGTACTTGATTAAACACAGATGAATCAAGATATAACCATGGTCATTATTGACGAAAAATTTATTCTCATAGACTTTTCTACCCGTTTGCCAACTTTCTCTAATAAGACGAAAAAGACCAGGAATATAAACCCAACCTTTGGGAATTTTATTCATCCAATTACAATACCTCTAGTCATCTACATCTAAATTCTCAATGGAGATATTTTTCGGCTTAAACTTGTAATTAATACTTCTATCATATCTATACAAATATAGATTGAGGAATTAAAAATTTTGCTACTGTAAAGACCTTGTATTCAATATCCCTAATATGGTCAAAAAAATGATGCACCACAACCATTAAAGAGTTTGCAAGATGCCCATACTAGAAACATTTAATGATTAATATCTGTACTTCATATACTTGGAATATGCTTTATGTTCTTACAGGATTTTTTTTTGCGCATAGGTATAAAATTAATCACAATTTACCAAGCATTTTTCTTCTTCTAAATTTTAATTAATTTTCTTTAAACATTCTCGAAATTATTGAGGGCTATTGTAAGTTAATCTATTACGATGTAACAAATAATTTCATCTTGATCCAACTTTATTGAGATTCTATTTATAAATCAGCTTTAATATAGTTAATATAGTTAACCTAAGAGAAACTGAAAACTCAGCTCCTCACTGCCATTATGTTAATCCTCAAGGATCGTCAAAATGAAAAAACAAAATCAAACTCTAAATTTATCTGTTAGTATTGTGGCCAGTGTCTGTGCATTAGCAGTGGTGGTGGGTGGTGGTATTGCGTTGTGGACAAATTTACAATTGACCACCAAAAAAACTTCTAATAATCCCCAGACTCTTACAGACCTCCCTACTCAAGAGTCACCATTACAGACTTTACCTTCTGTTCCTTCTGATACAATTAAATCTCCAAACTCCCAAAAGTTTCCTTTGTCTATAAAATCAGAACCATTAGCAGTTACAGAAAAGACTGTGGAAGTCTACTGGGTTAAGGATACTGCTACAGGTATTAGCTTAGCGTCTTCTCCGGTAAAAATTAAAGAAATAGATGAACCGGAAGCTATTTTAAGAGCTGCTTTTGACCTTTTATTATCTCGCCCAGAAAATACCTATGTTGTAAGTGCAATACCCGAAGGAACCAAAGTTCAAGCCTTAACTGTTGAAAACAACGGTGTTTACATTGACTTATCTGAGGAATTTACTTATGGAGGTGGTAGTGCTTCAATGATAGGGCGTTTGGGACAAGTTATTTATACTGCCTCTAGTTTAGAGCCAGATGTTAAAGTTTGGATTTTTGTGGAGGGCAAACCTTTAGAAATGTTAGGGAGTGAAGGATTAGAAGTATCTCAACCTATTACTCGGCAGAACTTTCAACAAGAGTTTCAATTTTAGATATATTACTACATCTTTTGGTGAAGACAATAAATTTAGCTTATAAGGTAACAGGAAATAGAGAATAGAAAACGGATGAATGTCCTAAGATGTTTACATAGGCCTATATAATTTATAATTTATGCACAAAAAAATCAGAAACCAGCTTCTTTGTCAATGCCTATTTTTCAAATGATATTGCTTCTATAAGTCGGGTTTATTTGCGTAAGTCCTAATCAAAAAAAACTTTAGGGGTCATTTTCAAACAAATAAATAGGGTTTGCTGAAAAAGTCTTTTTAGGGAGAGAGTAGCAAGTTAGGACTTACGAAAAATGTCAATTGTAGAGAAGGTAGTTGTAAGAATTGCCTCTTGTTTTTCTGCAATGATCAGCCCAAAATTCTAACTTTTTGAGGTAGAGCTTTGATCTTACCTACCAATACTTTGATAATTAATCAGCAAGTCAAAGAAAATTAAAATCCACCTCTATTGACATAATTCTAGAAGAAAATCTGGTGATTTATGATATGTAATATTAATTCCAGTTGAATAATTATTGTATAGCTTTTGGAGAAAGGGATATGAAGGGATTGGATATTAAAGTAATGATAGAATTAGAGACTGTTTGTACAAAAAGCTAAAGATAGCCATGAAGAAGTATTGAAGGTAAGAAAATAAAAAAGCAATGATCACTGTCAAATAAACACAGTCTCTTATCAAGATATATTACATAATTAAATTGTTTATATTATAATTATTGTTTGACATTTCGCAAAGCTTAGCCAATATTGACATAAAGGGCCGTAATGCACAACTAAATTTAGTATTAGTAGTGGTGTACAACAAGTAGTGATTTTTGCAGTTAGAGTCCTGATAGTGAAACGGTCTAACTTATACATCTCAATACATCTACAGGACGAAACAAAAATTTATCCCCTTAGTAAATAGGGAAATAGATATTAGTATTTTAGGCCTGTTGAAAAAATCTGTTAGTTAAAGAAAAGAATAGGGAATAAGCATTAAGAAACAGTCAAGAAACAGTTGTAAGTGTTGATTTTTCCCTATTTCTTCCTTCTTAGTTAAGGGAAAATCCTAAGAAGTGAATGTTAACAAGAGTATTTTTACTCTCTTCCTCGTCTAATACCACTTAAACTGATGATACATCAGGATTCTATATTTATTTAGCAAGCCCTATTTAACTTAACCTCACTATCGTAGATAGCACCATCAATAGGGTCCATAACTTTTAGTAAAGAATCAAGAGTATACAGAGTTTAGGCAATTCAAATTGTGTAGAGAATAAAATCCTTATTCCTTCCTTGCTGAATTAAATTTTCTATCTCCAGCACAGGTTTTTATCTTTCTAAGGATTCCAGACAGCAAATACAGAAGCCAGGAAAATACCTTGGAAATTTCTCTTCTCCCTACAATGTTTCTATTTCACTCTATACTTACTCTTTATAATCTACAGCTAAAAATATTAATTGCGACACTTGTCTCCCGACAAATTTATGACTAACAACTAATGAGTCCTGTTGATAGAAATTTTTTGACTTTATGGCCACAATTGCTATAATTGTCATTTACTCAAAATTTCAATTTACAGTATCCGGGGACAAAGCAGATAAACAAATAGCGACATATTCTTTTCCCTCTGCACCAGGTGTACTATATTTTACCCATTCTCCTTTATGAGCTATTAATGCTTGGCCTGCATCAACTTACAATTGTCCACCTTGATATTCAACAAAGAGAGTGCTCTTGAGTACCAGGGTAAATTCATCAAACTCTGGCCTTTAACCTGGTTCCATCCAACCACTGAGAGAAAGCATTTGGGCAACACTAATAGAATGGGTTTGACTATTTACACAGCCAATATACTTATCAATTTGCTTAGTTTATTACCATTAGATTGAATCCGAATAGGATTATGGATTAATTGTGGCATGATTTTGATCAAGTTTAGTTGGGGTTAACTAGCATTAAAGGTTGATTATATTCTACTGGTTCTCCATTCTTAATTAAAACTTTCATTATTTGTCCAGATACCTCTGCTTCAATCTCATTCATTACCTTCATCGCTTCAATAATACAAACTGTTTGGCCAGAAGTAATCTGATCGCCCACTTCCACAAACGGTGTTTCATCAGGATTCGGAGCACGGTAAAAAGTACCAACAACTGGAGACAAAATTTCTTCAAATTTGTTTGAAGCCGTAGGTGGTGCGGCAGGAGGCATTACAGAGGTTTTTGACGTAGCCATTGTTTCCAACGCTGCTACAGTAGGAGAAACTAATTCGGAAATAGTATCGCTCTTGTTAGAAGAAGGTAATGAGTGGCGATCGCTAGATGAAGTTTCTTTGCGTACCACCAGTTCTAAATCTCCACTTTTTAGAGTCAACTCCGAAATATTAGTTTGGTCTATTGCTTTGAGTAGTTCCTGAAGTTGATGTAAATCTAATTGCACAGTTCTTATATCTCCAGTTAATTAGCATTAAACTAAATTAATTTTGAATAAAAATATTAATTTTATTAATGTTTAAGTATCTTTAAGTAAATTCTCAAGTCAGAAAAACTCTCACTTATCAAATATATACAGCAGATTCCAGATTAATATAGTACAACTGATTGGTAGATATTCTGAGCTTGTTCCCTATCCTACTTTCTCATCAGGGCAGGGCTTATTTATTGTAACTCGAGAAAAATCTTATACTAAGTAACTAACTTAGTCTGTCAAAGATTATCTCTCTGGAATGGGACACTGTGTGTAATAGCTCAAAAATTTTCATAATCTTTTTTGAAGCGAGAACTTTTACAGTTGATCATTAGAAATTTCCATCATTTGTGGTTTCTTGTCAACTTTTCCCCTTTGTCGAACTTGTTCTACCCTATGATGCCTTTCCAAATAAAAAAACCTAACTGTTGTCAATATCCTACTCCCTAAAACCATCAGTATATTTACTTCTTAAAGTAGAATGCTGCTATAAATATAGAATTTAACACCAAAAGGCAGGGGAATAATAACCCTGCCAAAATAAGTACCCTAGAATTACTCTCTACCCAAGTAAGAGTCATTACGGGTATCTATTTTAATCCGTTCTCCTTTGGATATAAACAAGGGAACCATAATTTGGGCACCTGTTTCTACTGTAGCAGGTTTACTACCACCAGTAGCAGTATCTCCTTTAACCCCAGGGTCAGTTTCGATTACTTCTAATACTACAGAATTGGGTAGCTCCACCTCTATTACTTGTTCACCCCACATAATAACATTGACCTCCATCCCTTCATTCAGATACTTAACACGCTCACCAATTTGTTCAGAACTTAAATTGGTCTCTTCATAGGTTTCCATATCCATAAATACAAATTGGTCACTATCTTTATATGTATGCTGCATCGCTCTCTTGTCCAAAGTAGCTTGAGGGACTGTTTCTCCAGCTCTAAAAGTTCGTTCCACAACATTACCATTTTGTACATTTTTGAGCTTTGTTCTAACAAAAGCAGAACCTTTGCCTGGTTTAACGTGTAAAAATTCTACTACTCGCCAAACTGAACCATCTAATTCTATGGTCACACCGGGGCGAAAATCATTACTAGAAATCATATAACACCGTGATTGCGGTTTTTAATTGTTTCAATTAGAAGTTAACATTAGACATCCTACAATACTCTCTATAAATATTTTCAGGAGTTTATCACTTAGGAGTAAAAATTTGGGACTCGAAGTAATAGTTCTCAAGAAGTGACAATCAAGGTTGAAAAGTTATATGTATAAAGTATTCAGCAAAATTATTATTATTAAGATAAGTCTCCTCAAAATCAACAAGCCTCATCTTAATGATAATGAACAAATTACCTCAACTTGACTATAAATATCTCGTGGGCTCACGAAAATTTCATCTGGGGGGTCATCTGAAAAATTTTATTTTAATTGCTCTGAATATTGAATATAGAACATAGATGTAAAGGATTGGAAACCTTACCCAATCAAATACCAAAAATACACTCTATTTGAAAGTTTTAGTCGGGCTATGCAACATTTTTTTATTTGTATAAAATGAAATTTTATTTTTTTATTTTCTCCTCTTAAATGAGTAATTTTAATAAATATTTTAAAAAGTTCAAGACTATATTTATCTATTTATCTGACTAAATAGTCTGTCTTTAAAATGTTATTACTTGACCTAACTTATAAGCATTTTATTTTGTATTTTTACATCAAAAATATCAAAAAAAAATAATATTTATTTTCCTGATATAGAATAATTATGATTTATAGATTTAACTCTATGTGCTAGTTATAAAAAAAGTAGCTTTATGAGATGTAAATTTGATATCATGAAGCCAAATTAATGTTTAAAAGACTAATAAAAGACCTATCTTAGTTTTTTTATAGAAAAAAAATTATCATTTATTTTGATAAATTCCTCAATATTACTATCGAATAATTAGAAATTAAATCAAGATAAAATAAAAAATAAAACACTAAAATTTATGTTTTTTTAATGTATCTACAAAATACCAGAAAAAAATATTTACATTGTTATCCATAATCAGCTTAGTTTATACTCACAAATATTTTCAAATTATAAAATTTTTAATTACTGATAAACAACGAATATACGTTAAGAAAATTTTCTTTAATTTGCAAAATAGAGTCTATAATCTGTAAGGATCTCAAGTTATAGGTAAATGCTTAATGTATTTAAAATTATTAAGTACTTTTGCTGAAACTGAATCTATTATTAATGGTACCAAAATTTGTCTTTTTAGAATAAAAATTATGCATAAAAAGGAACAAATATCCACACCATAGCCATTTTTATATCGGAATATAGAGGGCAAACTTGGCAAAATTTCTCTAGAAGTTTTGGCAAAAGAAGGCGAGCAACTGATGGCCAATTGTCCGTAACATCGACTCAATTATTGAAAAGGTAAGAGGGCGCAACGCATTGTCCAATTAGAATTTTAGTTCTCTTTGTCACCTTTTTAGGTAATGGTTAAATATTGTGGAAGATAAAAAATAACCTTTAACACCTTTAACGCCTAATCAAAAATCACCTAATTTTTGTCCCCAAAAATCTGTCCCAAATAATTTAGTCCCGGGACCCCAGCTGAATTATCGAAATATCTTTGGAGAGTTGCTCACTGCCATACTGCAGAGAAAGATAACTTCTGACTTCTGAATACTGACTTATGACTTCGTTAAGACTGTGGACAGACATGTAATATAAGCTAAGAGAATAAAATTTCACAAATATGGTAAATTTGCGCAATTTCGTAATGAACACTTGTAAACGTCTGCTTAAAACTGCTATCCTAGGGCTGTTACTTATTACTCTGTCTATTGGTATTAGTGCTGCTTGGTGGAACGGTGGTATGACAACAACTCGTCAAAGTCGTTTGCCCCAGGGAGACCCTATTACTGATGGTAGGGCCTTGTTAAGGTATGCTCTACCAATAGAAAATGAACCTGTGCGTAAAATACAAAGTAGTCTAGAAGATATTTCTAACAGATTACGAGGTAAACGTTGGACTTCTGTTGTTAGTGATATTGGGACTGCATCAAGAGTTCTCAGTATCAATAAACCTAAATTGCTAGCTAGTGTTCCTGAATCAAAACAACCTGAGGCAGAGGAAATAATTGCTATACTCGATCAAGGTATTATTGATATTAAAGAGGTTGCTGAAGCTAAAGATGGGGAACAGGTATTAGAGCAACGGGCAAAACTACTGACATTAGTAGGTCAGCTTGAACAGTTAATGGTAGTAGGTTTTCCGTTTGAAGTGCCTTCAGATTTTTCTAATTTACCGCAACTCAAAGGTCGCGCTACTATTGACATGGAAACTAATAAAGGTTCCTTGACTTTAGTTGTTGATGGTTATAGTGCCCCTGTTACAGCAGGTAATTTTGTAGATTTGGTTCAGAGGGGTTTTTATGATGGCCTAGAGTTTATTCGATCAGAACAGTCTTATGTCTTGCAAGCTGGAGATCCTCCAGGCCCAGAAGTTGGTTTTATTGACCCAGATAGTGGGAAGTACCGTAATATCCCATTAGAAATTTTAGTCCAGGGAGACAACGAACCGATATATAGTTTTACTTTAGAAGAGATTGGCCGTTTTCGCGAACTTCCTGTTCTGCCTTTTTCTGCTTATGGTGCAGTAGCAATGGCTCGGCCTGAAGCTGAAAATGATGGTGCTTCTTCTCAATTTTTCTTTTTCCTATTCCAACCAGAATTAACCCCTGCCGGAGTAAATTTATTGGATGGTCGTTATACGGTTTTTGGTTATGTTGTTGCAGGAAAAAAGGTTTTGGAAGAATTAAACAAGGGAGACAAAATTATTTCTGCGAAGGTAGTAGCTGGGTTTGAAAATATTGTGGAACCTGAAGCCTAATTTCTGGGTTGGGAAATTTGGTATTAAATTAGGGTAATTGGATGATTTAGCCTATCAATTTCTATATAAATTTCTAGAAGTTATGTCAAAAAAACTGACTTCTTTTATGAAAACGATATACATGCAAAAGTCAACGGTTAAGAAGGTAACAGCGGACTTTTTACTGTTAGTAAATAAGTAACTATTTTTTGAAATATCATTGGAAAATGCTATAGATAATTACAAGACTAAATTACCAATTACTCTAGTTAAATTAAACAATATTAATTTAAGTTATATTTGTTAGACTACAAAATAGGAAAAAAGTTGGAAATAATTAAGTTAATTAGTGTCATTATACTAGAATTATATATATGAGTTTTCCTGATTTTTATTCCTAGTTGTTGTTTATAGAAAAAGGAGGTTTTGTAGTTAATTTTTACTTCTTACTTTTTCTTGATTCTTACTTCTTCCTTTTTAGATAAAATGGCTATTATAGAAATTGTAATACTTACTGGGTTAGGAATTGTATTAGGTGCATTTATAGTTAATATGTTAAATAATAGACAGCAGCAGCGTATTTTAGATGATGCTTTCTATAAATTATTACAGCTTCAAAATGGTAAAGTCTCTCTAATTCAATTAGCTGCTGCTGCTAAAGTTGATGCTCAAGTTGCTCAGAGATATCTAGAAAATCAAGTACAAATATTCTCGGCAATTCTAGAAATAGATGAACAAGGAGATACATTCTACAAATTTCCTAATTTAAGTCTACCTCCTGTTTTAGATCAACAACCATGGTAAGTTGTTATTTATGTTATAAGTTATCAGTATGGGAATGTTTAGGAATAAGGTTTTTCGATAACTTTACACACAGATTAATAGATAATTTTATCTTAGTTAGGTAAACTACTAGTGAGCAATACGGATGAAGTTTAGAGGTTTTAAGATTAATATTTGTATCTGAAATTATCGGAATATTCTGCAATTTTAAACTTCAGAGCTGGGATATTAAACTGATTATTCATTAATACTTTTAGCAGAAATTAATTCCTTCTGATTATTTTAAACTGATCCTAATCTTTGATAAGGCCAAAAACGAAATACTGCCTTACCTATAATATTTTTTCTAGGCAAAAAACCCCAAACATGAGAGTCATTACTGTTGTTGCGATTATCCCCCATTACAAAATATTTATCTTCAGGAATTTTAATTGAAGTTGGTAAAGCATATTCAGGAGGTTCCGCAATATAATTTTCAGTAAGGGGTTGGTCATTAACATATACTGTACCATTTTCAATTCTAATAGTATCTCCTGGCAAACCTATAATTCGTTTGATAAAAGCTTGATTTTTTGTATAACCGTAGGGTTGCAATTGTTGGGGTGCTTCAAAGACGATGATATCACCTGTTGTGGGTGGATAAAAATTGTAAGATATTTTTTCTATTACTAGGCGATCGCCTACTTTTAAGGTAGGCATCATTGAATCTGATGGTATATATCTCGGTTCCGCAATGAATATTCTGATTAATAAAGATAAGAATAGAGCGATCGCTACAACTTTAATATTTTCTTTTTGTTCCTGCCATATTTTTAACCACCAGGGAGTTGTCGAATTATCTATAATTGGTTGATTTGAGGATTCTTTTTCTGATGTCATTTTTATGGTTTTAAATTTTTGATTATTTCTATTTTACACAAAAAATTGGCTTTAAAGCCTCGTCCATAGGGCCCATAAGCGAGTTACTTTTTAGTTGTTTTGTTGTATTCTCGATCTTACAAAGTTATCCTAAAAAACTATTGGCTTTAAAGGCTAAAAGTATTATATAAATTAGCTTACAGCATTTATAGTGTTCTCAAAAAAGTTTCTAACCTTGAGATAGCTATAAGCCAAAGATCACAATAGTTCTTACTAGAACTTCCCACTCTCTAGTTATATTGTTTTATTAATTAATCAATCGCGTATAGGCAGTCCGAGACAAAAAGACGGACACGGAGGTAACCGTTTGATGAAATAGCCTGTGGAGTTGGTAGCGCGTGCTAAGTGCAAAAAATTAATCCCCATGGGAGCTCACCCTTGGTAGAATTTCTTTGCCCTTCATAGTCTGGGAGGATGTCAAACAAAAACTCCTGGGAAGTAGATATATTAAATTTACAAAAACCTATTTTTTTAGAAAAATTCATGTTACTTAAAAATATTTTTGTTCCGAGATTTATCCCCAAAATTATCAGTTTATAGTAATTTATTCCAAGTTGACGATAGTGATTATCCTTGAATATAAAATAAACTTTTTGAGGTGATGTTAAATTTTTCAACCACTGTGATAAATCTGCACCTTGGGACTCTCCTGCTCGAATAAGAAATAACCAGTTGATATTTTTTCAATAACCTTAAAACTCGTTTTATCAGTGCCTTCTGTTAAGTCAAATTAGTAGAGCCTTTGTAATTCAAAACTTGCCAGTAAATAGGTAATGCTGGTTTTTGAAATTTTGCATCATATAGAATGATATATTGGAAGCATTAATATGAATTATCCCTATTGTTAAGGTCATAAAGTAGTCAAAAATGGTCATCTTTAGGAAAAGCAGAGTTATTTATGCCGTGAGTGTGGCCGTCAATTCCAAGAAAATTCCAGCTCTTTAGGGCTATAGTTATAATGTTAAAGAGCTGTGTGTCAAGATGTCCCTTAACAGCATGGGATTTCGAGCTATTGAGAGAGTAACTGATATTTTTCATAATACAGTGCTTAATTGGTTATAACTGGCTGTAGGACAAATTCCTGAAAAGAAAATAGCAATTGTTGAAAATGCTCACGCTTGATGTACTACAAACTTTTATCGGCTCAAAAAAAACAAAATTCGGGTCTCAAGTGTTGTAAATAGTCAAATGCCAGGAATTCTTAAGTTTGTTATCAGCGTAGGTTGCGCCGTTACCTTCACAATATTGTGGCAGATAATTCAAGTTTGGGCTTGTTTTCTTTATGTTACTGATAGCTACAAAGTTTATACTTGCTTAATTGAGAATTGCGATCACAATGTTAGTAAAACAGCCATGACCAGAATAGAAAGATAAAACTGCTGTCATTGAAACTATTTAGCTAGGTTACATTATAAAACTTTATGCTACTCCAAGTCAATTGATATATTATGCAAGTCAATGTGCTTGCTGATATATTATTTGAAATATCGGCAAATTCCTCAACTCTCCTAATCATTTGTCACTATGTAACACCTTTTTTCGACAAAAAAAATCCCCCCAACATTTCTATCAATGCCGCCACCGTTGTTATTGGTGGAGCTACATTTGGAAGATCGTTTTTGCTACCACTAGGTTCCGGCAATGCAAACCACTCCCCCATTGGAAGTAACTAGATTTCAATCCATGTAACTCTGAGGTTTACCTATTTGAATCATTCGATTTAACATTGCACATTGTACAAATAATTCTACTGCTTGAGCATCAAATTTTTGTCATCGCAACTTCCCTCAAAATATTGTTTTTAGCCCTTATATGCCATCATTCCGTAAGGAAAACTGCGCAAATAGATAGGGAAGGTCGATGATAACCACTTTCACATTTGCAAATATTAGTCTCATATTTAGACTTTTCCTATAGAATGCTACACAAATATGTTCGGAGCAAAGGCGACCGCTGATATCTAATAGATACAGTAGTTTTTGGTAATTCCTATATTAGAATAATTAAATGACTTGGGGTGCATTAATTATCAAAAAGCTTATTGGTGTATATTAGAGTTGTTGGGTGTAGGAAGATTCAACATGCTTAAAAGTTTACTCTATGAGGCTTTCATGATTTTAATCCTTAAAAGCACTCTAAACCTGAACTTGTTTTAGGTTTTAGCCATTTTTTTGGCTTAATGCCCAACAACTCTATTAATTATTGAATAATTGAAGTCTTACCTAAGCATAGTATTTTTTTTGAGAATTAGTATTAAGAATTTGATACTGCCATTTTTAAATAATTAGAAATTTTCCGACAATAATCATTACATAATTGTGACATTCGGAAGTCTTCACTACGAGGATAAGTGGCATCTATTTTGACATCTGCTACTACCCTGCCAGGACGAGCAGCCATAACAATTACTCGTTGAGATAAATATACCGCTTCATAAATATTATGAGTAACAAAAACTACAGTCCAATTTCGTTTTTTCCATACCCCTAATAAATCACTATTTAACTTATTACGAGTCATTTCATCTAAAGCACCAAAAGGTTCATCCATCAACACAATTTTTGGCTGAGTTACTAATGCTCTAGCAATAGAAACTCGCATTTTCATACCACCTGATAGCTCTCGTGGATAAGAACACTCAAAACCATCTAAACCTACTAAATTAATTGCTTCTTGCACTATTGTTCGGGCTTCTCTGAGAGATCTTCCCGCTAATTTAAGAGGTAGATACACATTATCAATAACCTGAGACCAAGGCATTAATGCTGGTTCTTGAAACACAAAAGCTAATTCATGTTTCTTCTGATTTATATTTGACTCAATTTTACCTGAAGTAACATCACTTAATTTTGCTATTAATCGCAATACCGTACTTTTTCCACATCCAGAAGGTCCGACAATAGTCAAAAATTCTCCTTGGTTAATTGTTAAGTTCATGTTTTGTAAGGCAACAGTTCCATTAGCATAAATTTTATTGAGATTATGACAATAAATAGCTGTTTGATTGTTCATTGTTATTTTGATATTATTTGAGAGATTAGGAATGCAGGAAACAGTGAATATAAAAGAAGAAAAATAATTGTACCTTAGTAGCTTAATAAACGTTATATAAAAGATATAGAATACAAGTTGTAATTTATCAAGCTTAGAAAAAAACAATGATTTTATGAAATTATACTAAATTCTTAGTGTTTAGGTAGTTACATCTCAAATTTTGGTGTTGCATATTTGCAGGATGAATGACAGAGAGGGAGAGAAAAATAAAAGAGAAAAAGTATGAAATGTCCAAAGTCTCAATCCAAACATATTCGGATCTAATAATAAAAGACTTGGAAAGCAAAACTACATTTTTAATCTAAGTCTTGTATTGGTTTATTAAATAACTTTTAGGGATAGTAAAGTACTCTTTGATATCATATATATTTCCTCTTTCTTTTTGGCTGTCTGATCAATGGGAAATAATAACTCAGGACTTATGCACACATATCAAATCATACAGCATACGTAAAAGGGAAAGACCATGCTTGCTCCACAACACGTTGGCGTAGTATTCCGTAAGAAAATACCTCTGTTATATACATTAGTTATGGGTAAATCTCGTAAGTACAATAACTGTAAGAATATTTTATGAAATTGGTTAGTTTATAAGTAGATGATTGTAATTATCCTTCAAATAGCAATAGGAATTCAAAATTGTGAGAAGTATTTGAGAAGTTGTTTCTAGCTTCTTTTTTATATTTTTTGTAAAAACATTTATTTATGCCTAACTACTCATGCTAAGCATCAAAAGTAATGCTATAATATAAGTTATATTTTAATTATTAAGTAATGAAGATGAGCTAAATGATTTTTTTGATAATAAAGAGCCTGTAGCGCGTTAATTATTCTTATGTTGTACAGAAATTGTATGACAGTTCCCTACTCTCTAATCCTCTACTCCCCTGTCCACGGTCGGGCTTAGGGGTGGGTGTCCTACTTAATAGCTAGCATAGAAAAGTTTTTGGTAAATAGTATTATTTCTTTCGAGTTAACTAGAGAATTGATTTTAAAGCTTTGAAGCTAAATTTATCACGCTCGTCATCAGGAGGCAATTATGGAAATAAGATATCTAGAGTTAAAAGGCATGAGTTGTGCTGGCTGTGCTAATAAAATTCAAAAGGCAATTGAAAATGTAACTGGTGTAGCAGAATGCCAAGTTAACTTTGCAATAGGACAAGCAACAGTTAAGTTTAATTCCCAGAAAACAAATTTACATAAAATTCAAGAATCTGTAACAAATATTGGCTTTGAAGCACAACTACTTCAGGAAACAATAAATTTATTAGACAAAGATAGAGAAAATCACCAAATAGAACGAAAAATGATCAATAAAGTTATATTTGGTGGTACTATTAGTGTAATTTTAATTATTGGTTCTTTACCAATGATGACCGGATTAAACTTGTCTTGGATACCTTCATGGTTAGGCAATCCCTTAATACAATTAATATTAACAACGCTAGTTATGATTTGGTGTGGCAAATCATTTTTTTTTGCTGCTATTAAAGGATTAAAAAATCGTTATGTAGATATGAATACTTTAGTTGCTATAGGTACAGGTGCGGCTTATTTGTATTCTCTGTTCCCCACATTTTCCCCAATTTTTTTTACTAGACAAGGATTAAATCCTGATGTTTATTATGAAGCAGCAGCTACTATTATTACTTTAATTCTATTAGGTAAATTGCTCGAACATCGCGCCCGTAAACAGACCTCAGCAGCTATTCAAAAATTGATGGGTTTGCAGGCAAAAACTGCTAGAGTTATTCGAGATGGAAAAGAAATAGATATTATGATTGAAAAAGTCAAAATTGGCGATTTAATTGTTGTTCGTCCTGGGGAAAAAATTCCAGTTGATGGGAAAATAAAAGAAGGTTTTTCTACAGTAGATGAATCGATGGTAACTGGTGAAAGTGTGCCTGTAGAAAAAAAACCTGGAGATGAAGTTATTGGAGTAACAATTAATCAAACTGGTAGTTTTAAATTTGAGGCTGCCAGAGTGGGAAAAGATACAGTATTAGCTCAAATAATTAAGTTAGTTCAACAGGCACAAGCTTCAAAAGCACCAATTCAAAAATTAGCAGATATGGTAATTTCCTGGTTTGTACCTGTAGTGATGGGGGTAGCGATCGCTACTTTTCTTATTTGGATTAATTTGACTGGCAATTTAACAATGTCACTAATTACAACAGTTAGTGTATTAATAATTGCTTGTCCTTGTGCTTTAGGATTAGCTACCCCTACTTCTGTTATGGTAGGAACAGGAAAAGGTGCAGAAAATGGGATATTAATTAAAGGTGCAAATAGTTTAGAAGTTACTCATAAAATTGAAACAATTATCCTAGATAAAACAGGTACTCTTACTAAAGGTAGACCTACAGTTACTGACTACATAACTACTCAAGGAACTACCAATGAAAACGAAATAAAATTGTTAAAAATAGCAGCAGCAGTTGAGAGAAAATCTGAACATCCTTTAGCTACAGCAATTGTCGAATATGCTAAAGGTCAAGGTATAAAATTTCCCCTACCAGAACCAGAAAGATTTGAGGCCATCTCTGGTATGGGTGTTCAAGGAATAGTATTTGATAGATTGGTACAAATTGGTACTGATCGCTGGATGAATGAGTTAGGAATTGAGATTACTAATTTCCTAAATTATCAAGATAAATTAGAAGCAGATAGAAAAACTACTGCCTGGATAGCAATTGATGGTGAAATTGAGGGAATATTTGCCATAGCTGATACTTTAAAACCATCCTCAAAAAATGTGGTTCAAACATTACAAAAAATGGGAATAGAAGTTGTGATGCTAACGGGAGATAATCGCCGAACAGCAGAAGCTATTGGTGCTGAAGTTGGTATTAGTAAAATATTTGCTGAAGTACGCCCAGACCAAAAAGCTGAAACTGTGAAAAATCTCCAATTAGAAAAGAAAAAAAGAAGGAATGACCATCAAATTGTAGCAATGGTGGGAGATGGGATTAATGATGCTCCAGCATTAGCTCAAGCAGATGTAGGAATAGCTATTGGTACAGGTACAGATGTAGCGATCGCCTCTAGCGATATTACATTAATTTCTGGAGACTTAACTGGCATTATTACAGCAATTAAGCTGAGTCGTGCGACTATAAAAAATATTCGTCAAAATCTGTTTTTTGCCTTCATTTATAATACTTTAGGCATTCCTATTGCTGCCGGTATTTTATATCCTTTAACTGGTTGGTTATTGAACCCCATTATTGCAGGTGGAGCAATGGCATTTAGTTCGGTTTCCGTAGTTACTAATGCTTTGAGATTGCGTAATTTTAAGCCAAAAGCAAAAGTTTAGCTGAATTATTTATCTTTTCTGTTAAGGGTTTACAACTATTTTGAAAAGGCAGGAGATAGAAGCTACCGTTCAGGACTTCCTGAACTGGGGCTACTGAACTGGAATTGTTGTGAGGGATATTAACCCCTGCTTCCTAAACCAGAAGTCTATTACCTTCGGCGTTAGGATCAATAGAGTTGTTGGGAATTAAGCCAAAAAAAATGGCTAAAACCCAAAACAAGTTCAGTTTAAGCGTGCTCTTAAAAATTGAGATTTTGAAAAACCTATAGGGTAAGCTTTTAAGCTTTTTTAATTTTCTCACACAAAACAACTCTAATTCCTCTTCCCTCCTGCTTGACTTGAGTATTGCCTTGCTTTATTTATAATTAGTAGACTATAGTGAAGACTTTTCATCGAACGTCCCTACAAGTTCCTACGCAGACAAGATTTATGCACTAGAGGAGTTTTAGTTTCACACCTTGAAAATCTTACTTCCTATGTGATGTGATGTATTAATACATAACTGTTTGCCTTAGGTTAGGCTTTTCTCCACAGGATGTTTGTGTTTTTGAGTGTCGCCGACATGAAATTCTGTGTGGAATTAAAAGCACGACCATTAAAATAGTGACAGCAACACCAAACATATACTTATTTTTGTTAGGTTTCTGACCTTAACAAAACTTACAAAATGCACATTAAAACTATGCTATTAAGGGAAAACTATAAGCATTTAAGTAAAATTATCTTATAATTTTTTAGAGGAATTATTAGGGATTATTAAAAGTATTTAAACTCAAAAAATATGTTGCTGTAAAACATGGTTTTTTTTATTTTAAAGAATACTTTAGATATTAATATTTTCGGAAATAAAAATCAAAAAAATGAAATCTCAAGAATTGATTCTGAAATTATTATAAACTGTTCCAAAATCAGTATTATTGAAGATATCTAATACATACCCAGTGATTAAAGAACTTGGCGCAGATGATGAGATACAGTTAAAAACTAATTTCTATTCGGTATTTACTAAGGTGATAAAACTTTGTAGCTCACCAGACTCCTAAACTGCTGTAAGGAAAAAAATAAAGACGGCAAACACAACATTTTACTACGGTTTGCCACAATGACAATTGTAGCTTTCTAGCTCTAAATTAGAAATATAAAAGAGGTAAAACTATAAAAAATTAAAGTTCCTGAGAATTCAATGTTTGCTGATGTTCGGTAAATACACCTTCATGGAATCCTCTAACTAACTGCAATATAGATATAAGTAACTTAATCTTAAGATTTAAGATTGTATTTAAAATGGACTTACCTCAGACTTAACCTAGATTAAGCTGAAATATCAGTCCTAAAGTCAATCCGAAAAAGTAGGGCTAGTAACTAGTATAAGATGTAATAATTACTAATTATCTATTTTATACTACTAGGACTCAAAAGTAATGTTTTCCTAGTTGAAACACTTGTTCTAACTTTGAAAATATTAAATAGCTTCTATATTAATATCTGAAAAGAAAAAGTGTTGAATTATGAACATTGTGGTTTCAGTTTTTATAGAGCTTAAATGCTAGTTATACTCTAGCAACGGCGGTTAGTTCGGCCGTGGTAACTTGTGAATTGGATAACGCTGATGTTACCAGAAGCAAGCACCGAATAGAAATAGGCCAAAAATTAGATAATTTCTAGATTTTATCAAATTTTTGTAGATTTCTGGGAACGGTTGACAAATAAACAAAAGTTTTGTAATTATTGGAGCAAAAACACTGTTATGGCAAAAGTAGTCGGAATTGATTTAGGCACAACAAACTCTTGTGTTGCAGTTATGGAAGGTGGTAAGCCTACAGTTATAGCTAATGCAGAAGGTTTTCGTACAACGCCTTCGGTAGTAGCTTATGGCAAAAAAGAAGAACAACTGGTAGGTCAAATTGCCAAGCGTCAAGCGGTGATGAACACCCAAAATACTTTCTATTCGGTAAAGCGGTTTATCGGGCGTAAATTTGATGAAGTAACCCATGAAACCACTGAAGTTTCCTATAAAGTTCTCAACATTAACGGTAACGTTAAATTAGATTGCCAAGCACTAAAAAAACAATTTGCCTCTGAAGAAATTTCAGCCCAAGTACTTCGTAAACTAATAGATGATGCTAGTAAATATCTTGGTGAACAAGTAACGCAAGCCGTAATTACCGTACCTGCTTACTTCAATGACTCCCAAAGACAAGCAACCAAGGATGCTGGTAAAATTGCTGGTGTAGAAGTACTGCGAATTATCAACGAACCAACAGCAGCTTCTCTAGCTTATGGTTTAGATAAAAAAAGTAACGAAACTATTTTAGTATTTGACCTTGGTGGTGGTACATTCGACGTTTCTATTCTAGAAGTGGGTGATGGTGTCTTTGAAGTATTAGCTACTTCTGGTGATACTCACCTTGGTGGTGATGACTTTGATAAGAAAATTGTTGATTATCTCGCTGCAGAATTCAACAAAGTAGAAGGCATTGATCTGCGTAAAGATAAACAAGCACTACAACGTTTAACAGAAGCAGCAGAAAAAGCTAAGATTGAACTTTCTAGTGTTACCCAGGCAGAAATTAACTTACCATTTATTACTGCTACTCAAGATGGGCCCAAGCATTTAGATCTAACTCTTACTAGAGCTGAATTTGAAGGTCTATGTTCCGACCTCATTGATCGCTGTCGTATTCCTGTAGAAAATGCCATTCGGGATGCGAAGTTAGATAAAAAAGCCATCGATGAAGTAGTATTGGTTGGTGGTTCCACTCGAATTCCAGCAGTTCAAGAAATAGTCAAAAAAGTCCTAGGTAAAGAACCAAATCAAAGTGTTAACCCTGATGAAGTTGTAGCTGTTGGAGCTGCTATTCAAGCTGGTGTGTTAGCAGGTGAAGTTAAAGATATTCTCTTATTAGATGTTACTCCTCTATCTCTGGGTGTGGAAACTCTTGGTGGAGTAATGACCAAAATTATTCCGCGCAACACTACTATTCCTACTAAAAAATCAGAAGTATTTTCAACTGCTGTAGATGGTCAGACAAATGTAGAAATTCATGTACTGCAGGGCGAACGAGAAATGTCTAGCGATAACAAGAGTCTGGGAACTTTCCGCTTAGATGGTATCCCCGCAGCACCTCGTGGCGTACCTCAAATTGAAGTTACCTTTGATATTGATGCTAATGGTATTCTGAATGTAACTGCGAAGGATAAAGGTACTGGAAAAGAACAATCTATTAGTATTACAGGTGCTTCGACTCTTCCTGATACAGAAGTCGATCGGATGGTTAAAGAAGCAGAAGCAAATGCTACTGCAGACAAAGAGCGCCGTGATAAAATTGACCGTAAGAACCAAGCTGACTCTCTAGCATATCAGGCTGAGAAGCAAATTCAGGAGTTGGGGGATAAGGTTCCTGAAGCGGATAAGACTAAAATTGAAGGCTTGATTAAAGACTTGCGCGATGCTGTCGCTCAAGAAGACGATGAGAAGATTACTTCTCTGACTACTGAGTTACAACAAGCTCTCTACAGTGTTAGCAGCAATATGTATCAACAATCTGGTGGTGCACCTGGTGAAGGTTCTACACCAAATAGTGATGCTGGTTCTGGTGCTTCTTCTTCAAATGCTACAGGTGGAGATGATGTAATTGATGCTGATTTTACTGAAACAAAGTAATCTATAATTATTATAAAAGTTTTAATGTGGGTAGACCACAGTAGGGATTAACTATGGTTAATCCCTACAAAATTTTGATTGTGAGGTGAGCTCATATCATGTTTCTTTGAATACCTACAAAAAAAAATTTAGTAAATTGGGAATTGCAAGCAATTGATGTTATAAAAACATTTTTATTATGGCTAATTAATAAGACTTCATATTATCTATAACTAATTGTGACATTTTATATTAGTTTTATGAAGCTTAATTGATTATTCTTAACTTTTAACTTTTGACTGATGACTAATAAATGAGAACTAATAATTAATAATGGCAAAACCTTCTCCTACTAATCTAGGTAATGAACCCCAAGCAGCTAAGGTTAGACAACTGCGAAAACTTAGCGACTTACTGGATAATGCCATTGGTGTTCCTGGTACATCATTAGGTATTGGTCTTGACCCAGTGTTAGGATTAATTCCTGGTGGTGGTGATGTTTTGGGAGGACTAATTTCTATTTATATAGTGTTCTCTGCCTCAACTATGGGATTACCTAAAAATATTCTAACAAAAATGGTTACTAATATAGTTTTTGACTCTCTAGTTGGTATTGTACCTATTTTTGGCGATCTGTTTGATGTTGCATGGAAGGCAAATTCTAAAAATATGGATCTATTGGAGAGTCATTTAGCATCTTCTCCAGTTCATAAAAAGGCTGATAATTGGTTTATTTTTATCCTTTTAGGTTGCTTAATTTTATTTGTAATTGCTATGGGTATTTTGGGTGTTTTTATTATTAGTTTATTGGTCAAAATAATAGAGTTTATTATACCAGGTTAGTCAGATGAAATCGATGAGATAAGTTGCATAAAAATTGCACTTTTTAACCATAAAAGTGGTGTTAGTAAAACGACTACAACATTTAATTTAAGTTGAGTCTTAGCATCAAATCAAAGAGAAAAAAAATAATTTTGATAGATATAGATACTCAATACAATTTAATAGGTATGGTGTTGGGGTTTTCTCGTAAATAAGAATTAAAATAAATTTACCGTAAATACCAAAATATCCAATCTCCTTTAACTCCTGTATTTGAATCTCAGCATAAATTAGTAGAGGGAATTGAATGTATTAAAAATGAACAATAAGATGGTTTATTTCTCTTATCAGGTCATGTAGGATTAGCTGAATATGAGGTGAATCTGGGAGATAGCTCAATAATTAAGTAGTTCAATTCCAGCTTTTCAACACCTTCCTAGTTCAATTTACTATCTATTTAACGACACAGCAAAAAAAATTTAAGTCAACTATATTTTGATTGATATGAGTCGTAGTTTAAGTTCAATAAATCAGAACTTACTTATGACTAGAATTTTTTTTATTCTACCTACAGTTCCTGACTTTTTTTTCTATAATGGCAATTGATTTACTAGCCATAATAGTACTACAATTGAATGATTTCGCAAAAAAAGCTAGTGAATTAAAAGTTTTGAAAGAAACTACTTATCCTTTTCCGAAAGTAACACCTATTTTTCTAAGAATAATTATTCAAAACTATAGAATCAAAAATCAACAACTTTCTGCTAGTTTTTAGGTCTTGCATGAATTATAAATTGAGAAAAAATAAAAGGGAAAAAGTATGAAATGTCCAGAGTGCCAATTTCTACATATTCGCTAATGTTAACAGACGTGGGAAGCATCCATAACATTTGTGTCAATTGTGGCTGTCAATTTATAATCATTCTAAAACTTAACCAAGATATAGTGATGATGCTCATCAAGTCTATTTGAAAATGTACGCGATCTGGCATGGGCCTTCGAGGAATAGAAAGATTAACAGGAATTGATCATACTACTAGCTAAAGTTGTTGAGAGAACATTTACCAGATGCCTTAAGCCTTGAAGAAATTCCTGAAGTATTGTAGCTTAACGAAATGCAAACTTTGGTATGCTCAAAAAAAAGAAAACCTGGACACCAGACAACACTCAAGTCCAGTACGAGGTATCTGAGCTTGGGTAGTGGGAGACTAAAGTGCCAAGACAATTGATCCTCTGTGGCAGATATTGAGACTTATACATTGCTTCTTCTACTTTACCGATGGGTTGAAGGTCTACTCCCTATATATTCCTAATGGCGATCAAATTGTGAGCTAGAACTACATGACCAGAATTGAGAGAAAAAACAGTCTGAGGTATCTTTATAGCTCGCGAACAATTGCAAGACACCAGGCTATTTGCTCATCAGTAGAGATGCTGAAATATTTTATTAGAATACTCATAAGTTTGTCCTCAGAATTAAAATATCCTTCAATAAAAATGAAGTTTATTTAATTTGAATAACTCAAGTATTTTTGAATAAAAATAGTTAAGCGATCGCAATTCTGTGGCGGAGCAAGGTATTGCATAAGCTCATAGTGGAGCCAAATTTGTCATGGACTATAATAGTGTCTTTGGGTAATTCGTGGTGGTATGAAACCGCTAGAGTAGCTCTTAAGGTTACAGAAGTCTCCAAAAAATCCTTAACTGAACCGTATTGCACTATAATTATCAACATAACACTTAGTAAGTTTGTTGAATTAGAGGTAACAAAAGCAAACAAATATTAGCTCATATTTTCCTATTTGATACAGATTTATGGTAATTATTTCCAGAATAAAATTTTTATTAATCGTAACTATTTCCCTAATAATTTTTCTATACTTTCCTAATTTAACATTTCAAAAAGTTTCGGCTCAACTTATATTATCACCCGAAATAAACGCCTTAGATGCTAGTTTTAATAAACCTAAAATTTATTCTTTTGTCGAATCGGGATTTAATTATAGTCAACAACTTTACGGTAAACCGAGAATACCAGTAAAAAAAGTCAATTTAAACTTAAATACAACTCCTTTAACTTCACTTGATAATGCAAATCAAGGAGAGTTTACTATTTACTTAAATCGTAAACCATCTGAATATGCTTTCCATGGTCAATTAGCTCACGAAATATTTCATTTATTAAATGCACAATTACTTGACTGCTATGCAGAGGGTTTAGCTACTCTTTTTGCAGAAAAATTGTTAACTCGTAATAACTTAAATTGGAGTGGTTGGGAAGAATATTTTCAACAAGGTTTTGAACCTTTTTATGGCTTGAGCTACTTTATGATGAAAGAAGTTAGCGATACAGCAGGCGAAACAAATATGAGTCGTTTGCTTGAGTTTGTTGTTTACAATAATTCTATGAAAAAGTGGATGCATATTAATATTAGTGAATGGCTATCCTCAATGTCTGATAATGTAAAAATTGAGGTAGAAGAAGTGATTAACAAACATATTACTCAAGTTCAACAAGTAACTGAATCAAATAATCAGATGTATAGTTGTTTAGAACCTAGTTAAATAATTTTATTTTTTCCTGAAAAAATATTGATTAATTCTACTCCCTTTAAATCTTTTTTTCCTTTCTGCCTTCTGCTTTCTGCCAAGGTCCTCCAAAGTGTAAGTTATAAATCGAAATAAAATTATATTATTACTTACCATATCAGGACTTATTCACTTAAATGAATGATATACTATTTGTGGTGACTCCTACTATATATGGTGTTTATAGCTAAGTTCTATATATGTTCATTTTGCTAGTAGAAATAACATCAGCATTTAGCTTTCATTTTTTAAATATATTTAATGAATGACTAAAGATTAGAGTCGTGACCAATTTCATACACAACTTTCATTCTCTTTGGAGACTAATTCCTCCTTAGATATGATAATGAATTAATAACTTATAGATAATACCTAATGTCTGAATGCTTATGAAATAATTATTGAGTAGAAAAGAACTAATTAATATATCTCCCTATTTTCTATCGTTGCTTTGACAAAAAATATTAACAATAGTATTAAACCATAATATAGTAATTGTGTGACATTTAAACAACCTGTTTACCGATCTATTTTGTGTTTAAGCTATTTTTATAAATAGCCAGGTATTTTCCTTAACCTAAAAGAGCAATGATGAGAATTTTAGCCTTGAAAAAATGTCACATTACTCCTGTTCCTTACTCCCTTAAACTAAAAAAGTAACTATGATTATTAGAAATAAAAACTGGCTCAAATTACTGCTAACCTTAAAAGGGTCTATTGTGCCTCAAGTTTGGCAACGAGTAGCAGTTGCAATGATTTTTTCTGCAATAATTACGATCCTTTATAAAATTGGATTCACTTCGATACATCAACCAATTTTAGTTAGTTTAATTCCTAGTGTAGTATTGGGTTTATTATTAGTTTTTAGAACTAATACATCTTATGACAGATTTTGGGAAGGGCGAAAAGCTACTGGGGGAATTATAATTTCTTGTCGATCTTTGTCAAGGCAAATATGGGTAAATATTCCTGAAAAAACTCCAGAAGATACAGAGGAAAAAATAGCAGTAATTCGACTTTTAGCAGGATTTTTAATAGGTACAAAATTACACTTAAGAAATGAAAGTTTAGACCTAAAAATTCGGTCAATTATTAGCGAAAATCAATATTTAGAACTGAAAGAAGTTAATCATATTCCTATGAGAATAGCTAAATGGATTGGAGATTATTTCCGTAAAGCATACGATCTGAATTATATAGATAGTATTCAGCTTTCTACCTATAATCAAATCTTAGACTCTATGGTAAAAGATGAAACTGCCTGCGAAAGAATTTTAAATACACCTATCCCTCTAGCTTATGCAATTCACTTAAAACATTTATTATTTTTGTATTGCTTTGCTTTACCCTTTCAAATGGTAGCTAAATTATCTTGGATAACTATTCTTGTTGTAGGAATAATTAGCTTTGCTCTATTAGGAATTGAAGCAATAGGACTAGAAATAGAAAATCCTTTTGGTTATGATCCTAATGATTTGCCTTTAGATAATATGTGTGACAAACTATTGTTAGAACTTGAAGAATTACTTACTTCTGACTCTCGAAAAGAATATTTAATTGATTGAGATATACTTACTTCAAATAGTCAAAGTCTAAAATTTAAACAGTAGAAAATGATTTTTTTAGGGATTTTAATGTATAAGTAAATATCAAAAACATTAGCAGAAAAAAAATATAATAATACTTTACTATTTTACCACATAAATAAGACTCAAATTCAGCATTTAAACTATTGAATTTGCTCCTATTATATCTTTGATAAAATAGTATAGTATTCAAAGCAAAGATTATGAAATAATGCTTAAAGAATAATCTCGGAAAGATTATGCCTGCTCCTTATTACCTACATTTTGTACTACAAAATATATTATCAAAAGAAAAGAAAACTTGAGTAAGTATTTAGACTTATAATATGGGGTAGGAGAGGATCGTAAATCAATAGAATGATATCAGTTGAAATTTCCAAAATCTTTCTATTACTTGAATACTTTCATCTCAAATAATTTTCAAGTGCTTTCATTTTACACTACTATTCAATTGTTGATTATTTGAACATTTTATCTGTTTTCATCTCAAGTTTCTCAATTGAGCAGATAGTATTTTTTCAAACTTGAAGGAAAAAACTTTAGTAATTATAGACGCTATGAAGTGAGGTTAGATATACTCTATAACTTCATAATTAATCAATAAATTAATTGGTTAAAAACATTAAAATATCCAACGTAAAGTATGTCTATTATTAAGGCGACCTAATTAACTTTTGAAAGTATATTTAGTCCGGTTTAAAGTTTTTAAGCAGTTGACGTTAACCACAAGTATAAACCAAGCCCATAATTAATCTTAAATATTTCGATAAATGGGGAGATTTAAGGACTGCACTATCAGTTAAAAATAGGGAGTATTTGATAAATATAAAAACTCTCTAAATAAATTGTTTTCCTTAATATTTTGACCACATTTATTCTGTAGTTAATTTCATCCTATCAAAAACATTGGTCACCAAAATAAATCTACCTAATCACTTTTTTTACATTTATATTTTTGACCCTATTCCTCCCACTTATACTTATAATTTATAAGGAAAATATAATTCATATTTTGACTCTACTTTTTGTATATTAATTTATGTGAATTTGTGGTAAAAAAGTTTATCAAAAGTTTCCTTTTTACTGTTTATGGATCTCGTATACAAGCAAATTTTTATGACCTTAAAGTAAACAGTTTTTTGTGAAGTTTAGCTCGTTATTTCTGTTTTTTTCTCTAGGCTTTTAAAATATGATTCTCGACATAGTTGACTTTTAACTATCAACCATTTCTGTTGAATTTATCCGTAATTTTTTGATAGTTATTGATATCTATATCCCTTAATGTGATATATAATTTAAATCATAAATATCTATTTGTGGAGTAACTTTAATCGCTATTTTATACAAATATTAAATCGGATAAAAATTTAATATTGGTTAGTAAATATAGATATTATTGAGTCTTCTATTGCACTATTTGCCATCATTAAAATGTTAAAATTTAACTGGCCATTAAATTCTTTGATGCCTTGGAACTTTTTTTCAGATTAATTTCCAGACCAAACTATCATCTATAATAGTAGATCTCCATAGTTTATACAAATTAAATACATTATAAATTATTTTAATTCTTGTTGTTTATCTCTCGAATATAAATCAATAATTTTGATAGTATTTGGTTCTATATATTCTATGGATTTATCCTCATCTCTATGATAATCTAGATGAACATAAAATCATGTAGATTCTTAATGAATTGTACTTGTTTTTAGCTCATAAATTTTCACTGTTTATAACACCATAGATATAAAAATATGATTTAATCCTCTGGGATACAGTTGTTCTAATACCAGACCTAATTTATCATCATTAAAATACTCTATTTTTACTTCTTGAGCAATTAAATTTTCTATTGCTTTTCCCTGAAAAAAAATTGACGATTAGAAATATAGTATAAATAAAACCTTACCTAGTCTATTTAAGAGCATTCCTTTGGCTGCTTGACCCCCTATTATTTTTTCTGGTAGTTCTTCTCCTAGTAGTTGATTAATTTTATTCTCCATACCAATCTCGTCAATAATTCCTGCTAATAATCTTAGATGGTCTATATTGCTCACTTCTACTAACATTGTCTATTCTTTTTTTTTATCTTCACTTTCTGTCTATAATTACAGTTTGAGGTGTTTTTTTCTTGAGTCTAAATACTTACTCAAGTTTTTCCATATTTATATACTATATTTTGTCGTAAAAGTGTTGTTTATAACTACGACTATTGACAAAAAATTATTAATTTTATTGATAATATAATGAGTAAAACCTAAGCAATTTATATATCTAAGATTAGTCGCACTACCATCAATATTTGCTTACATAGACGAAAAGAAACTAGCGATATTAGCAGCAAAAACAAGTTATTAAAAAAGACATAATCCCAAAATACTAGATTTATAAGAATTTCTTTGAATTTGTCCATATTAATAGCAGTCAAACTTAAAAAAAATGACATCTGAATGGTCAGAATCATTTAGCGATAGAACGACCTTCTGGTGATAGGTAAAGCGTTAAAAAAAATTGCTTTGCCCCATAAAAAAAATTACCGTGATAGAGAAAAAGATGAAGAGAAAAGAAAATAATTTATGACATAAAAATCTAAAAAAAAGCTAGAACAAACAACCCCATCTCCTAGGTTGGAAGGGAGCAATAAGGGTCGGTAAAATCCAGCAATTGACAAAGCGAAAAGATTATAGTTATAGATAAAATAAACTTTGCAAAATATATTATGATTTAAAGTCAGGAAAAAGAACTTTAAGGATAACTATTATAAGTAGTTTCTGTCAGGGAAAATTATTTTCCCCATTGATCTTTGAGGCTTCTTGTAATCGTGCTGGTTTTTGAAAAGTGGTTAGCACAGAAATTGTTCTCAGAATTACAAAAGGAACAATTAAAGTCATGTGCAACTTCTTCCAACCTACAAAATCTAGGGAGTGCTAAAAAGGTTAGTCCATAAGATGTAAGGATAAGATTCAGAAAAACTTTTAAATTGCCAAAAAATGCTGAATAGCCCTTAGTATACATGCA
>ENA-UENX01000092-UENX01000092.1-marine-metagenome-genome-assembly--contig:-NODE-92-length-45363-cov-3.586080_pt1 | contig 45363 bp, 38 predicted proteins | sample MGYA00237875_ERZ529327 | MGnify/ENA primary metagenome ERZ529327 (study PRJEB26372, sample SAMN05368347) | marine metagenome | biome: cultured habitat; feature: ocean water; material: water; isolation... | reverse complement strand
AAATTAGGAATATCTATTGTCACACTACTTAAGAACTTCCGACATATCTATCTTGCTTTATCAAGGAGCATCAGTGCCAGGTAGTATATCTACCAGGCGCTGTAACTCCGTGTATCCTAGATCTGAAATAGCTGGAAACTTACCGCTAGTGCAATGACCTTTAAAGCTTACACCTTTGCCAGAACTTCCTCATTAGGGTTACCCGACATCTCTCGCTACAAAACACACATATCATGAATACCTATAAAAACTGTACCCTTTTAGTCTTGTACCTCTTTACAGCAATTACACCTTTAGCTGGCCAACTGGATGCGCAAGACCCTAAACTCTACCAAGATCTCAATTTGGAGATCATTGGCGATTATCGCTATTACTTCAATGAGGGGGCATACGAAGGACAGCTGCAGCATTATCCATCCTTGGCCTTGGAACAAGATTATTATGTGGAGTGGGAGGATGGCGTTCATAGTCTTCGGTTCACTACCTTTTTTCGTTTGGACCGGGATCGACAGCGTACACATTTTGATGTGAGAGAGCTGTACTGGCAATGGGTTAAGCAGGACTGGGAGTTGAGTGTAGGGGTGAAAAAGATCTTTTGGGGCGTGACGGAGTCTGCCCACCTGGTAGATATCATTAATCAGACGGATCAAGTAGAAAGCTTCGATGGTGAGGCCAAACTGGGGCAGCCAATGGTACATTTTTCATACCTCACCAACTTTGGAATTCTTGACTTTTTCTTGCTGCCCTATTTCCGGGAGCGCCAATTCCCCGGGCAGAAAGGCCGTTTGCGTCCGCCTTTCCTGCTAAGAGATGAGGACTTCCGATACGAGAGCAATGCCGAGCGTTGGCATCCCGATCTCGCCCTTAGGTGGTCTAACAGTTTAGGTATTTTTGATATCGGGCTCTCTTATTTCTATGGAACAGGCAGAGAGCCCGTTTTTCTCCCGGATGCCGAGAATGCAAGCTTCGATTTGGTATACCCCATCAATCACCAAGTGGGCTTGGATCTACAGGCTACCACAGGTCCGGTCCTCTGGAAGCTCGAATCCATGTGGAGAGAGAATGACCTCCAAGATCCCGTAGTTGCCGTGGCTGCCGGCTTGGAATACACCTTCGGCAACATCAACGGCCGTGGCCTCGACATCGGCCTGGTAGCCGAATACCTCTACGACAACCGCGATGCCCTCGCCCTAACCGGCCAGGACAACGACCTCTTCGCCGGCCTCCGCCTCGCCCTCAATGATGCGCAGAGCACTTCACTATTGTTTGGCGGCATCTTTGATCTGGAAAAAAGCAGTAGACTGTTGAGCCTGGAAGCCAGCCGCCGCATCGGCGAATCTTGGAAGGTGGAGCTGGAGGCGCGCCTATTGGATAACATCGCCCAAGAAGAGTTCTTAGCTCTCTTCCAAGAGGACAGCTTTGCCCAGTTTCGGCTGATCAAGTATTTTTAGTCCTGTCGATTTGAAAAATATCAAATTGCCTCTATATTTGCGGAACCTTTTTTCGGAAGGTTATTGTTCCGTAGGTAGAGGCAATGTTTTTATTGCTCCTATCCAGCAACCTGCCCAGGTGGCGGAATTGGTAGACGCGCTAGCTTGAGGGGCTAGTGTCCTTTATGGACGTGCAGGTTCGAGTCCTGTTCTGGGCACCACTCTTTTTCCTTTCTACCGGCAGATCTAATTGCCTTACCCCTATCGCCATTTATCGAATCCCTTTAAATGATGTATATCTACTTTGATTCCGATGTGTATTGAAAGCATATAGGAGACCTACAGGGTTACCTTTAGTTGCTATCTAATTTAAAACCAATGTACCTTTTTCTCAATTTCCTGGTGGAATACAGAAAAAACACCCATTTTACTAGCCTTCCTTCATTTTCAATACAGCTTTCGTCTTCTCTATTATGGTATCACTAGATCGCTTTCCCTATGAGAAGCTTTTGTTATCTAATTGTATGCTGTGTACCAATTATTGCTTTTGCACAGCAGCCGGAGTTGGTTTCGCCCATTGATATACTTCGTTCATTACTGGGCTGAAACTACTATATTAGTAACTAGTAATCTTATCGCTAAATACTGTCCTTGCTCAAGAAAAATGAGTGCATAACTGCAAATCAAAATGATAGAAATAAACCAGGTACAGACCACAAAACTTTCTATACTGGATGGTATTGAGCTTAAAGCAGCTACATTTTTCGAGAAAGACTTCCCTGCGCATTTCCATCAATCATGGAGTCTGGCTTATATAGAGTATGGAAGCGAATATGTCGCGTATAACGACACCCCGTTTTTAGTCACTAAGAATGCTTTACAGTTAATCCCTCCGTATTCTATTCATAAAAATTGGGGCGATAAAAACATGGCCTGGACCTATAAGGCACTTTACATAAGCGATGATGTAATCAAACACGTGTCACAAAAGATAAATGCGGATTACGCTTATTTGAAGAGCCTCCCTTATTTCATCTCCTACGCGTACAGTGAGGTTGAAATAAGCGAAGCATCCGTTTTCAACATACTTGAGCAGCTGTTTTTGGATGCTTTGGATGATCATACACCACCTGATTCTAGCAAAGGTACCAATGAGCCTTTTGAAGATGTGCTAAGCTATTTGTCTTTGAATTATAACCAATCTATAACCTTAGAAACGCTCCAAAGGGAGTTCAAAATCAATAAATACAATCTACAAAAAGACTTTAAAAGGAAGATTGGTTTGACCCCTTTGGCCTATCAAACCGTCATGCGAATAGAAAACTCAAAAAAGCTTTTTTACACGGACATGTCTCTGGTAGAAATTGCACTTGAATCCGGGTTTCATGACCAAAGTCATTTCACACATAGTTTCAAAAAGTATGTTGGCGTAACTCCTGGTAGATATAAAAAGCATACCAACATTTTACAAGACTGGTAATCTCTCAAGGAGTATGTTTGTCATTCCTAAGGAATAAACATCAATCCGGCAAACAATGAGAAATTACAACTTAATTTTTTTGGTACTTGTATCTGCATTCGTCTTATATGCGTGTAGTTCTAAAAAACAAGAATCACAAGACGGTGATTCACGGTCTATAGAACGTCCCTATTTTGGACAAAAGCCACCCGGTTTAATTCCAGAAATTTTTGCACCTGGAATTGTTTCAATTGAAGGAAGGTCTGAAGGAGGCATTTCGTTTTCTTCCGATTTGACTGAAATGTATTTTCATGCGGCCAACCAGGACGAAAAAATATCTATTTATTTCTCAAAACTCCAAGAGGATAAATGGACGCCCATTAAGCGCGTAGATTTTACAAATGGGAAAAAAAGGGAAGAGATTCAACCATTCGTTAGTCCTGATGGTGAAAGAGTTTATTTTACAGCTTTAGACTCTGCCTTTTGGGACGAGAAGATTTGGTACGTAAACCGTCTAGAGAATTCCTGGAGCGATGCCATTCTGCTTGATTCACCAGTAAATGACGACTTGGTGTTTTTTCCTAATCAGGCTAAAAATGGTGACCTATATTATTTCAATTTGTCAAAAAGGAAAACGTACTATGCACCCCATACAAATGGCAAATTTCCAGAAGTGCGAGAAGTGGCATTTGGCCATCATGCTTGCATTTCTCCATCTCAAGACTACGCGATCGCTACAGCACGGACCGATGAAGAGGGAAGAAGGGATAATGACATGTTTGTTTATTTCAAGAAGCAAGATGGAACGTGGACAAAACCCATAAATCTTGGCAATACCATCAACTCTAGCTTTACTGATGTAGGCGCAAGAATTTCCCCAGATGGCAAGTATTTATTTTTTGGAAGAGATGAAGGAGATGATAAGAAAGGAGTAGGCAATATTTATTGGGTAAGCACCGAAGCTATTCATAAACTAAAACCTGCTAACCTTGGTACGCTGTAACCTAAAATATCTTTGATAACAAAGTGTAAAACAATAGCCGATACAATAGTAAACTCCAGGATTTTTACGCTCTTCAGCTTTATGGAAAATTGAATACTCTGCAATCGGCTACTGTGCATATACTAATCGTTGATAGAAATTGAAAAACATTGAACATTGAAAAACAAACTAATTAAAATCTCAGTACTGGTCTCTGTGGTACTCTTAAGTGCTTGTAAAACTGAGAAATCGAACCTGAAAGAGGATAACTCTTCTACTGAAAAAAGTCTTTATCTGGGTCAAAAACCACCAGGTTTGATACCGGAAGTTTTTGCTCCTGGAATCGTTTCAATTGATGGAAGGTTTGAAGGTACCGTTTCATTTTCTTCTGAGTTGACTGAAATGTATTTTGCAGCTGATAACGAAGACGAAGAAACCTCTATCTATTTCTCAAAACTCGAAGGGGATAAATGGACGTCCATTGAGCGCGTAGATTTTACTAATGGGAGGAAAAATGAAGAAATGCATCCATTCGTTAGCCCTGATGGTAAAAGGATTTATTTCACAGCAATGGACTCTGCTTTTACAGATGAGAAGATTTGGTATGTAGACCGTTTAGAAGATGCTTGGAGTGATGCAATACTGCTCGATTCACCTATAAATGACGACTTAGTGTTTTTTCCTAATCAGGCTAAAAACGGTGACCTTTACTATTTCAATTTGTCAAAATTCAAAACTTATTATGCGCCCAATAGAAATGGGGAGTTTCCCGAAGTACGGGAAGTTGCACTTGAATTTGGTCATCATGCTTTCATCTCTCCATCACAAGATTACTTGATAGTAACTGCGCGAAACGAAGAAGAAGGAAGAAGGGATAATGACATGTATGTTTATTTCCAAGCGCAAGATGGAACGTGGACACCACCCATAAATCTTGGGAATACCATAAACACTAATTTTAATGAAAAAGGTCCAAGAATCACTCCAGATGGCAAGTATTTGTTTTTTGGTAGGGATGAAAGAGATATAGAACCCGGACTGGCAAACATCTATTGGGTAAGTACAGAGGTTATAGAAAAACTAAGACCAAAACAATAACAATTACGACTGCTGCCAAGACCTTAACTTTTGACCTAATTGGTCCACTTTCCTTGAAAGACTTACAAAAAGTGTACTAAGGAATACACTTCAGCTCTATCCACCCATTGCAAACAGCAATATGAATCCCCGAATCAGATTGTTTGCCGGGTTTTGGTGGTGCAAAATAAATGTAATGATCATACCTGTCATTATTTTCTAAGTCCGGTTTGAATAGCGTACCGGTGCTTTTTTCCTGATATCCTAAAGCCAAGGCTTCCTGTTTAAAATCTTCGAGGAATTGCTCGCGACACGTAAACCAGAAGTATCCAAAACCTCCTCTCACCGACCGAATACCTGCGCAAGCACTCAAGCCAAACGCTACTTCTGCTTGCTCTGGCGCACCTTCAAGTACCCATTGACGAACCTCCACTTCACCTCTTTTAACAATTTGTGCCTGTAAACCCTGATCATTAGCCCACTTCGCCATCTCATGCCGATCCATTTCCGATAATTCAATAATACGACTCATGTTAAAGTCGAGTGGACGTTGAGCAAATGTACAAGCAAAAGCAAAGGCAGAAATCAAGAAAAAGAGGATGATTCTAGAATGGCCCATATATTTACTAGGGATATTGAGGGTTGAACAATATGGTGTTTTATACTTTTAACAAGATAAGCTTTTGAAGAATTATCATACAAATAGCTAAAACCCGAATTGAAAATGATGGAACTCTCCTTTGAATACATGAATAAACTGGCCAGTCAAATCCAATTCATTAGTGCACTGCTATGTGGATTCTCGCTGACGATACTAGTGCTATTGTTTGATAAAAAAGGGTCCGATAGAGTTAGTATCAACATATTTCGATGCTCAATCCTAGCGACCGGAACCTTCTTAGTGTCAATTTTTGCTATGACTAATGTGTTTATGATGACGACAAAAGGGTTCCCCTTTAAAGCGGAAAGTAAAGATCTAGTGTTTCCCAATACCTTAGGGATTATTTCCTTCTTTATAGGAATTGCATCGATAGCGATCATCATTTCTTTAGTCGGCTGGACTAAATCCAAAAGCTTGGGGATATTTTCGACTATAATTGGTATTATTGCACTGATTCTAATAATTCTAATGATGACTTGAAGATGAAAAGTAATATTCTTTCGCTCTTCGAGTATTTCACTTTTTAAACGCGCTGATTTTCTTGAATTATTTCCATTTTACTAGTCAATGATTGATGGGGCAATCCATACAGGATTTGTTTAAGCCCATACTTATTTGTAGTCCTGAAACCAGGAGTAAGTTGATGCCAATTGTTTTTGCAATGCAGACAAGGCAGGGGTGAACCCTATTAAAAAATGCGCTGATTTTATCATTAATCTCTAAAATAGATACGTTACTATGAAGTTTCAGTTGACAATGCTCTCTATGCTACTAACTTATTCAATAGTAGCCCAAACTTATGTAGACATACCTTGGAGGGTGGGCACAATTACCAAAAAAGGCAAAGTGATAGAAGGGGCTATCAGGCTAGGTGGGGACCTCGGTGCTCCATGGCTTAACAATTCAAAAGTATATTTTGTCACCAAGGAGAACTACGAAGAGGGTAAAAAAGTAAAGAGGAAATATATTACTGAATACAAACCGGAAGATCTAGATGGATATGATACGTACACGGAAGATGCTGATGATCAAAGAGTAGAAATGAAGTTTGTAACACACCAAATCCTGGTTGATGGTATGTTGAAGAAGAAGAAGATCAAGGCATTTTTGCGAATTAGTGAACAGGGAGCCATTACGATTTATTCCTATGTGCCAAAACCTTCAAAGGAATTTATGTCCACCGCCCAAAGCCGCCAAGAGAATCGTCAATATGCGCTCAATCATTCTACCTACTACCTTCAAAAGGAGGGGGAAGATATCATCCCTTCCGCAGACTGTGTCCTCGTGGAATATTTAGAAGCTTGTCCAGAAGTAGTAGCAAAAATTAAGAGCGAAGCATATGGGTTCAAACCCAAGGCAGATCGAAAAAAACGCAAAGGCCTTGGAAAACTAATGGCCAAGTCAATTGGTGATAATGTACTAGAGAATAAAATTTACAAAGCTATAGTTGACTATAATGCTTGTGTAAATTGATCTCAAAATTCAGTCCTCTATGCTGTAGTATTACCCTCCGATTATTGAAAGCCTGGCACTAAAGCGGTAATACAATCTGAAAATTGATTTTCCCTTCTAAACTAAGCAAGGGCAAAATGCTGGCTTTGATGACTGTAAGCATCAAAGCCAGCTTATATTTATAGTATCTTGGGGGTAAAATTATGCGCGTATGCCCATCAATCCACCCAAACTCACCCTCCACATGGTCGCTAGCCTGGACGGCTTCATCGCGAATAAGGACAACACTGTAGATTGGATGCATTCCACGGATAGCTACGCTGATGGGGTTACCTTGACCGAAGAAGCTATCACCGAGTTCCTAGCAGGGATTGATTGCTATGTCATGGGTTCCAAAACCTATGAACATGCCTTGAAGCTCGGCTGGCCTTATGGAGAGGTGCCGGTGATCGTGTTGTCTAATAGAGCGCTAAAAAGCGAAAAGGGCAGCGTTGAGTTCTACGCAGGGAACTTGGATGAACTCGTTAATGCTCAGCTGAAATCGAAGTACAGCAACATTTGGCTGGTTGGCGGGGCTATGTTGACCAAGGATTTCCTGCGGGCGAAGCTGGTGGATGAGATCGTGCTTTCGATCATGCCGATCCTTCTTGGAGATGGATTGCTGTTCTTTGATTATGTGGGAATGGAGCAGCGATTGCATCTGAAGGATTCAAAAGCTTATACAGATGGAATGGTGGAATTGACGTATGAGGTGGTGAAGGGCTAAGGAGCAGCTTGGCCAAAACATCCAAAGTTTCCTCTGTACTTTCCCAAGAAAACTTCGGATGTTTGAGCCCGGGAATCATTAATGCTTGACTGAAAAGGAACTTTTCTACAGCAGTTTCCATTTTCTTATATAACCAAAACGCGTTCATCTTCAGCAAATCAAACTATTTTTTCCTTGTTTGCATCCTATTGGTGTGCAACTCCTGCATGTTTCCTCAAGCCGAGGATGATCTTCACAAAATTCTAGACAGTAGGCACTTTCAAATCACGGCGTACCATTATGGTGGTTTTGTTAGTGGGAAGACCGTTTATTGCTTTAGGCAGAAGCGAAATAGAGTCAAAGTGCGTGTGATTAGTTATAGGGTTTATCCTATAGAAAGGCATACAATATATTTGACATTATCAGAGATGCAAAGAGTGCGAGAAGCAGTGCTATGTGCCTGGGGAAAATCGAAGGAGAAGGCTGGAGGAATTGGGGGTTTATTCCAGGTCGACTACTATTTGCATAATGCTTTTCGAAAAATACAGCTTCCTCGAATCGACTTTAATGTCTGTGGGATTGAAAGCATCATGCAGAATAAACTACCGATAGACCCTGATGATAAGGTTGACCTTTCCAAACCGGTGGAAAGTGAATGAGGCTGTATGTTTCCGAGGAGGAGGCCAAAACATCCGCAGTTTCCCCTGTACTTTCCCAAGAAAACTTCGGATGTTTGTGTCTGCAACTACCAAAGGAAATCGCACATGAAAACAATCGGACTAATCGGCGGTATGAGCTGGGAATCTTCAGCCATTTATTACAGTTGCATGAATAAGGCTGTACGACGAGAATTGGACGGCTTTCATTCAGCAAAAACTTTGATGCTCTCGGTGGACTTTGCAGAGGTGGAGCATCTACAGCATAAGGGTGACTGGAAAGCCTTAGATGAAATGATGGCTGAGGCGGCTATGCAATTGGAGAAGGGTGGGGCAGAGCTGGTCTTGTTATGTACCAATACGATGCACCTATGTACCCCTGCCATAGAAGCGAGCATTGAAATCCCATTCTATCATATCGCGGAGGCGGCCGGACAAGCGATTGCGGAGCAGGGATTGAAGAAGGTAGGATTACTCGGGACTCGGTTTACGATGGAGAAGGATTTTTACAAAAAGAAGCTACTGGAAGACTTTGGTATAGAGGTCATCATACCTGATTCGGAGGGGATGGATGTGGTGCATCAGATTATTTATGGAGAGTTGGTGCATGGAGTGATTAAGGAGGAGTCCCGGGAAAAATATAAGGCGATTATAGCCAACTTAGAGGGACGCGGTGCGGAAGGAGTGGTATTGGGATGTACGGAGATCCCGCTATTGATCTCTGATCAAGACGTGAATATTCCGACTTTTGATACCACCAACCTACATGCGGAAGGTGCCGTAGCTTGGGCATTGCAGGATGCATAGGAGTGGCTCCCTTGAATCCTGGATCAAGATTGAGATGGTCGAAGCAGAATGGCTCTTCGTCTAGTCCTACAGGGGATCAGGCTTTAAGAATTGATCTATTCTAAGCAAGCTACTATATTCGTTGCTGGAATGATTTATATGGAAGATTACTTTTCAAAACTTAACCTTTAAGTATGAAGACTATCTTTCAATTACTGACTTTTGGACTCCTTTTTTCTATTTCCCAACCCACCTTTGCGCAAGGAGAGTCGACATTTCCAGATACCGAAACAATGACAAAGCAGATCCTCCATCTGGATAGCCTGTTTTGGGTAGCTTACAATTCTTGCGACGTTCCCGGTATGGCTAAGTTCATTGCAGAAGATGTTGAGTTTTATCACGACAAAGCTGGGCTAACTATTACTAAAGAGAACCTAGTCCCCGGTTTGGAGCGAGGCTTGTGCGGGAATGCCAACCAACATTTGCGCAGAGAGGAGGTGAAAGGTACGGTTGAAGTCTTTCCGCTGAATAATGTGGGAGCGATCATAAGTGGTGAGCATGTATTCTACGTCGTACCCAAAGGTAAAGAAGAATACCTGGATGGAATAGCCAAATTCACGCACGTTTGGCGGTATGAGGAAGGAGTGTGGACCATGGCGAGGATTTTAAGTTATGACCATGCTGCCCCGCCAGCGGATTTTAAGAATGAATAGCTTTTCTTGCAATTGTGATAATCTTCAGATAGATCTATCGAAGTCCAAAACCATAAGCCATGAACACTACCAAGGGTCAATCTTTCTATGATCAGACAGGTGTCTTTGAGCAATATGTACAGCATAGAGCCAAATCCGATAATCCCAATGCCGTCATTGAAACGCCTATCGTCCGGGCTATGGTAGGGGAGGTGAAGGGGAAGGATTGTTTGGATATTGGGTGTGGCTATGGAGCCATGGCCTCGTATTTGAGGGAAAAGGAGGCTGCATCTTACCTGGGAATTGATCCCTCGGCGAAGATGATTGGTGCAGCCAGGGAAAAGGTAGTACAACAGGGCTTCCGATTTGAATTGGGGCAAGTAGAGGAGCTAGCCATTGAAACTGAACAATATGATCTGGTAATTTCACGGCTTGTCTTTCATTATGTGGCTGACATTACAATGGTCTTCCAAAAGATTTTCGCAGGCCTTCGATCCAATGGAGTCTTTATCTTTTCGGTAGAACATCCCGTGATGACCGCCTTGATGGACAAAGCAAAAGCTGGCAGCAAAAAAGAAGGTTGGAAAGTAGGGGCCTATTTTAAGGAAGGCCCGCGAACACACCGATGGATGGGCGCTGCGGTTACCAAATATCATAAAACAATCGATTCCTATTTTGCTGCTTTAAGACAAAGTGGATTTCTAGTGCAAGACCTAAGAGAAGGCCGGCCCGAAGAACAAAATTTTACCAATGAGAGTGAGTATGTACGTCGCCTAGAGCTCCCTAGATACCTAATCTTTAAGGCGCTTAAGCCGGAAAGGAGCTAATGTCTTGGGCTAGATGCCAACGTTACTTTGGTTTGCTCTTTGACGGCAGTGGATAAAGTTAGTGCTTGCTAGTATCCTTGAATTGCCAAAGCACATTTACGATCTGCCATTTACCTTCCAGCTTTACAATATGCATGTAGTCGATCCAGTCATCTGCGATCAGTTTTACAGAAGCTGTTTTGTCGAAGACATCCAGAATGATCACTTCTTTGGTGGGATTCTCAGGAAACTTGTCACCATTTTGGTTGTAGGTTTCAGCCAGCAGCACCATAGCATCTTTAAAGGTTTCTCCCAGGTATTCCTTTTGCGTTTTTTTATTGACCCAGAAGGTTCTTTTCACCATCCTAGGGTGTGCCGCGCGGTCGAATTGTGCAGGGTTCAGATTATGTTGAGATTCAATGTAGTCTAAAGCGACTTGCCTGATTTCCATGGAATCTTTCGCTGTTTGTGCGGTGGCGGTAAAAGCTGTGAAATAAAGGATTGGGAATAGTAAGAAGAATAGCTTACGCATAGTCTGGTGATTTTTTTATTCGAAAATTTTGACCAAGATCGCTCTCCTTGAACTCAATACAAGCTTCCAATTCCCTAAAGTTTTCTTAAAGTTTACAGATACTAAGCAAATACTACAGCAAAGCTTCATTACCTACGATTTGGCGTTCCCCTAAGCCTTTCCTAACTTGCCTCCATTACCTACTCAACTACCTATTAGTAATGAATCAACATTTCGATCTACAGAAGATTACTAGACAAAATGTAGCCAATAAAATCGCCGGAATGAGTCTGGATACATTGAATGCCATTCCTACAGGACTATCTAACAATTTGGCTTGGAATTTAGGACATATCATCGTTACACAGCAGTTGTTGCTTTATCGATTGTCTGGCGTGAATTGCAGGATCGAAAATGAATACATTGAGCGCTATCGCAAAGGTTCCCGACCAGAAGGCCACATCGAGCAAGCAGAAATTGACTTCCTGTTGCAGCAATTGGTCATTACAGCCGATCTCGCTCGCGTAGATTATCAGAATCAGCACTTTGGGACCTATAAATCCTATACAACTTCTTACGGTATTACTCTTGAAAGCATTGATCAGGCCATCATGTTTAACAATGCACATGAAAGTATGCACTTGGGAACCATGATTTGTATTAGCAAATTGGTGGGGTAAGCGTACTTTTTAGGTATAGATGGAGCAAGAAAGGAATTTTTGATACCAATAGCTTAAGATTATAATCTGTCTAAATAAGAGACATATATCACCCATAAAGCGGACTTCTCATGGAGATGAAACCGTACAAATGGTGTTTTTTAAAAAAATCTGTTGGTTGTTTTGCTGGACTAAAATCAGGCTTTCCCGCTTTTGCAGATTAGATCCACTACAGGGCATTCAACCTTAGCTAGCTCAAGCTTGTATATTACTCTAAAGTGTAGATCACAAAGAGATGAGCCGCTTGGATTGGGAGTTGGTGATCGAATAAGAAGAATATTGTATGAATATTCGTTCATATATTCATATTTTTACAACCTTGATCATTGTTACCTAAAACTGAAAGCATGAGCAGAACATCCAATGCCTTGCAGTTGAAATGTCCAAAGTGCCATACCGGCACGCAATTCGAAACCGGTAGTTTCGCTTTTGATAAGCCCTTTGATATGCGTGATCGTTGTGATCATTGCGGCCAAAACTTCATGCCTGAACCTGGATTCTACTACGGAGCTATGTTTATCTCCTATATTTTCATGGGTTGGTTTTGTTTAGGATTTGTGGCTATTTTCCATTGGGTTTTGGGTTGGAGTACGGCAGCTTCTTTCGCCCTATTGCTACTGGTTTGTGCCATCATATTTGTATATGTCTTTAGAGTATCACGCTCTATTTGGCTACATTTTAATGTGAGGTATGACCCAAAGGCCGCAGGTGGTACTGCTGCTTAAGATTACCAATACGCTCCGTTAGACAGCTTCCAGAGAAGGCCCATTATGACAGTAATATCACATTTCTGTGGCATCTTAATCCTGATTTTCCTGTTTAGAAGGGTGTAGAACATAATACACAAGCCTATGCCGGACCGCAGTATAAAAGGCATTCTCGAACTATTCGAAAGACAGGCGGAGGACGAGCTCAACCTGCTATCGGATACGGGTCCGGAATTTTTTAGCACTCCCGAATTGATTCGCTTACGCGGACAATGGGAGGTTAAAAGCGCTTTCTTTTATTTCTTCCAAAAACTTCTGTTGCAAATTGTAGCTGTTTCGCCAGTCTGGATTGGGCTGGCCCTGGTCACTTTTTGGCTGAAGTGGACGGGTTTAGCCTTGCTTTTTGCTTTACTTTTTCCCTTGTCTTTCTTAGTGTATTTCGTAGGTTTATGGTGGATGCACAAAGTATTTAGAGGACGAGGACATTTGGATGAAGTAGGAAGTACGATCGCTAAGGAGTTAGAAAAGCGCAGAAACCAAAAGAATTTGTGAAAGAAAGGGCAGTCGCTAGGTAGATAGTTCAAGTAGCATCATAAAAAACTGGCTTATGGACGTCGAAATATTAGCACGATTACAATTTGCCTTCACAATCGCCTTTCATTACATCTACCCACCTTTAAGCATTGGTTTAGGATTGGTAATGGTTTTTTTAGAAGGGGCTTACCTCCGAACGGGGAATAAGGAATATGAGACCTTGGCTCGCTTCTGGACTCGGATCTTCGCCATTACTTTTGGTATTGGGGTGGCTACGGGTATTGTAATGGAGTTTGAATTTGGTACCAATTGGGCCACTTATTCTCGCTATGTCGGGGATATCTTTGGCAGTGCCTTGGCGGCCGAAGGGATTTTCGCCTTTGCGCTGGAGAGTGGTTTTCTCGGTATTCTCTTGTTCGGATGGAATAGAGTAAGCCCGCGTGTACACTTTATTGCTACCCTAGGGGTTTGGTTGGGGTCCATGTTTTCGGCGGTGTGGATTGTGGTGGCCAACTCCTGGCAGCAGACACCGGCGGGTTACCATATAGTGGGGGAGGGCCTAAACGCTCGGGCGGAGATTACAGACTTTTGGGCTATGGTCTTCAATCCATCAAGCGTTGATCGCTTACTCCATGTTTGGGTAGGTGCTTTTCTAGCGGGGGCCTTTCTGGTGCTCAGTGTTCACGCTTATTATATCCTCAAGAATCGGCATGTAGAATTGTCGAAGCGTGCCTTCAAGATTGCCCTGGGTATTGCCATTGTGTCGAGTTTGGCGCAGTTGGTGATTGGGCATAGTTCAGCAGAAGGGGTGGCACACAATCAGCCTGCCAAGCTAGCTGCGATGGAAGGGCATTTTGATACGCTAGCCCCAGCCCATATGTACGCCATCGGTTGGGTAAATAAGGAGGAACAAAAGGTAACGGGGATTGGCCTACCAGGTGGTCTGAGTTTCTTGTTGCATGGTGATTTCAAAGAACCGGTTAAGGGCCTGAACGCGTTTCCCGAGGATGAACGTCCCGGTGCTGTAAATGCCATATTCCAGTTTTATCACATCATGATAGCCATCGGTATGATTTTAATTGCACTTTCGCTTTACGGTGGTTGGCTTTGGTGGCGCGGTAAGTTGTTTGATAAGCCTTGGTTGCTCTGGGTGTTTGTTTGGGCTGTTATTTTACCGCAGGTGGCCAACCAGACCGGCTGGTTTGCAGCAGAGATGGGGCGGCAGCCCTGGGTGGTCTATGGCTTGCTTAGAACCTCCGATGCCTTGTCCAAAGCCGTGACGGCCAATCAGGTGCTCTTTTCCTTGATCTTATTCTTCATCATCTATACTTTATTGTTGGCGCTATTTCTCTACATGATGAACAAGAAGATTCAACATGGACCGACCGTACACGCCACCTTGAATGAACATCGACCGATGCAGAAGGATATGTCCAATCGTTTAAACCGCTAAAACCAAACATTATGGCTACATTTCTGGGTTTAGATTATCCCACTTTATGGTTTTTAGTTGTCGGAGGGGTATTCAGTGGGTATGCGATTCTTGATGGGTTTGATTTAGGGGCAGGAGCCTGGCATCTTTTCTTGAAAAAGGAAAAAAGCCGCAGAATTGCGCTCAATGCGGTGGGACCAGTATGGGATGGCAATGAGGTATGGTTGGTGATCGGAGGCGGAGCATTATTTGCCGGATTTCCCGTACTGTACGCTACACTTTTCTCTAGCATGTATATTCCGTTCATGCTGTTCTTGGCCTTTTTGATCTTTCGAGCCGTGTCGATTGAGTTTCGGAGTAAAGAAGAAATGGCTTGGTGGAGGAAAACATGGGACATCACCTATAGCGTCTCCAGTATCATGCTGGCCATCCTCCTGGGAGTGGTATTGGGAAATGTGTTACAAGGCTTTGCCATTGGGGAAAACTATGAGTTTGTGGGGAATTGGGTTGGCTTTATCAATCCCTACGCTTTGATTGTTGGCTTTACCACCCTAGCGCTCTTTATGATGCACGGAGCTTTGTATTTGAGCATGAAAACCGAAGGGCGGTTGTTCGAGAAACTTCGACTGCTACTCCGGCGATCTATCATCTTCTTTATCTTAATGTTTACACTGACTACTTTATATACCCTTCTTTATATTCCTACGCTATCGGATCGCTTCAGAGCATCTCCTAGTCTGTTTATTTTCCCTGTACTAACCTTTTTAGCCATAGCTAATATCCCTCGTCTGGTCACCAAGGAGAAGTACCGAACGGCTTTTTTCTTTTCGGCACTGACAGTCAGCTTCTCCCTAGCTTTGGTGGCCATTGAATTGTACCCCGTCTTAATCCCTTCTACGGTGGATTCGGCCTTTAATATCACCATCTACAATGCCGCTGCTTCGGAAAAATCCTTGGGAATCATGCTAACCATTGCTGCGATTGGTGCGCCCTTAGTACTGAGTTATACTGCATTTGTATTCTGGACTTTCAGGGGGAAGGTTAAATTAGATGAGACGAGTTATTGAGTAGTGCTCTTTGCTCGGGCAAGAAGGGGGAAGGGGAGGTACAATTGCTTAAAGTCTTTTAATTTAGCTACATTCGTGAGAGTATGTTTAAAAGATATTAGACATATTTTCTAAACGGTACGAAAACCAACTGAATGTTTAAGCCTATCTCCCTTTTGCTACTGGGCCTGCTGCTGTTGTCTTGCAGTGGAGCTAAGGATGAAGCTTCTTCCACCTCTCCTAATATTTTACTCTTTTTTGTTGATGATATGGGCTGGCAGGATACCTCTGTCCCATTTTGGAAAGAGGAAACGGCTTTCAATCGTTTGTACAAGACGCCGAACATGGAACGTCTAGCCCGGCAAGGGATGAAGTTTACCCAAGCCTATGCGACACCGGTTTGTTCTCCTACTCGCGTGAGCTTGATGACGGGCATGAATGCCGCTCGACATCGGGTGACCAACTGGACTTTACATAAGGATCGACTCCAACCCATGGAGACTGGGCACAAAAATCTCCAATTTCCTCATTGGAATGTAAATGGCCTAAGTCCTGATTCTACTATTCAGCATGCTGCTTATGCTAAGCCCTATCCCATGATCCTGCAAGAGGCTGGCTATCATACCATACACGTTGGTAAGGCGCACTTTGGCGCAATTGGCACCCCCGGAGAAGATCCGCTTAATGTAGGCTTTGATGTGAATATCGCAGGCCATGCAGCGGGTGCGCCAAAAAGCTACTACGGCACCGAAAATTTTGGGAATACAACAGCGTTTCAGAACTCACCATGGCCTGTACCAGACTTGGATAAGTATCATGGAGATTCTATCTACCTAACAGAAGCGCTGAAAAATGAAGCCATCGAAGCGCTAAGAACGCCTGTCAGCAATGGACAGCCTTTCTTCTTATATATGGCTTTATATGCTGTACATACGCCTATCATGGCAGATCCTCGTTTCGTGGAACCCTATCTGGAAATGGGATTGGATACCATTGAAGCTTGGTACGCCTCCATGGTAGCTAGCATGGATAAATGCCTGGGCGACCTGATGGACTTTTTACAGGAAAAGGCGATTGTGGACAATACCATCATACTATTCATGTCTGATAATGGCGGATTAAGTGCCCTAGCCCGAGGTGGAGAACCGCATACGCATAATAAGCCTTTATCCAGTGGCAAAGGATCCATACATGAAGGCGGCATTCGAGAACCTATGCTGGTGAAATGGCCAGGAGTGACCAAGCCTGAATCAGAAAATGATAATTACCTCATCATAGAAGACTTCTATCCCACCATCTTGGAGATGGCCGGAATTTCGGATTATGAAACGCCGCAAAAAATTGATGGTAAGAGTTTTGTGGATTTGATTAAGCATCCCGCATCTCAAGACCAAAATCGACCGCTGTATTGGCACTATCCCAATGAGTGGGGCCCAACTGGGCCCGGAATCGGAGCATTTAGTGCGGTGCGGAAGGGGGACTGGAAATTGATTTACTATCACGAGGAAGAAGACTTCGAATTATTCAATATTAAAGAAGATTTGGGAGAGACCCAGAATTTGGCAGCGACTGAAACGAGCAAACTAGAAGAATTGGCAAGGGAACTGAGCAACTATTTGAAAGAGGTAGATGCACAAATGCCCGCTCACAGAGAAAGCAAAGAGCAGGTAGCCTGGCCAATTGATCGAATTTCTCCAGCTATAAACTGAAATTTGCATTCATGAAAAATTACCTATTGTTACTCGGTATGACATTCCTTTTGGGAAGTTGTACCGACACTCCAGCGGAGGATACTGCACCACCTCCTAACATCGTATTCCTTTTTGCCGATGACCTTTCTTACCAAGCCGTCAGGGCACTGGGTAATGAAGAAGTAAATACGCCCAATATTGATCGCCTGGCACAAGCAGGTACAACTTTTACACACACTTATAATATGGGTGGATGGAACGGTGCCATTTGTGTTGCTTCACGAGCTATGATGATTTCAGGGCAATACATTTGGAATGCGCAGAAGAAAGCAAAGCAATGGAGTGATAAGGATTCCACTGCCTTGTCGGACACCTGGGGACGTTTAATGGCTCGTCAAGGCTACGATACCTATATGTCTGGTAAGTGGCACGTGGCCGCACCAGCAGATCATGTATTTGATCAGGCTAAACACGTGCGACCTGGAATGCCGGGGGACGAAAGAGGGAAGAGATGGCGTGACATCAATGAGAATATCAAGAAAGCACTCATCGAAAGCGGGAATGTTAAAGATGCTATGCCAGCTGGGTATCATCGACCCAATGATGAAAATGACAATAGTTGGTCTCCCTATGATACCACCTTCGGTGGTTTTTGGGAAGGAGGTAAACACTGGAGTGAGGTATTGAAAGATGATGCCCTAGGCTATATCGAGGAAGCATCCGCCAAAGACAATCCCTTCTTTATGTACTTGGCTTTTAATGCACCACACGATCCTCGGCAAGCGCCGAAATCTTTTGTGGATCAATACCCTTTAGACAAGGTAGCTGTCCCAGAGAATTTCTTGCCTGCTTATCCATGGGCGAAGGAAATTGGTAACGGAATTGGTCTTCGGGATGAGGATTTAGCTCCCTATCCACGCACCGAATATGCCGTAAAAGTGCATCGGCAAGAGTACTATGCCATTATCACTCATCTTGACGAGCAGATCGGTTTGATACTTGACGCTCTAGAGGCATCGGGTAAGATGGATAATACCTACATTTTCTTTTCCGCAGATCATGGCCTGTCCGTAGGACATCACGGATTGATTGGTAAGCAAAGTCTATATGATCATAGTGTTCGAGTGCCTTTAATGGTGGCTGGTCCAGGAATACCTGAGGGGCAGCGGCTTGATCAGGATCTTTACCTGCAAGATGTCATGGCCACTAGCTTAGAAATGGCAGGTATTGAGCAACCCGATTATGTCGAGTTCAAGAGCTTCCTGGGTTTGGCGAAAGGCGAGGATAAATCAACCCATTATTCAGAGATATATGGGGCCTATGTCAACTACCAGCGGATGATTCGAAAGGATGGCTACAAGCTGTTGGTTTATCCAGAGGTACCCAAGGTCTTGTTATTCAATATGGAAGAGGATCCTTTAGAAATGAATGATTTGGCGGAAAAGGCGGCCAATCAAGAGCAAGTGCAGGCGCTTTTCAATGATCTACTGCAGCTACAGGAGAAGATGGAAGATGAGTTGGATCTCCAACCCGCATTCGATGCTTGGATGGCGGCACAGAAGGAAAGCTAAGGGACTAGCTTCTCCTGTTCCGGGCTTCTCATAGGACTGATGAGGCCCTAAAATGAACGTAGGTCCAAATGCACTCTTCATGGCGTTTGGACCTACGATATTAAGCGGGGAGTAGAAGTAATAATTAACTCGCTTCCGCTAAAGTTTCTACTTCCGCTGTTTCTTCAGCAGTGTTGGTATCCTCCTCTGCCCCTTCAATTTCATCAATTTCAAAACGCAGATTATCAATAATGAAATCTTGTCTTTGTGGGGTGTTTTTACCCATGAAGTAAGAAAGGATATCATCAATGTCTGCATCCTCATTTAGGATCACGGGCTCTAGTCGAATATCTTCTCCAATGAAATCCCCAAACTCATTCGGCGAGATCTCACCCAGTCCCTTAAAGCGTGTGATTTCGGGTTTCCCACGAAGCTTATTAATGGCAGCTTGTTTTTCGGCTTCGCTATAGCAGTAGTAGGTTTTACTCTTATCTCTGACTCGGAACAAAGGTGTCTCTAAGATGTATAGGTGACCATTGCGAACCAAGTCCGGGAAGAATTGCAAAAAGAAGGTCAACAGTAGGAGCCTAATGTGCATACCATCAACATCTGCATCCGTTGCAATTACAACTCGATTGTAGCGAAGATCATCCAAGTCATCCTCGATATTTAATGCATGTTGCAAGAGATTGAATTCTTCATTTTCGTAAACCACACGTTTGGTTAGTCCGAAGCAGTTTAGGGGCTTACCACGTAAACTGAATACTGCCTGGGTCTGTACATCCCGAGCTTTTGTGATAGATCCACTGGCCGAATCCCCCTCCGTTATGAAGATGGTAGTGGCCAAGCGCTTTTCCTCAGATGTTTTCCGTGGACCATCATTGAAATGTAATCGACAGTCTCGGAGTTTCTTGTTATGTAGATTGGCTTTTTTTGCTCTTTGGTTCGCCAACTTCTTAATACCTGCAATTTCCTTACGCTCTCTTTCTGATTGCTGAATTCTCTTTTCAATGGACTTGGCGACCTCCGGAAACTGATGCAGATAGTTAGAGAGCTTTTCTCCGAATGTATTTTTGACATAGGTTCGGATTGTTGCTCCGTTCGGTGCTATGTTAGTCGAACCTAGTTTAGTTTTGGTCTGCGATTCAAAGACAGGCTCTTCCACCTTTAGACTAATCGCAGCAATGATAGAAGCTAAAATATCTTTGCGATCAAACTTGCCAAAATGCTTCTGAATAGTTTCAACCACGGCCTCTTTGAAAGCCATTAGGTGTGTCCCACCCTGAGTGGTATTCTGACCATTTACAAAAGAGTGATATTGTTCGCCGTAGTGATTACCGTGGCTCATCGCAACTTCGATGTCCTCATCTTTAAGGTGAATGATCGGGTAGCGTAGTTGTTCACTGTTTGTCTTCCTGCTCAGTAGATCTAACAAGCCATTCTTAGAGACGAAGGTCTTACCGTTGAAGTTGAGCTTAAGCCCAGCATTAAGGTAGGCATAGTTCCACAACTGATTTTCGACATAATCAGGTCGAAACTTGTATTTTTTGAAAACACTATCATCTGGTTGGAAGACGATATTGGTGCCATTGGCATCCTTGGATTTGCTGACCCGATGATCCTTGATCAACTCCCCACGCTTGAACTCTGCCACCTTAGTTTTTCCATCTCTTACCGCCTGAACTTTGAAGTAATTGGAAAGAGCGTTGACAGCCTTTGTACCCACACCATTTAGACCCACGGATTTCTTGAAGGCCTTAGAATCGTACTTACCACCTGTGTTGATCTTGGAAACACAGTCAATTACCTTCCCAAGCGGAATACCTCGACCGTAATCGCGTATCTCCACCTGACCTTCCTTGATGTTGATGTCTATATTCTTTCCGAAGCCCATGACGTATTCGTCGATGGAGTTATCCAGTACCTCTTTTAATAGGATGTAGATGCCATCGTCCATCGCTGACCCATCTCCTAATTTACCGATGTACATACCGGGTCTGAGACGGATATGTTCTTTCCAGTCTAATGAACGAATATTGTCTTCTGTATAATTTACTTGCGCCATCTTTAGTCGAAATGTTGGGATGCTTTAAGGTAATGTTTGAATCAAAGAGACTGTCTGTAATTTTATAAATGCTTAAAAAGTTGCCTATACTCTGTAAGAAACGCCTGAAATAGCAGGCATAATTACATTTTTTTTCTCATTTTTATGGAAATAGCCAATTTACAAAACGATTTGGCATAAAATTCGTTATACATATAGCGAATTGCAATAATGCATCCCGCTTTCTACCACTATGCAACACTTAAAATAACGCTTGAACAGGAGATGCTTGAAAGCTTCTATGTAGCTTCAGAGCTCAGCAATTCAAGTCACGTTAACTAAGCCTTCTCACACTATTCACAACCTGGTTCATCTCTATCGTATCTTATTTTGCAGTAAGCAAAAATAAGAAAAAACAGCATATTGTCAACAATTTGTTTAATGTTTTTAAAACTTTTCGTGTTATTTTGAAAAGGACACAATTACTACAACATCCAGGTCTAGACGTGCTTAGAAAGGCACTGATCAGAGAGACGCGCTGGCAATTGATTGCTGCCGTTGCTCTGTTGTTGGTAGGGTTGGCGCTGCTGAGCTTTTTCTATAAAACGAGTATAATAGCCGGGTTACTTGGCTTATTCATGTGTGTAACGGCGGCACGCTATATCTATACTTTTTCCGCAATCAAGGAAGCTGAAGACCATCCTTTGATGCAATTGATTTCCTATGAGCCAGAACGCATTGTTTGGATCTACGGTCAACAGACAGAGCGACTACCTTTCGGCCTGCAATTTTCTCGTTCCTCCGTATTGTATTTTAAGCTAATTGATGGGGAGGAATTTAGTGTTAGCATTCCAGGACGCTACGTCAAATTAGTCTCTCGCACCTTAAATCGCCTACTACCAGAAGCTAGCTTTGGGTTCTCTGAGCAAAAGGCCCATCGATACGCCGAAAGGCCTCGATTGCTGCGTAAAGATGCGATCCAAGGGAAAGACAGTTCTCCGAAAGGCTAGGGGATAAAACGTCCTAGGTACAGTGAAAGCTTTTTACTTCTCCGTATATCCTAGTTCTGGTGTTTTGCAGTTTTCCTTTCTACGGGTATCCACAATAGAAGTTATTTTCCAGCCCTCTTCAAACTTCACCAACTCAAAAACATTGTACCCACAATGCGAAAGCTTTTCGCCTAGATAGAAGCTGTAATCCGTCCAGACATAGGCCAAGGGGCCATCGATCCGAACTTCATAAGACCAGATTTTCTCATCGTATACTTGATCATGTGGAGTAGCGATCTGGGTGAGAAATCGATTTAGAGATCCTTCTCGTAGGGCTATCTTCCCTTCCCGGTTTTTAGCAGCTGTCCCCATTCTAGCATCACGTACGAAAACAGCACTGATCATCGTACTGTCTCCTGCTCGCATCCCATTAAACATCTGCTGTATGGCCTTGATAATCGTTTGCTCATCTTCGGATTGTTGAGCGTTACCTTGCAGTGGAAAAAGGACCATAGAAAGGAGTACGGAAAAGCAGATCGCTAATTTTTTCATAATAATTAATATTTTGCGATTGGCAATTTAGAATAGATGGATTCGGTTTTATTTATACCCTCCCTAGACTGGCTTTGTAAGTAAACCATGAATCAAGTATAATAGAGACTTTACTTAGGTCAAACTTGATCCTCCAGAGGGCTTAGATGGAAACGGTCTATTTATCTGTCATTAGAATAACCTGATACTGCAAATTGGCATCCTATTCAGGAAGATTGTTCTTAAAATGTCTAAGGGCTTTGAGCGCCGCCACATGGAAGATCGTTGATTGATCGCAAAAGCGCTATATCCTAGATACGCAGCGTTTAGACATGGACTAAAGAACATAAAAATTGTTCGGGAAGCAAGGGAATTGGCTGCTGCAGTATAGAATAGTTGGCAAATGAGCAAGATTTTACTCTTATTGGGCATTGCCTGTTGCATGTTTTCTTGTGCATCTGTGAAACCAGTTGGCACATTCCCCGGCACTCCTACCGCTGCACCAGATTACAGCAATTTGACGTTTTGGGCAGCACATCCAGATAAAGAAGATCCGGCGGATCGTGTCCCTGATGGAGTGAGTAAGCAAACTGATCTACTGGAAGAGGTGGATGTATTCTTTTTACATCCAACTACTTATACAGGGAAAAAAGGTCACGACCAGTGGAATGGAGTGTTGACGGATGTGAAATTGAATGAAAGAACGGACGGTAGCACGATCCTATATCAGGCCAGTATTTTCAATGATGCAGGGCGTGTATTTGCCCCTCGCTACCGCCAAGCCCACTTGAATGCCTACTTCAGTGCCGATACGGCTTCCGCAAGAAAGGCTTTTGCCTTGGCTTATCAAGATGTGAGAGCCGCCTTTCAATATTATTTGGAGAATTATAATGAAGGCCGGCCAATCATTATCGCCTCGCATAGCCAGGGCACAACACACGCCGGGCCCTTAATCAAGGAATTTTTTGATGGAAAAACCTTACAGGACAAGCTGGTAGCAGCATATCTCATTGGAATGCCGGTGCCCAAGAACTTCTTCAAAGAGATCAAGGCTTGTGAGACCCCTGCTAGCACGGGGTGTTTCTGTGCCTGGCGAACCTTCCGGCGAGATTATGTGCCACCTCGTGAAGTAACAGGCGACCAAATTGCCGTAACCAATCCACTGTCATGGACCTTGGACAATACCTATCAGCCTAAGACGTTGAATCAAGGGGCAGTTTTAAGAAAATTTGAGAAAATCTTGCCAGAACTGGTTGATGCGCAGGTGGAACAAGGGATCCTTTGGGTCAACAAACCCAAATTCCCAGGCAGTTTTCTCTTTCGTACTAAACGCTACCACATTGTGGATTTGAATTTTTTCTATCTCAATGTGCGAAGCAATGCCAGGCAAAGGGCCGAATCCTGGCTTAAGGAAATGGCGGACCGTTAAATCGGACCCAAAAAGTTAGTTTTTATGGACATCTATTCTCGAGCATCAAAGTGGAAGATCTATCTAGCGATAGGGGGTATCTTCATTATCGCTGCCTCGATGGTTTATACCCAATATCTTGCCAATCAATTGGCTAAACAGGAAGAGAAGCAAGCGCTGTTTTGGCAAACTTCCCACGAGATCATGAATTTCAGTGATGAAGAAGAACTGGACAACTGTGATTATACCTTACAGCAAATGATTCTGACTAGTAACACCACCATCCCGGTGATACTGGTCGATGAGCGAGGAAATACCACCGATGCGGTCAATTTTGGGCCGGACCTGGATCAAGATAAAGAGTACCTAGATAAGGTAGTAGAAAGATTACAACGGAAGCCAGATTTTGAGCCCATCAAAGGTTTTGGAGCAGATATCTACTTTCTAGAATCAAAGCTACTTCGACAACTGCGTTATTTCCCTGTCATACAGCTTTTGCTAATCTCAGGTTTTATTCTTTTCGGTTACATCAGCTTCAATTCTGCTCGACGCGCCGAACAAAATCGAGTTTGGGTGGGTATGGCTAAGGAAACGGCTCACCAACTGGGGACACCTATCTCGGCGATCATCGCTTGGGTGGAGCACCTTAAAATGATTCGCGAAAAAGATGAGGAAGTAATGGAGATCATGGGCGAATTAAACAATGATGTGGATCGCCTCAATCTCATCGCCGACCGCTTTTCTAAAATCGGCTCTACGCCGAAACTTCAACCTATTGACATTTATGAAGAGCTGGAAAAATGTAGAGCCTACATGGTCCGAAGAGCTCCTCGCCGCGTTTCCTTCGAATTTCCACACCCCGCAGCAGGCCATGCTACAGTTATGGTCAACCCTCCACTTTTTGATTGGGTGATCGAGAACCTGCTTCGCAATGCTTTAGATGCGATGGAAGGTAGGGGAACAATCAGTGCGACGGTTGTCGAAGAAAAGGGAAATATCCATATTGATATCAGTGATACCGGTAAGGGAATTCCCGCCGGCAAATTCAAACGGGTTTTCCAACCGGGCTTTACCACCAAAAAAAGAGGCTGGGGGCTAGGCTTATCTCTAGCCAAACGGATTATTGAGGAGTACCACTCTGGTAAAATTTTCGTTAAGAAGTCAGTTGAAAATGAGGGTACAACCTTTTCGATAATTCTGCCGAAAGGGGACGAGAAATTATTGGCCAGTGCACCAACAGAGGTGGATCAAAAGAAGGCTGTGTCCTAGAAAATCTTTCGTTTCATAAACCAGATGTCTCGCAGCGTAAAGCTAACTGAAACTTCGTGTTTGGCTTCCTGAATTAAATGATTAGAAAGGGTCCCTCTTTGATGATAGGTATAATTCAAGTTCATATGATGAGTGTATCTATTAAAGGGAATTCCTAAGCCTATGGTATAAGACCATTCTGAGAAATTTATCCCGTTAATCCGCCAATTCGCATTCTGCATTTCAAATCCTGTTCTGATCAAAAGGGAGTGTTCATAATCTAGCAATTCATTTTTGAATGGAATGAATTCGAGTCCAAGGCGGGTAGTCCAGGTATTGACGAATTCAATATCCTGCGAAGTCCCAATATCCTCCCAATCGCGGTAGATGAGATCTGTTGTCAATAGAAAACCCTCGGCTTTCCAAGACAGCCCGCCGCCAATTTCCATCGGTAAGCCATATTGCTCTTCTTCGATGTTTTCTGCAACAAGCTCATCACTAAAGCCATCTAGTGAGACATCTGTGTTGGCTTTCAGGTCAATGCCGGGACTAAAGGTCGTTCCAAGCGTCAATAAGTCCCTGCCTACTGGCAAGTGTACTTGCAGACCAAGGTCGTAAGAGAACGCCCGCAGGAATACTTCCTCGTTTAGTACAAAGTTGGAGATTATACTACTGGAAGTGAAAGTCTGAGATCTATCGATTGAGCCAAAAAGGAAGTTAGCATTTCCCCCGATGCTGATAAATGGGGATAAAGTATAGGAGTGCCCCCAGAATAAACGCGTAACTCCGCCTTCTCCTCTATAGATCAGATTATAGGGTTCTCCCAGCACATCTGAGTAGCGATCAGATTGAATCGAATACCCCACAGTACTATAGGGTTGTAATCCTAAGGTGCTACTCCAACCTTTAGTAAATCTTAGCCATAGGCTGAGGTGTGAAAGTCCTCCACTCCGATGACTATTTGTGGCCTCGTCACTGCGCATAGATAGATAATTGGCATCAACACCAAAATCAAAAAACATATTCAATCTAGGGACCAGACTTGAATAGCTTGCGGGATTAGTTAGGTTGAGAAAATACTGAGAGGATAAGCCAATCCCCGCTCCTCCTAGTCCCTGTACCTGCCCGTTTGCTTTTGACCGTAAGTCACCAATCCCATAAGCCGAATAAACAGAACCAGAGGCCTGACCATGAAGATTTATGCAACTGACTCCTAGCAAGAGTAGAGATGATATTATACAATATTTCATTGGTGCTGGTTTTTTTGAACAGCGATGTAAAGTAGGTCCATGCCTTAAAAAGACGAATCTTTAAACTCTAAAGAGAAGCCACTCATCATCCGACGTTGTATAGCACTCTGACTATTCAATGTAAGCTGGAATTAGACCCATAACCGATATAATTTCACCTACCAATGCTCACTTTTTGCCTTTTCGATCTGGATGGCCATTACATTGATATTATCCTATCGTTAGTTGAATTAATTTCTCTGCTACTTGATCAGCTTCAACCTTTGTAGCTCATGAAAATCCTTTACGATGAGGCAGAATAGAAATTATGGGGGCTTCTATTATTTCTTGATGATGCTATGTTACTCCTGCAATCCACCAACAGAAGTAGGAGCTAATTTTTTTGAGGAGGAATCTTTTGAGGTACATCTTGTGGATTCTATGCAGTTGCTAGCCTATTCCATTCAGGCAGATAGCCTCCCTACAGGACAATTGAACCGATTGCTTTTTGGTTATATGGACGACCCTCAATTAGGTAAGGTAAGCGCCTCCGCGTATCTTCAATTGGGGCTTGATGAAAGTCTCGCAGACCTAGATCCTCGCTTTGATTTATTGGATTCCATTACGGTGGTTCTTGAATATGACAATTACTTCTTCGGAGATACAACTGCCTTGCAAGGGATATTCCTGTATCAGTTGACCGAAGAACTTTCACCCAGGGCAGATAACTTTGATTTTTATAATTCTGATGAGTACAGCCATGAACGGGAAGCCTTAGCCCGTCACACCTTTTACCCGCAACCCTTTCGTGGACAAGCCTTGGAGTTCCGATTGCCCGATCATTTGGGGAAGGACTTATTGAGGCTTGCTGCGGAAGGTGCGGATGCTGTGACTGAAAACGCGAAGTTTCAGGATTATTTTCCTGGTTTAGTATTACGACCTGACACTAGTCTCAATACTGCTTTCATCGGTTTTAGCGCAGATGTTGAAATACGCTTGTATTATCGAGATACAAGAGTGTTGCCGATTAGTCAGACGTACCGATCCTTCTCCATGACGGATTGGAATTACTACCATCAAGTTCGCCGACTTCGAGCTAGTTCTATACTAGATAGCCTGAAAGATGAGGAAGATAAACTCAGATCGGTCTACTCAGCTCAACAATCATTTATTCAAGGGGGAATTGGTCTTAGTACACGTATTGAGATTCCCAGTATACGTCGGCTTCTGGAGCAATCTAAAGACTTTTTAGTCAACCGAGCTATTCTGACCTTATATCCGAAAATAGAAACGCGTGATGAACTATCGCAACTTCCCAATCAACTCAGTGCTTACTGGGTTGATGAGGACAATACGGTAGTACAGACGGCCTCTGGTCTAGCTCTCTTGCAAAGGGATGAAGAGTTTAGACGGGATACCTACTACGAATTGGATGTGACAGACTTTGTTGAGCTGCAATTGGCTTCAGAGCAATTTAGCAACTATGGGCTCTTGCTGGCTTTGGCACCAGAGGCCATCAATAACTCCATGCATAGTGTGAAATTATATGATGATGAGGCTGCTGTACCCATGCGCTTAGCAGTGTACTATTTGGCCATCAAGGAATAAGTAGCAATCGATTTCAAATCTGAGGGGGACTGAGCTTGATCTGAAACCATAGGAGTGTAACCAGTCCCCCTCCTTAAAACTTGATCTGATGAAAAAAATGCTTTATACGAGAATGCTGCTCTGCATAGGGCTTGGACTTTTTGTTTTTTCCTGCACAACTGATGAGGATGAGGAACTAATGGGGAATTGGATTAGGCGGTCAGATTTTGAAGGGATTACTAGATCCAGTAGCGTAAGTTTTACGATTGGTGAATTTGCCTACGTCGGTCTAGGTTATGATGGAGATGATGATTTGGTAGACTTTTGGCGATACGATGCGAGCCAGGACTTTTGGACGCGTGTAGATACCTTTCCTGGAGTAGGACGCCGCGGCGCGATTGCATTTAGCATTGACGGCAAGGGGTATGTTGGTACTGGATATAATGGTGAAGCGGATCAAGAACTAAAGGATTTCTGGTCTTTTGATCCTAATGCTAGTCCCGGGACCCAGTGGCAACAGGTAGCAGATTTTGCGGGAAGTGCGCGATACAATGCAGTTGGTTTTGCTCTAAGTGGCTTGGGGTATATCGGTACCGGCTATGATGGCAATTGGTTGAAGGATTTTTATGAATATGACCCGAACACGAATACTTGGCAGCAGGTTGTGAGCTTAGGTGGTAGCAAGCGAGAAGATGCTGTCGCTTTTGTGATTGATGACCAGGCTTATGTGGGTACTGGCCGAAACAATGGAGTCTATGAATTTGACTTTTGGGCCTTTTCGGCCAACACAAAGACCTGGACGCGTAAACTGGAGCTGGATGAAGATGATGACTACAATATCATCCGACACAATGCCAGTGCCTTCAGCCTTGGGGGCTTGGGCTATATTATTGGAGGCTCCAATGGTAGCACCTTAAATGCCGTCTGGGAATATGATCCCTTGCTAGATTCTTGGGAGCAACTCACGGGAATAGAGGGTTCTGCTCGTGAAGGACATGTAGCTTTTTCCATCAACAGCCGAGCGTATATAACTACGGGCCGAACGAGTAGTATTCGCCTGGATGATCTATGGGAATTTCAACCGAACGAGGAATATGACGAAGATGATTAAACTACTGCTTGCACAGCCCAAGAAATCACAGTGTTTATCAGCCTGTAAATGGAATACCATAGTATGAAATATCCTCTACTACTTTTCTTTCAGATCACGCTCTGTTGGAGTTTGCTTTCGCAGGAAAGGATCGAAACCCCGGTATTAGATTATCAGGAGGGGAAAGAATATCAAATAGGTGGAATTAGGGTCGTTGGCCTGAACTACACGGATGAAAATGCCCTAATTTCGATTGCTAAGCTGGAAATCGGTGACAAAATTACAATCCCTGGCCCGACGATTCAGCGGGCAATGAAGGCCCTTTGGAAATTACGCCTTTTCACTGACTTAGAAATTCGCCTAGAAAAGGTTATTGGAGATGTCGCCTTCTTGGAGATTAGTATCAGGGAGCTGCCAAGATTAGGAAAACATACCTTCAGAGGAGTAAGAAGGGGACAGCATGATGACTTAAATGATGCCGTGAATCGTTTTCTCCTGAAAGGAGGGATAGTCACCGATAATACCAAACAAAATGCCGTTAACGCGATCAACGAATACTATCAAGAGAAGGGATTTCTAGACGTCATAACCACCGTTGAAGAAGTGCTAGATAGTGCCGAAATACACAAGACTGCCCTGGTCTTTAACATTGAAAAGGGGCGGCGAGTAAAGATCAAAGACATTCAATTTGCCGGTCTTAGCCAATTCAAGCCCAAAACCCTACGTGGGGCCATGAAAAATACACGACGTAAGAGACGGCTTTTGGCCGCTTCAAAATTCCGACCTGAGCTGTACGAACAAGATAAAACGGAATTGATACGACTCTATCAAACGCAGGGGTTTCGGGATGCTCATATCGTAAGGGATAGTGTGTGGCGGGACGCTGATGGTGAACTTCAATTGTTGTTAGAAATAGAAGAAGGAAAACCCTATTACTTAGGAGATATAAGTTGGAAGGGGAATGTGATCTACGGTACGGATCAACTCGACGCCTACTTGGACCTAGATAAAGGTGAGGTCTATGATGTTTCAAAATTAGAGGAACGCCTGTTTTTTAGTCAAAATGCCTCTGATATCAGTTCCTTGTACCTAGACCGAGGATATCTGTTTTTCAAGCTTGATCCGGTGGAGGTGGCCATTCGAGAGGATACGGTTGATTTGGAATTGCGAATTTTCGAAGGTCCTCAAGCTACAATTGATCGAGTACAAATTGTTGGGAATCATCAGACCTTTGATCACGTTATAAGACGGGAGTTGAGAACCTTACCTGGGGCTAAATTCAGTAGAACGGACATCATCCGATCGCAACGCGAAATCGTCAATTTGGGCTTTTTTAATCCCGAAAGTTTGAACATAAACACTCCGGTAGATCCACAACAAGGAACCGTCAGTATTGAATATGAAGTAGAAGAACGCCCCGCTGACCAGCTAGAGTTATCGGCAGGCTGGGGAGGCACAGGTAATGGTGTGATTGGGACCTTGGGTATTTCCTTTAATAACTTCTCCATTCGGAATTTATTCAATCCCGAGGCTTGGAGACCCTTGCCGAAAGGCGAAGGCCAGCGATTATCGCTTCGCTTCCAGAGTAATGGCAGAATATACCAAAGCGCCAATGCTTCTTTTACTGAACCCTGGCTCTGGGGTAAGAAGCCCAATAACTTTACGGTAGCAGGTTTCCTAAATCGCTTTACGAATGGCTTGAGTAGAGATAACACAGGCTTTGGCGAATTCTCCATACAAAGTCTAAGTATCAGCCTGGGAACACGCCTGCGTTGGCCGGACGATTTCTTTGTGTCTTCCACCGGTATCAATTTGCAAACCATTACCCTTAGGAATTGGGGTACCGGTTTGTTTACCGCAGCAGATGGCTCGGCTTTAGGAGACGGGGTTTTTAACAACTTTAGCATTACCCAGACGATCAGCCGGAACTCTATCGATAATCCGAACTTTCCGACGCGGGGGAGCCGACTATCCCTATCTCTGCAATTCACACCCCCTTATTCTCTATTTACGCAGGAAGGAAAACAAGATCTTAGTGTAGAAGAGCAATATCGCTGGGTAGAGTATCACAAATGGCGATTCAATGCGGAATTTTTTAGTCCCTTATTTGACAAAGTGGTATTACGAATTAGTGCTAAAATGGGCTATTTGGGCTATTACAATCGAGAGCTGGGCTACGCTCCCTTCGAACGCTTTCAATTGGGGGGAGATGGGATTAACAACCAGGCTATTGGGTATCAAGGCACGGATATAATTGCCCTACGGGGGTATGAAGTAACGGATTTGGAAGCCAATGTCAAGGACGGACAGACGGTGGCTGCTCCAATTTTTCAAAAGGTTACCACGGAGATCAGGTACCCGCTTTCGACCAACCCCAATTCAACGATGTATACCATGCTTTTCTTAGAGGCGGGCAACGCCTGGGAGGGCTTTGATCGCTACAATCCTTTCCAACTCAAGCGATCCCTGGGCTTTGGCTTTCGGGTAATGTTACCCATGTTCGGGTTGATTGGATTCGATTATGGCTTAGGTTTGGATAATACGGGCGTCAGCGCTTTAAGTGAACTAGGAAAGTTCAGTATTATACTTGGTTTTGAGCCGGAATAAATGGGATTTCCGCTTGATTAATCCTGCCAATAAGAATTAGTGAGAGGGGAGTAGCCCGATAGAAGGTTCAAGGGAACCATAAGGATCCTCAAATCAAGATAGTATATATATCCTTTTATTCGTCCTCTTGCTTGTTGATGCACGAACAAGCTTTATAGGTGGAGGCTTATGAGGCCAGAAGTGGTTTTGTAAGCCTCGTTTTTTTTGTTTACCTTGCTTAAAGAAGGAAGCTAAAATCTTAGCGGTTTGTGCTGCTATCTTTAGTTTTTACTTTTAGTCCAATGCCCCTCGACTTTAAAAGGGAGCTTTGCTTTATTCACTCGTGGTCCCTCCCCAATCAGGGGCTACAACTCACCCTGGGGGAGACTTCCCTCGTTTTTCTCAAACATGCAATGAGAAAACATACTATCCAATCGCCGGAGAAGTCTGCAAACCTTTCTCCGGTTTTTTTATGGACTTACCCAGCTATTCTAGCCTCTAAACATCCACTTGCCCAGCTCCTTTAAGCCCACCTTTTTGCCGTACATCAGGATGCCTACTCGATATATCCTTCCGGATAACCAAACGAGTGCTAAGGCAGTGGCGACTAGCAGCAGCAGCGATAGCAGGACTTGCCAGATGGGGGGATCAAAGGGGATGCGAGCAGGCATCACAATAGGGGAGAATAGGGGGAAAATAGAGGACCAGATGGCTAGACTTGAATTAGGAGCCTGTACACTCACCATCATGATATAAAAGGCCAACAAAACCGGGATGGTAATTGGAATGGTCAAAGCTTGTCCCTCTCCTAGATCATCTCCCATAGCAGAACCTACGGCTGCAAATAAGGCGGAATACATGAAGTATCCACCTAAAAAATACAGGATGAACAATGGTAGGATAGCCCACCAATTCTGTTGGGACAATTCCTGGATCACTAGGCTGAGCATCGCTTCTGCTTCCTCTGGATCTATCTCTGCTCCGGCGGCAGCAGCAGAAGGAGGCATGGCGTCTGCATCCGCACCAAAGAAGAGTCCAGCCACCGTAACGATGAGGGGAATAAGAATTGCCCATATCGCAAGCTGGGTCAAGCCTACTGCTCCCACGCCAATGATTTTACCCAACATCAGCTGAAAAGGCTTCACCGAAGAAATCATCACTTCCACAATACGGCTAGTCTTTTCTTCCATGACCGAGCGCATCACCATCATTCCATAGATAAAGACCGTCATGTACATGATGATACCCATGAAGAAGCCAATGGCAGCGGCAATTTTGCCAGCCATTTTCGTCGTTTCTTCTGGTGCGGCTTTGATAGGTTTGGGCTCTAGTTCGATTTTGGTGTTGAGGGCATCGAGTTGTTGTCGGTCTATTTGCAGCTGATCAATCTTGTAGTCTCTGACCCGTTCTCGGATTCTAGAGACTATGATGGGCTCGATATCGAGGGTAAGCTTTTCATCGGAATAATAGAATACTCGGAAGTCCTTCTTCAGCAGGTCATCAAGGCTAGGGATAAGCAGGATACCATTGTAATCCATTTCATCAAAATTATCCTTGATTACATCTAGGTCAGTATTGACGAACTTAAAAAAGAGGTTGTTCTCATCTTTGATTTTACCATCAAAGATATTGCCTTCGTCGATGACAGCTATCCGCTTCGAGTCGTCACTGTCATACTGGAAAATGAAGGAGACGACTACAAAGAAAAGGCCAATGGCCAGCGGGGTCAAAAGCGTAGCAAGAATAAAGGAGCGTCTGGTGACGCGGGTGAGGTATTCTCTTTTTATGATTAACCAAAGATTATTCATCTTGTATATTTTCGTTGGGCGTTGAAAAGGAGAAAATTAGACAGCTTCCTCTACTGTCGTCACTTGCTGGATAAATATCTCATTCAGGCTCGGAAGAATTTCATTGAAGGCGGTGACGTGTAAGCCATTGCTAATGAAATAACGGAGTAGACTATTGGAATCCTCCCCTGCTGAAAGCTGTATCACCAAGTGATTAGGACCCTGCTCGATGATATTTGCTTGTTGAGAAATGGCAGTAGGTAGCTCCGTGTCATAGTCCAAGCGGAAGCGATTTTCTTTAAATTGATCCTTGATCGCTTTAACCTCTCCATTCAAGATATTTTTACCCTTATTGATGAGTACGATCTCTTCACAAATTTCTTCTACTTGTTCCATTCGGTGGGTAGAAAAAATAATGCTAACTCCCTCTTGTTGTAGTTGATGGATCTCGTCCTTAATGAGGTTGGTATTGATTGGATCTAGCCCAGAAAAGGGTTCATCTAAGATCAGGAGTTTGGGTTTGTGGATAACCGTGGCAATGAATTGGATCTTTTGCTGCATCCCTTTGGATAATTCCTCAACCTTTTTGCCCCACCAATCGCCTATTTCGAATTTTTCGAACCAGTCACCTATGGCAGTTTTAGCTCCTTTTCTGCTGAGTCCCTTCAGTTGGGCTAAGTACATGAGGTGATCTCCCACCTTCATTTTCTTGTATAGCCCTCTTTCTTCGGGCATATACCCAATCTGAGTGGGTGTGTTGCTATTGATCGGCTCTCCGGCGAGAAGCACTCTGCCTTCATCAGCTCGAGTGATGGTGGTGATGATTCGTATTAAGGAGGTCTTACCAGCACCGTTCGGACCGAGCAGTCCAAAAATACGTCCCTCTGGTACGTTAAAACTCACCTTGTCCACAGCCACATGTTTGTCGTAAGTCTTTACAACATCTTCTAGTTGAAGTATATTCATATCCAATCCGTTCCTTAAATCAGATCTAAAGTAGAAACATCGGGAAATTAGTAATCTTCAAAGATTTTTTTCTACCAGCAGCAATCAAAGTTGGACAGATCGCTAGTTTTTGATCATACATAAATATTTTCCTAAAATAATGAGGCAAAAAGCTGTTAATTTGGTCAAGAAACTATTTATATTAGCACTGTCTTGTCTTACTTCCACAGTAAATACACTTCCTGATTCTCCCTCAGACTTATCGAAATGATAGCTGTGAGGAGCTACTAAACTACTTTGTCTTGTTGTTCACCCGTCGCTTAATCAGCTTAATTTAACCGTCTACTACTTATCGCGTGATTTGGTGCTTATGGGGATGGGGTTGCTATGCCTTGAAATACCCATCGCTTTGTTTAGGACTCGTTCTTGATTGCACGTCTTTCCCAGTGGGGAATAGATTGGGAATGGATAAAGTGCAAGGGAGAGTGCTCCGGCGGATCTACTATACAACTGCTTAGGTCCTCGAGTTCGGCACCTATTGGAAGAAAATTTCAACGATTAACCAACTTAAGTTCGGCACTGCTTGAAGATTCCTATGGGCTGAGTGGCTAAGCGCTCAGGCCCAAGACAACTGTATTATTTAACACCCAAATATCCACAGCAATTAAAGTATGAACACTCAGTTGACAACACTACATTTCAGATTCCAAAAAACTAAAAGCATGAAAACCTTCGCACTTCCTATGGCCTTCCTAGTGATGGCTACCTGTTGCCCATTTCAGGGCTCTGCACAAACTGTTGAACCATTAGATAGCTTGAAAGCCTTACTTCCAGAAATAACAGATACTTTGAAAGTGGAAGTTCTTAGCAAGATTGCTAAGAACTATATATTCTTGAACCAATTGGATAGCTGTGAGCATTATACTGATCTTGCCAAACTAGAGCTGGATAATAGTCCTATTCCTTCCGAAAAACATGGCGCTGGCATTCTAGTCTTGCGAGGTAACATCGCTCATCAGCGGCGTGAGTTGGGGGAAAGTACCGTCTTTCACCAGCAAGCCTTGGATCTATTCGTCAAGCTTGGAGATAAGCGGGGAGAATCTGTAGCTCTAACGAACATTGGTATCAATTATATCATGTTGGAGGATCACGAAAGGGCGCTCAGTTATCTCTATCCCTCCCTTCGACTCTCTGAAGAAATCGATAACCAGGCTGACATTTACAATGGCTATCAAAATATTGCCGTGGTACTATCCAATATGGAGCGAAATGAAGAAGCCAAAGCCTACCGCCTTAAGATCTTAGACTATGCCTACAAAACAGATAACTGGTATAAGATTATATATGCGGCAGGTTCTTTAGCGGGGAATTACAAAAATATGGGAGTGATTGATAGTGCTTTGCACTATGAACTGATAGCTTATGAAAAAGCCAAAGAAGTCGGTAATAAGGTATTCGAGGGCCGATTGCTTCGATCGCTTAGTCGTACGGCTATCCTTCAGGAGCAGTATGAAAAAGCTTTGGAATACGTTGAGCTGGCATTCCCCTTGACAGATACCAGCAACTACCTGGATATGGCCTTTGCCTATAATTACGACGCAGAGTCTAAGTTCGGCTTGGGGCGCTACCAAGAGGCTTTTGAGTCTGCCTACAAAGCACTGGCCTATGCTGAGCTGGACGACCATGTTGTCTTGTTAAACAATGCCTATTTCCAATTGTACGAATTCTACAAGAAGCGCAATCAAGCGGAAGAGGCCTTAGAGTATCATGAATTGTATAAACAGATGCAGGATTCTGTTTACAATCAGGAGAAGACGAGTAAGATGCAAAACTTGAATATGATCTATGAGACGGCGGCGAAGGAGTCGGAAATCGTCCGTTTGAAACAGGAAACGCAGATTCAAGAACTGGAATTGCGGCAACGCAATCTCTGGCTATTTTTACTTGCTGGGGGAGCCTTGCTCTTGGGGTCACTAGGGTATTTTGCCTATCGCCAGCGGATATTGAGGAAGGAATTCCTCTTGATGCAATCTGAACAGCGGCTATTACGAACCCAGATGAATCCCCATTTCTTCTTTCATGCTCTCTCTTCCATCCAACAGTTCATCTTGAAGGAAACCAATAAACGAGAGGCTGTACTATACCTATCCAAATTCTCTCGCCTTATGCGGAATGTACTAGAGGGAAGCCGTACTGAAACGGTGAGCCTGGGATCAGAAATTGAATCGATCAGTCATTACATTGAATTGCAGCAGTTGCGTTACGGAGATTGTTTTGACTTCAGTCTTCATGTCGATGAAGACTTAGATATCGAAGAGTGGTCCTTTCCACCCATGCTGCTCCAACCTGTTGTTGAAAATGCCATCGAACATGGCCTAATACCTAAGAAGCAGTCTGGAAAGCTTCATCTCTCCTTTGAGCGCGAAGCAGAGCATTTGCATGTGGTGGTGGAAGACAATGGAATTGGTCGCAAGGAAACCGTGCCAGGGTCCCAGCCGTATCGAAAATCAGTAGCTTTAGAGGTAATGAAAGACCGTATTGCCCTGATGAATCGTAGAACAAAACGAAAATCCAGCTTTGCCATTATCGATCTCCATGATGATCATGGCGATGCCGCTGGCACTAAAGTTGAATTCCATCTTCCATTAAAATCCGCGATATAATGATGAAAGTTGTACTGATTGACGATGAGCGTCCCTTCCGTGATGGCCTGCGACATTTGATCGAATTGTATTGCCCACAGCTTGAAATTTTGGGAGAAGCGGATGGGGTGGCGGCAGGTAAGGCCTTGATTGCAGCCAAGCAGCCAAGCTTGGTGTTTTTGGACGTCCAGATGCAAGACGGAACAGGTCTAGATTTGTTGCGACAGTTAGGAGAGCGATCCTTCGAGGTGATCTTTACCACCGCTTTTGATCGCTTTGCCTTAGAAGCCATCAAGCTCAGTGCTTTGGACTACTTGCTGAAACCCATAGATCCAGAGGAGCTGATGCGTGCGGTAGAAAAGGCCGAAGCCAATCTCGATAAGCAGCGGAAAGAAGAAAAATGGACACAAATGGAAGCGGTTTTCCAAAACTTCCTACAGCCCCAAGGGCCAAAGAAATTGGTGCTAAAGGACGCAGAAAATATCTACATGGTAGAAGTGCCGGATATTGTTAGATGCGAGGCGGCTGGCAGCTATACCCGTTTCTACCTAGTGGACGGCAAGGAGATATTGGTCTCTAATAACCTTCGCGAGTATGAAAACTTGTTGAAGCCGCATCACTTCTATCGCCCCCATCATTCACACCTTTTCAATTTACACCAGCTAGATCGCTTTGAGAAATCCCAAGGCGGTTTCCTGGTCATGAAGGATGGGAGTAAAGTTCCGGTATCCGTTCGGCGGAAAGATCAGATCCTACAGCTGTTTTCATTGCAATAGCCTGTCGTTGGTGCTGTTGTTAATCTCCAGACTAACAACAGCACCAATGGCAGTCTATTGTTGGTGTTGTTCACCAACAATAGACTGCTCGACAAAGCCAATTTGCTTCCACTCTCCATCAATCGGATCATTCTTCTGTGGGGTGCCTGGAGTGCTACGACCTTGCGTGATGTAGGAGCTCAAAAGGGCTTTCAGTGCTTCCACCTGTGCAGATTCGGTAGCTTGCAGGTTTTGGGTTTCAGCCGGATCATCTTGGAGGTTATACAATTGGATTGGTGGTAGGCTGTCTTGAGCTTGCACCTGCTTCGGCGTCGGATAGCTCCATCCTGCAGAGCCAGCGCTCATGATTAATTTGTAGTCACCTTTTCGAATAGCAAAGGAACCATTGATGGAATGATGTATGATATCTTCCCGCTCCGTCTGTCCATCTGTTCCTTGTAGGATGGGTAGAAAGCTATAGCTGTCCTCTCCTTCATTATCCTGTAAGGAAGCCCCGACAATGGCAGCACAGGTAGCCATGAGATCCGTACTACAGACGAATTGATCACTAGTACGGTTTCCCTTGATCTGAGCGGGCCAATGCACGATGTAGGGAACCCGATGGCCACCTTCGTATATATCAGCCTTATGCCCGCGGAAGACGTAGCTTGGATCATGTCCCTTTTCCCCTAAGATCTCAAAATCAGCTTGTGGAGAACAGCCATTGTCACTGGTAAAGACAATGATGGTATTCTGGTCAATTCCTTGCTCCACCAGTGTTGCTTTGAGTTTACCCATGTAATCATCAATCATCATGACGAAATCTGCATAGGGATTCAGCTCACTTTTACCCAACCACTCCTCCGTAGGCAAAATTGGAGTGTGTGGGGAGGGGAGTGCTAGATATAGGAAAAAGGAAGAATCTTTCTCATTTTCAATGAATTCAATAGCTTTTTCAAAAAAGTGAGGTGTAACCTGTTCATGCACAAAATCTGGAGCAGTAGGCCCTTTTCGCCACCAAGTATACTTCCCGGTATCCACTGTAACGGTATCAGGGATGGCTGTCACCTTACCATTCTCCACGTACACGTAGGGAGCCATATCTAAGGAGCCAGAGTGTCCATAAGCATAATCAAAACCCAGATCATTGGGGTTATTCTTAATGGGTTTGCTGAAATCCATATTGTCAAAGTCCACGGCTTGCCAACCGGTTCCGCCGAGCGTATCTGTGGTCAATCCCCAGTCCCATCCCAGATGCCATTTGCCAACAAAGCCAGTGCGGTAGCCATGCTGCTTTAATAAAGAGGCTACGGTAGTTCTATCGTTGGGGATTAGGGCCTTGGATTTTCCCGTTAAAACGCCCGATTTCAAGCGGGTCCGCCAGTTATACCTGCCGGTTAGTGTGCTATAGCGCGTGGGGGTGCAAACTGCCGAAGAACTATGTGCATCGGTAAAGCGTACCCCATTTTGCGTGAGTTGATCTAGGTAGGGCGTCGGAATTTCACCTTGCTCATTGTAGCAGGAAAGATCGCCATAACCCAGGTCATCAGCCAGGACGTAGATAATATTAGGTTGAGGATTCTCTTCTTCTTCAGGAGCACTGCAGCTGATCATAAAGACAAGAGAAAGGGGGATAAGTGGAAGGATTTTCATGATGTTTTGCTTTAGCCTATGATGAGGCTGCTCTATTGTGGAGTGTAGGTTTGATAAATAGCCTTTTCGAAGGCATCCCAGTGATTGTCGGTCATCCGTTTGGGGGTGAATAAACAGATTCCTTTAGCCCCATTCTCCATTGATGCTTTAATGGCAGTACCGATTTCAGAGGGAAGAAGACCATGGTTCTCCGGATCATTTTCCTCGGTCTTGTTCTCCGGATTGGGGCAGATAAAGAGCCCACTGTATAAGGGCGCTTTGCCGGCCAAGGCTGTGACACCTTCTTTGGTGACATCTCCCACCCATTGTGGTTTTTCTAGATAGAAATCATTGTAGTGCATAGGGTAGAAGGCATCTAGATTCCATTTGTCCCATTCTTGCCGTACGATTTGCTTAGCTACAGAATTGGGACCGGGGAATACAGCAGCATGGATTTTTTTGCCTTCCGCATGTACATCCTCAACGAGACGATTTACCAAAGTGGTGATGAGATCGTAGCGATATTGCTTCCATTCTTGTACTTGACTGGGATCTTCCTCTGCCAGAATATCGATTCCCGTTTTGTCTTTAAAGCCATCAGTACATTGTTTCCCGTAGCAATAGTCATAAGCCGGATATTCCTTATCCATTACTAAGCCATACTTGTCCCAAAGTCCTCTAGCTAATATTACATCCGGAAAGCGGATATAATCTAGATGTATTCCATCGACCTCTGGAACTGCTGCTATGCTAGTGTACAGCTTGGATAGGAATTCATACACCCCTTCATGTTTTGGACAAAGGAATTTGTAGTAGTCCACATAGGCCGGTTGTTCCAGCGCTCGCTCCCCTTTCCCATTGATGCCATACCACTCTTCTTTGATGTCATCCGTTTTTGCTTGAACCATTGTGGGAATCCAGGTATGGAATTCTAATCCAGCCTGCTTAGCAATTTTTCCTACTCTAGCGTAAGTAGCAGGATCATGCCCTCCATTATAGAGCAAGCCATCAATGCCTCGTGCTTTCCAGCTTGTGAATTCGGTGAGTATGGTTTCATCGGTAGCGTCTCCTGGTCCACCTGTCCAGGCAAATACCGGAATTTTGGTGGCGGTGATGTCTTTGGTGCTTTGACAACCGCAAAGGAGAAGGATCAGTAAAAGTCTCCAGAATTTTAACATGTTTTGTATAAGTTGATTTTTCAAAGGCTAAAATAGGAGATAGTGTTTGAAATAGATAATTAAGCCGCCTGCAATAAAACTCTTATTGAGTATGGCTATATTTGATGGGTATGAAAGGGACTACAGCTAATTGGTATATCATAATAAACCCTGCTGCCTCCGGTGGAAAAGCGGCTAAGGTCTGGCCAACAATCGAGCAGGAACTATCTGCTGCGAAAGTAGAATTTACAACTGCTTTCACTACTCAGAGTCGAGAGGCCACCCAGTTGGCAAGAAAAGCAATCGAACAGGGATACAGGCATCTAATGGCAGTAGGAGGGGATGGAACCAACAATGAAGTGATCAATGGCATACTGCAACAGACTACTGTTCCTTCTGTAGAAATCTTATACTGTTTGCTGCCCGTCGGTACCGGCAATGATTGGATCAAGACCCACGGTATTCCTAGGTCTCGCAAGGCTTGGCTCGAGATGTTTTTGGCTGGTAGTGAATCCCAACAAGATATCGGATGGGTGGAGTTTGAGCAAGAGGGAGAAAAGCAGCGCCATTATTTTGCCAATGTGGCTGGCCTGGCTTACGATGCCTTTGTGGTTCATTACGTAGAGGCGGTTAAAACTCGCTTAGCCAATAAACTAGTCTATCTCTGGGTGGTGCTCCGATGTCTATGGCGGTACCAACTCCAGAAAGCTAGAATTTTATTCAATGATCAAAAGGTCGAAGATTTCTTTTACACAATCAATATAGGTATATGCCGCTATTCTGGTGGTGGTATGCAATTTGTTCCCCATGCCGATCCAACAGACGGCCTACTGGCGCTAACTTATGCTGGCCAACTGAAAAAGTGGCAAGTAATTCTGAATACTTATCGATTCTATAATGGAAGTGTCGGAGCACATCCTTTAGTTCATACCCATCAAGTGGAATCCTTGACGGTAGATACGGTTGGAACGCTCTTAGAGGTTGATGGTGAGTATTTGGGACAGACACCGGCCCAATTCGGTATTATCAGCAAAGCACTGCGTTTTGTATGTCCAGTGACCTCAAATCCCTAGGAATCTGTATTCTTTCTCCTAATTGTGACCCAAGATTGAAAGACCCGTCTTAAGAGTAAACTAATTCTTGTGAAGTCATGAAATTCAAACTACTTACACTCGTTTTTGCCCTACTTATTGTACCATTTTTAGGAAACACACAGATTGAAGAGCAAGCCAGAAGCATGAGCCTGGGAACACACAATGCCCTCGTTCTGGAATTGCCAGAAAATGACCAGAAGCTGGTGAGCAAGGTTTGGGAAGGATATATGAAGAGCTTCTATGATACCAAGTCAAAGCACAATCGCAAAACTGGCGAATGGGTAGCCGAAGAGGCAGATATTGTATCTCTTGGGAAGGGAGATGATGTAGATTTATTCACTACCATTGAGCAAAGAGGTAAAAATGTAGAATTGACGCTTTGGGTGCACTTGCAAGAAGAAGATACCTATGTAGCTTCTGATCGCCATCCTGACCGAAGTGTAGAAGCTGAAAAATTGCTAATGCGTTTTGGGCTAGAAGTGGCTCGAGAAACGATCAAGATTGAGTTGAAGTCGGAAGAGAAGAAGCTGAGCCATATGGGGACCAGCATGAAAAAATTGAAGAATGCTCAAGATCGATACCGCAAGGACATTGAAAAAGCACAGGCTGCCATTCGCAAAGCAGAGGAAAACATCCTGAAGAATGAAGGAGAGCAAGAGGATATGATGAAGCAGATGGAAGTACAACGTGAAGTGATTGAAATGGTCCAAAAGAAATTACGGGATCTCTAAGCATAAACATGATGTGCCCTTGAGGCACCCCAAAAAAACAATTATAATCCCAAAAACAAATTTTGAGTGTTTACCATAAGGATGTGGCCATCGATCGGCAAGAGCTGATCGATGGCCTTTTACTTTCGGGTTTTACCTTATCTTTGAAGAAAGTACACCCGAATGAAGAAAATTGGTCGAATCTTGCTCAAAATTGTGGAAGAAGTTCCTGCCATCGTAGTGGCTGTATTCTTGGCTTTGGTGGTCAATGACTGCAATGAAAATCGCAAGGAGAGTCAATTAGCTCTAAGCAGCCTTCGGGCCTTGGAAGTGGAGCTAAAGCAAAACCAAGAGTCCTTGGAGCAGAATATGACTGCCAACCATTTAGAGGCGGAGGAAATGCGCGCAGATTTAGACTCCCTAAGGACGGTTGGTCTAGAAAATATGAGTACGGTGAGGGTGGGGATCAGCCAGACGATTCTGCAAAGATCGGCTTGGGATCTGGCGATCTTGAGTGGGTCAACTCGACAATTTGATACGAGCTTGTTGACCGAATTAGCTGAAATCTATGGGTTGCAAGAACTATATGATGAGGTATCCGTCAATTACTTTAAGGAATTAAGCTCAGTCCAATTCTACAAACCGGATCAAGAAAGAGAAAGATTACAAGCAGGATTACAGGTACACCAAGTAACGAATGATATTTCAAAGCAATTGATTGACCTTTATGCAAGGGTAGTTCCCAAGATAACAGCTGAAACAAAAAAATAGAAGGAATTTTTCCACACTGCCAGCCAAGTCCAGAAGCAAACTGGACCGGCTTTAAAAAAATGCATATCTTGGATAAAACCCACAAGCTTACTTCTTTAAGTTCTCCATAACGATGTGGAAAGTGTTGGCAAAGGATGAGTTTTCAACATTTTTAAAGGGGTTATCCACAGTATGGAAGCGTGATGTTAACGCAATGTTACTAGATATTACCAGCACTAAGCATTAAATTTGTTTGCTTTTTCCTAACAATCTGGATGCTACAGCATGGCTGAACCACAAAAACCTGCCAAAACAGACAAAAACATGAGACCCGGAAAGTCCTACCAAAGAGGTGGGGACCTTTCTAATTATGTTTTTGGAAAAGTGCAGCCACAAGCCCTTCCGCTGGAAGAGGCAGTTTTGGGAGCCATCATGCTGGATAAAGAAGCCTTACCCGTTGTTCTAGATATTCTCCGATCAGATAGCTTTTATTTAGATGCACATAAGTCGATCTACAAGGCTATGCTCCGACTCTTTGAAAAATCGCAACCTATCGACCTGCTCACGGTCACGGAGGAACTGCGAAAAGGGGGAGATCTCGAAGCTGCTGGCGGACCGGCCTACATTGTAGAACTAACGAACAAAGTAGCCTCTGCTGCTAACATCGAATATCACGCGCGGATCATTTCGCAGAAATATATCCAACGGGAATTGATCACCGTTTCTACCAAGGTGATTAAAGATGCCTTCGAAGACACTACCGATGTCTTTCAACTACTGGACGATGCTGAACAAGGATTGTTCTCCATCGCGCAGCAGAATATGAGCCGGGGATACGAATCCATGAGTTCCTTATCTGGCAAGATGTTGAAGCAGCTGGAGGAGTTGAAAAATCAAGAAGGTGGACTTACGGGAGTTCCCACTGGTTTCACTGAATTGGACCGCTTGACCTCCGGATTTCAGTCTTCGGATTTGATCATTTTGGCGGCGAGGCCCGGTATGGGAAAATGCCTTGGCAAAGGCACGAAGGTGTTGATGTTTGATGGTAAGTTGAAAGCGGTAGAAGATGTGAGAACTGGGGAGCTGCTGATGGGACCTGATTCCAAACCGAGAAAGGTGCTGTCCATTGCCAGAGGCCGTGAAAACATGTATTGGGTCCGGCAGAATAAGGGAATTGATTATAGAGTCAATGAAAGCCATATCCTGTCGCTGAAGAAGAGCCGACAAGAGGGTGCCGGTGAGAGAGGTTCTATTTTGAACATTACAGTGAAGGACTGGCTCAATAAGTCTCCTAAGTTCCGAACCAACTATAAAGGTTATAAGGTGGCTATTGAATTAGCGGAGCAGACTGTTCCTCTTCCGCCTTATTTCGTTGGTTTATGGTTAGGAGATGGTATCAAAGGCAAATCTCAGATAGCCACGCAGGATGAAGAAGTGATTAGCTACTTGAGTAATTATGCTGACCAACTTGGACTAGCACTTAAGACTTACGAGAAAGATCCTAGTAAGTGTCAACTTTATGGCATTTCTGGAGGATATACGGGTAATCGAGGTTACTCCATCCAAAGGGAGTTGAATCAACTTGGGATACTAAAAAATAAGACGATTCCGGAGTCCTATTTGCTCAATAGCAAAGCCAAACGATTAGAACTCCTAGCTGGACTAATTGATAGTGACGGCCATTATCTTGTTCAATCCAATGGGTTTGAAATCACTCAAAAGGATGAGGCACTTGCCAAACAAATCAAGTTCCTATGTGATTCCCTTGGTTTTAGAACTACCTTAAAGCCAAAGCGTGCCTCAATTAAGGAGATTGGCTTTGAAACAACAGTATATCGTTGCCGGATTTATGGCGATATAGACAAGGTACCTGTAAGAATCAAACGAAAGCGGCCTCGATCCTGGAAGAGTATTGTAGATTGGCAGGTAACTGGTATTCAAGTGGAGTTTGATAAGGTGGACGATTACTATGGATTCGAAATTGATGGTGATCGCCTATTTCTATTGGAGGACATGACTGTTACTCATAATACCGCTTTCACGCTTTCCTTGGCCAAAAATGCGGCCGTTGACTTCAATAAACCCATCGCATTTTTCTCTCTGGAGATGTCAAGTTTGCAGTTGGCCCAACGTATCATATCTATGGAGGCCGAGATTTCCGGTATGAAGATGCGGAATGGCCAATTAGAGGATTACGAGTGGCAGCAATTGCACTCCGCCATCGAACGTATTGGAGAGGCACC
>ENA-UENX01000091-UENX01000091.1-marine-metagenome-genome-assembly--contig:-NODE-91-length-45619-cov-3.419317_pt1 | contig 45619 bp, 33 predicted proteins | sample MGYA00237875_ERZ529327 | MGnify/ENA primary metagenome ERZ529327 (study PRJEB26372, sample SAMN05368347) | marine metagenome | biome: cultured habitat; feature: ocean water; material: water; isolation... | reverse complement strand
CAGCTGTGCGTAGTTTGAAACTACGCACAGCTGGAAAATCCTGCTAAACTGTTATACAAATCCTAAGAAAATAGCGGCATTTGGCCATACCCCCATTTAATTCTACATTTGCGCAGTTTAAATCCTTAACCTAAATCTGTTATGAAACATAAGATTACTATTACACTCCTTTGCCTTTTGATGAGTGGTGTATGCAGCCTAACTGCTCAAAAGCTTGAATTTACTGGCATGGATGCAAGTCCGCTAGATATGGCGCACTACCCACGTACTTCTGCTTATAACAACTACATGGCGGAAGATCAGAAGAAAGCGCCACAGGTCAAAGTATTGTACTCTCGTCCTAAGAAGAAGGAAAGAGAGATCTTTGGCGGATTGGTTCCTTACGGAAAACTATGGCGCTTGGGAGCTAACGAAGGTACTGAAGTAAGCTTTTTCCAGCCAGTAGAAATTGGCGGAACATTCGTGAACGCAGGTACTTACACTATGAATGCCACCATTCACCCAGACCACTGGATGATCCATCTTTCTACAGAGCGTGGGGTAGCAGGTACAGCCAATTTGGATCCTGAAAAAGTAATTGCTTCTGCGAAGGCTAAAGTGAAGAATGTATCCGCTAGCAATGAATCTTTTACCATTGGTTTCCAAGAAGCTAGTGCAAGCAAAGCTTACATGGTTTTCGAATGGGATCGTACTCGTGCTTATCTTCCTATCAACTTCAATCCTGCTTTCTTGGATGGTGACAATGCCAGCCCAATGGACATTGCTCAATTCCCAAGCCGTTCTCGCTTCCGTAACTTCATTGACAATGAAGAAGAATTGAAAGCGAACGAACCTAAGGTAAAAGTGATATACTCTCGTCCTCAAATGAAAGGACGTAAGATCTTCGGAGAATTGTTGAAGTACGGCGAGCCTTGGAGACTAGGTGCTAATGAGACTACCCTAATCACTTTCTACGAAGACGTAATGATTGGTGGTACTGAAGTAAAGAGAGGTACTTACGGTATCATGGCCAATGTAAATGAGAAGGAATGGGAATTTGTGATCCACAAGAACACTGTTTCTTGGGGTGTGGCTAACCATGACCCTGAAACTAATGTAGCTTCTATCAAAGTACCTACAGCTGCTCATTCTGAGTCGCTAGAGGCATTGAGCATGACTTTCGACAAGAAAAGTGATACAGAACTACACTTGGTAGTGGCTTGGGATAAGACCATGGCACGCCTTCCGATTACTATGAAGTAATATAGAATCTCAGACAACAGAGGTAGGAGGACAGAATGGTCCCCACGCACTTCTGGATAGAAAAAAGGGCCAAGCCTTGCAGCTTCGCCCTTTTTTCGTTTAGGTGTTTTCCAAGCATAATGAGGCATCAAACATCCTTCTGGCGAAGCAAAACCATCAGAGTGATTTAGCTGTCTTTTGCATCCTCTCCAAATAAACATTAGCTTAGAGGAAAGAATTTCCAAAAAAAATTTTGATACTTTTAAAAAAACAGGACCTTTGTAATTAGTAACTCATTTTCTATGCAACACTTGATCAAAAAATTGCATAAAAACAATGAAGCTGCTTTTGAAGAATTATATCAGTTAACTCATCAAAAGATATACAACTTCATTTACCGATATGTGAAGGACAGTTCCAGTACCAAGGAATTGACTCAGCAGTTTTTTGTCAAGTTGTGGATGAAGCGAAAAGATCTTAAATCCAACAAACCTTTAGAGGGGCAAATCTTCACTATAGCGCGCAACATGGTGATTGATGAGCTCCGAAAAAGAGCCAGAGAGAATCGTTTAGTCCAAAACTGGGCAGATTTACAGGGGCAGGTTTCCAATTGCACGGAAGATGCTATCTACTATCAGGACCTCCAGGAGCAATTGACAGCAGCCATTGAAACACTGCCTCAGAAACGAAAGCAAATCTTCCAACTCAACCGGATTCAAGGACTTACCTATAAAGAAATTGCGGAAGAGCTATCCATTTCTCCAAAAACGGTAGAAAAACAAATGAGTAAGGCATTGAAAGTAATGCAAGCCAAGCTCGGTTCCCTTTTACATCTCCTTCTAATCATTTTTGTTGGTATTGGTTGACTTCGGCACTACGAAGACGACAAGCTGCAATCAACAATTATCCTAATTACAGCCCGTTTCTGTAGCAAAAAGAAGTATTCTCGAAATTTTTTTGTGCGTGGATGGGGGTAAACCTTTTCCTCAAACGTAGTACTATTAGAAAGACAATCTATGATAAGCCAAGATATCATTAAACGCTATTTAAAGGGTGAGGCTACGGCAGCAGATCTCAAGCAATTGAAAAGCTACTTAGGTAGTGATGACCTTTCCATCTTACGTAAACAGATGGCGGAAGACTGGGAGAATGAAGAGGAGCTGGAAAAAGTAATGCCTAAGGAACTTTCAGCGGAGATGTTGACCGAGATTAAACTTCAAACAAGTAAACCAACCGTAAAGAAACTTAGTACGAACAGGAGATCTTGGTTAGCCGTAGCCGCCGCTGTGGCTTTATTGCTATTAGGCTTTGCCTTCTGGCCCAAAAGCACGGATCAGATGTATGCCTACTCCACGGGGCCAGATCAATGGAAAATGATCGAACTCCCAGATGGATCCAGCGTGAAACTAAATGCGAATTCCGAGCTCAGCTTCACCAAACAATGGAAACCCGGAAATCACCGTAAAGTCTGGCTGAAAGGGGAAGCATTTTTTGAAGTAGAACGCAAGCCCGCCACCAAGGCCAAATTTACCGTCATAACAGAAGACTTAGAAGTGGAAGTCTTAGGCACTGCTTTTAATGTGAATACACGAGGAGATCAGACTGATGTATTTCTAGAAGAAGGAAGCATTAAACTAAATCTTGACGGTCGAGAAGAAACCCTGAATCCAGGGGACTTCATTACCTACTCTGGCAAGGAAAAAACCATCATTGAACGCAAAGATAAAACGACGGCTGCCACACATGCCTCTTGGAAAGATGGTGTATTGGAGCTTAAGGATCGGACCGTTCAAGAAATCATTGATAAGATTGAAGAGATCTACAGTGTAGAAGTCGAGATACAAGATTCTTCAATTTTGCAGGAAGTAAAAACACTATCTGTACCAAAAGATAAACTAGAGGTAGCCATCCCTGTCCTGGAAAGGATTTTCGGCTCAAAAATTTCGCAGGATGGCAAAAGATTAATTATCGAATAAGTAAAACTTTCAATCGGTTAAGTCGCTCTTCTTAGGCTTTACCTCCATTGAATGCTAATTCATTAAAAATTAAGGTATGAAATCAATTATGATCTTCAAGCCAACACTGATTCTATGTCTACTATTGGCCTTTGGTCCTTTATATGGGTCAAAACTGCTAGCGGACTCACCAGTAACTTACGAATTAGAGGAAAAATTACTCTCGGAAGTACTGGATGACTTCAGTGAAAAGTATCAAGTCTTTTTCTCCTATGACTCTAAGTTAGTCAAGAACGTAAAAGTCAATTTTGAATTTAAAAAAGAGGAAAGCTTTGAACAAGCGATGGATCGTCTGACAGATGATCTTGGTTTCAATTATGAAGCCCATGGTGGTAAGTTCATCATCTTGTACAAAAAGACGAAAGAGGGGAGAAGGGAGACGCGAAAGTTGCGAAAGCATATTCGCAAGATCGAAAAATTAGATGCGGGTGGTAATTTGACTTTAATTCCAACCCGAAAGCGAAAGCAGGAAAACTTGCATAGCGTAGTGCAAAACCTGGCCGTCCTCAAAAAGGAGCAACGCATATCCGGGGTAGTGACCTCAGAAAGTGGAGAGCCTTTAATCGGTGTAAACATCTTAGTAAAAGGTACAAGCACGGGAACCGTCACAGATATTGATGGCAGTTATAACTTGGATGTGCCAGATGATGTCAATACGCTGGTCTTTTCCTACACTGGTTACAATACCGTAGAAGTTAAGATCAATAAACGGACTGTCATTCGAGTGCAGATGACCCCTGATGTAGCCGTTTTAGATGAAGTCGTGATTGTCGGCTATGGATCCCGGAAAAAGTCGGATCTCACTGGAGCAGTCAGTTCTATCTCAGGAGAGGAATTGAGAACCTCCTTGACGACAAACCTCGATCAGGCCCTGCAAGGTCGAATAGCTGGCGTCCAGGTGACTCAAAACTCTGGACAACCCGGCGGGGCTGCCTCCATTCGAATTCGTGGTTCTAATTCCATTTCTCTTTCTAGTGAACCGCTGTACGTGATTGACGGAATTCCGTTTCAGGGAGATGGAGCATCTACAGCAGGCTTCGACTGGGCAGGTGGAGCTAACGGCCAAAATCGAGTGAATCCACTTTCCACCATCAACCCAGCAGATATCGTTAGCATAGATGTATTGAAGGATGCTTCTGCCACTGCCATTTATGGTTCGCGTGGTGCGAATGGTGTGATTATCATCACCACAAAGCGCGGGCAAGAAGGGCAATCGAAAATCTCGTATAACTCTTACTATGGCTTGCAATATCTACCCAATGAGATCTCCATGATGGATTTATCTCAATACGCAAACTATCAGGCACAAATTGCCTCAGATATTGAGCGTCCTTTGAATCAGCGATTCATGGACCCAGAGTTATTGGGTACAGGTACCAACTGGCAGGACGAGATCTTTAGACGTGCAGGTTCTCAATCTCATCAACTCTCTGTTACAGGGGGTACCGATAAGACTACCTATGCTATTACTGGTGGTTATTTCCAGCAGGATGGTATCGTGATTGGATCTGACTTCGATCGGATTTCTACTCGACTAAACCTAGATAACCAAGTGAACGATTGGCTCAAGATAGGAGGCTCTTTTTCTTTTGTACAAACGCAAGAACAGATTACCCTCAACGATGGGGGAGATGGCGTAATTATGCAATCGCTGATGATGTCTCCGGATGTAGCCGTACGAGATATTGATGGTGAATATGCTGGACCCAATAACAATGAATTGGGAGCAAACTACAATCCAGTAGCGGCTGCCCTACAACGGAACAATACCTTAGAAAGAGAACGGATCATGTCCAATGTGTATGGGAACATCCGGATTTTCGAAGGTTTGGAGTTTAGAACGGAACTGGGTTTTGACAATAACCATAGTTTGAACAAAGCTTTTCATCCCACCTATAAATGGGGAGCCATTGAAAACCGGGAAAACCGACTTCGACAGCGGGAGGAAAACAATCTCTTCTGGGTTACCAAAAACTATTTCACTTTCAACCGCCAATTGGGCGAAAAGCATGGCTTAACGGTACTATTGGGTCAAGAAGCGCAAAAGAGCACTTGGGAAGGCTCTGACGTCACTGTTAGAAACTTACCAACCAATGATATTCAGATTTTAAGTCAAGGTGAATATGTAGGAGCCCCAGGCGCGTGGCTAGGAGCAGGTTCTTTGCTCTCCTATTATACCCGCTGGAACTATAACCTATCTGAAAAGTATCTCTTCACTTTCACCTATCGAGCAGATGCTTCTTCCAACTTTGGCCCTGGCAATAAGTGGGGATATTTCCCTTCTGGTTCCTTTGCCTGGCGGGTAAGTCAAGAGGACTTCTTGAAGGATGTAGAGTTCTTAAATAACTTGAAATTGAGAGTTGGTTATGGAAACTCAGGTAACCAAAGTATTCCGGCAGGACTGTTCAGCTCGCTAATGCAAAGTGTACAAACGCCCTTTGGTCTAGGCTTCCGTCCCTCAAGAATCGCCAATCCAGAGTTGGGCTGGGAAACTACATCTCAACTGAATGTTGGATTAGATATCTCCATGTTCAACAATCGAATGGATCTGACCATCGATGTCTATGACAAGCAGACCACAGATATGCTCCTCCAGACAACGATACCAAGATATCTGGGAGGAACAGGTTGGAATGATATAGCCTCTCCCTTTATCAATGTAGGTAAATTGGAAAACAAGGGATTTGATATTTCGCTCAATACCCGGAACATTCGCAGACAAAAATTCAGTTGGAATACCGATCTAACTTTCTCCTTGAATCGAAACAGAGTACTGGAACTAGATAGCCCCGATAAGATTTATTGGCAGAACTTATACTGGTATTCAGAGTTCCAAACGGCAACAACTACCCGAGTCGGACAGCCATTGGGAATGTTCTGGGGCTTTGTAACCGATGGGCTGTTCAGTGATCAAGAAGATATTCTCGATCATGCGGTACAGGTGAGTGATGGCAATGCCACGAGCGAGTATCCTCATGGTCGCAACTTGGTGGATAAAAGAGGTGGCGTATGGGTAGGTGATATCAAATTCAAGGACCTAAATGGAGATGGTATCATTGATGTCAATGACCAAACTTTCATTGGAGATCCAAATCCTGATTTCACCTTTGGATTCAATAATACCATCACCATCGGGCCTTTTGATGCTACGATCTACATCAATGGATCCTATGGAGCCGATGTGCTGAACTATTCCAGAGTGGTTATTGAAGGAATGACCAACGTTTTTAGTAACCAGGCAGGAACGGTATTCGATCGAGCTCAATTCCAATACCTTGATCCCAATGCCTCGCCGTCTGCCCCTGAAAATGTTGTTCTCGCTAATCCAGATACGGACATTCCTCGACCAACGACCAATGATGTAAACCGCAATACTCGAATGTCCGATCGCTTCATTGAAGATGGCTCCTACATTCGGATTCAGAACATCCGCTTAGGGTATACTTTCCCAAGCCTATTGACCAAAAAAGCAAGAATCGAAAGGCTCAAGGTGTATTTCAATGCCCAGAACGTGGCCACTTTCACCAAATACTCTGGATACGACCCAGAGATTGGGGCTTTCAACCAAAGCCCTCTGCTGCAAAATGTAGACATGGGTCGATATCCCACGCCACGAATGTTCATTTTCGGATTAGACATCGATTTCTAAGAGTGTGCCTGTCCGGCGGCCAGACCGGCGAGGACGAGTAATGGAAATTTAAACACACTCTAAATCTTATTCATTTAGATAAAATCAATAAGACATGAAGAGCTTGCTACAATATACTAGTGTGATCGTCCTACTGTTTACGGCGGTCTCCTGTGGAGAAGATTTTGTAACAGTTCCCATAGAGGACCGGCCTTCTCTGGATAACTATTACAATACGGAAGCCGATGTCATGGCGGCCACCGCCACCTTGTACGGTTTCCCGTGGTTTGATTTCAATGATAAGTTTTTCTGGGCTGCGGGAGAAGAATTGGCAGGTAACCTGTACCACACTTGGGATCAGGAGGGGCAATTTTTCTACTTCAGCTATAATGAGGGAAACACCCATATCGCCAATGGCTGGGTAGGACTATATAGAGTTGTCTCCTACGCCAACGCCATTATCAATGATATGCCAGTTTTTGCAGAGGGTAAAATAGAAGCGAGTGTGATCACAGAAGCGATCGCAGAAGCCAGGTTTGTTCGTGGCATGGCATTTTACCTATTGTCAGAATTCTTCGGAGAGGTTCCGATCGTAGAGAATTCCACTGATCTAGTGGTCAGCAATGATATTTTCTTGCCGAAGAACACCAGGGCTAGCGTCTTTGAGTTTGTCCGACGTGACCTGACCTTTGCTGCCGAAAACCTACCTGCTTCCAGTGAACCAGGTCGGGTAACCGAATGGTCTGCTAAGGGCTTACTGGCCAAGTTATACCTAACTATGGCGCAGTTCTACCTAAACAGCGACGCTTCGGCTTCAGCTGGCTACTTCACCCAAGCCAAGGATCTTGCAGCTGATGTGATCGACAATAGTGGGCTAAGTCTTATGGATAGCTATGCCGACCTTTTCAAGATCGAGCACAACAATAACCCGGAAAGCCTTTTTGCGATGCAATGGATGTCGGGGGCTTATTCTATCGGCAATAGCCGCCAGGCCAATTGGGCTAGAAGCACCATCATTACCGGAAACACCGAAGCCTGGGGTGGAGGTAAATGTATGACCGTAGACTTTTTGGATGCAACGCTGGAAGCAGATAGACGCCTTCCATCCATCTACATGTCAAATGGAGATTTCTATCCAGAAATCAATAGAGCGAACGGCGGCTATGTGTATAAAATCATCAATCGCGACCCGGAAGATGAAAACCAGGTATTGGAAACGCCTTCACCAACTCTAACCAATCTCAAGAAATTCATCGTGGGTTCAGCTGAGGACAATGAGGGCAAAGTGACAACCGGTCAAGCTGTAGCCATCAATCAGTATCTACTGCGCCTCGCAGATGTATATCTGATCTATGTAGAAGCCACCATGGGCGCAAACAATAGCACATCAGATGCGAAATCATTGGAATTGCTAAACGCCATTCGCCGAAGAGCAGGTTTACAACCTAGAGCCTCCGTAAGTTGGGAGCAGCTCCTATGGGAACGAAGAATGGAGTTTGCCCTAGAGTCCATGTATTGGTTTGATCTGAAACGCTACTACTATCGATCTCCAGCCAACATGGTTCAGATGATGTCCGCCCAAAAGCGGGACTTCTTCTACTTCCGTGATAACTCTAACACAGCTGCGGATGAAAATACAGTAGAAGGTTACATCATGACCGAGTCCTCAGTAGGGGGTACCATCTCCTTCCGGGAAGAAAATATCAATCTACCTGTACCGGCAGCGGAACAACTAGCGAATCCCTTACTGGCTCCTGAGGAACCAGCGGTGGAGTATGACTTCAAATAATCAGATAAATTCTAATGAACATGAAAAATATATTGCAACATAGATCTTGCTATCTGACGCTGGTATTCGGTATGTTGGCTCTACTGTTTTCCTGTACAGAGGACATTTCCGGGCCGGATACCTTGGCAGAAAAAGATGGTCCGGCAGTAATCAACTATGTACGTGTTACGGATCCAGAAGTAAGCGATTCCTTATTGGTCGGAGCATTTCTGGGTAACTTGATTGCGATCGTGGGCGACAATCTGGGCGATACCAAAGAACTCTGGTTTAATGATCAGAAGGCACTCTTGAATCCCACCTACATCACAGATAAAACCATCATTGTAAATGTACCTACCACAGTTCCTGCGGTGGTCACCGATGAAATGCGCCTGGTCTTCTCGGATGGCTCAGAATTGACCTATCCCTTTAAGATCAATGTCCCCGGTCCTAGAATTTCAGGCATTAAGAGTGAATTTGTCCCGGCTGGAGGAGTAGCGGTGATAAAAGGAGACTTTTTCTTCGAACCAATGCAAGTCAACTTTACCGGAGGGGTAGAAGGAGTGGTCGAAAGCATAGAAAAGACCGAAGTTCGAGTTGTGGTACCTGATGGCGCAGAGCCTGGTCCAATTAGCATTACCACCAATTTTGGCACGCAAGAATCACCGTTCTTTTTCCGAGATGACCGAAATATACTACTTGATTTTGACACCAAAGGGCATGAATCCTGGACTGCTCCTACCGCCATGGGTATCCAGGGCGTTACGCCGGTTGATGGAGCCTTTGCTTACTTCCAAAGTGATGATCATGGAGCTTGGCAGTGGGTAAATGAAATGACCATGCAATATTGGGCACCGCGCGGCCGTGGCAATGTTCCCATCTCCAACGGTTTGGTACAGGATCTGGTTTTCAAAATGGAGGTTAACGTCCCCATCGAATGGCGGGAGGTTCGGATGGAGATATTCTTTGCTCCCTCCGCAGAAGACCATGGTCGAGACCAACCCGGCACCGTGATGGCGCGCTGGCAACCGTTCCTAGGTGGGCCATACACGACAGATGGATGGGAAACGCTAAGTATTCCTCTAAGTGAATTTGTGTACACCAAGGATGACGGAGATGAGCCGTCGGCAAAGCTGGAAGATGTTTCAAATCTGTCCAATGTGACGATGATGATGTTCGGGCCTGCGGAGAGTAGTAATCCAGTGATCGTTGCCTTCGACAATATTCGTGTTGTACCACGATAATTTTTGACCACCTAAACGGGAAAAAGATGGAACCAATGTATCCAAGATATAAATCCTTAAATTTCTTTTTGCTGGCTTGTTTTACCTTGAGTTTGTTGTTAACAGCCTGCCAAAAAGATGATGATGATCCAACCATTAACGGAGTTGAACTATTGAGCTTCGGGCCATCCCCTGCCTTAAGGGGAGATGAATTGAGATTTATTGGCAACAATCTCGATCAGGTTACGGCAGTTGTGTTGGCTCAAGATGTTCGCGTAAACGCTTTCATATCACAAACAACTACTGAACTGACACTCACCATTCCAGAAGAAACGGTAGACGGCTTGGTCATCCTAGAAACGCCAGATGGCAATATCACTTCCAAGTCTATGCTGACCATTTCAGAGCCGATCACCATCAGCTCCATCACTCCACAAGCGGCAAGGCCTGGGGAGCAGATAAGCATCAGTGGCACCTATCTGAATTTGGTCAAGGAAGTAATCTTCAAAGACAATAAGATCGTAGGCGATACGGGATTCATTAGTCAAACCCAGGAGAAGATAGAGCTCAAGGTACCTTTGGATGCGCAAACCGGGCCGATTACCGTTTCAAATGGCGCCGCCGAACCCATTCGAGTGCGTTCAGCAGAAGAACTGATCGTCACGCTCCCAGTCATAACCGCCTTTACGCCTTCTCCGGTCAGAGCCGGTGCAGAATTAACCATTACCGGGACCGATTTGGATCTGATACAGGAGGTAGTTTTTGGTGGAAATAATAAAGTCAGTGAATTTGCCAGTCAAACTGCGACTGAAATTAAACTAACTGTTCCAGACAATGCCCAAGATGATGTGATAAAGGCAACGGTGGCTTCCCTAGTGGAAGTGAGTACGGAGGAGCAACTGGTTTTAGTCGTTCCCACCATCACAGAAATGTCCCCCAACCCCGCAAAGCCAGGAAAAGAAGTGACCATCACGGGTACAGATTTAGACCTGGTCACTTCAATCGTATTTGGAGGAGACAATGAAGGGGCGATTGTGTCCAAGGAATTGGATAAATTAGTAGCCACCTTACCCTTGACGACTACACTAGACATCATCACCTTAAATCTGGCTTCTGGTAAGACCGTAAGCTCCACTGTTCCACTGGATTTGGTCAGTCCCACCATCAATAGCATTGCGCCGACAGAAATAAAGACGAATGATGATTTGACTATAAGCGGAACCGATCTTGATTTAGTAGTGGAAGTCATCTTCTCCGGCGGAACCTCAGTGGCTCCTTCTTCTACCACAGAAGAAGAATTAGTAGTAACCGTCCCGCCAGGCACAGAAAATGGTGAGATCATCTTGGTGACAACCAATGGGAATCAAATTACATCCGCTGAATCTCTAACTATCCTAGCCTCTAATGTCCCTCTAATCACTGGCTTCCCTGAGATAGCCAAACCAGGAAGTTTGATCGTACTCACAGGCGAAAAAATGGATTTGCTTACGGATGTGATCTTCCCAGAAAACCTCATCGCTACGCAATTTGGGCTAAAAACGCCCACGATGATTGAGGTAGTCGTACCTGAAGATGTACAGAGAGGGATTGGTGTGATCACCTTTGTGACCTTCGAAGGGGAAACCACTACCTCACCTCCCATTAATTTCCAAGGGGTAGATAGTGTGCAAGATCCGGACCTGGTATTTTTCGATTTCAACGGTACCGGTAAGGATAGCTGGTGGGGCGCCGTACAGATCACCAATGATGACAACTCGCTTGACGGTTCCAGCTATGGGCTAATCAGTGGGAGTTTCAACGGTTGGACGGATCTCTTCTGGCGTAATAGCAATAACAACTTCCCCGGAGCTGCCATTGGAACGAACGTCAATGACTTTGTCATCAAGTTTGATATCAATGTCTTGGAGCCAATCACAGCAGGTAATATCAAAATGCGACTAAATACCAGCGAGAATGACTTCTGGTGGGCTATGGGGCCCGCAGCACCGGGTAGTGACGGTAGTGCGATTGCCCCGACCAATGGTTGGGTCACCGTGACGGTAGAAATATCAGCATTCAGAGATAACTTTGGCTGGGGAACCGCAAGTCCCACCGACCTTAGCGATGTCCCGAATGAATTTGGAATGGCTTTCGACAATGGAGCCTCCAATGTGAACGTGCTGATCGACAATGTGCGCTTTGAGCGGAAGCTGTAGTATAGAAATACACTGTATAAAAAGAGAGGCCTCCTGGATTCTACTAGGAGGCCTCTCTTTTTATACAGGAACAACCCTAGAAGGTTATTCCTAACCCCTTCCTATTCGGCAAGAAGAGAGCCTGCTTGAGATCCTGCCGATGCTTTTATTTGTAAGGTTTAGGAAAGTCTTTACCTTAGTAGGGTTCTATTATAAGAACAAAGACAAAACGAAATGACCAAAATCTTAACAACAAGCCTTGCCTTGATGGGCATGCTATTGCTATGTGCATGCGATTCTCAAACAGCTTCATCTAATTCAGAAGTACCGGATTTTCCCGAGATAACGACGAATGCTAAACCCTGGACCCGCTGGTGGTGGCATGGGAGCCAGGTATCCCGCTCTGGTATCACGGCCGAGTTAGAAGCCCTGGAAAAAGCTGGCATTGGAGGCGTGGAATTGACGCCTATTTACGGCATACAAAACCAGGATGAAGCCTTTGTTGAATACTTATCGGAAGAATGGGTAGACTTGCTTGTACATACCCTAGAAGAAGCAGAGCGTTTGGGGATGGGCGTAGATATCGCCACTGGGACGGGTTGGCCATTTGGTGGCCCCTGGGTAGATGAAGGAATGGCGAGCAAGTATATCGCTCATCGTCGATTCCAAGAGAAGGGAGGGGAGCAGCTAAAGGAGCCGGTGACATTGACGCAAAGTCCGATTCTCAGAACAGTGCAAGCGGCTGATATGACGATTCGAGACTTGAAGCAGCCTATCACTGCCAACGAAAACCTACAACACCTAGCCATTGATCAGGTCCGCTTCGAAGTGGAGCTACCCTTACAGGTGTTAATGGCTTATTCTGATGAGGGCAAAAAGTTAAACCTAACCAGTAAGGTAGATGCAACCGGCCATTTGGACTGGGTTGCCCCAGCAGGTACCTGGAACCTATACGCGCTCTTCCAAGGAGCGCACGGCAAAATGGTAGAACGAGCTGCTCCGGGCGGGGAAGGACTTGTAATCGATCACTTTGATCGTGATCCCATCAAAGCTTACTTGGACAAGTTCGATGAGGCACTGGAAGGAAAAGAGATTGGTGCGCTGCGTGCTTTTTTTAATGACAGTTACGAGGTAGATGATGCGCGTGGGCAGGCCAACTGGACCCCAGATCTTTTGGCTGAATTTCAGCAGCGAAGAGGCTATGATCTTCGGCTAGAATTACCTGCTCTACTGGGAGAAGATGAACCTGGGAAGAACCGTCGGATACTCACGGATTACCGGGAAACCATCTCTGACTTATTATTGGAGACTTTTACCAAAGATTGGGGAATTTGGGCGAGAGATAAGGGCGCTGTGATTCGAAATCAAGCGCATGGCTCCCCAGCTAACATCCTGGATCTTTACGCGGCCTCTGACATCCCCGAGACGGAAGGCACGGATATTATCAAGGCGAAGATGGCTAGCTCGGCAGCCCATATTAGCGGCAAAACCTTAGTGTCTGCTGAGGCAGCCACCTGGTTGGGTGAACACTTTACGACGAATCTGGCTGATCTGAAGGAAAACGTTGATCGTTATTTTGCAGCAGGCATCAATCATATCTTCTATCATGGTACTTGTTATTCGCCTGCTGAGGAGGAGTGGCCCGGGCGCCTCTTCTATGCCGCCATTCACGCCAACCCGCGCAACTCCTTATGGCATGATTACCCTGCCTTGAACCAGTATATCGGTAGAGTTCAGTCTTTTTTGCAACAGGGAGTGCCGGATAATGAGGTACTATTGTATTTTCCTGCTTATGATCGGTACGCAGAACGCGGTAAGGAATTGCTACATCATTTCGATGGGGAGGCAGCACCTAGAGGCGGCGCTTCCAAGGTGCGCGAAGTGGCGGAGTGGCTCCAAGAAGGCGGCTTCGGTTTCGACTTTATCACGGATAAACAACTGGCACAAGTGGAGCTAGACGGGCGTGAGATCAAAGCGGCAAATGCTAAGTATCAAGTCATTTTGATTCCAACAAGTGAGTACATGCCGTTAGAAACCTTGGAACAGCTACAAAAACTAGCTCAACAAGGTGCTACAATTGTTTTTCAAGCCTGGCCTGCACAGGTAGCGGGATGGCACAACTGGCAAGATCGGCAATCCGCCTTCGAACAACTGAAAGTGGATTTCCCAAAAGAAAATACAATCGTAGAAACTGATCTTGCTGTAGGCATGGCAAAGGCAGGGGTAGCCGGTGAGGATCTAGTTAGTTATGGTCTTTCTTTCCACAGAAGACGACGGGGAGAGGACCATATTTATTTCGTGACTAACTGGTCAAATGATCCTGTTGATCAGTGGTTACCTTTGCAAAAGACGGGTAAACGCATCATTCTTTACGATGCTTTAAACGGTCAAATTGGTCAGGCGGAAACCAAAGAGATGAATGAATATACACTCATTCGTTTACAACTCAATAGCGGAGAGGCTATAATTATTGAAGCTTCAGAAGAGGAAAAAGAGGTGGGAAATTGGCTGTACCGACCACAGACTAGGCAAGTAATCAACTTGGATGGCCCCTGGGAGCTCAATTTCATCAAGGGTGGACCCGAGTTACCTGCCAAACAACAACTAGATAAGATACAAAGATGGACAGCACTCGATGGGGATCTGTTCCAACACTTTTCCGGGACCGCCTCCTACCGTACCAACTTTGAGCTTCCTGATGGCGCTCAACAGGGCTTAATTTTAGATCTCCGAGAAGTGTCAGAAACGGCTACGGTAAAAGTCAATGGGCAATTGGTGGGTACAGCCTTAGGCCCCGTCTATCAAGTGCTCATACCTGTAGAAGTACTGGAAAAAACCAATGCGTTATCTGTGGAAGTTTCCAACCTGATGGCGAACCGGATCATGTATCTAGAGAAGAACGGTCAGCGCTGGCAGCGATTCTATAATATCAACGTATCGGCGCGAATGCGGGAGAACCTGGGCCCGGATCGAGTTTTCACGACCAAGGCCTGGGAGCCTTTTCCTTCTGGTTTGGCCGGCCCAGTTTCGATCACTCCTTTTTAGTAAGTCTTCAATGGATTGCTCCCGGAAAGATGGTGTTCTACAACTATCTACAGAATAATCGCGCTGCAAATAAATATTTCAGCGCTACACAAACTAGAAAGTAGATTTAAACAAGTAAGTACCAGATCATCAACCTATATGGTTGTTTATTATTTGGTCTTTTAGAACAGTAACGAAAACCAATACAATATGCTACGACATGAGTCAATCGCATCCTGCTCTTACATGCCCGATACTGTCCTTTCTTCCTCCCTAGTATTTGGTCTTTTACTGCTGTATTTTCTGGCGTTTCCTAATTTCGGACAGGCTCAAGCTCGAGTATTTGTCCTAACGGATATTGAAAACGAACCCGATGATGCCATGTCAATGGTTCGGTTTCTGGTCTATGCCAACCACTTTGAAATTGAAGGATTAGCTGCTACGACCTCTATACATCAACAAAACAAGGTAGCCACTTACCGAATACGGGAAATCGTAGGAGCCTATGCCAAGGTTCGGGATAATCTGGCGCAACATGAGCCGGGCTTTCCCAGAGCTGATCACGTTCGATCCTGTATTACGGAGGGCTTGCCCGAGTATGGGTTAGAAGCCGTTGGGGAAGGCAAAGATTCTCCTGCCTCGGAGAAACTCATCGCAGCAGCGGACAAGGATGACCCGCGGCCTCTATGGGTCACCGTCTGGGGAGGCCCCAACGTACTGGCTCAGGCTTTATGGAAGGTGAGAAAGACCCGCACAGCTGAAGAATTGAAGCAATTCGTTGCCAAGCTCCGCGTGTATACGATTTCTGATCAAGATGACAGTGGTCCCTGGATTAGAAAAGAATTCCCGGATCTCTTTTACATCGTAAGTCCCGGTTTCAATAAGGGTGGGGCTTATCATCATGCTACCTGGAGTGGGATCAGTGGAGATTTCTTCCATGCCCGGTGTGATGGAGCGGATTTTAGCTTGGTGACGAATGAATGGTTAGATCGCAATATCCGCCGAAAAGGGCCCTTGGGTGCTGAATATCCACTTTGGGAGTATCTCATGGAAGGCGATTCTCCCTCCTTTATGTTTTTGATGAATAATGGCTTAAACGCACCTGATCATCCCGATTGGGGCGGTTGGGGTGGTCGCTATGAGCTGTACACGCCCAGAATGAGAAAATGGTATCTGTATCCAGAAAGTCGTCCGATTTGGGCGGATGCAGAGGATGAAGTATTAGGGATTGATGGCAAATGGCATCAGGGTAATCACGAAACCATTTGGCGGTGGCGAGAGGCCTATCAGAATGATTTTGCTGCACGAATGGATTGGACGATGAAGAAGGTCGAGGAGGTCAATCACCCTCCGGTACCAAAACTGGCACACGCAACTCGCCTCACCGCCAAAAAAGGAGAACGCGTACAACTCAGTGCTAAGGGTACTTCTGACCCGGATGGCGATGCGCTTTCCTATCGCTGGTTCTACTACAATGAAGCCGGTAGTTTTCCCGCTTCAAGTGCCCGCAGTGGCGAGGCAGTCTCCATTCAAAGCTTTGATCAACCCGAGGCTTCTTTCGTGGTGCCCAATGGGCGAGTGATGCCTCCAGGTACCGGCACTATGCATATTATCTTGGCGGTCACTGACCATGGCTCACCTCGCCTAACGCGTTATCAGCGAGTAATTGTTGACATCAAACCTTGATCCTATGAAAATTCACCCTGATCTACTATCAAATAAAAACCTTGGCATTCCAAAGATGATTTGCCATACCACATTTCTACTTCTAGTAGCAGTCTCCATGAAATCAAATCTCAAGGCTCAGGCCTCAACTACATCAATTAGCTGGGGCGATATCCTAGGACAGCTCCCGGATTGGTACGGAAGTCCCGAAGCCATGCGGATCGCAGATAATGTCCTGGTCTACCAACACCGCAATGGCGGATGGCCAAAGAATAAGGATATGGCCAGATTGCTAAGCGAAAGCGAAGTGAACGAAATAAAGCAAGCTCAAAAGGACCGAGAGAGCGAATTTAGTCGAACTACGATCGATAATGGGGCGACACATACGCAGATGCGGTTTTTGGCTAGGGTATTCCAAAATAAGCCAAAAGCAAAATATAAACGAGCTATCCGAAAGGGCATCCAATATCTGCTAGATGCCCAGTACCCAAACGGCGGATGGCCTCAGTTTTTCCCTCTTAGGGAAGGGTATTATTCACAGATTACCTACAACGATGGCGCCATGACTGGGGTGCTCCAGGTTTTGCAAGAGCTAGTCTCGGATTCCTCAAGTTTTGCCGCTTTGAAATTTGGCAAGCAACTTAAGCAAAAGGTCTCGACGGCTTTTGACAGAGGAGTAGACTGTATCTTAAAGACGCAAGTTTACCTCCACGGAAAACCAACGGTCTGGTGTGCACAGCACGATCGAAACACCCTAGCCCCAGCTAAGGCTCGAAGCTATGAACTCCCCTCTTTAAGTGGGGCTGAATCAGTGGGTATTATTATGTTGTTAATGAGCATTGACAAGCCCTCACCTCGGATCTTAGCTGCTGTAGATGGTGCGGTGGCATGGCTCGAAACGCATAAGATTGAAAATATCCGCGTAGAGAAACAATTGAATGCTGAGGGCAAAACAGATAAGGTAGTGGTAAAATCGAAAGGGGCCCCACCGATTTGGGGGCGCTTTTACGATTTGGATACACAGAAGGCCTATTTCTGTAGTCGGGATGGTATAAAACGAAACCACCTAGCAGAAATTAGCTATGAACGCAGAAATGGATACCGCTGGTACACTTCTGCTCCGCAAAAGGTTTTGAATACATATCCGGCCTGGAGGGAAAATCTTCAGCTAGATTAAAATGAGGTAGTCTTTCTTTGCTTTTTTAATCGATTCATCATGAAGTACGTAACTAAATCTTCTATACTTCTTCTATTCGCCATGACCATGTTACTGGTGGCTTGTGTTTCGACCGAGGATAAAAGTGGGAAGACTAAACCCAGGATCATCATTAGTACAGATATCGGCGGAACAGATCCGGATGATTTTCAGTCGATGTTGCATTATCTATTATATGCCGATCAGTTTCAAACAGAAGGACTCATTTCCTCTCCCTATGGAGAAGGCCGAGCTGCTGATATTATCCGTATGATTGACGTGTATGAGCGAGACTTTCCGAAATTGAAAGGAAAAGCGGATTTCCCGACACCCGCTTCACTGAGAAACTTGGTCAAGCAAGGCGCTACCGGCTTTGCACCAGCTGATGGATGGAGTACCGCTACGGAAGGCTCTAACTGGATCATCCGACAGGCCAAGAAAGAGACCGAACAGCCGCTTTGGGTATTGGTTTGGGGGGGGCTGGAGGACCTGGCCCAAGCTTTGCACGATGCGCCGGAAATTCAGGATAAAATTCGGGTGTATTGGATCGGTGGGCCCAATAAGAAATGGAGTGTTCATGCCTACCTATACATCGCCCAACATTTCCCTGATCTATTGATGATTGAGGCCAACTCCACCTATCGAGGTTGGTTCATAGAAGATAATATTCCAGCCGAATTGGGTAACGAAGCCTTTTACGAATTCAACATCAAGCACGCTGGGGCCATCGGGCAAGAATTTGGTAGGCATTATGGAGGCCATTTAAAGATGGGAGATACGCCCTCTTTAGCCTATCTAATGGATGGTGATCCTGATCAGCCGGAGGCATCAAGCTGGGGTGGCAGTTTTACCCCCTTGGATTTCAGTCCTTACCGAATCTATGAGGCTCATACCAGTGAAAGGGATACGGTTCCGGCTTACGCCGTGGTCGAATGGACTTTTACAGATCCCGGATGGCAGCAGGATTCAGGTACAGAAAGTATCTGGATGAACATCGACAGACAACGCATCGATGGTTTTTACCAAGGGAAAGGCACTTACAACATTCGTTTCGTTCCAAAACGGGCGGATCACTGGGCCTATGAAATACATTGTACGGCCCAGCAGTTGGATGGCACTACTGGGGCCTTTATCAGTACCGTTCCCTGGCCCGGACAGCGGAAAGAAGGTGACCTGGAAGCAAACAAATGGTGGAGCGATCGGACCGAAAGCGAAACCTACCTCGATCAATATCAAGGGGCTAAGACAGTAGCCCAATGGAGAGCCGCCTATCTTGCCGATTGGGCAAAAAGACTGCAATGGTTAAGGTAAAGGCTTGATTCGGGCCTTGAGCTGCTGTTATCCCCCTATCTGAACCGAAGTCATGGCAATCGAACCGGCCAAAAGTTTATCATTAAACAGCTTGAGTGGTTCCTTTTCCTCCTTCAATGCGAGCGTGTAGAGTAAAGGCAGATAGTGCTCCGGGGTTGGAATCGAAAGCTGGAAGGGTTTGCCTTGGGATCTGAAATCAATCAAGGCCTGGTGATTGCCATCGGTAAGAAAACCTTTCATCCCTTCGTTGGCTTCAATCGCCCAGTCATATCCATAGTTATCTTCATTCATTTTATCCCAGGCAATCATGCGGAGATTGTGTACTATATTTCCACTGCCGATAATCAGTACCCCTTTTTCTCGCAAAACAGAAAGTTCCTGGGCCAACTCATAGTGGTATTGCGGAGATTTTCCTCGATCTAGACTCATCTGAATCACGGGAATATCCGCATTCGGATACAGGTGTTTGATAACACTCCAAGCACCATGATCTAACCCCCAATGCTGATCCATCCCCACTTCTGTCTTGGTAATCACCTTCGCCGTTTCTTCCGCCAATTCCGGGCTCCCCGGCGCCGGATACTGGACCTCAAACAGCTCCTTTGGAAAGCCGCCAAAATCATGTATCGTTCGTGGCAAATCCATGGCAGTGACGTAGGTTCCTCGTGTCTCCCAGTGTGCCGAAATACAAAGAATGGCATTGGGCTTTTGAATCGTTTGCCCCAGCTTTCGAAAGCTAGCCACAAATTCATTTTCCTCAATGGCGTTCATGGGACTGCCATGTCCCAGAAACAGGACCGGCATTTTAGGGGTACCCTTAAGTGGAGATACCAGTTTTTTCAGCTCTTTTAATTTCATTGCAATTCCTCCGATAGAGATTAAGGCCAGTGATTGTACAAACTGTTTGCGATTCATGCCGGCTAAGTTAAGTCTTAGGCCTGAATGATAGAAGGCACTTGAACGCTAAACTAGTGTTCTATTAACTGATTCAAACACCTTCCTATCCTAACAATTCAGACGGTAATTTTGATTTAAAGTGGACAATAAGCTATTCCGCAGTAACTGCGGCTCCGTAAACATTGCCAATGAAAGCTTCAACGGAAGTGCTTTTGCGCCCGATAATTTGCTCAAGATCATGTCCCGAACCTTCGAACTCTCCGTCAGCTATACCCAGGCTGAACATCGTCATCATACCAATAATCTCGGCTGGAACTTGAAAAGAGCTTAAGGTTTTTTCAAATTCCGGAATGCTCGGGGAGACATAAGCAATGGTTTCATCCAGTACATTGGAGAGGTAGGTAGCAATTTGTGCAAAGCTTATTTCTTCGCTCCCATTTAAGGTATATACTTGATTGATGTGCTGATCAGCTCGTTCGATAATTCGTGCTCCAGCTTCAGCTAGGTCATCACGTGTAACGAAGGCCGTTTTACCTTCTCCCGTAGGAAGGAATACAGTCTTTGAGTCCAGCAATTCTTCTTTGCTTCCCAAAAACATAGCAATCACTTCGGAGTAGAGATTGTGTTGTAATAGCGTGTATGGAATATCAGAGGTTTTAATCAACTCCTCAGTTTGTTGATGAGTAGACATCACCGGATAAAGAGGTGAGGTGGTAAGCTCGGTTTTTCTTCCTGCGCTGGTATAGATGATATGTCCCACTCCAGCAGCCATCGCCGCGGCAATTACGTTTTTGTGTTGCTGCATCCGACTTAGCACATCATTTCCCGAGACAAAATACAGTACATCAATACCTTGGAAGGCTTTCTCTAAGGAAGTTGGCGTATTGTAATCTCCAGTTCTTACTTCTAAGCCTTCCTGCGCAAATGCCTTGGCCTTCTTATGTTGGCTATCTCTAGCAAGGACAATGGTTTCGATAGTATCGTTTAGTTTTAGAAACTCAACCACCTTGGAACCTAGTCCCCCCGTAGCTCCAGTAATTAAAACCTTTTCCATCATTGATTAATTTATTAAAGTTACTTACTTTTAGTTAGTCAAAGATAATCGGTAAGTTAGTATGAGTAAAGAACTTACCGGTAGCTCTTATACTTACGTCGGCGTAACTATTGTTGATAATCAATGGGTTCGGAATGGAAAAAAACTTAGAAAAATATGAAGATGTTGAAAACTGCCCCGTTCGCAACATCCTTGATCGATTTGGCGATAAATGGTCTATCCTGATTTTGCTGCTATTGAGTGAGCAGGAAGTACTTCGATTTAATCAAATCCACAAGTGCATTGTAACCATTTCTCAGAAGATGTTATCCACCACCTTAAAGATTCTGGAGGCCGATGGGCTGGTTGAACGCAAGGTTTATGCAGAAGTTCCTCCTAGGGTGGAATATAGACTAAGTGATCGGGGAGATAGCCTCATTCCTCATCTGCAAGCCCTAGTGGAATGGGCAGATGAACACTATGGCAAAATTCAAGACTCCAGGGCTGCTTATCACAAGAAATCCGCTTAGTTTTATGGGCGAAGAAGATGGCCTCTATTCTCCAAATTTATCTGCCATCCTACCGCTTAAGGTTGCACCTTTACCACGACGCGTTTATACCTAGATAGGGTAGGAGTCCCCTTGTCACTTACCTTTAAAATGAAGTGTATAGTTTCCTCCTGATTGACCTCTGGAGCAGTCACATATACCCGATGTACATTTTCTGCCCCCATCTTCACCTCTCCTGCATACGAACCCGCTTCTGGATAGGGAAACCAAAGGAAGCTCAAATTGTCTCCATCCGGATCAATAGAATCAAAAGCATCCAATAGAAAGCCCTTACCCGACTTCACTGTCAGCTCTTCCGGATGCGAAAGGATAGGAATAGGAGGATGGTTGGCATTTTCGTAAGATTGGACGCACCAATCCATTCTAGCTGCAAAGTCATTTTGAAAATCATCTCGCCAGCGCCATAAGGTTTCTTTGTACCCTGAATAGGAAGCTGTATCCCTTCTGACAGTCCTTCCGTATTCCTTTGGTAGATAAGGCGTGTAGATGTCAATGGCGTTAGTCCATATGGCGCGTGTCTCTGGCGCAATCTCAACGATAGACCCCCCTTTTTTCGTTTTCGAAAAATCAGGTTTATACAGTTCGTATCGACCGCCCCAAGCTCCCCATTCTGGATGCTCTGGGTCATTCAGGCCATTGGGAATTAAGGACAAAAAGGCCGGTGTATCCCCTTCCATCCCCCAGGCCACATCGGGATATTCGGCTCCCAGCGCACCGTGCCCTTGCTGAATATGCTGGGCTATCCAGCTATTAGATATTTCACTATTGTCTATTCCCTGCACGAAGGAGTTTACGCCTGTCCAAGTTGCACTACCGTAGTGATCACCTGGGCTCACAATGTAAAATAGATTAGGAAAGTTATTTCTGATCCAGATGCCACTATCGTCCTGGTCAGAAATCGTATAGACTCTCAATTTTGACACCATTTGCTCAACTTCTGCCTTAGGTTTTGTCTTTCTAATCGTATATAAGGCCTGCGCCAGGGTATTCACCCCTCCCCAAACGGAAATCCATAAGGGACGTTGATCATTCTTCTCTAGCTCTCTTATAATCCAATTGGAACCTTCCGTATCCATACCATCACCCACACCCAGCATTCCGTATTTGGGTATTCCTTTCTTGACTAGGTTTAGCAAGAACTGTTCATCAGGGAAGCCTTTTTCGTGTAGGAGTAAATTGTGACGTACTTTCCCATACGCACGCAGTACTTTTTTGATGGATTCTGGATGGATCTCGGATTGCAGCCAGCATGAGGTAGTAGCAACAATTCCATTTATTTCTATTTGATTCGCGTATAGCAATAGACGTACCAAGGACTGAGTATCATCAGGGTCAGCTTCAATATCCGTAAGAATGATTACTCTGTTCTTAGTCTGGCTAACTTGACAGGATAGGAAAAAAGGCAAGGTTATTAGGAAAAAAATGAATGAAGGCACAGAAAGATGCTTCTTCATGCTATTGGTTGTTTAGAGATTGGTAATTCGATGAGCTCAGTCGGTCTGAAATGACTAAACTTATTCGTACAAAGGTATCAAAAGTCTTGAGGGCAGTAAACGACGGAGCTTTTGAAATCAGGCCTTTTTAGGAAAACTAAGTGTAAAACAAGTTCCTTTTTGAGGCTCACCTTCTAATTCAATGGTAGCGTTGAGTTTATCAAGGAGTAGTTTTACAAGAGCTAGGCCAACTCCAGATCCCTGGTAGTTCGTTTGATTATGTAGCCTTTTAAACATTTCGAAGATGGTCTTCCTGTATTGGTCAGGGATGCCAATGCCATTGTCCGATACTGAGATTCGAACATAATTCTCCTCGATTTGGCAGGAAAGTCTAATCTCCGGTGTTTCTGACTCATTATATTTCAAGCCATTATCAATCAAATTCCGGAAAATGGTATAAACAGCGGACGGGTGAGAAACAATTTTCGGTAAACCTGTATTGGTGATTACTCCTCGTTCATATTTCCCTTCGCTACTAATTTCCTCTTTAATAGCCATGATCACAGCATTTAAGTCGACCGTCTCCTTCGGTAGCTCCTTGTTTTTGGATAACGAAATGTAGTGTGTAAAATCTTCAATTAAGGTGTAAAGGCGTTTGGCACTTTTCTGGATCACTTGGAATTCCGGGCTGAATTCTTCGCGTTCTTTTTCCGGCAGCTTTCGTTGAATGAGCCCTGCAAAAGTCCCGATATTTCTTATGGGTTCTTTAATGTCGTGGGAGGCAATGTAGGTTAAGGTTCTAAGTTCGTAATTGGATTGTTGTAGGTCCATATTAGTCATCCGTAATTCACTGGTACGTTGATGCACTAAATGTTCTAGCTCTGCATTGTGCTTTTTCTTTTCCAGGTTGGACCGATGGGCGGTGATCGCCCAGGCAATAGCAAAGCCTAGGCCTAGAATTAGCCCAATTGCAGCGTAACGTTGAAATTGCAGTAATTTGTCCGCCTCTTCTTGTTCGGCTCGCAAGGTTTCATTTTCAATTCTCTCTTCCCGGATCGCAAATTCATTGTACAACTTGGCCAGGGACTCTTCCTGTTCTTTATTGAGGCGTTGTTGGGCATAAAAGGAAAAAGAATCCTTGGCATTAATTGATTGTTTAGCGTTCCCCTGCATGGCATAACATTCACATAGGTTTTCATAGATCTGCTCCTTCATCCTGGAGGATAAGGAAGTTCTATACATTCTGAGAATATCATCCCCTTCAGCAATACATGCCTCATAATTCCGTAAGGCCAAGTGTAACGCCTGCCTATGAATAGCAATCCTTATAGTAGCAGAAATATCCTTAACCAAACTGTTCAATTCGGTAGCTTGCAGGTTGAAGTTTTCAGCAAGGGCAAATTCTTCTTTGCGCAAATAACTTTCACATAGATTACTATAAGCCACGACAACCTTTTGGGGTATTTCACCGGCATTGGCCAGTTCGGCGGCTGTGCTGGCATAGTGAATGGTACTGTCTATTTGTTCCTCATCCAGAAAGATATTAGACAGACCGAGGAGTAGGGTAGAATGGATTCTTTTGTAGTTTAGTCCATCTGACATCTTACTACTAGCCTCAATTCCTTTTCTGTAGACTTCGATAGCCTTCGCATTATCCCTTTGCTCGGTGAAGAAGATTCTCCCCAAGCTACCATACAAGAAGCTGAGGTTATGGTAATCTCCTTGCTCCTGAGCGATAGCAATTGCCTCCTGAAAGATCTGGATCCCTTTTTCCTGCTCCTGATTTTTAGCCAAGAAATAGCCGTATGGGGGAGCAATAGCCAGAAAGAGGGTCTTGTCCTCTTCCGCTTGAAAAAGTTGGTAGGCCTCTTCGTAATAAAATCGAGCGCTATCTTTGTTCGGTTCTGTACGATAGATATCCGCAATCACATTGTAGGCAAAAGCCTGCCTTCTTTTGTTGACGGGTTTTTTCTTATGCATGGCGATAGCTTTCCACAAATAGTACTTGGAGCTATCCATATTTACATAGCGGTAGCTGTGCCCAATCAGGGTTAGTCCTTCCAGCTTTAGGCTGTCATTCTCTACTTTTTGATATATCGATTGAAAACTATCAATGGCGTGTAAAAACTTGCCATTGGATTGGCTGCTCCCTAAGGTAGGAAGCAATAAAAGTAAAGCAAAGGTCAGAGTGGCCTTCGTATTGTGCAAAAAGGAAAATCTTACTGGCATTTAGTCATCTTTAGGATCGGATGTTTCCAGATCCACTATTAAGCTCGCACGACTAAAAAGTCTTGCTGAACAATTTACAGATTTTCACCATAGGTTCCAACGAATTTCAAATGCTTAGGTTTCGACTTCGAAGATGACTTAGATCGAATTCCCATCCATCATTTATACCAAAGTTCGTTCAAGTAGGTTTGTCCGCTTTTCATTGAAGCCCTTTTGGCACCAAGACTTTCGCCATGCTACGCAATCGATTGCATAAGGGATTTTATATATTTGAACCCCAAGTAAGCATTCTGAATACAAAGCGGGACGATGCGACATAGTATCAATCTAGAACACTTAGTACAGTCCAAGTATAAAAGCCAATGGTAAGGAAAATGAAATACATACGATTTAATCAGCAGATGCGTTGGTTCGGTCCATTGGATCCGGTATCATTAAGTGATATTGCTCAGGCGGGTTGCCACGGAGCAGTCACGGCTTTACATGAGCTGCCGATTGGTGCGGTCTGGAGCAGGGAGGCTATTCAGGAACGGAAGTCCTTGATCCATACATTCGGTTTAAAATGGACGGTGGTGGAAAGTTTGCCCGTACATGAAGACATTAAAATGCGTTGTGGCGAATTTCAGCAATACATTGCCAACTATCTGGAAAGCCTCCGAAACCTGGCCAATAGCGGTATCGAAGTAGTGACCTATAATTTCATGCCCGTTTTCGATTGGGTACGGACCGATATTGCTTACCTACTCCCTAACCAATCTGAAGCATTGCTATACGATCAGGAAAAGTATGAACTAGCCGATCTCTTTTTGCTAGAACGTCCGGGAGCTAGAGCTGAAAAAGAAAAGGTTCAATTGGAAAGACTACAGGAGCAGTTTGATCTCATTCCAGAAGAAGAAAAGCAAGCCCTGTTCAGCTGTGTCTTTCAAGCTTTACCGGGTAGCAGCACAGCCTTGCGCAAGGATCAAGTGTTGGCTGCCATCGCCCAGTATGAACATATTGATGCTGAAGGGTTGAGAGATAATCTGGTCGCCTTTCTGGAAGCTATTGTCCCAGTGGCGGAAGAGATGGGCATCCAGTTGGCCATTCATCCCGACGACCCACCTTTCCCGGTATTTGGTTTACCTAGAATCATGAGTACAGAAGCAGATGTCAGACAAATCATGTCTCGAGTTCCCTCCCCAGTAAATGGCCTTTGCTTTTGTACTGGTTCTTTTGGAGCACATCCCCAAAATGACTTAGTAAAGATGCTCAGGAAGTGGGGGAGTAGAATTCACTTCTTTCACTTGCGAAATACCAAACGAGATGGCCCCAATCGCTTCTGGGAGGCGAGTTTATTGGAGGGGGATGTGGATATGTATAAGATTGTGAAAGGAGCCATAGAACTAATGCATCAGGAACAAAGATCCATTCCGATGCGCCCAGATCATGGTCATAAGATGCTGGATGATCTAGGCAAGGATGTCTATCCGGGCTATGGGGCAATCGGGCGGTTAAAGAGTTTGGCAGAACTGAGGGGATTAGAGTTCGCTATATCCAGAACAAGGTAGATTTCAAAGACAACGATCAACGCGAGGGAGTCGAATTCAAATTGATCAAATGAGTCTGTATTTCTTCTAACTAAGGCCGTGCTCCGGTTTTCTTTCGAAAAAGTCCTACATTTAAAATTCACGGCTGAATCAATAGATTCAACGAAAAGCGACAAAAAGAAAATTATGATCCAGTTGATTGAAAGAGCTAGTCATCATACCGACCGCATTGCCATCAAAAGTACGGGTGAATCTTATACCTATCAAAACCTACTATCCGCCTCCGAAAGCATAGCTACACATCTTTTGCAAGGAAGGACAGATTTAGAAGAAGCCAGAATTGCCTTCCTGGTTGATCCCAGTTTTGACTACGTCAGACTACAATGGGGGATCTGGCGAGCTGGCGGTGTTGCCGTACCACTTTGCACCAAGCATCCTTTGCCATCGATCCAATATGTGTTGCAGGATACGCAGGCCGAAACGGTGATCTATTCTAAGGCCTATGAGCAGCTATTGAGTCCACTCTTCGAAAACGACTCGCACCAATTCATACCGCTGGAAGGCTTCTCTACCGAAAGCGGAGACTTGCCAGATGTCCCCATGTCTCGTCGAGCCATGATCCTATATACTAGTGGTACCACAGGCAATCCCAAAGGGGTAGTGTCTACGCATCAGAATATAGAGTATCAAATTACCTCACTTACAACATCCTGGGAATGGCAGCAAGATGACCACATTTTGAATGTCTTGCCGATGCATCACGTTCATGGCATTGTAAACGTTACCCTCTGTGCACTTTGGAGCGGGGCTTGCTGTGAGTTTTTGCCCAAGTTTGATGCTGGTGCTGTCTTAGGCATCTTCTCCAAAGGGGAGGTGAATGTCTTTATGGCCGTACCAACCATCTATTTTAAGCTAATCGCTCATTGGAAGAGCTTGCCGGAGGAAGAGCAAGAAAACATTACCAATGCGCTTAAGCAATTCCGGCTGATGGTCTCAGGATCAGCAGCCTTACCCATTTCGGTCTTGGAACAATGGAGAACCATTAGCGGCCAGACCTTGCTGGAAAGATATGGTATGACAGAAATGGGTATGGCCATCAGTAATCCGTACCGGGGAGAGCGTAAGCCAGGCTACATTGGCCAAGCCCTCGCTAATGTGACCATTCGTATCGCCGATGAAAGCAATCAAACCGTAGAAGCAGGAACGAGTGGGGAAATCCAGGTGCAAGGACCCAATGTTTTCCAGGAATATTGGCAAAAACCGGAGGCTACGACCAAGACCTTTACGGAGGACGGTTGGTTTAAAACAGGAGATATTGCCGTTTTTGAGGAAGGAAGTTATCGGATTCTTGGCCGAAACTCTGTAGATATCATCAAATCTGGCGGCTATAAGATATCCGCCTTGGAAATCGAAGAAGTCCTACGATCTCACCCTGAGATCAAAGAATGTGGGGTGGTGGGCTTGCCCGATGATGAGTGGGGTGAGATCATCGGAGCCTGCTTAATTACTGATAATAAGGAGTTTGACCTAGATAGATTAAAGGAATGGTTGAAGGACCGCTTGCCCAGGTATCAACTCCCTAGAAAATACATCTTTGAAGCGGATCTCCCTCGGAATGTAATGGGGAAGGTTACGAAGAAAGAGTTAAAAAAGATGTTCTAAGCTTTTAAATCAACAACTATGACGATCTACGGAGTTGCCCTTTTGGCCTTCTGTTACCTCGCCGGAAAATTACTTGGATTCCTGCTGGGGGACTTATTGCAATTTGATGGGGATATCGGAGGGGTAGGATTTGCCATGATCATCTTAATCTTGGGCCACAACTACCTTAAGAAGAAAGACTTGATCAAAGCGCCTTCCACCAACGGAATTCTCTTTTGGAGCAGCATGTATCTGCCAGTGATTGTAGCGATGGCTGCCACTTCCAATGTACATGCTGCACTTTCAGGTGGGATGGTAGCGGTATTGGCAGGCTTAATTGCAACCATTGCCGGTTTTCTCCTCGTCCCAGTCTTATCAAAGATAGGACGGCCCAACACAGAAGAAGCAAGCGAATAAAACCCAGCCCATCATGTTAGAAACAATCAATCAACTTATTGGTAAGAATGGGCTCATCTTCGCCTTTCTTTTTGTAGGTGTAGTCATGTTATTCTCCTTTTGGTTCTCCAATACCTTTACACGGAAAAAGATTCCAGGTGTGGCGATAGCCATCTTGATTGGCTTAGGCCTAGCGCTCTTTGGTGGAAAAAAGGGCATTGCGGATATTCCCTTGTTTGCAGGAATGGCCTTGCTGGGTGGCTCCATGCTGCGAGATTTTACAGTAGTAGCAACGGCCATGGGGGCGGATTTGGATAAAATCAAGCACGCAGGTTTAGCTGGCGCGATAGCTTTGATTATTGGCGTAATCGCCTCCTTTTTCTTCGGCGTGATTGTAGCCTACTTTCTAGGATACACCGACGCGGAGAGTTTGGCAACGATCGGGGCGGGGGCTTGCACCTATATCGTGGGCCCCGTAACTGGCTCTGCCTTAGGGGCTAGTTCTGATGTAATCGCCATTAGTATTGCAGCGGGCGTGGTCAAGACCATTGTGACCACCATCGGAACACCTTTAGTCGCAAAATCTATTCAACTCGATAATCCACATTCCGCAGTAGTATTTGGAGGCTTGATAGGTACGACGAGTGGAGTAGCAGCAGGATTGGCGGCTACAGATCCCAAATTGGTGCCATACGGTGCGCTTACAGCCACCTTTTATACGGGTTTAGGATGTTTGATTTGTCCTTCCGTATTGTATCTCCTACTTAGAACAGTACTATAAATCCTGTCCACCTCAACAGCGACTTTGTCCTGTTCACCCTTTTTTAGGTTAAGACTTCCTACCATTGTAGATAGTTTTGTGGAAGACCTAAACAAAGGAATAGAAATGAAGTATACCTTAGGCTTTTTGCCGCTTTTGCTCAAGCTCTCCATCTCTTTAGGGCAATCCGCTACACTCTGGGGTGTCACCTCAACCGATGGCGCGCACCATTCAGGTACCATATTCTACCTCAACAACTACGGTACGGGGTTTACAAAAGTCCATGATTTCAATCCAGAAATCGGATATTCCTTCGGTAGTTTGTTGCTGGTAAAGGATAGGCTCTGGGGCATGACAAGAGGAGGTGAGCGAGGTGGAAAAGGAAAAGACGGGACGATATTTCATATCAATACAGATGGATCTCAGTTTTCCGTCGTTCACTACTTCAAGGGTATCGATGGGAGCCAGCCGCTAGGGGAATTAATTGAAAAAGATGGCGTGCTCTGGGGGATGACTAACTCTGGAGGCAATCACGATCAGGGCGTAATATTCACCATATCTATCGTTGACAGCAACTACAAAATCATTCATCACTTTGATGGGGAGAATGGAAGTCATCCGAGGAATGGCTTATTATTCCACCAGGGTCAATTTTGGGGAACGACTTCTAGAGGGGGGCGAAACAATAAGGGTACCATTTTTAGGCTAAAGGCAGACGGTACAGGCTTTGAGAAAATCCATGATTTTGGGCGTAATAGGGGAGGAGAGCCAGAGAGCGGACTGATTTTTAGTAATGGGAAGTTGTGGGGGACAACGGCCAGAGGCGGCAAGCACAACGAGGGTACAGTTTACAACCTGTCTCCGGCTAGCCGGCAGGTAGAGCATATTCATGACCTGGTCTATCCCGTACTCGGCGAACTGTTCCACAGTAATGGAAAATTATGGGGAATGATTGCCTTGAGAGGAGCCGATAACTGTGGTATCATTTTCAATATTGACCACAGGGATCACTCGTATGAAGCCATTCATGATTTTGATTGTAAAGAGGGGCGTTTCCCGGAAGGAAACTTAATGGAAAGCAATAAAAAACTTTGGGGACTAACGCGATTTGGTGGAGCATCCAATAAGGGGGTTCTATTTTCTTTGACAAAGGATGACCATCATTTTACGAAGGTATTTGATTTTGATGAAATCACCGGAGGTGTACCCTACAGCACCTTAGTCGAAGTACCAGAACAGGACTGACCTCACCGAAATGCACTGACCACACTTCTTCTACCTTTCAAACTATTCATTCTACCTTATTTGAAAAGCATCTGGTTTATGAAAACAATGAGCTATTTTGTTATTCTAGCTGTGCTAACTGCCTGCGCCAAAACAGTTGATTATCCATCCACCAAAGAACCCTCATTGGATTCCGTCATACAAGATTTTCAGGATCAACTTCAAGCAGATTTAGAAGATGACAACATCCTTGGAAGCGTATCTGCCGCTATCATAAAAGGAGAAAATATCATCTGGTCCAAAGCCTTTGGCGTATTGGATCGATCATCAGGTATGAAGGCAGATTCCAGTACCATTTATCGAGTAGGTTCCATCACAAAATCCTTTACGGCCATGCTGATGATGCAATTGGAAGCGGAGGGGCTGCTGGATATAGACGAGCCCGTAGAGCAGTATTTGCCAGAGGTCAAAGCTATAAAAGGATATTCTGACTCCACGAAGATTAGTTTTCGACAACTAGCCGCCCACACTGCTGGCCTAGAACGCGAACCCAAATGGGAAGACGCTTACACTGGGCCTATCCACGATTGGGAAAAGAAGGTGTTAGCTTGCATCCCGAAAACGGCCTTTCAATCGAAACCAGGTGAAAAATACAGCTACTCCAACATCGGATATGGAATGCTAGGGCTTGCGCTCTCCCGAGTCGCTGGGAAGTCCTATACAGACTTGATCAAAGAGTGGATATTTGAACCGCTCGGTATGAATAATAGCTATTTTGTGGTTCCATCAGATAAATTGGACAACTTAGCTAGAGGAATGGAAGGAGGCCCCTTTGGTGAGCTCAATTTAGATACCCCTGAGGAGGAACATAAAGGGCGAGGATATAAGGTTCCAAATGGTGCTATCTATTCGACACCCCACGATCTCGCACGCTTTCTGATGGCAAGCATGGGGTATTATGATATATTGGAGGATGCTAAGTTGCAATCTATGCAAGAGCCCGTCTTAGTAGAAGATGAAAGTTGGTGGCAGAACTACGGCTTGGGGTATAGACTATTACGAGATACGATTATTTCAACGGCAGGGCATACGGGGGCAGTCTCAGGCTATACGGCAAATTTCATGTTTGAAAGGGAACATGAATATGGAGTCGTCATCATGAGAAATTACAATTGGGGTATGACCAATGTGGACCTACGTGCATTTGCCTTGCTACGTAGATTAAAGCGGTTAGATATTGAATAAAAACTGAGATAACTGAATTTACGGCATGCAACAAAAGGCTAGATATATTGGGCTTATTATTTTCGGTGCCATCCTGATCACCGCGCTTGCCAATATCGGCCTTTTAGAACGTTATCATAAGTTGTCCCAAGCACCAGTACTATCAGCAGCGAGTGTAGAGGAATACTGGTTTATCTGGAGAATTGGATTTGTCGGCGTGATTTTCGATTTAATGATTCTGATCATCTTCTTCTTCTACAATTACAGCTGGAAAGATTACTTCCTACCCAAGAAATCCTCTCCTAGCCACCAACTGGCCCTGATTTCCCTAGGCAATCTAGTCTTATTCCTCGGGTTCATTTGTTTGGATTTTGCGATCAGTAAACACGTCACAACCGTAATTTCCGATTCCTATATTACGGGGGCTTTCCTGCAGAACTATTTGGTCAATCATGCCTCTATTTTTATCATTGCGATTATTGCGCCCTATGTACTATTGCGGATAGAGGAAGCCAATGCGACAGCACTGAACCTCGTCAAATTACAGGAGGAGAGGACAAAGGCCGAATTAGCAGCTTTGAAGGATCAAATTAGTCCTCACTTTTTCTTTAACACATTGAGTACGCTGAGAACTATTGTTAGAAATGAAAGCAAAGAAAATGGGCTTGAATTCATAGAGGATATCTCCAGGACTTTCCGCTATACATTGAAGGAAGCCAGGGCTGACCTAGTCTTGCTAAAACAAGAGCTAGACTTCATTACTTCCTACGTGTATTTGCTGCAAAAGCGATTTGGCGAAAAGCTGCAATTTGAAATGGACATCTTGGATTCGGATTGGGGTGCAAGCATACCGTCCATGTCCATCCAACTGCTGATCGAGAACGCGATCCAGCATAATATCATGACTCAAAATCAACCACTAAAGATTACGATCCAAACCAATGGTCAGATGATTACGGTAGTCAACAATTTGCAGGAAAAAGAACAGGTCGAAAGCTTTGGTCTAGGGCTAAATAATCTAAACAATCGCTATAAATTACTATCTAAGCAGGAAATTACCATTAAGAAAGATGCCGCAAATTTTACTGTTCAACTTCCACTCTTATGAAAGTGCTCCTTGTAGAAGATGAATCTAGCGTGGCGAGAGACCTCCGCGACGTTTTGTGGGAAATAGATCCGGACATTGAAGTAATGGCCATTCTGGAATCAGTAAAGGAGGTAATAGAATGGATAAACTCAAGCACGGAGCTCCCTGATCTTGGCTTTTTTGACATTCAAATCGCAGATGGAAATTCTTTTGAGATCTTTGAACACACGGAAGTAGCTTTCCCTATTGTATTTACGACGGCCTTCGATGAATATGCTCTACAAGCATTCAAGGTCAATAGCATTGACTATATCTTGAAACCTATAAAAAGAAGTGATCTTGAAAATGCCTTGGACAAATACAGAAAGATGTACCCTTCTTCGGCTCAATATGAAGCACTGCTAACCGTTATCCAGGACCTCAAGGACCATCAGCCAAAGAAGTATAAAAAGAATTTTTTGGTGTACTTCAAGGATAAAATTCTCCCCCTGGCAGTCGAGGATATTGCCTATTTCTATTTAGAGAATCAAACTGTATTCTGTATTACACATCAGAAGGAGAAGTACTTCATCGACAAGTCGTTGGAACTCATCCAAACGCAAATGAACCCGGATGATTTCTTTCGAGCATCCCGACAAGTTTTGGTGTCTAGAAAGGCCGTAAAATCTGCATCTATCTATTTCAGCCGAAAATTGAAACTAGAGCTTACCCCATCCTTTGACCGAGAAGTTGTCATCAGTAAATTGAACAGCAGCAAATTCAAGCAATGGCTGACGGAATAGCGCTCTAAATAGGGTAGGGGTTAATCGTCTTCTCAGTTACCCATTCCGGCTTAGCGGCCATTGAGTCGATCCTCCTTCTTATCTTCGGCCTTTCAAGCTCCTCATTTCAAACAACTAGATCACTCGACCATGATAAACTGGGAAAAACCCACCACACTAGAAAGTAAGAATCTACGATTGCTTCCACTATCACTGGAATTCAAAGAAGGCCTACTGAACGCAGCCAAGGATGGGGAATTGTGGAAGCTCTGGTATACTTCCGTTCCTTCAGCAGAAACCATTGATCAATACCTTGCCACTGCCCTGCAACAGCAGCAAGACAAAGCTTCTCTACCTTTTGTGATCGTTGACAAAACCACTGATTCGATTATTGGCTCTACTCGGTATTGCAACATAGATAGTTCTAATAGGAGGCTCGAAATAGGCTACACCTGGTATGCCAAGACCTTTCAAAGAACAGGAGTGAATACAGAATGTAAACATTTGCTATTACAGCACGCGTTTGAAGTATACCAAGTAATTGCCGTAGAATTCAAGACTCATTGGTTCAACTATCGATCACGAAATGCTATTCAAAGACTGGGTGCAAAGCAAGATGGGGTACTCAGAAACCATCGAATAGACAAGGACGGCTGTATACGGGATACCGTCGTTTTTTCCATCATACAATCGGAGTGGAAAACAGTCAAAAAATCGCTGGCCTTTGAAATGGAAAAATACCTAGGTTAAACTCCCTATAAAGCGTTTACGCCATTTCTATTTTATTTCCGCTCGAAATGCTGAATGGCGGCTTCCAGGGTGCTATCTCCAGCGGTAGAAACGAGTACGTCAGGGATGATGCCCGTTTGATTGAACCCATTAGTCAATATTTCTTTGTCCCACGTGCCAGTAGGGTAGCCAAAGTAAATGTATTGGCGCCCTGAATTTCTCAGTAAAATTACATTCACACTAGTGTAGTCAATCACACCTGCTGTCGGCGCTCCAAAAGTCATGACTTTATCGCTCGCACCTTTTGCGTGCAAAATGAAACTCTCAGCCGCACTTGCACAGCTGTTATCGCTTAGTATTGATACCCTAGCAATGCTGTTGTGCTGGGTACTAAATTTTCGATCTTTGTACTTAGGGCCGTCTACAATTTCGCCGCTTGCTTTCATTCGTTTCAATAGGGGAGAATAGACACTTGAATACATGAACCCCACAAATCGCTTGAAATAGGCGACATTATCAGGAGAGGCTAGAACGTAGCCCTGTTCTGAGCTCAAAGTTGAGTTAGCAAAATAGCTGATCAGTGGGAAGTATATGCCATTTCCTCCTGTATTCCCCCGAATATCGATAATCAGGTGTTGTGTATTGTTAATGAGTTCGTGATTGTCCTGTAATAGTTTTTTGAACGCACCTGCATCAATTGAAAAAGAAGGGATAGTGATCAAGGTATGAACCTCACTTATTTTTTCGATAGAGGGGTTTGCCGTAAATGATCGGATCTCTTCTTCTTCGGAACGTTGCCATCTGGTTCCTCCTCCCATAATCAGCTTTATGTAATCTCCCTCTTTATGGATGCCGACTCGTACGTATCGTATTGCGTAAGTGTAAGAGATATAACTTCCTTCGTATTCGCCACCCTGTTTGGTGAGGCTCATCTTTAGGAATCCGGGTTTAATATCTTTTCTTTTGGTCTTGATAAGGTAAGCGTTGAAAGCAGAATCTTCTTTGACAATGGCAAATACGGATTCACCGTCGGACCATTTTCCTACAATTGGATCCGAGCGATCTACAAGTAAGGAATCTATCTCTCTAAAGGTTCTTTTTGCCAGCATTAATTGCGGCTTTTGTTTCTCCAGAAAGCTCGAATCGTACCTGGGAGCATCCCAAACGAAGAGATGCCCGTCACTAAAGTGAGAAAGGAAATCTGACAAGATAGTAGTACATAAGTAGTCAGCTTGGTTGGCAGCTTTTAAAGCGTACTCTTTCTTTCGGGTCTCATAAGTTTCGTAAGCATCGGTTCCCCTTAGCAAGGCTAGACCAATGTAGTTGGCTTCTAGTCTTTGCGTCAGTTCGGCAAATGCGTCACTGCACTTACAAGGATCGTTTGGGTTGACTGTCATTTGAGGGGCAATATGCTTATTCGAACAGGCAAATACTGTCAGTAGGAGATAGAGTAGTGTATATTGTGAATGCCTTTTAAATGCCATCTTTTTTATGGCAAACATATTCGTCTAAATGATGGATTCATTGTAAAAAATCGACAAAATTGTACGTTCGAGAATATCACTCAAAAAATCCACTGATCAACAGATTTGTGGCACAATACCAGCTATTCCAATGTCGTGGCCCCTTTCTAGTCAAGGCTATTCCTAGTGGAACCTGTGAGTGCTGGGTGGTTCTGGAAGGGGAGTTCATGATGCTGGATGCGAACGGCAATGCCTTTAGAGCAGCAGGGCAGGCTGGTTTTTTCCCGTTAAGCAGCGGAGGGTTTACGTATTTTTTTGAAGAAGATTTGAGGTGCTTCAATATTAAGCTGAAACCCAGCGTACTAGGGCTACCTGCCTTCACAAAATTCATCGATAATTGGAAGGAAATACCCGTCATGAATTTCCTGGGACAGGATGGGCCTTCCCGCATCAAAAACTTGGACTTTTCAAATGCGGAGGAGATTACAGATACGCTGGATCAATTAATTTTGGAGGCGAATGACTTACAAAGTGTAGATCATAGGATTGAAGCCATGCTGACCTCTGTATTCTCCCCCGAAAATGCGGAATTAAAGGTAAGTGAACTAGCAGCCCTAAATCACCTTAGCGTGAAGAGCTTTGAGCGGCTGGTCAGTCGGGTTTGCGGAATGACACCTAAGCAACTACTACGTATCATCCGGTTTGGAAAATCCTCCATTCACCTGAAGAAATCAAAAGGAGCCCGTTTGATCGATGCCTTAGAGTTTGGTTATTACGACCAATCTCATTTTAGCAAGGAATGTAAACGCTTAACTCAACTTCGGCCCACAGAGTTTCTTGCTAGACTCCAACTCAACGTGGCCGATCTGGTTTTTGAAGAGATTCGAACGCCTTAATTTATTGGTTACTCTGATGAAGGGTAGGGGAGAGGAAGCATTTACGATGCCAGAGGCGCATACTTTTTAAAAAATTATCTTACAAGCCCCGTGTTTCTTCGCCAGCCCTTCTATTACATTGATCAACTCGTCTGGGCACCGGTAAGTATGATAGCCCATCACATTAATCATTTCAAAGTAAAGCCCAGGTTCTAATCTCTCGAGATATAAGGTTATCATATTCCCGCTCTTTAACTTAAATTGATCTAAGGGTTTCAATAAAATTTCCAGCTCAACTTCCCAGAATGTTTGGAGCAACTTCTCATGGCCTTCACTCTGACAACCTCTTAGTTGATCAAGTATACTCTGAATATCTTCCTGCTTCCGCACAGCGACAGGTCTTGTGATCAAATTTCTGCTATAGGATGTTTCTTTGAAAGGTCTGAGTGTAATTATTTCCACTTGCTCAACTTCTAACTCTCGTATAATCTTTTCGATCGTATACCAGCGATCGCTGATACTTCCATGATAGGCAACAATTGATAAAAAGAGGATTAAGAAATAGGGAAATATCTTAGCCGTGAAGTTTTGTTCCTTTTCCATTTTAGTAGATGAGCGTGGTTGTAATTCGTTTCTCTTAAAGTACAAGTCTTTCTAAAATTCATCAATAGGAGGGCATGAGTTAGGAGTCATTTGAAACATCTACTTAACATAAGATTAATTATAGGCTAAATATTCTAGAATCACCAAATATTTTGTCTTCATTCTATAAGACCAATCGGAAAATCCAAAATCCCACATTGATCTCAGCCTCATGTATCCTTGTTAGATCCTGGCTACTAATCAGATAGATTTCCATTCTCACTTAGCATGAACCTCAAGTCATTCCTATCCTCAACAGAACGCTCAACTTCTTGTCCAAAAAAAATTTACTCATTCAATTTTGCGCTGTTTCAATGCTTCCTTTGCTAAAACTAGCGTTTGTCCTGATAAAATCTTTAGAAAGGCAACAAAGTCAACATAACTAACTATTTAACAGCTAGTTACAGGTTGTTTTTTATTGAACTAATCTTGTCGAAGCAGGGTTAGTTACACAAAAGCCATTCATGCCAACTCTCTCAAAAATAACAAACCTCTACCCTATTCTATTGGGTTTACTCTCCCTGTCGAACTCTACTGCAGCACAGCAAAAATCTATTTTCGATCTGATTCATTATCAAGAAGTTACAAAGATTGACTTAAGTTTTGATGTAAGCAGCTTGCATGAAAATCGCCGAAACAGTAATAAATACCCTGGCTTGCTAAGTTTTATCGATGAAGCGGGAAAGCAACAAGACTGGCAAGTTAACCTAAGCCTTCGAGGAAGGTACCGACGACAGCGTTGCCAGGAGATGCCGCCTCTAACGATCGATTTCAGTAAGAAGGAGCTCCGTAAAGCCGGGCTAGCGCCTTTTGATGACTTAAAGCTCGTCACCTACTGTATGGACAACGATCAAATAGCACGAGAAGCGCTTATCCGCGAGTATCTCACCTATAAGCTCTACAACCAATTGACAGCCATCAGCTTTCGCGTTCAACTCATTAAAATTACGATTACGGATACTGAAACGAGAAAGAAAAGCACACAACTGGCCTTCTTAATCGAAGACACCGCCCAATTGCGTGCCCGAATCGGAGCCGACAAGGTAGAGGACATGCTTGTAAGGGAAAAGGGACAATTCGAGCCACACACTTTGCGAATGACTACCTTGTTTCAATACATGATTGGAAACCAAGATTGGGGGCTGACTATATCTAAGAATATTAAGTATCTAAAGCGTGCAGATCAAGTGATTGTTGTGCCCTACGATTTCGATTTCTCAGTGATCGTAGCGGCTTCATACGCCATGCCGCAGGAAGTGATAGAAAAACCCATGACCTATGGCAGAGCCTATCTAGGCTTTGAAGAAGATCCAGATGATCTCCGTGTAACCTTCAATGAGATGCTGAGCAAAAGAGAGGCATTGATTCAAGTCATTAGGAAATGTAGACACCTTAGAGCTACCGCCAAAAAAGAGATGAAAGCCTATATCAACTTCTTCTTTGAGCATTATAGGGACTTCGACTTTAGCAGAACACTCTAAGCTAAACGGCAAAAATCCTGAATAAATTTGGCCCCTACCCTATTACGGATTGGCCTCCAATAGTCTTGGCAATTGACCGCAGGCTACCGTTAGTATTTTCGTAATACCCCAAAGGGATTAGGATTCTTCTGGGAGAATTGAGGATAGCGTAAAAATGAAAGAAGTGCCCACTCCAGGTTCTGATTCAAAGCGAATTCGGCCTTGGTGCAACTTCACCACCTTGTGGCAAATAGCAAGCCCTATGCCTAGACCAGGTGTCTTCTTGCCAATCAAACGCTGAAAGGGCAGAAAGACCTTTTCCTGAAACTCTTCACTCATACCCACCCCGTTGTCGGTCAAGCAAAACTCCCAATGTTGGGTATCATCAAGATGTCGGCAGGAGATCTTAATAAGCGGTGTCGCCGCTCCACGGAATTTGATGGCATTATCAATCAAATTCTGAAATAATTGGATAATACCTACTTTATTACCGCAAATTCTAGGAAGTTGATCGGTGACGAATTTCACCTGGTGCTTTTCAATATCCACCTGTAGATGCAGCTTAATGACATTTAATATCTCATTGAGATCTAGGCATTCTGTCAATTCTGCCTTATTACCAATTTGCGCATATTGTAGAAGTCCCTGGATCACATCGCTCATCTGGTTGACTCCGGACACAATGAATTGGATAAACTCCTGGCCTTCCTTATCCAATTCCGCTTGATATCTTCTTTCTAGTAGCTGAGCGAAGCTGGCAATCGTACGCAAAGGGCTTTTGAGATCATGAGAAGCGATGTAGGAGAACTGTTCTAATTCTCTGTAGGACAACTCCAATTTTTCCAAGTTTTGCTTAAGGATTTTGGCATTTTCCTCAATGATCTGTTTCTGTGCTTGTAGTTCTTCCTGTTGAGCAGATAATTTCTGATTTGCTTGTTCTACTTCTAGGTTCTTTTTCTCCAAATCTTCAATGGTAGCTTCAAGGATATTGACGGCAATTGATTTGTCCTTTAATATTCGTTTTAATTTGAAATCATAGGCATTCTGCTCCTTCCGCAACCTAGAAAGATCTTCCAACAGCCCTTCTTTCTCCGGCCCTTTGATCGAAGTAGAGTTTTGGATGATGCGCCATATTTTCTCGAGAACATCCGACATATTTATTGCTCCTTCAGCACAACTGCAGCACAAGTTTCATTGTGAAATTCGATCTCTTCCGCACTTAAATTACCAATCTCTCCATAGGAAAGAAAACCAATCAGTGGCTTATTCCAATAGGAATGTATTCCCTTAATTTCATCATTTATCATTGGCCCAAAGGCACCATGTCTTCCTTTACAAGAAAACAGGATTAAAGCATCTGCATCGGGCGCTTCTGATTTCAAGCCTTTGAAACCTTCAATAGTTTGTTCTACAACCTCAAATCCGGGCGAAGTGGAGAATCTAAACCGATCCCCTTCCTGTACACTGGCCGCCAAACTGATGCTTTTCGTGTCTTTATGTACGAGCAAGGGTGATCTAAGAATGTGCTTGCCTCCCTCCCTAAGAATTTGAAAAGGATAATTGGTTTGAATACCGATCAATTGGTCATGCTTAGTCTCTGCTTCTGTCAAACCAAAGTAACGAACAAAAACATCGTAGGCGGGCTCTCCATTGATCTCAAAAACCTGATTGCCGATTGCTTTGGTGATCACATTGATCCCTCCAATAGGCTTCCATCCACTGATGGCTAAGCCATTTAAAGTGACCCTTTCCGTATTAAAGACCAAACAAGCAGCTCCATTGTCAGTAACCTTTTCGTGCGTAAAAGCAAAAGTCCTGACCATGTTTAGATCATCACCAGCTAAGCCACCGTAAATTGGGATAGGTTCTGAAGTAGAAGCATTGATTCCTTGCACAAGTCGTTGAGCATCGATAGCCAAACCACCAGACATCAGCAACATCCCTGGTTTGACGAAACTTTCTGAAACGAAAGTTCCAATTCTTTCAGCCGGGACCTGAATGTTCTCCTCTTGATACTGCTCCAATTTGATCCGAAACGCCTGAGGATCTATATCCATGCACAAAACTGCCATCGAGTGTTCATGAAGAGAATCGTCGACTATTTCACCCGCAGTAGTACATCCTACTAAAGCGAGGTTGGCATTAACAAAACACCTCCGCATTTCTTCTAGATCAAAGCTTATGCTGGTGAAGACGATAGCTAAGGTAGGTTGGAAGTCCTTAGTGTTAATTACAGATAGTGTCTCCTTCAATTCTTCAATCGAAGTCAACTGGTAAGATTTGGTTTTCATGTCTAAGGCCTGGTAAATTTACTATGAACAATTAACGAGTGTGACAATAGTAATCGTGAAGATTCTGATCGCGAGTTTTATGGTTAGGAAAGACCGAAAAATCATACCTAGCCCTAAGTTAATTAAGGGCCCCACTTTTTTGCAGCGAGAGGATATTTCTTACAGAAGCCTGCTTGCTGGCAGGCCGGTCTATATGAAAAAGACGCAGCAGAAAACCAGGAGTATCTATTGTCGCACTACTTTTGGAGGGAGTTAAGTCTAAAATAAGAAAACAAATGATAAAAAAATAATAATTGTTGAGCCAAACACCTACCTCACCCTTAAGCTATCTCCCTGCAAGCTGTTGAATCTTGACTTCTTATGACGAAAGGAGACAAAATTTTAACCTCCCCAACCCTACTATAGCTTTATTTCGTAAATTGCCTGGTAGCCCTGAATTGAATTGGGAAAGAGAAAAAATGACCATCAATGACGGCGTTCTCCATCCCAATGGACCTTTGACCTAGGCCACACGACCACTGAACGGTATGTTTATCACACAGATTCACAAGGAATATAAGCAATCATGGATATTGGCTTTGTGCTGCCTACTAGCTCATAGTTTGCTCGCGCAGCAAGAAGCTGTTTTTCGTAATTTGGATATGAAAGAAGGGCTTTCGCAGGGTACCGTGTTTGCCGTGGCTCAAGATGAGATCGGACATATGTGGTTTGGAACGAGGGATGGATTGAATAAGTACGATGGTTATCAGTTTACCATCTATAGACACGTACCACAGCAATCCACCTCCTTAGTAGGAAATGATATTCGAGTCCTATATTTTGACACTTTAATTCAGACCCTATGGGTAGGCACACTACAGGGACTGAGTAGATATGACGCCAAGGTGGACACCTTCCAGAATTACACTGAACCCCAAGGCCTATCTTCCAGCTCCGTCCGATGTATCCAGAGAGATTCTAAGGGGAGATTATGGGTAGGCACGGCCGATGGTCTCAATCTTATGCAAGAGGATGGTCAACACTTTCAACCTATCCCCTTGGATTTTCCCCATAATATTGACCGGGAAATTATAGCCATCACAGAAGATAGCGAAGGTAATCTCTTAATCGGCGTGGACAATGGTCTATATCAACTGGTAGAAGAAGATTCTAGCCATTTTTCCGTTCTTCCTTTAGTCACCAAGGAGAAATTCTCTTTATCTGATTATCGCATACAGGCCCTCCTAGAAGGTGACCCTGGACAATTATGGATGGGAACTCGAAGTGGTGGAGTATACCTCTGGGATCGTCAATCCGATCAAATCAAAGTATTTAAGGAGGAGGAAAGTGGCAATCACCCATTAAGCAGCAATGGAGTACGCGTTCTTACCAAAGAATCCAATGGAATCATATGGATTGGCACCTTCGTAGGCCTCATCAAATACGATCCTAAGACAGGAGATTACCATCATTTTTTCGATGATGATGAAGACCCTATCCACCTTCGAAGTAGATCTATCCGATCCATTTTCTTTGATGAAAGGGGGGGCATGTGGATTGGTACCTACCACGGCGGTGCCAGTTACTATGACCCAGCTTTGAGTCGTTTCCAGCATTTTGAGCCCTTAGCCAATGGTAACAGTATTAGCCACAATGTGGTAAGCTCATTTCTAGAGGACGATAAGGGTAATTTTTGGATCGGTACGGAAGGGGGCGGACTCAATTACTTCAATAGATCCAACGGTAATTTCACTATCTATAGATCTCAGGCAGGACAGAGAAACAGCATTAGCGGCAACAATGTAAAGACTATAATAGAGGACGGAGCTGGGCTATGGATTGGGACCTTTAGGCAAGGGCTTAATTATCTAGATTTCAGTACTAAAGCCTTTCGGCATTTCAAACATGATCCCGAAAATACTAGTTCGCTCTCCAATAATAATGTTTATAGTTTGCTGAAGGAAGGCGATCGTTTATGGATCGTCACCTATGGTGGAGGTTTGAATGTGATGGATTTCGATACCGGGAAGTTTGAATCATATCAGGCTGATCCCTCTAATAGCACCGCTATTAGTTCCAATAATGGAAGGGTGATTTTTAAGGATAGCCAAGATCAATTGTGGGTGGGTACTGAAAATGGAGTAAACCTCATCCAGAGAGCTTCCGTCCAGGATACGAATCTGCAGTTTCAGTGCTTTATTCCAGATAAGAAGGTGTATGCCCTTTACGAAGACGAAAATCGAGTCCTATGGATTGGGACCTTTTCCAATGGACTTTTTGCCTTGAACTTAGAGGATTTAAGCCTTAAACAGTATACTGAATTGGATGGGCTGCCAGGGCGAGCTATTTTTGGAATTGAACAAGATGAGACGGGGAAGCTTTGGTTGAGCACTAATAATGGATTGTCGAAGTTCGATAGAGATAATCTTGTATTTACCAACTACAATTACTCCAATGGGCTGCAACATCTGCAGTTCAATTATAATGCCCATTATCAAGCCCAATCTGGTGAATTATTATTTGGGGGCAATAATGGGTTTACCCTCTTCGAACCTGCTGAGATCATCTCCGACTCCTTCACACCGCCATTGATCTTTACGGATTTGCGGGTTTATAATCAGAAGGTCGACGTTGGGGATAAAAGTGGACTATTACCCCAGGCCCTTAATGAAGTGGATGAGCTCACTTTCAAGTACAATGAAGCTATATTTTCCATTGGTGTAGCTGCGTTGGATTATTTCAATCCTAGCAATGTACAATATGCCTACAAGCTTGAAGGCTTGGACAATGATTGGAATCACAAAGTGGGAAAGACTGAAGCAAGCTACACGATTCAACGTCCGGGCACCTATTTGCTTCGCGTTAAAGCTAGCAACAGCTACGGCATCTGGAGCGAGGGGGAACGCAAGATGAAAATTACCGTACTCCCTCCCCCATGGCTTAGTACCACAGCTTTTGTGATCTACTCCCTAATCTTGTTGTTAATCTTCTATGGGATCTGGTACTTCACCCGTTTACGGCATAGGCTTCATTTGGAGCAATTGGCGAAAGAAAAGGAAAAAGAACTCAATGAAGTCAAGCTCCGGTTTTATACGGATATCACTCATGAGTTTCGCACGCCTTTAACCTTGATCCTTGGCCCGATCAACGAACTAATAGACAAACATTCGGGGAATGGGGGCTCTTCCCAACTTTACTCAGTTAAGCGAAATGCGGAAAGGCTTCTCAAGTTGGTTAATCAGATTCTTTCTTTCCGGAAATTAGAATCTGGACATGAAAATGTGCAAGCTGTACAAGCTGATATGGTCCCCTTCCTCAATGAAATCTATAGCTCCTTTGAGGAAACGGCAAAACTCAGGAAGATCTCTTATGCATTCCATTCTTCAGCGGCAGAAGTAATTGCCTGGTTTGACCCCGAGAAACTGGAGAAAGTCATTTTCAATTTGCTTTCCAATGCCTTTAAATTCACCCCCGATAAAGGAGCAATAAAGCTGGAGATTGAAAAAGCAGAAAACAATCTACAAATTCGCGTTTCCGATAGTGGAAATGGCGTTAAAAAGGAGCTGCATGAACAAATCTTCAAACGCTATTACGAAAAAGTCGCCATTCCATTCTCCAAGTGGAAGGGTTCTGGCTTAGGCCTGGCCTTGTCCAAACAAATGATCGCGCTCCATCATGGTAAGCTTTGGGTAGAAAGCGAAGTGGGTCAAGGCGCTACCTTTTTTGTAGAAATTCCTCTTGGTAAGGAGCACTTCAAAACAGAGGAGTTGGTTGATGGTAAATTAGCCTCGCCCCTACCCTCCTCAGGCCTGCAAGTAGAGGTTTCCAAAGTTAAGGACGAACATTCTTCTCTTCCTCCTATCCCACAAGCTGCTGAGAAAGCTCCTACCCTTCTTCTCGTGGAGGACAATCCCGAAATTCTCCAGTATCTAGAAGAAATTTTCCAGGGTACTTATCGCATCATTACAGCCATGGATGGACAGGAAGGATTGCGTGAAGCGGCCAAACAGAATCCCGATCTGATTATCAGCGATATTATGATGCCGAATATGGATGGAACGACGCTTTGCAGCAAAATAAAATCGGATATAAAAACCAGTCATATCCCAGTTGTTCTACTTACGGCCAGAGCTGCACAACCATTCAAGAATGAAGGCTTGGAAACCGGCGCGGATG
>ENA-UENX01000089-UENX01000089.1-marine-metagenome-genome-assembly--contig:-NODE-89-length-47067-cov-3.776353_pt1 | contig 47067 bp, 31 predicted proteins | sample MGYA00237875_ERZ529327 | MGnify/ENA primary metagenome ERZ529327 (study PRJEB26372, sample SAMN05368347) | marine metagenome | biome: cultured habitat; feature: ocean water; material: water; isolation... | reverse complement strand
GTTGATCCTTCTTACTCACCTGCTTAGCACCATGCTCCGCCCCTCCTCCGATAGGATACTCCAAGTGCAAGCTAACCGGAACCTTAATGTTATATTTTTTCAATACGGAAAAGTACTTCGGAAAATCTACCATGCCTTCCCCTAGTGGCGTGTTCAATAACCTCCACTTCCCTCCTTTTTTCTCCCACTTGAAGTCCTTAGCTACAATAGAATGAATATGGTCTTTAATTAGCCTTAAGCCTGTTTCCCAGGATTGCCCTCCTTCTACTACCGCATGGCGGATATCATATTGGCATCCTGCGTATGCTGGATCTATTCCCTTGAGAATTTGCCAAATATCCCATATGGAGGCTCCAATCTTTTTCCCTGCGTGATTTTGGTAAGCCCCTTTCAGTCCCAATTTTTTATTCCATTTCGCCAAGCGCTTAAATTGCTTATTGGCTGACTTGATGTCTTCTGGGATATTCCCATCTTTGGAAAAGCTGTAATAGCCCAGTCGATAATGCTTGATTCCTACCTCCGAAGCCGCAGTTAGTACTTGTTGGCTGACTTTCTCTTCCACGTTTAGCAAATTACTAACCATATGAGTAGCTAATAAGCCCTCTCCTTTGATTGCTGCCACTGCTTTGGGAAGGTCACTGATGACATTTTCAGGCAACACGTGCCCCTTGGGTCTTACCGTGAGCTCTACCCCAGCAAAACCTATTTCTGCGGCAACAGCAGCCATATCTTTATAGGAAAGAAATTGTAAGTGTTTGGAGAAAATATGGACCTCTAATGAATCAGCTTCAGTCGAAGGCCAAGCAGATAAGACATTCGTAAAGGGCAATACACTAGCGGTTAGCCCTACTTTCTTAAGAAAGGTTCTTCTTGATGGTTGGTTTTTCATTATTTTGTTTTCCCTTTTGGAAACTATCTGCAATAGATAGCTTCTTAGGTGATTCTTAAAACTACTGATTTTTGATGGAAAACTATTTAGCAGCTACCTATTACTTTGACTTTGAGCATCCGACGATGCAGACTTTTGTAGGGAAGGTGACGAATGATACCATGACGCAAAAAGAAAAGGCCATAGCACTCTACTATGCAGTGCGAGATGGTTGGTTTTATAATGCGTATCAGCTGCATACCGAAGAGGAAGAATTTCGTGCTAGCTTCATTGCCACGAAAGAGCAAGGGCATTGTATTGATAAAGCAACGCTCCTGATCACTTGCTTGCGAGGAATTGGAATTCCTGCTCGATTACATTTAGTTAAAGTGAAAAATCATATTGCAGCAGAAAAGATCATTGAACGTTTTGGCACAGATGAACTTACACCTCATGCCTACGTTGAAATGTATTTGGATGATAAATGGGTGGGCGCCACCCCAGCCTTCAATCAATCGCTTTGTGAAAAACTCAATGTTGATCCATTAGAATTTGATGGTGAAAACGATTCTCTATTTCAAGCCTTTAGCCGTTCTGGAGGGAAGTTTATGGAGTATCTGGCCGACTATGGGTTCTTTGATGACATCCCCTTTGATTTTATTCGTCAAAATATGATCGAACACTATCCGGGAATGGCTGCTTTCTATGCGGCTGGTAAGCACTTGGATTTGAGTTAAGCATGGCCATCCACGGCATTCCTTTCTTTGTTACTTTCCAATGCCATTTTTAGGCAGCATGCACAAGAAGCAAAGAGATTTTGCGTTCTAAAAGCTATCTTTGTCGCCATTAACAGATAACAGGGAGTTATTTCTTTTGTAAGAAGGATAAGGGGATTCTGGATAAAGAGCATCTTACATGAGAAAGCGTCGGATAATAGCTTATGAGCGCCTTGATTTACTATATCGCGTTACCATTTATCTATTTAATATCCATTTTGCCATTTTGGATACTGTATCGGGTATCTGATATCCTATTCATTCTGGTTTACTATGTCATCGGGTATCGCAGGAAGGTTGTTCTAGATAATCTACGCAATTCCTTCCCAGAAAAATCAGAAGCTGAAATCCAACAAATCTCCAAGCGTTTTTTTCAATACTTCTGTGATCTTATTCTGGAGACTATTAAAACCTTGACGATCTCCCGTGAAACTGTAAAAAAGCGCCTAGCTTTTGAAGATACCGCCCTATTAACCCAATATTGCGAAAAGAAACAGAGCATCATTCTTATTCTAGGTCACTGGGGAAATTGGGAATTAGCAGGAGCTCGCTTTGGTGTAGAACCTGGTATTCACCAATTGTATGTTATTTATCACCCACTTAAGAATAAGTACTTTGATAAACTGGTTTACCATATGCGTACCCGCTTAGGTAATAAGCTGTATGCTATGAAAAAGACCTTGAGAGGAATGGTGGGTAATCGAAAGGAAGTCACCGCTACCGCTTTTATTGCGGATCAAACTCCTTCGCCGGACAACGCTTTTTGGCTCAATTTTCTCAATCAGGATACCCCCATTTTCATGGGTACGGAGAAAATCGCCCAAAAATTCAACTATCCGGTGGTATACATGTCCGTTCGACGTGTCAAACGGGGTTATTACGAAATTGAAAGTGAACTACTCTTTGACAACCCGAAAGAAACCAGTGAACACGAGATATCCATTCGGCATACCGCGCGATTAGAAGAAGATATTCGATCGCAACCAGAGCTTTGGCTGTGGACGCACCGCCGGTGGAAACATAAAAGACAGCAGTACAAACATGACCAGCAACCAACTCATTAGAGCCACTAGACCCTTCGCTAGAGAATTTCGAAGGCTTAGTTGGTTCCATACGCTTTCTACTTTATCGTTGATGGCCGCAGCTTATTGCGTAATCTTTTGGTGCCCTATTCTAGCGCTCCAAATCACCGCTAGCATCTTGTTGGGATTGGTGATCGTGAGGATGTTCATCATTTATCATGACTACATGCATCGAGCGATCCTACAACGATCTTGGCTAGCCAAATTTATTTTTACCATTTATGGTTACTTCATCTTGGCGGCACCAAGTGTTTGGAGGCGATCACACAATTATCATCATAAACACAACTCGAAACTATATAGCTCCAGCATTGGTTCTTTTCCGGTGGTAACAAAAGATAAGTTTTTAGCTGCCAGCAGAACCGAACAAAGGATTTATCTCTTTATCCGGCATCCATTGACCATTACTTTTGGTTACCTATTCACCTTTATCTATGGCATGTCCATCCTATCGCTGGTTCGCAATCCTCGGAAACACTGGGATTCAGCGGTAGCCTTACTTTTTCACATTGCTTTAGGTACCGCCATCTATACTTACTTTGGTTGGGTAGGCTTACTATTAGGTTTTTTCATTCCTTATTTGATCAGTCATGCTTTGGGATCATACCTATTTTATGCACAGCATAATTTTCCGGATGTAACCTTCAAAGACAAAGAAGGATGGACCTATATATCAGCTGCCTTAGAGTCCTCTAGTTACATGAAAATGAGCCGACTGATGCATTGGTTCACTGGAAACATCGGCTACCACCATATTCATCATGTCAACGAGGCTATTCCTTTCTATCGCCTTCCTGAAGCCTATGCCAAAATACCCGCCTTGCAAAACGCCAAAACGACCTCTTTGCATCCTGCTGAGATTCGACGCTGTTTTCAATTGAAAGTTTGGGCGCCAGATGAAAACCGGATGATTGGTATTAATGAAGTTAATAGTTGAACTCAACTTTAATACACTGTGTAATAAATATACCGATATTTTGAAGCCATCTTTTTGTTCAACTCTGCGTTGCGTACTCGCCTTCGTAACGAAGGCTACGAGGCTCCGCCGCGCCTCGATTTGAACAAAAACCTGGTGGTTCAAAACACCAGTCTGCTTTTTACACAGTGTATTTAATTTGGTAACGATTAGATAATACCCTTTCGATTTGGATTTGTCTGTTAGTATCTATACTGCGTACTGTATGGTTTAGCTCCTGATGCAATCGATTGCACAAGGAGGTTTTCAAAATTCTAACGTTCAGTCGTTAAAATCCATCACTCATCCATTTGAGCTTGGTCATGCGTAGGTAGGTGTCTTTTTTTGTATCAAAACGACCCGACCACCCATGAAACACCTGTCTTATTTAAGGAAAATCACCCTGCTGACCATTCTGTTATTTACGTCCATTGTGCTTTTTTCGCAGTCTGAGCGTTTAAGGATTTTTACAGACTGTAATTGCGATCGAAATTACATCCGACAAGAGTTATCGTCCTTTGATCATGTTAGAGATCAAGCCTTAGCTGATGTGCAAGTATTCATCAATAACATCACTAATGGTAGTGGAGGGCAGACCTATCAATTGAACTTTACAGGTAGGAATAGTTTTGCCCACTTACAGGAAGAAGTAGAATACCAGACCCAACCTACCATGACACGTGATGAAGTCAGAAAGGGTCTGGTAAAGAAGATCTTAGTTGGACTGTTTCCTTATTTGATGGAATCGGATATGGCTGAAGAAGTAAGCATTCACTTACCAAAATCTACCGCTAAGTTTCAGCCGCACGAAGAACAAGATCCTTGGAACAATTGGATATTCGAAGTCTATGGGTCCGGAAGTTTTAACAAAGAAACCAGTCGGCGCCGATTCAATATAGAATTGGGCATGGAATCAGATCGAGTGACGGAAGATTGGAGAATTCGCACGGATGTCGAGTTCAACATGGCCGAAAACCGATTTGAGAGTAATGAGGAGAGCTTCGTAAGTACCCGGGAAAACCACTACTTCAGAGGCAGTATTGTCAAGAGTCTTGGCAACCATTGGTCTGCTGGCATCTTCTCAGGGCTAACGCACAACACCTATCGAAACATCGATTTTTCTACTTATGTACAGCCAGCTATAGAGTATAACTTGTTTCCGTATCGAGAAGTATTGAAAAGAGAGATTACACTCGCCTATAAAGTTGGAGCTATCTACAACGGCTATATTGAAGAAACCATATTCGGAAAAAGGAGGGAAGTCCTATACAATCATTCTCTTTCAGCTGAAATGCGATTTAGACAACCATGGGGTGATATATCAACTAACTTATCCGCCTCTGCGTACCTTCATGACATGACGAAAAACAGCTTACGACTTTTCAGCTATGCGAACATACGTGTATTTAAAGGGCTTTCCCTTCGTTCCTCCGCTAATCTTGAATTGATAAGAAATCTGCTGAATCTGCCAGCGGGGAGTGCATCCCTGGAGGATATCTTACTACGGCAGCGACAAATTGCTACTGACTTTGAACTAGGCTTTAGCTTTGGTATCAGCTATACCTTTGGCTCTGCCTTTAATAACATTGTTAATACTCGACTTTAATATATTACTGAGAATCGCAGTTGATTGGCATTGAGCCCTTCAGTGCCTCGAAACTTTCGAATGGAACATTGAAAGCTTCTAAGTTAAGTTGTTGGGTTAAAGGTTTGGGCTTTATCAAGCATCAAGCCTTTTCCTTATTCTGCGATATCTGTTTTAAGATCTTATCTTCTCTACTAGCGATCTAACCATGCCTGAAAATCCGCAACCCGACGGCTACTAACCATTATTTCTTCTTCGGGTTGTGGATCTAATTCCACTTTTAATCGGCCATTAAAGTGTTTGTGCACCATCTGTATACTCTTGATGTGAACGATCATCTTGCGGTTAATACGAAAAAAATCAGCGGGGTCGAGCAGATTGGCTAGTTCATCCAAAGTGTAGCCGATGGTGTACTTTTTACCTTCTTCTGTCACTAAAAAGGTAATGCGTTGTTCAGAAAAGAAATAATGGGTCTGTTTGGTGGAGACAGGGAAGTAGCGGGTACCTGACTTGATGAGGAAGCGGGATTTGTAGGCTTGTGGCTGCTGACCTTCCAGGGTTTTCAGAACGGTTTCCCATTGGGGAGCAGGTTGTGATTTTTGGTAATGTTGTTGCATCTCATCCAGCTTAGCGAGCGCTTTTGCTAATTTATCCTGACTAACGGGCTTGAGTAAGTAATCAACGCTATGTAATTGAAATGCATCAAGTGCAAAGTGATCGTAGGCTGTGGTGAATATAACTGGACAAGTGATCTCTATACTCTTTAGTAGGTCGAAGGATGTCCCATCTGACAGTTGGATATCTAGGAACAATAAATCTGGCATGTCGTGCTGAGCAAACCATTCGCTAGCAGCTTCCACTGAGCCTAATTTCTCTAATACCTTAAATTCACTATTGTGCTTAAGGATCATCTTTTCTAGCTTCCCTGCTGCTAATGCTTCATCTTCGATGATTACTATATTCATTCTATCCTTGGTTACGAATGTTTGATCAATGGCAAACCCACCCTAAAGGCTGCGGTGGTGCAAGTCCAATCTATTTCCTGACGAGCAATTAGCCAATACCTCCTTCGAATATTCTCTAAGCCAAAGCCCGTCTTTTCTTGAGGTGGGAGGGTCTTGGTCTGCAAGTTATTTTCTACACTTAGTCTATCTTGATCTTCTGTGGTAATCTTAATTTGGAGTGGTTTTTTTTCAGAGAGTTTATTGTGTTTCAACGCATTTTCAATCAACATCTGCAAGGAAAGGGGCGGTAACAAGTATTCCTTATAAGAAGGAGCCACCTGAATATCAATTTGTAGCGCTTTGGAAAATCGCTGTTGTAATAAGAAATTATACGACTCCAAAAAGCGCAACTCTTCTGATAGACTAATTAACTCTATTTCCCTATTCTTAAGCACATATCTGTACACCTGGGCAAAACGATCCAGATAATCCTGAGCAGGCTGATTTTCTACCTCTATCAATGCCGAAAGGATATTTAGATTATTAAATAAAAAGTGGGGAGAAAGGTGTGATCTCAAGGCGAATAGCTCAGATTGTACTTGCTCTTTTTTGAGCTTTTCTTGTTCAATAATCGCCATTTTCCATTTTCGCAAGAAGAGCAAGCCAAACTGGACCGATAGAACCGGCACTAGAAACAAGGTGCCATAAATATTTAATAGGATTAACTGATTTTGATCCGGAGGAAGTTGGGTAAATGCATTTTTGAATAAAACGTAGGTGAGATTAATGCAGCCAAGAGAAAAGAACAAGGTCAATACCAATTGCAAGAAAAAGCGAGAGGAAAACGAAGATTCCCAAGAATAAGCACGTTGAATGAATCGATAGATAAATAAATTGCCCAACCAAAGGCAGAAACTCAATACCAAGACCCACAGAACGGCTACCCGGTAAATGGGGTAGCCTTCATCCTTTGCACCTTGCTGAAGCCAATACCAATAGAGAAAAATGGTTGCCCCTAGGATGATGAGCAGAGCTGTCTGTAGGCTCAGTCGAGTAAAAAACAATCGCAGTTTTTCAGTCAAAATCGATACTTTTTATGTCTTTCCATTCTACGTACTCAGCTCGTCCACTTGGCTTAATAACTATGATTCCATGATTACCGCTATCTACATCTGAGTTGCCTCCAAGTAGTAGCTGACTCTCCTCTTTCAAGTATACGGTAGAAAACTTGTCGTTCTGAGGCTCAATCCTCTTGATGAAAGAAAAAGGAATGAAGTATTGATATTTTCCATTGTCTCCATTCAAAAACTCTACGTTGTATATCTCGTCCAAGTCATAGATGATCTGTCCTCGAAACCGTGTACCATTGTTCAACAACACTGTTCCTGCTAGTATTTCTGGTGTTTTGAAATAGTCATAGGCAGGCGGTGGTAATTGTGGTTCTAGAAAAGTCACAGAGATAAAATTTTCCCACTCGATAGTGACCTGCCCTAGGTACAGGCCTCGCACCGTAATACCGTGATTGCCGCTACTCACATCATCATGATCATTTAGAAACAACACACGCCCAGAACGCATTGTGATCATGGATCCGTTTTTCTGCGCCTTAAGTGTTTTGATGTTTCCAAACTTCAGATCCATAGTACGCCCCTCTTGCTTCCCACTGATCTTATCTTTAGATAAACATTCTTCCTTATCCCATGTGATGAAGCCTTCAAACACACCTCTGGTCGTGGATACCTTTCCATAAACTGGGGTTCCTAGCGGGCAATTGAAGCTACTAGGGGTATCTTGAAACTCTATGGCATGAATACGATCAAAACCAAACTTAACCTTACCCTTTTGTTGATCGAATACATTGATCTTCTTATCCAGATCTCCCCCCCTGCTTCTCCTCAAGTTGATTTCTTTCCCGTTTTTTAGTTGAAGTAAAACGGTGTTGTCTCCTTGAACGGTCAATTTTCGAATATCTCCATAGTAGCATCGAAAGGCAAAATTCAGATTTGGATTCTTGTCTTCCCAAAGCGCCATGAAGCCGTATTTGAACTCCTCTGTCCTCCTTTTTATCCGGCGAGCTTCCTCTTTGGATAGAAGATGACGCATGGGTCTTTCATTTTTCGGAGCACTAAATATATCATCCCATAATGCTTTCTCGTTTCCCCAACGTAATTGCCCCTGGTAGGTCTCTCCATTCTTCAAGATTATCTTTCCATAAATAACCCCTTGGCATACCTGTCCCTGTAGCATGGCGGGCAACAAAAGTATCCCCCAAAGCAGTCTTCTCCAGTATGTACCCTGAAGCAAGCAAGTTTGGGAAATCCAAAACTGCTTGGCATTCAGTATCAGGCTTTTCTTTTTCACTTGTCTTCGATTTAAAGGACGTTATTCTCACTATACTTCTGAAACCCATTTCGAAAATACCAGTTGAACTCCAGCAGGCATTTTGAAGACGGCTTCTAGGAAAATATAGTGATTCCTCTCGAATTATGATAACATCCTAGACCATGACAACCCTAAAAGAAAAACGCTAATGGTCAATCAGACAAACAAAAATCACTGAGCGTTAGGATTCTAGGTTTGAATGTCGCTTATGGGAGACTGGATGTGAATTGCATATACTATACAGCAAAAACTCCCACCACTCATAGAGTGGCAGGAGTTTGAATTCTACTAATGAATATTTATTGGTCAACTATGCCAAAAAATAGTAAAGGTAAGACTATGCTGTTGCGACAGATGACTTAGAGGCTACAGCTAGTGAATAGATCACTAAACCAAACCCGATTTTGTTAACCGCGTCACCGATATTGTAAATTAGATCCATGCTAGAAGAAGCCAATACGCCACTTAACCAACCTGATCCTTCGATGGTCATATAACCGATTGGGTAAATTGCCCAACCCGCAAACACAAACCACGCCAAAGTTTTGAATGCACGTTGTAGAACTGGATCATTAGAACCATCAGCTAATTTCTTAGCAGAACCGAACCAGACTTCATACAAAATTCCGACGTACCCAATGGTTGAGATAAAACCCCATAGAGGAGAACTGTCTCTGAATACTGTCTCCCCTAAATACCCTGCTACTAGCATGATTAATGAATAGAAAATCATTTTCCAAAGTAGACCGATCTTTGCGCCGAAGGCTTTCAGAATAAGGTAAAACTCAACACACATCAAAGGCACGGTTAAGATCCAATCAATGTAGCGTAACTCTGTAGGAGAGGTTCCGTTTTCAATCCAGAAGTCTCTCATGTAATAGTAATGAACAGCAGCAATGAATGTAATCAGGCCGGAAACGAGAAGAGAAGTTCTCCATTTGCCTTCTACATTATTCATTTCAAAGAAGAAAAATACGGATGCTGCCATCATGGCCATAGAGCCAATGAAAAAGGTGAAACCAACATAGTCTCCCGACTGAAGACTGGCTAGAAATAACGGTTTTGCAGCTAATAAAGATTCCATAATTTTGTTGTTTAATAAGGTAAAAAGTACCGAGCTCTCGCTCTTATTCTCCTTAATGTTTTTTGTTTTTCGTACCCGCTAGTGCGAGTATAACTTATCCATCAAGATGGAATGTGGAACCGTGATTATAGCTATGAATAAAAAGAAGGCGCCTAGGTTAATTCCATGATTCATCTGGTCACCGAGGAAATAATAAATACCACCTAATCCTACAAAGGCCAATATAGTCATGGGGACTACCTGCCTCAAATATCTCCTTAGGTCGTATCGCTTATCCCAACGCTGGAATACCTGCAGTTGATCCAATGTTGAAGTAAGAGAGTGCCAAAACATGAAATAGATACCGAATCCGACCAACAGTGGGGTAGTAGCGAACAACCCCACCAACAATAAGAAATTGGATAACTCTCTATAAAACCGGTCTTTTGGAATGAGATTCTGTTCGAACAAAGTGACAATTTGCAATAGGTTGATACCAATCAGCGTGTAAATCAGGGGAGCACGCCAGGCACTCATATCGATAACTACCCCTGTAATTTCTAAAATGATAACACTAGCTTCTTCATGGTGTAGGAGGACAGGAATCCCAATTACTGCAATTCCCCACACTCCATATACAAGCCAGGCTTGCCAATATTTCTTGAAATCAATAGAATGCCAGTTAGACTGTCCAAAATGATAGGCGGAAATTAGAATGAAAAGTAAGAACGCTACTACTGGTGCTATCCACCAGATCGCACCGTACAACAGCATGGCGGAGAAATAGTAGGCTCCGAAATGTAGGTGGGTGGGAGCACTCTCTTTTTTCTGAAGCATCCGTCTGAATATGATGTAATCTGATGCTCCATGAGGTACTCCAAATATGATCAATAATAGCGCAAACCAAAGTACATAATTACTCACCCAATCTGTGGGGATCATTACCCCACCTAGGATAGCCAACATAGTGACAATCCGAACTGTATTTTGTATGTGATGTACTGAGAATGACACGATTTGAGTTTTTCTTTTTTGTTGCCAATTCACATCCCTATTGAAAGGAAATTTGGTATAAGACATCAAAATGTTTAAAATGTTCAAAAAATATTGAAAGAATAATATATTCAATAAATCTGAAATTATAAATACAACACATACGAAAAACCAATCAAATTATTGATTTTCAATCAACTAAAACCAAATTAACTTAAGTGAGAGTAAAAAAAAGAGGTAAAAAAAGCAGCAAGAAAAATTTAAAGAACAGTAATATAGAAATAAAAAAATGTGTCAATCCAAATTAAATTTCGAGTCGACACATTCAAGAAGTATACCGGTAATAACCTCTTTTAAGTCCAAAACCAGTTTACTACACTAGCCCTTCTCGCTTTTTCCAAGCCCGGATTATCTTCCTCTGTTCCGGTGTTGGAGTAGCGTTAAAAGGACCTCGCGCTTGCACGATCTGACTGCCTTCGAGTTCAATGGTGACCAAGCTGTACCAAGTTCCATCTTTGTACTCTCGAAGTGACCAAATAGAACCATCTTCATCTACACATTTATAGGTATACCCCCCTACACAGTGATTCATGATCGCCCCTTCTCTGTTCAGCTGGTTTTCATCCGTCAACTCAACGATCTTATAGTGATGATCAGCTTGTTTAAGCTCCATCGGAAGTACTTTAGAGTGAGGAGCCCAGCGAATCAGTTTTGACCTTTTACCCGTCATCAACAAGCGGGCCTGCTCTCTGGCAGCTCGAGCGTTGGCTCGAGCCTGAATTCGACCCTGGTAAGCCTGACTTTCTGCACATAGCTGAGCAATCGTCTTGGATTTCACCTGATAACCTGGCTGATCTCTCAAGCAATGATATAGATACCCCATTAGATTGCGAGCTACTGGTATATCTAGATTTTCAAAATCATCACAGGCCAATTTTTGCAATACCGGGTTCCATAGCTCCAGTTCTGCCACCAGCTGAGATTTACTTCTACGATGCCGCATAAATCGTTGCATGAAAAGCAGAAGTAATTCTCCTGCTCCCAGCGAAATGCCATAGAAATACAGATACATATCACGCATTCCGGCATGAAAATTATAGGGCAACGTCACGAAAGCTTTTGCCATTCGACGTGTGTAAGGACGAAAATCCGGGCCCTTTCGTACACTACCTCCAATAGCAAGATGTCGAAATTCGGGGCTTCGGAAGTGGTACACTTGGTTGTTGCGGCCGTAAGGCAAACCATCATTCCACCAAATGTATTCGGGGACGTACCTGATGATAGTTGAAAAGTCCATCTGATAATAGATATCCTCCTTCACGGTCTCCTCGATGCGTTCCTGATGACGATGCCAAACCTCCCACCAAGCCAATATCTTGGCTGGGTATCTATGCAGTGTCTCTCTATCCATACAATGGGCAAAACGAGCCTCAAAGTGTGGCAAGACCGCTGACAGAAATTCTCGCAGGAAAATATTACTCTTCTGGGCCACAAAAGCTGGTGATGCTTCCATGATCAGTTCTGATCCAAGGTTGATTAGATCCTCTGGCAAAACCCGATAATTAGCCTTAAAAAAACGGATCAGAACACGAAGATTGCTCAAGGGAACTTCTCCCAGTTTTTGCAACTGATCCACACTTAGCAAATCCAGCATTCGCGTAGATAGCAGATCCTTCAAAGCTTCTTTATCAATCCCTAGAGAACACAACTCGACGAAGGCCTTTTGTGCAATTCTACCATATGGAAACATTTGAGCACTATCCAAAATGCGCTGGAAGAAGTCATGCAATAAGTATTCTTGTTCACCCGCTAAGATCAAGCTAAAGGGATTCTGATCTGCCTGAAGCTTTTGAAATAATCGGTACAATGCCGGAACTGAATGTTCTTGTAAAAGCGTCTTCAGTCCAGGATGTCCGTTCATGCGATGAAGCGCATCGAGGAAGTTTGTTCGATCTTTTTCATCATTGATCTTAATACGATTGATAGCTCGTTCCCACTGGTACATGGCGATTAAGTTTTCATTCGAGAAATTTTGGAAGTAAAAGTGCCGAGCTGGCGGCTCGGCACTTTTACTTAGGTTTACTGGAAACAATAATGGAAAATGCAGCTTAAAAAGTTCCCGCGAACAGGTTTGAGTGGGTAGAATTGAGGCGTTTAAGGTATTCAGATCTTATCCCTTCTGTGAGGCGAGGGCTAAGCTAGAGCACTCTTTGCAAGCGGATATGCGCTCATATACAGAACTTATGATCAGGGATCAATTGCGGAATAGATAAACTAACCTAGGAAGGTCTAAGAAAAGGAAAAAAGTCAGGCACATTAAAGCCCCGAAGCAGTTGATAACGACAACAATAAGTTCGGGCGCGCCTAGTTTGACCTAAGCGCGCCCGAGCTCTTTTAACCTTATTCCAATGACATTCGGATTCTAGCGATCTAGCTACTTGCTAGACGGGCTCCGTCATTCTTGCTGAGTTTATACAACAAGTAGAGGACAAAAAGACTGGCATAGAAAATATAAGATTGTAAGAAATTAAAGCCTGTATCAGCCAGCAGATTCGTTAGGAATATGTACTGACTAGCTAACACAAAAGCGATTAGTAGGCTGGGCTTTAGCCAATTGCCAAATTCTTTTGAAAACACGGCTTTAGGCACTAGAACTGCGAAAATCGACAATAGAATTCCATAGTGGTGATCCCAAGCGATCGGAGATGCAATCGTCAAGGACAATAAGACGATAGAAAGGTCCAAAACGCCTACCTGATTTGATTTTTTATACCGCCAAAACAGCGAAGAAAAGATCAGTACTAAAGAAGTAATCAAAGTAGAGAAGTAGACGATCGGGTTGTAAGGCGGAAAGCTATTCCCACTAAAAACCTGATTATCCCCATTAAATAGCATCCTGTTGACTAAGCCATTTACCGAATGGTTCCTAAAGAAACTCTCTCCGTGCTTACCAAGGAATGAGATAACCTTTAAGTAGTCGAAATAATGGCCAATGCCATACATCACAACGGAGGTCATTACCAGAACAAATACAACCGATAGGCCTGCGATCACCATTCCCCATTGCTTTCGCATCATTCCCCATAGGAAAACCAATCCCCAGTGCGGTTTTAGAATAGATGCCAAACCTAGAAAAACGCCTGCCAATTTCTTATTCCCCGATTGCCAGCACACCAGAGCCGTTGCGCCAAAGAAAGTGATAAGGGTTTGTAGTTGCCCTAAGGTATAGGAAGTAACAACGGGAAAAAACATCAATGACAATCCACCAATTGCAACATATCTCCAAATGGGCTTTTTCTCATCCCCAGCCTCTGTCGTTTGCGCTGGATCATTCGCCGATGCTCTCTGAAAGAGTATGATATTCCACCAAACCATCAACACGATCGAAATCCATGAAATAATATTCATGAACTTAATACTGAAGATCTCTAACAACAACAGACTTGATGGTGGATATTGAAACTTGATCTTCTGATCAAAGAAGAGTTCCGTATATAAAAGCTTATCTGGAAACTTGTGAAGGTAGGCTAGGGCATCAGACATGGGGTCCCAGGAGTCTGTGCTAGCGTATCCGGTAAGATAACCGATCGTATATTTTAATGTAATGCCAACATCTTTCCAGCTATCTGCGCCTATCACAAAATAGCCTACGAGAAATAGAGCGATATTAAAAGCTACCACAACGAAAACCGTTAACCAGAGATATCTGGTTAGCTTTTCTTTCTTAGAGTGTGTCATGCGTTTTTATTTGAAATTAGATCCGGTGTATCAACTTACCCTGTTTCGGACACCAATGTTCTAATTATGTGGTAGGGGACGGTAGGAGTATCCTCATCCATTTGGACTTCAGTAAGTTTGAATGACAATTAGTCTACGGAATACCGAGGAGAAATGTTTCTTTCTTACCGATGCCAAACTAATGAGTAGATGAATATTTCGCAGACAAGCCTCAAAAGGATCTCCACCTCACCTTGGAGTGGCGTTAGGCAATAAATCTCACTACTTTAATAAAGGAAGGGAACTTATCCTGATCCGGCGAGGTTGTAGAGTAGCAAATGCGTATTACATAGGCAATCAAGCTCTCTGGGGAGAGCGCCCAGTTGAAACCTGGGAGGGCACGGTTCGAATCCTGGGTTGCCACTAATTCTTCTCCTCGGGCATCCGAAGTTTATGCAAACACTGCTACACTTCGGATGCTCATCTACCATTCTTTCTTCCTTAGCCATTTATTCATTTTAGCTTTACGTTCAGTACCAAGCATCAATCAATTATCTAGGTGCTTTAAGAGAGTAGAAGGCGAAGGGCCGCCAAAAAAGTAACCCCAACGATCAACCAGCGAAAACTAAGCTCGGACACCCTTTTTATACCAAACAAACCTAAGACGAAACCTAAGCCTAGTAAAGGCAGTGCCAGTAGGCTATAGCCCACCGTTTCCCATTGGATCGTCTCCCAAACCCAAATATGGAAAGGCAATTTTACAAAGTTGACAAGGAAGAAAAACCAGACCACTGTTCCAATAAATTTGACTTTGGGCAAATGCAGAGAGAGCAGATATACGGCCAAAATAGGACTGGAGACGTTGGCTATCATCGTACTGAATCCGGTCAGAAACCCTACGGTTTGAATTACGCCCGGCGCACCTTCCTGCTGCTCCCACCATCTCGGCCCTACCGACAATAGCAAACAAGTCAAAATCACAATAGCGATCACATCCTTAAAAATGACATCATCAATATATTGCCCTAATACCGTTCCCAAAATAATCCCCACCACAGCTGGACTCAACAACTTTCGAACGATCGAAAAACTAGCTTCGCGATAGTAATAGCGTACTGCAAAAACATCCGCTAACATAAAATAGAGCAGCAAAAGTCCCGCGGAAGCTTTCCCGCCCATTACCATGGCATAGATGGACACCACCAACATGCTCAAGCCTTTGAAGCCGGCTTTTTCCATACCCACTAAAAGGGCTCCCAATGCAAGATATATGAGCTCTACTGTTGTCCAGTCTTGTAATGCTGTAAACAAGCCTTTCAAAATTGTAATGGAGAAAGGCTTATAACATAGAAATTGAACTTGGGTTTAGTCGCAAGCCAGGATAGGCTCAAAGAATATCCTGGGAGAAGATCCTCAGCTATTTTCCACACTGCCCTTCTTCACCAACTTCATCCTCACTGGCCCTTTTGGTCGATACGTCAATTTAAACCAAGGTCGAACCTTCGTTTGCGCAGGCAGTTCTAGGCGGTACTGCTGTAGCACCATTGCGATGATGAAAACTGCCTCCATCATGGCAAAATTATTCCCGATACAAATTCTAGGGCCACCACCAAAAGGGAGGTAGGCAAATGGATGTTGACGGCGTTGAGACTCCTTGTCAAAACGGTTTGGATTAAAAGTTTCTGGAGACTCCCAGAAGTCGGGGTGGCGATGCAAAAGATAAGGACTGAATAAAATCGAACTTCCACGCTCAATGAAGTAATCGCCAATTATGTCATTGGATTCTACCCGCCTTGGAATGACGGGAACCGGTGGGCACAGCCTTAGTATTTCTTTAAAAGCCTTGAGTGTATAGCTAAGTTTCGGAAAATCCGCGGCCACCGGAATTCGTGAGCCCAATACTTCCTCCACCTCCGCTTCGATCTTACTCCTGATCTCCGGATACTGAGTGAGCGTTACCCAAAGCCAGGTCATCGCATTGGCAGTCGTTTCATGCCCGGCAATAAAAATAGTCATCGCTTCATCTCGTAGCTCCTGATCATTTAGCGGCTGCCCTGTTTCTTCATCTCGGGCATCCATTAACATTTGCAATAGATCCATCGGTTTTTCTCCGGAGGTTCTCCTTTTCTTGATGATACCTAAAATGATGCGATCCAGTTCTTCAATGTTCTCCTTGTAGCGAATATTGCGCTTCAAGGGAAGATCATACAAGAACTTGATGGGATAAAGTATTCGGTTGTTGGTTCCCTTTAAGAGAGGCGTAAATATATCTGCAACAGTTTGTACTTCTTTAGCCGTTAGGGAGGTGCTGAAGAGCGTGCGTACCACTACCGTTAAGGTAATTCTCATCATGGCATCGCCCACATCTAGATGCTTTTGTTCAGCATGCACTTTAGCCCAATCTTGTCGCATGTCATCAATAGTATCCGTCATCGTTTGGGCTAGGTTAGCGATAATTTTCTTGTGAAAGTACGGCTGTGCCAATCGTCTTTTCCGTTTCCACGTATCGCCCATGGCGGTGAAGATACTTTCACCCAATACCGTTCGGATGATCTTAAACCCATAGGTCTTTTTCGAGTAATTATTCATTTTATGGGTAAGGACTTCCTTAACCAGATCAGGGTGGTTGATCAAATACATATTCCGCTTAATGATCCGAAACTTGGCCACATCACCATACTTCTCGGTCACTGATTGTAGCCAATCCAGGCCTTGGCTACTGGCCAAATTGAACAGATTTCCGATGTAGGGGTATCCTTTAGGGCCTTGGGGAGTACTATTTTTGACAGTCATGGCACTTTTTAGGTATAAAAATAAATCTTTTTAGGTAACACTACCTAATTCTGTGAATTATTTGTACCTCCATTAGTCATTCCGTACTATTTTACCCTAAATTGAAGCTCGCATGAAGACGAGTGAGAAAATACTAGCCAAAGCTTTATTCCTTTTCAATGAAAAGGGGCCGGATCAGGTGTCTGCCTTGCAGATTAGCCAAGAGCTTGGCATTAGCTACGGAAATCTCACCTACCACTTCAGCAAGAAGGATGACATTATCTTAACCCTTTACCAGCGCCTGCAAACGGAATTAAACAATGCCCTTAGCGGCTTGGTCCAAAGCCTCTTTGAAGAAACCTTCTACCTAAAACTCATCAACCAAATTCTGGAAGTGACCTGGAATTATCGCTTTGTCTACCTCAACCTCAGCAGCTTAATGACCCAATTTGAAGCTATCCGAAGCGCCGAGAAAGACTATGCCAAAAGCCGAGAAAAGATCTTAAGCAAAGCAAAGGAGTATCTGATTCGAGAAGGATTCCTACAACCCGATCATCAGGTTGACTATCAACTTACCATACGCACCCTATCCATCATCCTTTACTCCTGGATCTCCGATGCCAACCTATTCTACGAAGGGGATCAATCTTCCAAAGTAGATTACTATTCCCGTCTTTTCTTTAATGTGGCACTCCCGAGTTTGACGGAGAAGGGGATGGAGAAGTACCGGGGGTTGTTGTGAGGATTTTATAAGCCTACAATCACTATCAATTCTAGCCTAATTACTCTACTCAATCCTTCTGATATCTGCTGCCTCGGCCGATCTAGTGAACAGCCAAGCGAATATCTCCAATACCAATCAGTTAGTACAAAAACTGGGAAGGCATTATAGGATTGTAAGAAGTTCAATGCTGTGAAATACATCGGCCAGCTTCTTATTGAGAAAGTAGATTCAGAGTAAGCCTGTATGCATGCTGGCAGTCCCTTCTTCGGGTCGAAAAACCGCCCCTTTTACTTTCCCTCGTGATAATTTTTTATCAATCACAACTTGAATTGAAGAATAATCTCTATCTTACTAATCTCAGTATTGATTTTAACCAGTCCTCCAGCGAATCTCATTTTAGGCGAATGTTTAATGTCTCTTATTAGGGTCGAAAACGTCATTTTCTCTCCAAAAGCAATTATCAAATATGCCCTTAGAATTATACTCCTGTACTTGCATCTGATTTGGATTGACAAATAATGTACTACCCTCACTGGGTACTGCCACCTTAAACCATTATATGAACCTGATCGTCGTTCCGGCTCATCTTGATGCCCTTTTTCTAAAGGAATCACAATTTGTCACCTATACAAAAGCTGATTTCAACAAGCTCCCATTTGTCAGAAATGGACAGGACTATCATGCGGATAGTCCGTTCTTGAGTCAGCAGATCCTAGCAGAGCCCTTTCATAATGACACCTTGTTTTTGAAGGCGGGGCTGCATCTTCATTGGGCGATGCCTGATGCCATGACGAAATCTCTTGGCGATTCTAGTCAATTCCCTCTGGTGCCCAACAGATGGTTAGTGAGAAGATTGCGTGACGCGGTTACGGAAAAAGCTTGGGTGGTCGAAAGCGACTATTTATTTCCAGCGGGACAGGGACAATTATCCGGCAGCATTTCTTACCCTACTTCAGTAGAAAACCCGCAGGATCCTCCATTTAGATATTTAGGACGGCGCATGCCAATTAAGGCCTGGGCAAATCATATACTTAATGGTTCATCAAATGCTGAGTACCTTCATTCATTGACAGCTGTGGGTTATGGTGACCCCACCTTCGCTGCCCATTACCCCAATTGTCATTCGGTATTTGGTTTTTATGATCGTGAAATTAAAGATGAGGCCTCCCTAGTAGGGATAAGCTATGAATTGGTGGGGTGGTATTCACGGGATGAACAGGATTTCCTATTGCAGCTTTTCGATACTATTACCTCAAGCCAGCATGCACCAGCAAATTCATATGAGCTGTATTTGGCCATCGAAGATACTGTTAAGTGGTACATTGAAGTAGCCATAAGCAAGACCACATTCTTGGCGAAAGATGGCGCCTCTCCAGCCCTATGGGACCAATGGATAAAAAATAAATGGCTGGAGGAAATTGATGATAACAATGCCCGCTTGGCTTCTAATTCACTTTGGGTAGGCCTTCCTGATGAACAGTCGATCTCGATTCTGAACAGTTTCCTAGCGGAATATTTTCCACTAGATAAAAATAGTTTTGCACTAAGAACCCTTTGTTTTTCTAGCCTTAGTTTTCCAGCTGAACTTAGCGGCAATCTAGAAAACCCAGCGCTTCAATCGTCCTCTGACATTAACATTACCATTGGAAATTCGGGTACGGAAGCTCTTTCTGCATATCTAGCAGAACAATTAGCTCATGCAGGTGGCCTCCAATTCTCCGCATCTGAAATCGAAGATCAAATTGAAGCCATTCAACTGGCTGCTAAACTTGAGCATCGCAAATTAGACACCGGCCCTAAGTTTGAAGAAGGTCGGCATGAAAATGGTTTCAATGCAGTAAATGGAGGAATCCGTTGGACTATTCGTCCTCAAACCGATTCGGACTCTTCCAAGCAGGCGGGAAATGTCGCCGAACAAAAACAGATTACCTTACCCGAATCCTTGGGCCATGCCTTGAATCAACTCAATCGTCTGCAGGAGCTGTATAATGAAGGAGAACGAGAAATTCGGGATTTGAGGAGTATACTTTTTTCGGATTGGTGTAAATATCTCAAGTGTGTCTATACGCCAGATGGCACCCATGAGGACTTCATTGATCCAGATGAGGTTCGGTATTTCATTGAACAAAAAGACCTGCCTGCTTTAGAAGAAAAGGTGGAATCTGTTGGGAAGCTTTCTTATGTTCAGGACGACTTCAAAAAAGTAACGGAAGCGACTGCTACTGAAGGCGAGCAACACAGCTTAGCCAAAAAAGTGGCAGATGCCGTAAATGACATACTGGCTCAATTGCATGCCTTCAATAAACAAGGCGGCTTATTGATCGCCCTAAAGTTGAGTGAAAAAGACGGAGCAGGGAAAGTTCCTGATCATGCGGGGAGTGCTCTAAGCGGGAGCTTAAGTGGTAACGCCCAGCTTATTGAAGATGAAAGATTCGGAAAGGTAACTCAATTCGATGGTACAAATTCGAAGCTACTATTGCCGGCCCTACCAAGTGTTAAAGCCTTCTCCTTTTGGGTAAACTTAGATGCTAATGCAAGTGGCTGCCTAGTTCAAACAGGACAAAATAGCTTGGCTTTAGATCAAAACAACGGTTGGAGTAGTCTCTATGTAAATGGTAAACAAGTAGTAGAAACACAATGGGATAGTATTCCAAAAGGAGAATGGGTGCATGTTTATCTCACCTTAGAACAAGCTATCGATAGCCCTATACATTTTATGAGTCGCGAAGATAACGCTGAATTCGTAAAGGGAAAATTGACGCACATCCATGTCTACAACTACCAATTGACACAAGCTGAAATCCTGAGGGATCTCAATCATTTTGTAAAACAACGGTACGTCCTTCAAAACTCTCCATCCAACCGGTTTTGGAAACCAAAGGAACCTGCCCTTCTGATCCATGGAGACATTGTGAAACCCTCTGCTCGGCATGGATTTGATGGCCAGCATCGATCAGATGATAAGCTTCATTGCACCATTCATGCTCAAAGCTCAATGCTCGACCTAATTGGTGATGACAACAAGCTTAAAAGTCTTTTCAAGGACTTGGCGGGTCGTTACCCCCAAGACCACTTCGCCTTTGATACGTGGGCTCACCAACCTTGGAATCCCATATTGTTAGAATGGGAAGTGATTATGGCTCCCATGTATAATAAAAGTAATCTTAGAGAGGGACTGCGGATATATGATACCAATTTTGTTTTGGAAAATCATGAGATGCTTGAGAACAATGTAGACCTTACTGTTAAGCCTAATAAGTTCAATATTATAAATGTGGCGTATGAGTATGTAGGGTCAAGCATACTAACCCCGAATGCAAATTTTTCGCTTAAGGCACAACTGGAAACCTTTCTTAAAAAGCAAGTCCTCATACCCTATTATTTGGCTCAGCACACAGCAGAAGAGGATCAAAATTTTGACTTTTCAAGCCAAGAGGTGGACATCATTCTCAACGATTACATCCATCAAAACGAAGCCAATCTTGGTAATGATCCAACCTATGTATTAATTCGAGCCTACAAATGGATTACCCATAACAACTTCCATTCCTTGTCACAATCCCTGGGTGGCTTCAATGATGCCTTAATCATGCAGCATTTGATCATGCAAGTACCCGTTGAAGACCCCATTGGGTTTAGTAATTATCAATCATTCGCACAAAAGGTAAAAGAAGCATTAGGGCGTGATATTTATGCCGCTCCACGACCAGAGAATGATTTCAACCCAATTCGTTCAGGGGCTATGCGTATCAATCAACTGCGCCTCATTGACTCCTTCGGCAGAAATCGTAGATTGTATTCGGGAGCTATAGGAAAACCTTACCACATGCAGGTCCCGAACAAAGCCGATATGGTTCATTTACGACCAAGGATTGTACAGCCCGCACGTTTAGGTTTTCGCTGGTTATCAGCTCTTGATGGGGATCAGGAGATGAACGACCATCCGGCTACCAGTCCAATCTGTGGTTGGCTACTAGCCAATAATTTGGATAACAATATCCGAGTATTTGAACAGCATGGAACGCCTATCTGTGACATTGGCCCTGGACATAATGAACAGTCCATACTGCGTCATCCTCCTGGCCCTAAGGGAGGTGAGACTTTTAATCTTAATGAAATCACCAATGAGTTCCTTCACAAGTTTGTGAATTACCTTTTGCAGCGGACACAAGCAGATAATAATTTCCTCCAACAGTTCATCGGTGTCATTGATTCTTCCCTAGCTAATATTGACCCAGAGAATCACGCCCAACATACGGACATTGCACTCTTAATGAGTCGCCCAGTAGCCATCACCCGTGGCTGCCTAAAGTTTGAATTAGCGGGATTGCCAGCGATCAATCATGACATGAATGTTTTCCGGAATGACTTGGTCAGAAATTCCCGTCAAACTGAAGCATTCACCCATGTAAAACTCCCCATTCGTCTCGGTGAATTCAAACAGCTCAACGATGGCCTGGTAGGATATTTAATCGAAAATGAAGATGGTTTTAAAGCGGATAAATTCTATGCACCGCAAAGTAGCACGGTCGCGGATGACTACATTGTGAGTCGTGGACAGGAGAATTTTATCCTGAATAAATGCCTTAGCGAAGGGCCTGATTTTTTGACGATGTTGGTTGATCCGAGAGGAAAAGTTCATGCAACTACGGGGGTTCTACCCACTAGTGTAATTGATATTCCTCCAGAACAATATGTGGATGCCCTGAATCGAATTGAGGTAACATTTTTAAGCTCGCCATTACTCAGTGATAGTCAGCAAGTACAGATCCCGCTTCCGGGGGAAGCTGGGTATCGATGGTCGTGGTTGGCAAATACTGGTGATGGTTGGGACGAAATCTTTGTTCCTGGAATAATCCGAAGAACGGCATTTACAAGCGCATTTCCTCAAAGCGGGAATGCCATCTGGGATACCCTGAAAGATCCCGGCATAGCTTGGATAAAACCGATCGATAACGATCGAGCAGAAGTGATCAGAAGGGACCAAAGGGTGACAAAATCACTAGACCCTAATTTGAATTACGATATGGTGAAAATTGAAGCCGTATTGGCTCAGGTTAGCATCAGTCAAGCGCCGCTGAAGGCGCACCTGAATAGCACTACCGTCATCCGCGAAGGATGGCTAAAATTGAAAAAAATTACAGACTAAGACATCATGGAAAAAGAATTATCGAATCAAAGCCAACAGCGGATCAATTTGGTCCTTACGATCGAGGAGACCAATCTCATTTTAGAAGGCCTGGGCCAGTTGCCTTTTTTTAGGGTTCATCAATTGATTACCAATATTCAGCAACAGGCGGCCTTGCAGCTTCAAAATGGCCCTACAGATACTACAGGCAGCTAATCATTTACATACCACCTAAACCATCATATACCATGATACTTCATCTTCCACTTGATGACTTTACAGAAGACAAACGCGTCCTTGATAGCTCCGGTAAATCCCACCCCGGTACCCTAAAAGGAAACCCCAGCCTGCTGCCAGATGAGCAATTCGGGGCGTGCCTACGCCTCAATGGACAAACGGACTATGTCGAAGTGGCTGATTCTCCTGATCTAAAAATGACTGGAGACCTAACGCTGTCAGCCTGGATTTATCTAGATAGTGAACCTGGTGATTGGGTAAGGATTATTGGAAAAGGCAATGCCAACGAACGAAATTATGGGCTTTGGTATCATGCCGCAGCGAATGTCTGGTTGTTCCAACAATATGGTACAGGAGGTGGGCATGTAAATTTTCAAGTAGACAATGCTGGAGACATCGTTGCCGGCAAGTGGTACCATATCGTCTGCACAAGATCCAATAATAAGGGTACGCTAATCCTGGATGGGAAGGAACTTGGCAGTATCGATAATATGATAGCAACCCCATATACAACCAATGATCCCCTAACTCTTGGCTACGCGACCTACCATACTTTTCACAATGGCAAAATTGCACAGGCGCGGGTATATGATCGAGCCTTATCGCTGGAAGAGGTACAAAAAGTCATGGTAGAAGATCAGACTGCCATGGCAACTTTCCATGAGACCCACCCTCTGGATTTTAACTTTCAAAATGACGATCAACAAGAGGTTTTATTTATAGACGAAGCCCCTGAAGGGCATCAAATGACACTGATCCTTGAAAATACTAGCAGGCAGAACATCCAACTGGCCGGGGTAGTCAACCCGGATGCTAGTGAATCCTTGCACCATTTCGCCTTGCATTTCCGCCCGGGCACCCTCCTGGAGGAAAGTCTGGATAAAATAAAGGTCATTCGGGAGAAAGGCTGGAGCATGAAAATGATCAAAAAAGGAGGTGGAGATGTCTTTATCTATATTCTAGCTACACATGCTCCAAAAATAGAAGCAGGAAAAACGCTTTCTGTTCAATTTACCGGTCTTCGACCCGACGGGCAGAAAGGCTCAAGAGGAACGCGCGTCGAGCTTTTTTACAATGCGATGAGTTATGAAGGCAAGACATCTCAAATCCAGGGCCAGCGAATCGCCCACCTCAATATCGTCAACCATAAAGGGAAGAAAAATATTCCGTTGCATGCAGGCTTCCATGGGTCGAATAAAATCTTGAACGATGCCGTTAATGACAATTCCGGCACTGCTAATAAGGTGGTTTTTCACCTCACCAATGCCCTCCCATACGATTCAGGCAAACCCTTACAATCCAATATTTCATTGAAGGGAAAAAATGCCGAAAGACCCAGCAAGTTTTTCCTTTCTTTTGATGCACAGCAACAGGGAGAATCTACGAAGGATTGGGCATTAGGGACACTCAATCAGGTCTCCAAAATTCAAATCAAAGTATCCCTTGTTAATATCCGGGTTGATAATGGTGTCAGAAAGGTATCCAACCCTATTGTTCAAGTACAAAATGCAAAACCAGGAGATGAGATTACTTTGCTGAATGATGTCACGCTCGAATCGGGAGCATTTCTTGAATTTGAAATCAGCAACATCAAATCCTCTTTGCCGGCAGGACTGGCCAACCTATATCTCCATTACGAAAATATTCCAGGCTACTGGGACGGGCAAATTGTGGATGTGGTCGAAAAATCTCCACTGGTTTATAAGAAAAGTAATGCTGGCTTCGACAGAGTTGGTATAGGAACTAGTAATCCTCAAGCAAGATTACATGTGATTGGTGGCGGTGGTGGATCTATAGATTTTATCGTCAATGGCAGAATGAAATCTGACAATAATGATGGAGGTTTGTGGGTAAGCGGGGATCGATTCGTCGGCGGACATTCCGCCAGTGAGATAGGTTTTTGGAATGGAAATGCCTGGCGATTAAGCGTACAAGCAAATGGTCAGGTAAATGTATCGAATAACATGCAAGTCGGCGGCAAAGTAGATGTATTGGGTGCCCTGCAGGCCAATGGCAGAGTGGGTTTAGGCGGCGTCAATACCGGAAAAGGGTTTCTAGAAATACCTGGAACTATTTATCGAAATATGCCTGGACACCCACAATATGGCAACAGGATTCATTGGATAGAATATCACGGATCGGGCATTAGGACTACACCTGTAGGCCAAAATTATGCCATATACACCGGCACGACCATAGCTGCCTGGGGATTCTACGCTCATTCAGACGCTCGCCTGAAAGATGTCCACGGGCTTTCCAATCCCACAGAAGACCTCAATACCTTGATGTCCATCCAGATTACGGATTATAAAATGCGCGATCAGGTTAAAAATAGCAGCGGTGCGCAAAAAAAGGTCATTGGGCAACAATTGGCTAAGGTCTTTCCACAAGCCGTTTCTAAGAACCTTACGGAAACGGTACCGGATATTTATCAAAGAGCCGAAGTCGTCGATGGTTGGATTGTTCTGGATACCGATTTACAAAGCGGTGAACGCATCCGAATCATAACGGAGGAAAACGATGAGATATATGATGTTTTGAAAACGGAAAGCACTCGTTTCAAAGTAGCATTACCCGATACAGCGGACAAAGTCTTCGTATATGGTCGCGAAGTCAATGACTTTCACTCCGTGGATTATGAAGCTATCTCCATGCTCAACGTAAGTGCCACGCAGGAGCAACAACGCCTGATCGAGAAACTAGATCGTAGCATTGAACAGATAAAAGCCGATTATCAGCGGGCCGTGAATAACCTGGAGTCGCGTTTGCAGGCCCTTGAGGGAGAAGGAATAGAGTCACTGAAATGACAAAGTACTAAACTTGTAAATAGTAGACTCTACTTGGCCATAATGACTTTTCTTACTCATCAGTCAAGACCTAATGGAAGCACACAGGAAGACAATAATCAAATGATACAATCTATCAACTTTTGACCTTAACAATTGCAGCACTATGCCATATTTAGATATTGTTTTTCACAACCTGAACCACGGAGGTAATCCTGTCAATCAAAATAATAGTAGAAACTTTTACACTAGTTATTCAGCTAATGTAAATGTTTATCAAACTGTAGGAGGAGGGGCTGGTCAGACTGCTGGTGCTGCTGCTGCTGCCCCCCCCTCTGCTGCTTGGGGAGCATCCATTACAGGTGCAGCCACAGCTTGTGGGATATTTTTCTGCGAAAGTCATGCCTATCTAGACCCTGATTATAATCGATGGGACGGGAACGCTCCAGCTGTTCCAGCTATTGGATATTCTGCAGTACCAAACTTTCCAGTCAACCATTTGACAAGTGGATTTACCCCATTTCACATACCTTTTGGTGGTAATCCTAATACCATTTGTGCCTTTCTAGGAGGCGATTCAGAAAAGATTGGGGGGGCTGTTGGGGGCTTACCCCGGATTGGCCCTGCAGCACAAACAGTATCACCACCAGATGACGGAGGCGGTAACCCTCAAGCCTTAGATTGTCTGGGTACTGGTGCACTAGGTGTATTTGGTGCTGTTGGGAATGCACCTTGGGGATCAGACAGGTATGCCCTATTGTTTCAAGTTCGCCATCGCGTGTATCCGGGAGGAGGGGGAAACGCAGTTAACCGAATTAAAGGCCTATTTGTACATACAAAGAATACCCATGCAGATACGAGTAGCCAACTCATTGCTCTTTGTAACCAATTTAACGATCATATCATTTTTGGCGATTTAAATTTTGACCTACGACTTCCTAATAACCTTTTGAAAAGAGAGTCATTTGGGCAGGCTATCAGTGGAACTCATTCTATTCTCGCAATTGAGAGAGTCGGAGGAGGTGGGCAATATTATTTCACCCGCCATGCTGGAAATGCATTTGGTGCTCCTGGAACTTCGACAATAGACTTTGCATTAGTGCCAAATGCTCGGACTGCTCATATTGAACTATGGTCCCAAAGATTAGCCGGAGGTGTTCCCACACTGCAACGAAATGCATCAGATCATGCGGTAATGATGCTACGCATTAGATGCAATTAAGTATAAAAAATCAGGTCTGAAGCTAGATAAATTAATCAAATAGAGTGTATTTAAAAGGGATCAAATAATGAGTACATCCAGGAATATAAACAAAAATGACTCAGAGGCTAGTGGAAAGTTATTGGCTATCATGGACAGCGAAGAATTAGTGATAACAAATGCTGAAGTTTCAACATCCAATGGACAAACCATCACAATCGGACAAGTCAATTATTTTAATCAAAATGGGCTGACTGCGACACTTACTGAATATGTTGAAGGAAGCTTGATGCTAGCTATTGAGGCAGGAGATACTATCATTCCCCTATCAAGTAGTAATAGTCTCTTAGAGTTGAACCCAGTTTTTAACACATTGTATGAAGATCTCAATTTTACTTCCATTTCTCTACACGCTAATGTTACCAATGGACCGAGTATTTTAGATCAGCTCACTCTTAGAGGCGTTGCGACCCCATCAACAAGTCTGAGCCATGATTTTTTGGGAATTGAAGGACTCCCTTTGACAGAGCTTGAATTGTTCGCCATTATTTCTGCTGAGGATAAAAAGGTTGGAGCATCGATACTTGCTAAGTTAAGCATAGGAGGAAAGGAAATTCAAATTGCGCTAAATCTTCCTGTTAATAAATCGGAACTGTGGAATCTTAAACTAATGATCCCAGGCCTGGATTTTGGCCTTTCTGATTTGGAGAAAGTAATAATGGGAAGTGATGCCTTTGAAAAGTTGCCTCCTCAAATTAAAAGTATCCCAGGTTTTAATTTAGACCAACTCGAAATTGCCTTCAATCCAAGTCAAAAAACGGTACATAGCGTAGGCTTGCGTGTCAACTCATCCGGGGAGTGGGTTCTTATACCAGGATCGGGCAGTAAGCCCATGCTCACCTTAAAGGACCTGGGTTTTCAGCTAAGTCTCTTCCGAAGCAATGATGGCTTCGCCTACAATGGAGAGATTCATGCTACCGCACATTTTGGCGATTTCGATATTACGGTCATGATTCCGCTTCCCTGGACTGGAAAATTGTCCCTTTATTCAACAATGACGAAACCCCTGCATAGTTTAGGAGTATTCTCCGAATTATTGGCGGATACAGACTATGATAAGTTAGTATCATCTGGGAATTTTGAAGATGAATTTATTTTAGAGATCAAGAACCTAGGTCTTGAACTGGATACTACTAATGATTCTCCTGTCACCTATTTTATTTTAGAAGGAGGTAGCTCTCTTAAGCTCACCCTTGCTAAATTTTCAGTATACCTGGGATGTGATTTCGAACTGACACGCCTTCACTCTGAGGAGGGCGGCGCTTTCCAGGTCCGTATCAACGCAACAACTAGAATTTCGATTGATGAAATAACGCTAACCCTAACGGGGCAATATGACAGTGCAGAACAGAGTTGGTTGTTGGCTGGAAAGACTGTTAACCAGAATTCTCTGACCATTGAAAAGATAATTACTGATCTGGCCGGGAAATTTGACGTTAGCACCACGCTTCCTGCGCCCCTTGCTGGCTTAGTCGTAAAGGACATCGAAGCCTCCTTTAATACCAAAAACCAAGATTTTACCTTTAGTTGTGAAGGTCATTTTCCCATTGAAGGAAAAGAGGTAGACATTACCTTGAAAATTATGGTTAGTAAACTGGATACCGGTTCCTACAAAAAGGAACTTGAAGGAATAATCAAGCTCGGGCCTTTCAATGAATCAGGTATACTTGAATTTAATCTACATATCCTAGATTCGGATGCCACTTTTTTCGCAGCCACCTTTAGCCAGAAGAATACACCACTAGACATAAAACTGAGCACTATAATCGCTGCTTTATCATCCAATATTGATGATATTCCAGTCGACCTTTCAGCCGAACTCAAAGACATCATTCTCGTCTTTGAAAAGAAGCAAAACGAGAGTTCGAAATTCCTATTTGCACTGGATATTGGCGCTTCAGTAAACCTTTCTCATCTACCTCTAATCGGGAAGTTGTTCCCCCCAGATAAAAGCGTTGGTTTCGAAAACCTACAATTCCTCCTGGCCAGCGCTGCTATCCCTAAAACGGATATTGAATTATGGGGGAATGAAAAATTGCTACCAGATACCGTTACGCCAATTCCTACTCGAGATCTGAGTAAGGGTTTAGGCATTGATGGGAAATTGAACCTGGGACCATTGGAGACACCAGTCAGCTTACCGCTTACCGGACCGGATCCAACACCTGCACCTTCTTCGCCACCTCAGACAGTCACCCCGCCATCTGCCAGTGATAAAGCCAAATGGTTTACGGTGCAAAAAAAGATTGGCCCAATTGACTTCGAACGGGTAGGTCTCCAATATACCAGTGGTGAATTGTGGTTCCTATTGGATGCATCCCTTTCCGCAGGAGGCTTGACCATTGATCTGCAAGGCCTTTCAGCTCGTTCTTCCTTGAAGAGATTTGATCCCAAATTCAGTCTGAATGGCCTTGGTATCGACTTCAAAAGAGGCCCCTTGGAAATCGGAGGTGCCTTTCTGAAGGTACCTAATGCTGGCGACAATGTGCAGTATGAATATGATGGTACAGCCATCATCAAAACAGAGGAATTGATGCTGGCTGCCATCGGCTCTTACGCCGCTTTAGCAGATGGGCATAAATCCCTGTTTATTTATGCCGTATTAGATTATCCGCTAGGTGGTCCAGCCTTCTTTTTTGTTACGGGCTTGGCGGCTGGTTTCGGCTATAATCGTCGGCTAATCACCCCCGCGATTGACCAGGTGGCTAGTTTTCCACTGGTATCAGAGGCAATGAATGGCGCTACTCCCATTCCGTCAGGCACGGGTTCCAGGGAGGCATTATCAGCAGAATTGGCCAAAATCCGGACCTATATCCCCCCCGAGGAGGATCAGTATTTTTTCGCGGTCGGCATTAAGTTCAATTCATTCAAAATGATTGATTCTTTCGCCTTATTGACCGTTTCATTTGGCCATCATTTTGAGCTGGATCTATTGGGCTTATCGACCTTATTATTACCGACCCCCGAAGCAGGAAGTTCGGTGGAGCCATTAGCAGAGGTGCAGCTAGCTCTTAAGGCCAGTTTTATTCCAGATGAAGGATTTCTAGGTGTAGAAGCCCAATTGACGACCGCGTCTTTCCTGTTGTCTCGCAAGTGCCACCTTACCGGCGGTTTTGCTTTCTTCAGCTGGTTTAGTGGACCACACGGAGGAGATTTTGTAATTAGTGTCGGAGGTTACCATCCTAGTTTTCAAAAACCAGCTCATTATCCTAGTGTCCCTCGAGTAGGTTTCAATTGGCAAGTAACCGATCAACTGAGCCTCAAAGGCGGTGCTTACTTTGCCCTGACAGCATCTGCTGTAATGGCTGGGGGTCGTTTACAAGCCTTGTGGGATGATGGAAACTTGAAGGCCTGGTTTGTGGCCGGAGCCGACTTTCTGATTGCTTGGAAGCCCTATCACTACGATGCAAGGATCTACGTGGATTTGGGGGTTTCCTATACCTTCCATTTCTTCGGTACGCACACCATCTCCGTGGACATTGGAGCGGACCTTCATATTTGGGGCCCAGACTTCAGTGGAACAGCTCATGTGAAACTTTGGATTATTTCCTTTACCGTATCATTTGGTGCCGGAAGTTCTCAGGCTCCACGCCCCATAAACTGGACACAATTTCGCACTTCTTTCCTTCCCGCAGCCAACAAGGATATCCTAAGTATTGCTTTAAAAGGGGGATTGAAAAAGCAAGTGGACGCTGGCAATGTCGACTGGATTGTAGATCCCAAAGGCCTTGCTTTTGAGGTAGACTCTATCCTCCCTGTTAAGCAGGTAAGTCTTGGTGCGGCTGCTCAAAAAAGCAGTGGCCAGGAAGCATTTGGAATCTCCCCCATGGGATTAAATCGAAGCAAAGTAGAAAGTACGCTCAAGATTACCATTACGGATAAAGATCCTAGTACAACCGCTCCCCAGCAGTTAAATGACTATACCGACAAATTCTCACTTGTACCGATCAAGAAAAATGTACCCAAGGGGATGTGGGGCGAATCGGTCAGTCCCAATTTGAATGGACAAAAATTCATTACTGGGGCCGTAACAGGATATCGCATTGTACTAAATGCACAGGAAGAGGAACCAACTACCAAACCTGATCCGATTGATCGACACAAATTTGAATTTTCTACAAAGGATATGAACGGCTACATTGATCAAAAGGTCACGAGCGCGTTCACCCCGAATTATCCGGAGGACTGGAGAAATCAGTTGAAGCAAGACCTGAAATCGAATAGTACTCGAGATACCATTTTGACAGCTCTAGGTTTGACCTCCGAATCCGATAGCGAGTTAGTAGATAGTTACGTTGATGAGTTAATTTTTTCACCCCAATTCAAGGGGCAAGCAGTATAATAGGAATTCTTCATGGCAGATCAAAATCAACCTTTACCCGCAGAAATTCAATTTATTGCTTACCATCGACCGGGTATCCAGGAAGGGAAATACTACGTTCAAGCCACTCCTAGCTTCAAAACAAGTGGTACGGAGAGGATGGCGGGAGCTAGCCAAACAAAGACCTTCCAGGTATCTGGCACCCGTTTTAATCTTACGCCTAATGAAGTTTTCTCCGTATTCCCACCCCATGGAAGCCTTGGCGATCATGCCAATGTGTTGCCCCACATCGTAGTAAACCGAAGCACCTTACCTTGGGAACGATATGCAGATGGAAGCAGCAAAGACATTCCCTGGCTTGCGTTGCTAGTCTTCGACAGCTCAGATGGCGCAGCTCCTGAACCGAAGACAATAAGCCTTAAAGCCTTGAAGGATTCGGCTGCTGCCAATCACTACCCTGATTTCGAAAAAGAAGAGGGGCAATTGGAGACGGATACAGTTACGGTCATTGATGTTCCAAAAGCATTGCTAACCAAAGTACTTCCATACAAGGAGGATTTGAAGCATCTGGCCCATGTCCGTCAGGGCTTTGATGTACACGGCAAAATGACGGGAGGTGAATATGCGGTTGTCATAGCTAATAGACTGCCGACTAGCGGGGGGATTAGCTATGTTCATCTGGTTGCCTTGGAGAACCGTTACGATGCACAGGGATTTAACTATTTGGGTGCACCTGACGATGGTGAAGTGCGATTCATCAGCCTTCATCATTGGCAATTTGCCTGCGTGGACACCAACAAAAGCCTCCCCCGCATCCTCGAACATTTAAATACCACGGGCAACCATAATCCTTCCGATCATAACCTAAGACTACCTGATTCGGGGAATGCCACAGCTGATTCGTTTCTTGTTCAAGGTTATGTACCTCTAAAACATTATATGCGAAATGGAAATAAAGGCATTTCCTGGTATCATGGTCCTTTGAGTACAGGCCCCAATCCCAATCATGCCGATGCTTTGCCTGTTCTGGGTGCCGATGCTTTACTCCGTTATGACGATAACACCGGCTTTTTTGACGTTTCCTATGCAGCTGCCTGGGAATTGGGGCGGATGTTATTACTACAAAGCAAAGGAGTATCTATTAGTCTATATAATTGGAAACGAGCCCATGCTCAGCAGCTTAAAGAGGGGGAGCTTCAATTGGCGCACAACCATCTTCCAAAACAAAGTTTATTCCAAGTAGAAGGCAATCCAGACGAAATTCCTCCGAAAGTTCAAGATTGGTTTCAGAATCTAAGTTTACTGAAAGGAGTCCCCTTCAATTACCTGGTCCCAGATGCCAAATTGCTACCTCCAGAGTCTTTGCGTTTTTTCGTCCTTGACAACGAGTGGGTGGAATGCCTTCTTGACGGTGCTTTTAGCGTTGGACGAGTGTCCTCCGATGACCAACAACGAGATCGAAACCACCATCAAAACAAACGCAATCCTGAGTCTGCATTTGGAAACTTAAGTGGATTAATTATGCGCTCGGCAGCTGTAGCTGGTTGGCCCAACCTACATGTAGCTGCCTATCAAACCCAGTCCTCGATTGTCATAAGTCCTCAAAGCGTAGCGATATTGAAGGATATAAACAGTACCAATCAGCAAATAGTCAATACCTTGAAGCCTAACTTCAATAATGTTTCCCTGGCGGTAGCTACTGAAATTGTCAGTGAACAATGGCTAGTACACGATTTGGACAATGATGAGCAATATGCCATCCGGAAAGATGGTAATTCCTTTACCGTCTGGTTGAAAAATAAGGTTATGCGTCGTGAGCAATTATCCTCCAATGTACTACTGTGTATTTTCGAGGGCTTGATTGAGGAAGTAGATATCTTTCAAAAACCTGAGACGATACACTTTGGCGTAGATGGAGGCGATACACCAGCAGACTATAGCAAGTCTCTGAAAAATCGCCAAGGAGATGCCATTCAAGGGAAAACCATTTCGCCGCTCCCTTATCGCAATAACGACCCAGCCGCCAGAGTCCTGAACATTGATCAACTAGCCAAACAAATAAAGACGGAATTAGCGTTATCGGCTTTAGATGCAGCCATTTTTGCGATTGAAATGACGGAGGGGGTGGAGCGAATTCGATATAAGAAGGGGTAGGGTTTTCAAGATCAAATAGTCTCCCCTACCGTGGGTGAGCTTTGTAATTTATGGCTGCTCGCTAAAGCAGGTCTTGTCAATTGTGAGAAAACCGTAGAAGCGGATCGGCTGCGCCCATCCGGTAGTTGAGGCCCTACAAGATGCAACAAGTCTTCTCCCTGCGGTCGACTTTTGTTATTCCTGTCTGCTCCCTAAAACAAGTTTTGCTCGCTGCCAGAAATAACAAAGCCCCTTTCGCTTGCGCGAAAGAGGCTTGTTGTCTTGAGGTTGGGAGCGGATTCGAACCGCCGTACGAGGTTTTGCAGACCTCTGCCTAACCGCTCGGCCACCCAACCGGGTGTAGAATGTATGAAAGTAGCTCCCTACTTCCATTTTCTGGGAACGCAAATATACTTCTTTTTTATTAACCGTGTGGCTTTTAGTAGAAAAAAGCTGGATTAATTTTTTGCGCACATCAATACAAACATTTTCGGAGAAAGAAAGTTCCCCGCCAGCTTTTTTAGCTATTGATGTGCTACAATCGTGAAATGGAAAGTGGTGCCCCCTTGGGGTCGAGCTTGATACCAAATCTCCCCTTGATGTAGCTCTACCCATTTTTTACAGATGGCTAATCCTACCCCGGTTCCAGAAGGCGAGCCCATATGGATACGTTGAAAGGGCTCGAAGGCCTTATGCTCATGAGCTTCATCCAACCCCATGCCGTTGTCGGAGACTAGGAAATGCCAGTGACCCGCCTCCCGAATACAGCGAATCTCAACCACTGGCGGAGCTGTAGAGCGAAATTGTAGGGCATTCAGGATCAATTGCTGAAAGATCTGCTGCATACTCGTACGAGCAGCCATAATTTGAGGTAATTCACCTACTCTAATTTCCCCTCCGGTGGCGGTCAACTCAGTCCGTAGTTGATATTCAACAAGCTCTAATACTTTGTTTAAATCGGTCAGTAGGTGTTGCTGCACGCGTTGCCCGGTGCGTATATAGGCGAGCAAATCTTGAATGACCGTGTTCATCTGGTCCGTCTTCTCCGCAATATATTGTAGAAAGGTTTTGCCTTCGTCCGCTAGCTCTTGCTTGTGCCGTTTTTGCAGTAGCTCCACATAGCTACTTATCGTTCGCAAAGGACTCCGAAGATCGTGAGACAGCACACGTGCATATTGCTCTAGTTCTTTGGATGCTTGTTGTAGTTCTGCGATGGCAGCAGTATTAGTGCTTTCATGAGTTACTGGTTCAGGATAGCGCCCCTCGGTCAGTGCCAATGCTCCTGTAGTAGATAATAGCGTACTGGACTGCTTTTCTTCCTGATACAGTTGATCAAAAAGGCCGGCGAGATGTAGGCGTTGATCGGCACTAATGCCGAGACTATCCATGAATAGGTGTAGCTGTTGACGGGTATTCTTCATCCTCATTGTAGATTTAAGTGATGTAATGAGGAAGAGAAGTGTTCCTGATTAGGAAGCCATGCAAACAATATGGGAAAATGACTTAGGGATGTGCGTAAACCTGGGTAAAAGCCCCAAGCGCTCCATCTTTGCCATAGGAAAGCAAGAGCGTTCATTTTTGTGTTTGTGTGTTGAGTTAAAGGAGGAGCTTATTGGGTAATGCTCCAGAGGACCTGTTTCATACAAACCCTCAATTCTCTACGAAGATATGATTTTTAGCAATCATATTCAAGTAAATAATATATAAAATAAGGCCTACTCAAATTGAGTAGGCCTTATTCATATCTTTAACCGAATAATAAATTCCCTTTATAAACCTGCCTTTGCAGAAACTTCAAGCATGCGATCGATCGAAGGCACGCCCTGCTCGATCACCCACTCCGGCAATTCAATCTCAGGTAACTCATGCTTCATGCAGAGATACAATTTCTCCAAGGTATTCAGTCGCATATGCGGACACTCGTTGCAAGCACAGGTATTATTAGGCGGTGCCGGATAAAAGGTCTTGTGCGGAGATGCTTTTTGCATCTGGTGCAGGATTCCCGATTCGGTGGCCACGATAAACTCTGTAGCTTCGTTCTCCTGTGTATACCTAAGCAATCCACTGGTAGAGCCAATGTAATCGGCCTTATCCAAGATATGCGCCTCACATTCCGGATGAGCAATGAACTTGGCTTCGGGGTGACGTAGCATCAGCTTGGTAATCTTTTCGCCGGAAAAAATCTCATGCACCATACAAGAGCCATTCCATAGCACCATATCACGGCCTGTCTTTTTCACCAAATAGCGACCGAGGTTAATATCGGGTGCAAAGATGATTCCCTTATCTTCGGGAATACTCTCAATAATCTGTACCGCATTGGTAGAAGTACAGCAAACATCCGTAAGTGTTTTCAACTCAGCAGTACAGTTGATGTAGCTTACTACAACGTGGTCAGGATACTTCTCTTTAAATTTTCGGAAAAGATGAGGTGGACAAGAGTCGGCCAAAGAACAACCTGCTTTTAAATCGGGCAGCAAGACCTTCTTATTAGGAGACAACATCTTGGCTGTTTCAGCCATGAAGTGCACACCTGCAAATACGATTATGTCTGCATCTGTTTTGGCAGCTTGTTGCGAAAGACCTAAACTATCACCTATGTAGTCTGCAATATCCTGAATTTCAGCTTCCTGGTAGTAGTGCGCCAAAATAATGGCGTTTTTCTCCTTTTTAAGCCGTTCAATCTCTTCAAAGAGATCTAATGTCGGATCTACATCCAGATCCAAAAACCCTCTTTGGGTCAAGTTTTTTTCGGCAATTGCAAAGTTTGTCATATCCATTGTTTTTAAGCACAAGGCTAATCTGATAACGCAAAGCTATCTAAAATAGTTCGCTTAGTTTCGTTTTTAAACTAAGTTTTTATTTTTTGACGTGGATATTCCAAAAAAGTAACACAAATATGGGTCAGAATATGCTTAAAGGCTTAATAGACTGTTAAACACTATCATCTTAGACAGACATTTAATAATATTGCAGAAAACCACTTTTTTTGGCAAAAATATAGGAATGCGGAAATTTACCTTCTTGTTCAGTGTCGTCGGTCTGTTGTTCGCTTGCGAAAACAGCATGGAAGATATTGCCGCTTTGAATGAGAAATTAGATACACAAGTGGAACGAGCGGAGATAGTAGAGATTCTCTATAGTGACTCTGCCAAAATAAAGGTCAAGATCGCTGGCCCTACCATGCTCTATCATTTGGATCGCAAAGATCCCAAACAGGAATTTCCTGATGGAGTGAAGGTGGATTTCTTTGATCAATTTCAACAACTATCGAGTGTATTGACGGCTAAATATGCCATTCGGCTCGAGCAAAAACAGCAGGTTCTGGTTCGAGATAGTGTCGTGTGGGAAAGCGAAGCCAATGAAAAGCTGGAAACAGAAGAATTGATCTGGGATGAACAGAAGCAAAAGCTGCTATCCAATAAATTTGTTGTCATTACCCGCCCTGATGAGATCATTTATGGTCATGGTTTTGAAGCGGATCAGGATTTTTCAAATGCTAGAATCAATGCCGTCGAAGGCCGTATTGCGGTAGATCAACTGGAGGATGGAGTGCCTACAGATAAACCTCAAGAAAAGCCGATAAGACCACGCAAGCCCCAAACGATTCCGAAACAGGAAACACAGTAGGCGGCCAGACCTAGCTTTTCTCGGAATAAAAAGCAGCTAAAACGATCTATTGATTACTAATGGCTCTTACTTTATTCCATAATAATATTTATCTTTCTCTTGTAAAGGACATGCGGCTTGATACGGCCCAGTTTGTAGATTGACTTGATTCCTATATGATAATATCCTTTATCCTATTATTTCTCATCCTATCTGCTTTCTTCTCCGGTTCGGAGATCGCTTTCATTTCAGCTAATAAGTTGAGAGTAGAGTTGCGTAAGAAAAAGGGGGCTTCCCGAGGGACCATCCTAGCTAATTTCTACGAACGACCAGCGCATTTTCTAAGTACGATGCTGGTTGGTAATAATATCGCCCTGGTTGCTTTTACCATCCTGATGGGCTCCATACTGGATCCCATTCTTATTGAGACCCTAGGCCTGAAGAACCAGGATCTACTCGTTCTGCTGTTCGACACTATTATTATTACCATTGTCGTTCTGATTTTTGGCGAGTTCTTGCCCAAAACCTTATTCAGTCTATACGCAGATCAAATTTTATACTTCCTGGCACTGCCGCTCAAGTTTATTGAGGTGCTTCTTCGGCCTTTGACCTGGGTTATGACTCGGGTATCTAATCGATTTCTCAGTGTGTTTTTCAAATCATCCATTACACCTGTAGAAACTGCTTTTACCCGCCTTGATCTAGAGAATTTCATCAACGATACTTTGACAGATGCCGAGGAAGAGATCGACAAGGAACTGTTTGGTAAAGCTCTTAACTTCAAAGAGATCAAAGTGCGGGACTGCATGGTCCCAAGAACGGAAATCGAAAATATTGATGAAGGGGCCAACTTGGAAGAGTTAGAGCAGCTATTCCGCGAGACCAAATTGTCTCGCCTGATCGTGACGGACGGGGATATAGATAATGTACTAGGCTACGTGCATCATCAACAGCTTTTCCAAAATCCTAAGAACCTAAAAGGTCTAGTACTGGATATTTCCTTTGTTCCAGAGGTAACCCGAGTAAATGACCTCATGAATGACTTCATTCGAGAGCGCACTAGCATCGCTTGTGTAGTGGACGAGTTTGGAGCGGTAGCAGGTATCATTACCTTGGAAGATATTTTAGAGGAGATTTTTGGCGAGATTGAGGATGAGCATGATCAAGGGGAATATGTAGAAAACCAGATTAGTGATGATGAGTATATCTTTTCGGGTAGATTGGAGATTAGCTATCTGAACGAAAAATTTGAACTAGATTTTCCCGAAGGGGATTACCATACCTTGTCAGGCTATCTGGTTACGGCAACGGAAAAAATCCCCGAAAAGGGCGTAGAAATAGAATTAGATGGCTACCGCTTTGTCCTAGAACTGGTCAGCAATACCAAAATCGAAACCGTCAGAGTTATTCGCCTTCCGCTCATGCCTTAAGGCCACTCATCTTTAAGACTTCCACTCATGAATTGGCAACGCATTCAACAAGCATACCCAACACCTTCAGATTGGGCTAGGGTCCGAACCATCGATATGCACACCTGCGGAGAACCCCTACGCGTAATCGTTGATGGGTTTCCCGAACTTCAAGGGAATAATGTCCTAGAGTATCGCGCTGATGCTCGCGACAATCACGATCACTTCCGGCGCGCACTGATGTTTGAACCTAGAGGACATGCCGATATGTATGGCTGTGTTTTGGTCCCCCCGAATGACGAGGAGGGAGATTTCGGTATCCTCTTTTTACACAATGAAGGGTACAGCACCATGTGTGGGCATGCCATCATAGCTATCAGTACTTTGGCCGTCGAGATGGAGTGGGTGAAAGTAAAATCACCTGAGACCATCCTAAAGATTGATGCCCCCTGTGGAAGAATAACATCCTTTGTTCAAGTTGAGAATGGGCAAGTGCAACACGTTCGATTTCATTGCGTCCCTTCTTTCGTTTTGGGTTTAGACTTGACTATTGAGGTACCCAAATTGGGTAAGGTACAATTTGACCTTGCTTATGGTGGTGCTTTCTATGCCTATGTCCAAGCGGATCAATTGCAACTCGACCTAACCCCTGATCATTACACACGAATCATTGAAGATGGTATGGCGATTAAAAGGGCTGTCATGCAGTCTGGCATCGGCGTTGATCATCCCTTCGAGGAAGACCTTAGTTTCTTGTACGGAACCATTTTCATTGGTGGGCCAATAAGCGAGGGGATAGACAGCCGAAATGTATGTGTTTTCGCGGAAGGCGAGGTGGATCGCTGTCCGACTGGCTCAGGCGTTTCGGGTAGAATGGCCATCCATCATGCCCGCCAGGAGCTACAGATTGGCGAAAGTATGACGATCGAGAGTATTCTAGGAACCGTCTTTGAAGGAAAGGTGGCAGAAACACTTGAGTTTGGGCCATATCCGGCAGTGATTCCAGAAGTTCAGGGAACGGCCCACGTCACCGGCCAGCACGAATTCTTGATCAATCCTAAGGATCCTTTAAAAGATGGGTTTATCTTGAGATAGAGTTGTAATGTTGAATGAATAGTGGAGAATGAACAATTATTCATTACTAATTCAAGATTATCAATTATCCATTCAACATTCTTAATTATACATTTTAATTGTGTCCTTCTAACTCCTCGTAGTTTTTCAAACTAATAATCTTCCAAGCCTCTAGCACTTGCACAACGGTAGCTTCCCGCCTGGAGGCGATAGCCACCAAAGCACCCGGGGTATCTTTAGGAAAGATGCTTCCATCGTAGTACTCGGAAGGCTCATCGGAGTTGGTAACGGTGTAAGAACGGGAAGAGTTGGACCAAACTTCAAAACCAAGTCCATAGTCTTTACAAAGCAGGTCCAGCTTATCTATATCTGCAGAGTCGGCATCCGGTAGAATGCAAGAATAGGTAAAGTAGGTGGAACGCTTTAATAATCCCAATTCATCATAGACAGGAACTTTGCGTCCGTTGGAGATCGTGTATCCCGTTATCTCTTTATCAAATAGTACTCGATCTTTATACTTATAATCAGACTTCGGATGAGGGACATTCAGAATCGTTGCACTCGCGGGGCTGTCTATCTGAATCAATAGGATTTCAAATTGTCTATCGTAACTGATGCGTAGGCATGACAGCGGACCTCTCTTATCTTCTAATCCAAATTTCTTCCAAACCCGCCTGGCAATACGAGGCCTATTTAATGCCGTGGCGGCAATTCCCATATTCCACCAGCATTCCCGGTCGGCGGGGCTAAGGGCCACGGCTTTTTTATTATAGTGTAATGCTGGTTTCCACTCCCATCTCTGCTTATAAAAATGTCCTAAACGCACATATGGTGGTGACCAGTCTGGCGCTAGTCTAATTATCTTTTTATACAATTTCACCGCATGGTAAGGATCATCATTTGCCATATATTGACAAGCGGCATCATAAAGTTCCTTAATATGATCAGACGGAAATTGCATAGTTACAAATATAGGGAGTTTTGTATTCCAATGCGAGCTACTTGAGCTTAGCTCTAACGTATTGGTTGGGCCATTGAAAGTCCTTGTCATGGACAATCTTAGCCGCTTGATAGGGGAAATAGGGGTTTCGAAGCAGTTCTCTTGCTATAAATATCAAATCTGCCTGGCCTGACCGTATAATGGTCTCAGCTTGCTCGGCGGAAGTAATCATCCCGACTGCTCCAGTCATTATATCCGCTTCCTTCTTGATTCGTTCAGCGAAAGACAACTGATACCCCGCCCCTACTTGAATCTTTTGTTCGGGATGCAAACCCGCAGAAGAAGTATCAATGAGGTCTACCCCAAGTTTTTTCAATTCCCGAGACAGAAGAATGGAATCCTCAATGGTCCAAGCCTCTCGGTCGGGCAACCAGTCATCTGCGGAAATACGGACAAAGATGGGGAGCTCTTCTGGCCAGAAATTGCGAAGATCCTCGGTGATTTCTAGTAATAGGCGGATTCGGTTCTCAAAGGATCCACCGTATTGGTCTTGTCGCTGGTTGGATACTGGCGAAAGAAACGAATGTAAGAGATAGCCATGCGCAGCATGAACCTCAGCAATCTGAAACCCTGCCTTCAGTGCCCGCGCCGCAGCTTGGCGAAAATTAGCTTTCAATTGTTGAATCTCCTCTAGGTCCATGGCGTGTGGAGCGGGTTCATGGGCATGAAAAGGAATCGCGCTGGGTCCAATCGGCTCCCAAGCAACTTTCTGATCTTCGATCGGTCCACCCCCTTCCCAGGGTGTCATACGGCTGGCCTTACGGCCGGCGTGAGCTAACTGGATGGCCGGAATGGCACCTTGTTCTTTCAAAAAACGTGTAATGCGCTCAAGTCCTTCTATATGTTCATCCTTCCAGATTCCTAAATCTGCATAGGAAATTCTTCCCTCTGGTGCCACAGCGGTAGCCTCTGTAAATACGATACCTGCTCCTCCTACTGCACGAGTCCCTAGATGCACTAGATGCCAATCCGTGGCAAATCCATCTCTACTCGAATATTGACACATCGGGGATACGACAATTCTATTTTTAGCAGTAAGTGATCGAAGCGGTAAATCTTGAAATAAAAAAGACATAGTAGGTAGTTGAAAATAAAGCGGATGTTGATAATGGATATCAACTGCGATCTGATTTAAGCATAACAGCTTATTGCTAGACAAAGTTTGTGAATTGGGGAAAGAGTCTTTAGAAAACGTAAATCCACACTTGGATTCAGCTTAAAGTGGGGTGGAGTGTTTCTGTCTATGTACCGGTTCAGCCAGCGTTTCTTCCCGTTCGGAAAGCATTTTTTGTCTATTTTCGGAGATCTGTTTAATCTCGCATCAAAAACAATGGACTACAAAAGCTGCCTATTAATTGTAGCTGCCTTATTGACCACCAGCAAGCTCAGCGCTCAAGTCCATTACGGTACGGACAAAGGCAGCATACAATTCAAATCTGATGCTCCGCTTGAGCTAATTCAAGCCGTCTCTACTGACATGAAAGGTATTATTGACACTGAACAAAAGGCCTTTGCTTTTTCTGTAGAGATGAGAACCTTCCAGGGTTTCAATAGCCCCTTGCAACGCGTACATTTCAACGAAAACTACTTAGAGACTAACAGGTATCCAAAAGCTTCCTTCAGCGGAAAGATCATAGAGAACATTGATTGGGACAAAAATGACACCTACGAGGTGAGGACGAAAGGTAAACTAATTATTCATGGACAAGAACAGGAACGAATTATCCGGGGCACGCTTAAGGTCTCCAATGGAATGATTCAACTACGATCCGCGTTTACCGTTTTACTAGAGGAGCATCAAATCAGTATTCCCAAAATTATGTTCCAAAAAATTTCAGAGGAGATTGAAGTTATTATTGAGGCCGATCTTGAAAAACAAAGCTTGTGAATGCAATTGTAAAATGTCTTGTTCTTTATGCCTTATGTCTCTTCGCGAGTCAACTTTCAGGACAGCAGCCATTTTTCCACCAATATGAAGTCCCGGAAGAAGTTGCAGAGATGCCAATGGATATACTATATCAGGCAGAAAACGACTTCATTTGGTTGGGTGGGGAACAAGGTCTTTTACGATTCGATGGTTTTAGTTTTGAACCCATCTTACGGGTAGATAGTACGGGAGAGAATCAGGTTTCCTCCGTATTTAGAGATCAAGATCAACTACTCTGGGTAGGATATGCCGATGGGCAGATTTTTCATTTACAAGTAGACCATTCCTTAAAAGCCTGGGAGCCAGAAGAAGGATTGCCAAAGGTTCCGATCAGTGGATTTTCTCAAGACAAAGATGGATTACTCTGGATTGCCACGTATGGGGAAGGCCTGTACTATTGGAATGGGAAAAGACTCTATAATGTAGGGCTTGATGATGGACTGGGAGGGCAAGATATATACAGCATCGCCCAAGATCAGGAAGGTAGAATTTGGGTGGGTACGGACAATGGCATTAGCATCTGCTGGTTGGAAGACGGAAAGAAAAAAATCAAGAACATAGGACGCTCAGCAGGTTTACCAGATGATATCATTCGCTACATTCTGCCGGATCAAGCCGGCAATTGCTGGGTAGGCACCTACGACAAGGGATTCTGCCGAGTAGATGGAGAAAGCCTAGAGGTTGATTTTCTCTATCCCAATTGGGAGCAGGGTGTCATCAATTGTATGGAACTAGTAGAGGGTCGCGCCCTATGGATAGGTAGTACCGCTCAAGGTGTTTGGCGTTACGATCTTCAAAGTGAACATCTTCAATCTATAGCTTACAAGGAATTACAAAAGGACAAAATATCGGCCCTCCATGCGGATCATGAAGGAAATTTATGGGTTCTGGGCCGGGATGTAGGCTTATTATCTCTCAACTGCCATTTTACCTTGATCGACAATGAACTCCAAAACCTACAAGCTCTTCATCTAGATCGAAAAAACCGGCTGTGGGTTGGAAGTCAAGACGGGCTGTATCTCTGGAGTAATGCGCTAAACGGAGTTGCTTCATTTGATAAAGTAGTAGACGAAAATGTACTGAGCCTTTATGAGGATGCTACTGGCAATATCTGGGCAGGAACATTTGGCGAGGGAGTCATTTTAATTAACACCGAGACAGGTAAAAGAAGGCGCTTAAGAGAGAAGGATGGATTACCTAACGGCAGCATCTTATCTATTGACGGTACTGGCGAACAGGTCTGGTTAGCTACTTTAGGTGGAGTAGTAGAATTACATTGCCAGAAAGATCCAATGAATGAAATTGATTTCAAGGTCAAGATGCTCGATTACGAAAGTGCCCTAGGTACCAATTTTATCTACAAGGTCTTTGTTGATCGAACAGGAAGAACATGGTTTGGAACAGATGGTAAAGGTATCTCTGTGCTGGAAAATGGGAAATTACATAGTTATCAAGAGACCGGAAAAGACACCATTAGATCGGTGTATTCCATTACCGAAGATGATTCAGGTATCATTTGGTTTAGCACGCTAAGAAACGGCATCTATAGCTTTGACGGGAAAGCATTCAAACACTTTGGCAAAGCTGAAGGGCTACGCAACTTAAGTATCCGAGGACTAGCCAAGGATCAAAATGGCCAAATTTTGGTTTTACACCCGGGAGGCATTGATCGCTTAGACCCAGAAAGCGAACAATTAAAGTATTTTGGTAAACGTGTTGGTATCGGAGATATGGATCCTAACCTAAATACTTACGCTGTAGATCATCGCGGAAATATCTGGATTGGTTCCAATAATCGAATTATTAAATATACCACTCTATCCGATCAACTCGCCGGCAACCCGACTACCACTTTAAAAAGAGTAGCAGCAAACTTTACCCAACTTAGCTGTTCCACCTCCCCTTGCCTCACCTATGATCAAAACAACCTCATTTTCGAATATGTAGGGCTCTGGTACTCTGACCCAGATGCGGTTCGCTATCGGTACAAATTAGAGGGATACAATCAGGATTGGATTTATTCCAAAGACAACCAAGCAACCTTTCCAAATCTACCGCATGGGGATTATACCTTTACAGTATCATCTAGTGAAAATGGTATCTTCAACGGGGATAACACCATATCCTACGCGTTTACCATTACCTCTCCCATTTGGAAGAGACCCTGGTTCATTATCCTGGGAATCGTTTTGGCCGTAGGCTTGATCTACAGTTGGATGCGAAGCAGGGAGCGTAGAATGCAAAGAGAAGCCTCCTTAGTAAAGGAAAAACTGGAGAGCCAGTTTGAAACTTTGAAAAGTCAGATCAACCCGCATTTCCTCTTCAACAACTTCAATACGCTCATCACCATTATTGAAGAAAATCCCACGATTGCAGTAGAGTACGTAGAAAAGCTCTCGGACTTCTACAGGAGCATTTTACAGTATCGCGAGCACCAGACCATTCCATTAGACGAGGAACTAAAGATTGTAAAAGACTACGTCTTCCTATTGAAAAAGAGATTTGGAGAAAACTTCAGAATGAGCATCGAAGTGCAAGACCTGAAGAACGTCAATGTGGTACCACTCACTTTACAGATGCTAGTCGAAAATGCCATCAAACACAATGTGATTAGTAAACATGATCCACTAACCGTACGTATCGTAAATGACGAGACGGGCTATATCACCATTTGTAATAATCTACAAAAGAAGATCATACCAGAGCACTCCACAGGATTTGGGCTTGAAAGCATCGTAAAAAGATATGGCCTGCTAAGCAAGAAAAAGGTATTGATCCGAGAGGAGCGAAACGAATTCAAAGTAAGTATTCCCTTAATGAGCAACCCAAAAGTATGAATGTCTGGATTATAGAAGATGAAGAGGCAGCTGCCAGAAGATTGGAAAAATTGGTCACCTCCATTGATCCTTCCATCCAAATCACGCGTCGGATGGACAGTATTATCGAAACCCTCACCGCTATCCAGGAAGGCCCCTTACCTGACCTTCTATTTCTGGATATCCAGTTGGCAGATGGGCTTAGCTTCGAAATTTTCAACCATACGAAAATCGACAAACCCATCATATTCACTACCGCTTATGATCAATATGCCATCCAAGCATTTAAGGTCAATGCGATAGATTATCTCTTGAAGCCCATCAAAAAAGTGGAGCTAGAAAGGAGTATCCAGAAATTCAAAACTTGGGCCAATACAGAGGCCTTTAACTACGGTAAACTAGCCGAAATCCTCAAAAAAGATAAACCGTCTCAACGTTTTCTATTGAAGGTGGGGCAACGCCTGCGCCTAGTAGATACCGCCGACGCTGCCTATTTCTTCTCCGAAGACAAGATCACATTTCTGGTAGATTGGAAAGGCCAACGTTTTGCCTTGGATCAATCGTTAGAAAAGCTGGAAGAGAGTTTAGACGCTGATCAATTTTTTCGGGTAAATCGTCAGTTCATCATTCACTTGAAATCCATCGGAGAGATGATTGCCTATTCTAAATCTAGAGTAAAGATTCTGTTGGACCCATCTACCAAACCTGAAGTAGTTGTCAGCACGGAACGCTCCCCCCACTTCAAGCGCTGGCTAACTGGAGAACGATAATAGCTGTGTCGCTGAAAAGTCCTAGTATTTGCAAGAATTATCCAGGTTCTAAGCCGCTGTTTTCCTCAGTTTTAGGTATCGAAAATTATTTCTAACCTAATAACTGCTATTATGAGAGCTCTAATCACTACAGCCTTACTTGCCTGCACAAGCATACTATTTGCTCAAACTGGGACAGAAAAAGCCATTAAATCGCAATTAGGACAAATGATGCTAGGCATCGAGAACAAAAGCTTTGCTACTTTTTCTTCTGTCTTCACTGAAGATGTGGTCATCTATGGTACGGCGCCAGGGGAGGCGCCCTTTGAAACAGAGGCCGCTATGCAAAACATGAAAGGGCTATTCGAGACTCCCGATTTCACTTACACCTACGAACTGAAACATAGAGATATCATCGTAAATCCAGGTAATAAGACAGCACTGGTGGTTGAGCAAGGTTACCACAACCTTCTAGGTAAAAACCAACAAGCGAGAGTTGTTTATCATTTCATCCATCAAGGTGATGAATGGCTGGTAAACTTCTACAGCATAGCCATGATCCCAGAGAATGCGGATCTTGCACGAATTGATAAATTGTTGGAGAAGTAACCCATAGCCGCCAGGCTAACAGTTAGCAATAGCTTTTAGTCTTGTAATAAGCTGATTGTCTTGTGGTATTTCACCTATTTTCGCTAGTGGTTTATGCCTTTTGGATTTGGATATTCCCTTAAAATTGCCTTCGGCGACTGACTTTCT
>ENA-UENX01000088-UENX01000088.1-marine-metagenome-genome-assembly--contig:-NODE-88-length-47186-cov-3.725914_pt1 | contig 47186 bp, 40 predicted proteins | sample MGYA00237875_ERZ529327 | MGnify/ENA primary metagenome ERZ529327 (study PRJEB26372, sample SAMN05368347) | marine metagenome | biome: cultured habitat; feature: ocean water; material: water; isolation... | reverse complement strand
CTTAGCCTACGGCTAGGTGCGATTTTTCTGCCTCGCTCAACCCCAAAATCCGCTACTTTAAATTTCAGGATTACTATTTTCGCACTACTTACAGATTGATCGATAGGCCTTTATTTGGTATTTTGTCCTTAACATTCACGAAAACCAGGCACGAATATGAAATTCAGCGTTTCTTCTTCCGAATTGCTTAAACAATTACAAATTGTCGGAGGGGCCATTGCCTCTAATCCAGTTCTACCAATTTTGGAAGATTTTCTGTTTTCGATCAGCAATAACAAATTGAGTATTGCTGCTACCGACCTCGAAACCTCCATCTCTACGGAAATCGAGGTGATGTCGGATGCGGATGGATCCGTAGCTGTGCCTGCCAAAATCCTGCTGGAAACCTTAAAGGCCTTACCTCAACAGCCAATCACCTTCTCTATCAATGATGAGAACTTTGGAATTGAGATTACCTCAGCATACGGTAAATACCGGCTAGCTGGTGAAGACGGGAAGGACTTTCCTAAAATACCAGAACCTGATTCTGTTGATACGATCAAGATCCAAGCGCCTGCCTTGACGCAAGGTATCACGAAGACGCTATTTGCCACTTCGAATGATGAGCTTAGACCGGCCATGACTGGCGTATATTTCCAGATTGACTTCAACAAACTCACTTTAGTTGCCACTGACGCACACAAACTAGTTAAATATACCTTCGCTGAAGTAACCAGTGAAGTTTCTACTTCTTTCATCGTTCCTAAAAAGGCATTGACTCTACTTCGATCTGCTTTGCCTGCCGGTGATGAAGTCAACATTGCTTTCAATAAGGCCAATGCTTTTTTCACATTTGGCACTACCAATCTCGTTTGTCGCTTAATCGATGCTAGATATCCTGATTACAACGCGGTAATCCCGGTAGATAATCCGAATACCTTGACGCTACAGCGAACCGACTTTCAGAACTCACTAAAGCGGATTGCCATTTATGCTAATAAGACTACCAATCAAGTGATTCTCAATATCATGGATGGTAGCCTCACTATATCAGCGCAAGATTTGGACTTCTCCAATGAAGCCACTGAACAGTTAGCTTGTACCTTCGAAGGGGATCCACTAAATATCGGTTTCAACGCTAAGTTCTTAATTGAAATGTTGGGCGTATTGGAAGCAGATGAAGTGAAAATTGAGCTATCCAATCCAACACGAGCAGGTATCTTGCTTCCTACTGAAGAACCAGATGGAGAGGAAATCCTAATGCTAGTGATGCCTGTAATGCTGAGCAATTAGTCTAAGCCTTCCTCCTAGATTAGATTGATTGGGATTTATTTCGCATTAGTAACGCTTTTCTTACAAAGTGCTTTCAAGCAAATACAGCTCTATGAGACACTATCTAACATTAGGCCTACTATGCTGGATGCTCTTGGCCTGCCAAGATGACCCCAAGGGAGCAGATTCTTATGCAGAACCGCTGCCGAATACGCCAGAAACTGTCATACAGCAGTATCAGGCATATATGGATAGTAACCGTTTTGAGCGGGCTGCGCTTTTAAGTACACCGGAGGGCAAGGACATGCTACACATGATAGCCCAAATGATGGCTGGTGATCCACCAGATTCCACCATCATTCATACCCAAATTCTCGACATGAACTGTACTACGGTAGTTGATACCGCTCGCTGCCAATGTCAGTTGAAAGATGAATACGAAGAATATCAGTCTCTGTTTAAACTAGTCAAGATTGGCGGACAGTGGCTCGTGGATGTTCCAGAAGAGGAAGACATTGAAATGTCGGAAGAAGAATGGCAAGAAGAGCAACCTTCTGGAAATAATTAGTAATAGATCATGAAGAAAGTCGGGTTATTCTTTGGCTCCTTTAACCCCGTACACGTGGGCCATATGATCATTGCCAACTTTATGGCGACGCAGACCGATCTGAAGCAGGTTTGGATGGTAGTCTCACCCCAAAATCCATTAAAATCGAAGGCCTCTCTAGCCTCCGACTACGACCGTCTCCATCTTGTACAACTGGCTATTGGCGACAACCCAAATCTTCTAGCTTCAAATATCGAATTTAAGCTGCCTCAGCCTTCCTATACCATCGATACGCTTACCTATTTAAAGGAGAAATTTCCAGAAAGAACATTTGCATTGATCATGGGTGGTGACAATCTAGCCACCTTGCATAAATGGAAAAACTATGAGCTGATCTTGCGAGATTACGAGATCTATGTCTATCAACGACCAAATTATGCCTTGGGAGATTTATCGGAACATCCGAAAGTGAAGATATTTGAAGCGCCACAGATGCATATTTCTGCCAGCTATATCAGGAACTGTATAAAAGAAGGACATTCGATTGAGTATTTGGTGCCTGATTCTGTGTTTGAGAGCCTCGAAAAAAGCCAATTGTACCGCTAGCATTTTCCAAATTACTTCAACATGGCCAAATTGGAGCCTAATTTTTCCAGTCCTAATCGCTACTTACCCACGCTTCTTCTCATGGGGCCATGCCTGGGTATTGCCGGATACTTTATGGGGTCTGCGGAAAATATTGGTGAAGCGCTGGTTATACATACGGTGATCTGCTTATCCATTGGGTATGGGCTCCTTTTTATCATTTTCAATCAGGGTTGGCTGTTGAATACTAAATGGCGGCTATGGCAACGGAGAGGCGGGTTGGCCATACTATTTGTCATTATCGGGGTTCTCGGCAGCGAAATCGAACAAGTGGTAAGAAAACTACTGTTCGAGCATGGGCCTTATCATTTTTTCCGTCTGGACGGGGGGCATGCGTTCAATGCCATTCTTAGTCCAATCCTTGGGTTCACATTTGATAAAGTATTAGGTGAAATCAGCCCCAAAGAAGAGCCAACAACGGCGACTAAAACGCTCTTGGGAAAAATTCCGGTGAAAAAAGGAGATCATACCATTTTCGTACAGGTGGAGAAAATAGCATATATCGAGGCTTCCGATATGTATGCCTTCCTGCATTTGAAGGATGGGCAAAAACATCTTTGTGATTATGCCCTTGGATTCTTAGCCGAAAGATTACCCGCTAGTTTTCTGCGCATCCATAGGAAGTACATCGTCAATCAAAATCACGTCACCCAGATTGCGCCACACCTAAAGGGGCGTTATGAATTAACCTTGGCGGATAAGCTTAATACCAAATTGGTATCCAGCAATAGCTATACACAAGTAATTAAGTCCATGATCAAGATTGTAGACTAGGTTTTCACCTTTCTGAGCGCCTATTTCGCCTATTTATAGTCCCCATCCACCTTTTTTCCCTAGCTTTTTCTTTAATCAAGCCTGAGTTTTGAAGCAAAAACAATCTAACTTATGCTTCATCAAATCAACATCTTCGCTCACATTCTGGCTGGAAGTTTGGCACTAATCATCGGACTCATTCCCTTCTTTGTCAAGAAAGGAGGCGATGTCCATATCAAATATGGCCGCTATTTTCTGTATTTAATGGCCGTCACTATTTTCACTGCCACCTTGGGTGTCCTCTTCTTTCGATCACGCCCTTTCTTGACCATCGTAACTTTACAAAGTGCTTATATGTCTTTTGCGGGATACCGAGTTCTACGCAATAAAACCAAAGGTCCGGAATGGATAGACTTTTTTGCTACTCTTTTTTTGGTGATAATGGCTGGGCGCTTTTTGTTCTTGGTAGGGTCCAAAGGAGCGGTCTGGCACCAGTCTGTTGTGGTTTACTTACTTGGATTTCTTTTTACAGTGGCAGCTTATGATTTACTTCGACATGTAAAGCCTCAATTGGCTAAATATTGGCTACTAGAGCATATCTTTAAAATGACCTCCGCTTATATCGCCTTATTTTCAGCTTTTGCGGGGACAGTTCTAGCGGCCTGGCAACCCTATAGTCAAATCATCCCCTCCATTATGGGGACGGTATGGATTGTCAGCACGATCTGGTACTATTCCCGCCGGAAAATCGTCACTCAAAATTGAATCCACAATTAAATCTACCCTAAAACAAAAAGGCGTTGATTCAGTCGGAGTAACCCTAAGAACCAACGCCTTTTTAACTTGAGCAGTACTAAGCCGTAAATGTCTAGATACCGCCTCCATTCTGTTCAATCGTCTCCAGTTCTTTCAGAAAACGACCAGCTTCTTTGAATCCCTTGCTAATTGTGATTCTCTGTACACTTTCATTGAAGTACACATAGGATGGGTAACTCAATTGACCATCTAACATAGCATAGGCCAGGGTATGAATAGGTCGGCGACCACCATCTACCAATTCAAAGTTTTTGCCTTGAAAGACAATGGGGTCCTCTTTCTCTGCATTGAACTTCACCGCATAATAATGCTCGTTCATATAGTCGATCACGGTTTGATCCGTAAAAGTTTTCTTGTCCATGACTTTACACCATCCACACCAATCTGTATATACATCAATAAAGATCTTGCGTTGCTCCTTCTGGTTCGCGGCCAGGGCTTCTTCGAAAGTCATCCACTTGATTCCTCCTTCAACATAATGTGGATTCGTCTTATTCACTACTTGCTGCCCAACCGCTGCAGGGGAAGTTTCGTTTTGAGCCTCTGCACTTGTGTTGGTTTGCGAATTACAGCTGGTGACCAACAAAGACATTAAGAAAAGCCAAGTGATGGTGGATGCGTTACGTATTTTCATGAGAAAAGCTTTTAAATTGTTTAACAGGTTTGATGACCCAAAGTTGCCCCATTTAATTGGATATGTCCGAACTATGACGGTTGGATTTATTGGTGGAAATTGGGTCTACAACCTGTTCTAGAACCCCACTTTCTATCCCTTAATCCAGGATATTACCTGGCTTTTTGACAATTACCGCCCTACTCTTACGCTTAGCTGTTCTAGCCTCCAGTTGTATATCTTCCGTGATATCTATTGGCCCTTCATAGAGAGATCCATCCGCCAAGTAAAGGTCTAAGCCTGGAAACGCAATATTGGCACTCAGCTTTCCGTCTTCGATAACAGCTCCGGGAAGGGGCAAGCGAAAATCGAATCCTCCGAATAAGTAGTCCAAACGCTTTAGCTCTTTCTGTCCTAATACATTGGCAAATTCATTCCAAGCTTGATCCAATGCCGCAGCCCGCTGCTCCTGGTCTTCGATATTTCCCCAGTCTGGTCTAGGGTTCCAAGCCCGCTCTGCCAATCCCATCAATTTAGGTAGCAGATAATATTCGAGCATGGAAGCCCCTTTGACCGTTTCACTCCACAATTCTCCTTGGATACCTCGGACATTTTGCGGCGCTTTGAGCGGAGCCATATCCTTGTAATCTTTCTCTGGGTCAAACGCATTGCCCAAAGGATCATGGGTGGTTGACTTTAACACGTCATAGGGTAATATCTCATAAGCCTTGCGAGTATCTATGAATCCTCCCCAGTAGAATCCGGGTTCCTCTGGATCTTTATCGTAGGCCAAGTCAAAGTATAGATTCGTTACATTACAGATTACAATTGGGTAGCCAGCATTGGCAAGGCGATGCCCTAGATCTTGATTACCCCACAAATTCTGCCAGACATACGGTAGAAAGTTAGCGTCAACAAAATCGGGATGCGCGATATAGCTCCCATCCGCCTGCTTTTTCATGGCTATCTCTTCCCAACCCGCAGTCACCAATCCTCGCTCCGTCAGTATCTTATTGATGCGACCAATAAAATAGGTCGATAGATCTGCAGGACTCTTCACGGAAGGATCTTTTGCTATTAATTCACGGCAAACGGGAGAATCCGTCCAAACACCTGCAGGCACCTCGTCCCCTCCTGTATGTATCGTTTTTAGTGGTACTTCCGCTTCCGCAAACATTTCGACTACATCATCTACTATCGTTTCATAGAATTGATAGACCGACTCCTTACATACACAAACTACATTGTCCGGATAGAATTGAACGCTTTCATATTTGGACTGATCCTCAAAGTCTGTCAGTAAATACTGTTCTGCGGCCTCTTGTTCGCCGGCCTCCATAAGTCGTCGGTAACGAGCTTCCATAGATTTAATAGCTGCCCGGGCGTGGCCTGGTACATTCAGTTCTGGAATAACCTCAATGTGCCGATCGTGCGCTAAGCGGATAATTTCTTTAAATTCTGCTCTGCTGATGAATCCATTTCCATGCGAGTTGGGATCATCTGGATCAGGCCCGGATCCATAAGCGGGTTGTAAGTACTCTGTTTCTGTCCTAGTATGCCCCCTCCTTGACCCAATAGCTGTTAACTCCGGTAATTCCTCGATCTCTAAACGCCATCCTTCATCGTCAGTAAGATGTAGATGCAACTTGTTCAGCTTGTAAAAGCCCATCAGCTCGATTACCTTTTTGACCGTGGCAGGACTATTGAAGTTTCTAGCTAAATCTAAGTGTAGCCCCCGATAAGAGAATCCGGGTGCATCCTCTATAGAAATGGCGGGAATCTCCAGGGCTGTACCTTTCTCCTCATAATTGGCTACGGGGACCAAGCCTAGGAAAGACTGGATTCCGTAAAACACACCAGCGGGGTCTTGACCAATGATATCAATACCTTCTGGAGTTACCACTAAGCGATAGCCTTCTGCTTGCTTAGCAGATCCCAAATTAATCTGGACCTGCCCGTCACCTGCACCTTCTACCAGCTTAATTTTCTTATTGAAGTGCGATTCCAGGTAACCAGAGAGATACTCAACCTCTTTCACCAATTGCTTATCATAATTAACGACCACCGCTTCTGACCAGGAGAAACCTCCAGGTTTTCGCTGATATGATTGTGGTGCCGGAACAACCGGTGCAATTTCCTCTGCTGGCAATAGCTGTACTCTGGTGTTCTGTTCAAAGCGATTTCCTGCTGAAGGGATTGGGGTTTTGTCGCTGGTGAATCGGTTGATCTGTTCGGCTTTTGTGAAGGGGAGGACTTCATAGTCTGAAACTTTCACAATCTTAGCACTCTCCTCCGCCTCATCATAGGCAAAATACAGTCCCAGTGGTGCATCAGACTCCTTGATGCCCCAAGCGTCAAGGTCCCAGTCAATATCGATACTTTCACCCGCGGGGATGGAAAAGTCCGCTGAAGGTTGTAATCTATAGAAATCTCCCTTTAGCAATTCCACCACTGCTGGTCCTTGTGTGGAGCCAGGCTTTACCTTTCGGTTAGTCTGATTATAGTACAGACTCCAATCGGAACCGGTAAAAGCTCTCGAGCTATTATTAGTAATGGTGAATCGGGATCTGTAGCCGGCCTCTTCTCCAATTTGATTACTGACTAGTTGCCATTGGACGGATAATTCTGCTAGTTGTTGCCCTAGGTTCATTTCTTTCTCAGATGTGCAGGCGAAGCTGCAGGAAAGGATCAAAAAGACGATAAATAGTCTTTGCATGGAATGATTATCTATTGGTTTTTCTATTGGAGGAAATTAGTAAAATTTTGAATACTGGAATGATTTATTGGGTAAAGCACATTGAAAGGCCCCTGCCTTACAAAAAGACAGGGGCGATATATGATCATTATTAAACCAAAATAGTATCCAAAAGAAAGGAGAGGAGACTAGTCTAATGACCTTTAAGCATCGGCATACATCTTATCCTCTTTACCATTGGTTTGTGTTCCATTCAACACCGCAACTTGGAATTGCTTAACCTGATCTGGTAAACTTGGATTCTTCCTCGAAATTGACTGCACTTCAATAGACCGATACTGAGCACTAGCCTTAAAGTCTTCTATGATTTCAATCACATCTTGATCAATATTAATTGAGCGCGATGCATCGATAATAACTGTTGAGTTATCAGGAATTTGACTTAAAGTCTTTAGAATATTAGCCTTGTGCAAGAAGGTTACATCTTCCGCTAATTCAAGACGAATTGGTTCTCCTGATTTGTATTCAGATTCTTTGAAAAGGTATGGTCGCTTGTAGTTGTTGTATAGTACAAAGAAGATGGCTACAACCAAGCCTAAACCAATACCCATTAGAAGGTCTGTTAGTACGATACCCACGATGGTAACAATGAATGGTACAAAGTGAGACCATCCCAACTTATACATCTGCCGGAACAATACTGGCTTGGCCAACTTATAACCCACTACAAATAGGATAGCCGCCAAACTAGAAAGAGGAATCAAATTCAAGATGTTTGGAATAGCCATTGCACATCCCAATAATAACATACCGTGGATAATCGCGGACATTTTCGTCTGACCACCAGACTGAATATTGGTCGAACTACGCACGATTACTTGTGTAACAGGCAAACCACCAATCAAACCAGAAAGCATATTTCCTATACCCTGTGCTTTCAGTTCCTGATTAGCTGGCGTAACTCGCTTGTGAGGATCTAGCTTATCCGTCGCCTCTAGGCAAAGTAAGGTTTCCAAACTTGCTACCACTGCAATCGTAACAGCAGTCATATAGATCGCCGGATTTGTCAACTGACTAAAATCAGGGAAGGTAAATTGCCCAAAGAACCCGGATAGAGATTCCGCTACAGGAATATTTACTAATTGCTCCGTCGACAATGCTAAGTTGCCTGTAGAAGCAAAAACTAGGTTCAAGATAATTCCTAGAGCCACTACAACAAGAGGTCCCTGTACAATTTTAAACAAGGATATTTTCTTCATGAATGGGCGCTCCCAAAGGACCAAAATAGCCATTGATAAGACAGCAATGATGACAGCCCCAGGAGTGATCGCCTCCATCATGTACATTAACTCAGAAAAAGTATTGTGACCATCAGGGTTATTGAAAGCTAAGCTTCCTTCATAGTCTTTATCATATCCTACCGCATGCGGAATTTGCTTTAAAATAATGATGACACCAATACCGGCTAACATTCCCTTAATCACGGAAGAAGGGAAGTAATAGCCAATAATACCTGCTTTGGCGAATCCTAAGGCGATCTGGATAATACCAGAAAGGAATACTGCCAAAAGGAATATTTCGAAAGCACCTAAATCTTGGATTGCAGTTAGAACGATTACAGCCAAACCCGCAGCAGGACCACTTACACCCAGCTGGGAACCACTAAATGCTCCAACTACGATACCTCCAACGATACCTGCAATAATACCTGAAAATAAAGGTGCTCCGGAAGCTAATGCAATTCCCAAACATAGGGGAACAGCTACAAGAAACACCACTATACTAGCGGGAATATCAGATTTTAGATGACTAAATATTCCGTTTTTGTTTTGTGAACTCATCAGCGATACTGATTTTTTTGGAATAATAAATCCCAAACCTTAAGTTATGTTCAAGGTGGATTGGTAAATGAATTGTAAGATGAAAATTGTGTATTCAGATAATTATCGAGAAGGGACAAGCCCCAAACATTTATATTTCTGGAGGTAAGAGAGGAGCGAATCGAAAATCAAGCCCTGGAGGAACGGAAGAAAAATGAGCGTTGACTTCATCAACTTGTGCTAAAACAAAATAAGCTAAAGGATGGCAAAAATCATCGTCTTGTAGAACTTCAAGATCGTAATCTTTGTCTTCATCTTCTTCTTCAACTGAGTCGACAACCTCTACACATTCTACAGCAAATACAATGTCTTGACTTGTCGCCCATGAATTATAACCCAAGAGCAATACCAACAATACAAAAACGGCGGGCAACAATCTGCTGCTAGTGCTATTTTTAGGGTATATTCGGTATGTTGGTGAGGCTTTCATCCTAATGTAAAGAAAATAAAAATCCTTTGAAAATAATAGTTTTACTATTTCTTGAAAGAGTATAATGGGAAGACACGGAAGTAAAACGCCTTCAAATAGAAAAAGGTTTTAGATTTTGCCTGTTAACTACAGGACAAAAAATTGAGTGATTGGGAGAATAGGTAAATTGTATGTACTAATCAACAATTTACTGCCCCCCAATCACTCCCTATGAAACCTGCCTGACCTTTAGTAGGGATACAGAAAAGGGGCTAAAAGAAGCCCTTCCCGAAATAATTAATGGACATGGTCAGCGTCTAAGCATGATGAGCAAACTGCTTTTGACGGTTTTGAAAATCTGCACAGTCAATTATGCTCACCAGGACCGTGGTTTGCTCCTGATGGGAAAACCTTGTTTTTAAGGGTACAAGACTCCGGTGAGTATTCTCCTTGATTTGAAGATGAACTTGAATACGCTTGATAAGATATATAGCTCTCTACCAGCCTTGTTGCATCTTTATGCAATAAGATCGGTCCATGTTATTTGGTAAAACTATTACTTTTACTTCTGATACTATTATATACACAAGTGTTACTTGCATCTGTTGATTAAACACTTATCTTTATCACCCTATTAAGTTTTAACGGAAATTAAGATGAAAAGTAATCTCTCTTATTTAAAGAATGATATACCCGCTAGTATAGTGGTATTTTTTGTAGCAATACCCTTATGTTTAGGTATTGCATTAGCTAGTGGTGCTCCTTTATTCTCGGGCTTGATCGCCGGTATTATTGGGGGCATCGTGGTAGGTGCCATTAGTGGCTCAGAGGTAGGGGTTAGTGGTCCTGCTGCGGGACTTGCTGCCATCGTATTGGCCGCAATCTCTAGCCTAGGAGGATATCAAAACTTCCTTGTTGCCGTCGTATTGGGGGGAGTTATCCAAATTCTATTTGGTGTCCTTAGGGCTGGAATTATTGGTTACTACTTTCCCTCATCTGTTATCAAAGGCATGTTGACAGGTATTGGTATTATTATTATTCTGAAGCAGATTCCGCATTTTTTTGGATGGGATGCGGACCCAGAGGGTGATTTTGCTTTCCTTCAGTTGGATGGAGAAAATACCTTTTCCGAAATTTTCAGTTCTCTGAATCATATCAGCTTGGGGCCAACAGTCATAGCTTTAATTGCATTGGGGATTCTGATTTTATGGAGTACCGTTCTTTCTAAGAAAGCCAAGATATTTCAGCTGGTGCAAGGACCACTGGTAGCAGTAGTGGTAGGTATTATTTTCTATGCTGTGACTAAGGGGAGTTCTTCCATAAGTTTTAGTGCTAATCAACTGGTGAGTGTACCTGTGCCTGAAGACACCGCTTCATTTTTAGCCCAATTTAGTTTCCCCAATTTTTCGGCAATAACAAATCCAGAAATTTGGGTGGTAGCATTCACTATTGCCTTAGTAGCGAGTCTGGAAACACTCTTATGTGTGGAAGCTACAGACAAGTTAGATCCAGAGAAAAGGGTCACTCCCACTAATAGAGAATTATTGGCTCAAGGTACTGGAAATGTATTATCTGGTCTAATAGGTGGATTACCAATTACCCAGGTTATTGTACGTAGCTCCGCTAATATCCAATCTGGTAATAAAACAAAAATGTCTGCCATTATTCATGGCTTTTTGTTACTTATTTCAGTAATCTTGATACCCAGATTACTGAATATGATTCCCCTTTCAGTATTAGCGGCTATTCTCTTTATTGTAGGCTATAAGTTGGCCAAGCCCGCTCTTTTTAAAACTATGTATGATTTGGGCTGGAAGCAGTTTGTTCCATTTATAGTGACAGTTTTGGGCATAATATTCATAGACTTGCTCATTGGTTTAGCATTAGGTCTGCTCGTGGGTATAGTTGTGGTGCTAATAAAAAGCTATCAGAATTCGCATTTTCTTCACATAGAAGGCGAAGATGTTGATGATAATACAATAAAAATGACGCTTGCCGAGCAAGTAACATTTTTTCATAAAGGGGCCATCCTCAAAGAGTTGGACAACCTGCCTGAAGACTCCTTTCTAGAATTAGATGTGAGAAAAACCCGATACTTGGACAACGATATAATAGAGATATTAGATGATTTTTCATACAAGGCTAAAATCAGAAATATCACTATAAAACTCATCTCAGAGAGAGGCACTGTGGTAAATCCACCAAGTTATCTTGAATTTTTCCGGCTTACGCCTAAAAAGGAGCTATACAAAACGCTTGGTGACGTTTCGCGATAAGAATAGATGGCTATTCTTCTGAGAACATGTTAGTTTGGGTTTTACCAATCGGCTAGCAGCCCAAACTAACATGTTCTATGCGTTAGAATATCCTATCCGAGATCACTGTAATTTCCCATGTGAATTGGAAGGATGAAATAGGACGCCTACCTACCCTTCTCTATTATTTTACTCAGATTTCAAACAAATCATTTCTGAACAACCTCGAAATCTGTTTTTTACATTTTTTTGAAATAATTCTACGCCAAAAAGTATTCCCCTTTCATCTTTATCAGTAATCGTCGACACCAGATCGAGAAGCTGCCAGCTATTCATTCATTAAGGTGGGATTTCTTCTTCAGCAGGTCCTGCCTTCAAATGCTTCAAAATCTATGTTACCACGACGAAGACCACGCAGGGAATCACCTGCTGTAAATGCCGGTTCTATGGCCGACATCGCTTTTCTATTACTCATCTTCTTTTTGGTTACGACTAAAATCTTGGAAGATCAAGGCATTTTGGTGAGATTGCCGATATGGGAAGTCAACACCCCTCCCGATAAATTGGCAGATCGCAATGTACTAACCGTCAAAATAAACGCTGCCAATCAGCTTTTAGTTGAAGGGGAACTAGCTAGTCGTTCTTCTTTACGGGAAACCACCAAACGTTTTATCGCCAATCCGGGGAACAGCCCATTATGGGCGTCCAGTCCCACCAAGGCAGTAGTGTCTTTGCAAAATGACCGCGGAACGCAGTACGAGACCTACTTGAGTGTCTACAACGAGATAGTCGCAGCCTATAATGAATTATGGGATGAATTGGCGCAGGAAAATTTTGGGGAAGCTTATGAAGAGCTGAATAAGGCACAGCGAAAATCCATCAGAAGCGAAATCCCTATGATCATTTCAGAGGCCGATCCTACCTCCCATGGAGATGTAGTAGGTACCTAAACCTTAGATGTGACATCGGGAAGTGAAATTACTAAGGGCCTTTGAATTACTTCAAAGGCCTTTGGTGTTCTGTTGGACGCAGGCCTAAATTCCTTGTTGCTTAATCTTGCTCTCGATGGATGAAGTAGAATAACCGGGAATAAAGGATAAGACCTTTACTTCACCCCCTGCTGCACGCACAGCCTGAGCGCCCACTATAGTTTCAGGGGAATAATCCCCCCCTTTCACCAATACATCAGGGAGAATAGCTTCAATTAGTTTTAGGGGAGTATCTTCTTCGAAGATTACGACCGCATCAACAAACTCCAGAGAGGCTAACATTATCTGTCGCGTCCGAAGATCTTGAATCGGCCGATGTACTCCTTTTAATCTGCTCACGGAAGCATCTGAGTTAAGGCCAACGATTAGTCTTTGACCTAAGTCACGAGCTTGTGCTAAATAATGCAGATGGCCATAATGGAGAATATCAAAGCACCCATTAGTGAAGACTACCTTCTCTCCTCGTTTTGCCCATTCGTTCCGTACTTCTTGGATCGAAGGGATGGATAATACCTTAGCTTCTATTTGATCAAGGTAAGACATAGGTATGGATTATAGCGAAAGTAAGAGGAGTCGTCTAGGCTCCTGTTATGCCGGGTCAGTAGCAGGAAGTGTCGGATTGTAATTGCGGTTAACAATTGGCAAAGCAATTAAGGCTATTAAGCCAATCAGTACATTACACCCTAGGTTTATGGAAAAGAAAGCGATGTTTGCCCAGGAAAAACCATCATCCCCACTCACGCCGTACATCATGAGTCCCGTTTGCGCCAAGAAATGGTACGTCCCCATTCCTCCCGGAGAGGGGATCACAACTCCCCAGCCCCCCAAGACAAACACGACCAAGCCGGCTACTGCAGAAAGATGAGCTGTGGGCGCAAAGGCAAAAAAGCAGAGATAGGTCATCATAAAGTACATGAACCAAATGTTCACGCTATGGAAAAGGAACAACCAAGGACGATCCAATTGACGAACGGTCTGAATCCCTTGCCAAAAGCCTCTTGCTAGATCAACAATCTTTGCATAAATCTTGGTTGCCATAATTTGCTTCCGAAGGAAGTAAAACAAGAGGCTTACAGCAGCCAAGGCTCCAAACCCGATAAGGGCCAAGTTCCACAAACCTCCAAATTTATCTTCAAAAGCGGCATACTCATTCAAAAAGTCCCAGATGGTGTCAAAAGCTAGCAGAAAAGCCAAACCACTAACGATCAAAATACTAATCACATCGATTATCCGGTCCACCACCACCGTACCGACCAACTTCTCTAGCGGGATCTTCTCGTATTGTGCCATCGTAGCAGGCCGCAATACCTCTCCAAGTCTCGGGAAACCTAGATTTGCAAAATATCCTATCACCGTCGCAAAGAAGGAATTAATGAATCTAGGTTGATACCCCAAGGGGCGGATAAGCATATTCCACCGTATGGCCCTGCTAACATTACTGATCGTAAAACTTAGCAGCACCAGGAAAATCCAAAAATAGTTAACGGAGCGAAAATCTGAGATAACTTTCTTGATCAAACTGCAATCCTCAGACGCAACTTGATTCAGTTCGCATTCAGCCTGATAAGCAGCGTTTTGATTACTATAAACAAAGTACAAAATCAGGAGTCCCACTCCCAAGAACAGGCTAAATTTCAGGAAATTTATCAGAAAACTTTTCAAGGTACTACACTTTGGATGACAGTGGAAGAAATATTCTTAGAGAGACCAAAACCGGGATCTTGGTCCTCAATTAGGGGGGCAAGAATCCTGCTACACAGGCTTCATGTAACTACGCCAATCGATAGTACTTTGTTGCAAAAGTGCACGTATAGTCCAGAGGAACTGCCTTAAGGCATTTCTATTTGTTTGTTGTTTTCGTCCACCAAAACTACTTTTGGCTTGACAGTTTTGGACTCTTCGATATCCATGTAAACGTAAGACATGATGATCGAGATATCTCCAGGATGGAACAACCTTGCAGAAGCACCATTCAAACAAATAATGCCAGATCCTCTTTCTCCTTTAATCACGTAGGTCTCCATTCTAGCGCCATTGTTATTGTTGGCGATTTGAACACGTTCTCCCTCCTGTAGGTCAGCTGCATCCATCAAATCCTCATCAATGGTGATACTTCCTACATAGTTTAGACGGGCCTGAGTAATGGTTCCACGGTGGATTTTAGATTTCAATCTTTGAATCAACATATGGCAAAGCTTTTGTTTCTTTTTGAAATAAATAGATGTTATTCTGAGCTAGCTTTTGGCTAACGTCGCGCGAAGATAATGAAGTGGTTAATTTTATGGAAAATAAATATTCCCTTTCGCTACAGGCCTATCACCAGCGCAAGATCCTCACTGGCTAAATCCTCCATACCTTAAGCTCCACTTTGTAGTATCATGTTATCAATTAAGCGAACTTCACCAGCCCACACCGCTGTGCAGGCGACTACAAAATCGGTAGCATTTATTTTTTCAAGTGGTTGCAAACTTACACCATCCACAATCTCAAAATATTCTGGCCGAAAATCCTTTTGTGAGAGATTCCCTAAGGCCAATGCCTTTAAATCCTGTATGCTAGACTCGTTGAGTTTTTCCTTGACGGCTGTTAACGTCTGATGAAGCAGCGTCGCTCGCGCACGTATGTCTCGCTCCAATCTCACATTCCGCGAACTCATGGCCAATCCATCTTCTTCCCGCATAATAGGACATACAACCAATTCCACAGGAAGTTCAAGAGATTGGATCATCCAACCGATGATAGCGGCCTGCTGATAGTCTTTCTGTCCCATGTACAATCGAGCGGGCTGCACGATATCCAATAGGCGTTTGACTACCTGAACCACCCCTTCAAAGTGCCCAGGGCGAAACTGCCCTTCCATACCAGACACTAAGTCTGATGGCGGAATCGGCGACGCCAGATCAACGCCAGGGGGATAAACCTCCTCTGGAGATGGCATGAAGATCACATCACATCCTGCTGATGCCAATAATTCAATGTCCTTTCCGGGAGTTCTCGGATATTTTAAGAGGTCCGTGCTTTCATTGAATTGTGTAGGATTGACGAAAATGCTGCAGACGGTCAGCGCGTTCTGTTCCTTGGATGCCTTGATCAAGGAGAGATGCCCGTCATGCAGTGCTCCCATGGTAGGAACGAAACCAATGGATGTCGAGTCACCATCCAGGTGTTGAAGAAAGTTGCTATAATCCTGTACAGTTTTAAACAGGTACATATTTTTCTGAGGTCAGGTAAAGAATCGGGCTACAAGCCATACAGTCGAATGATCAGTCAGATGGCCTTGTAATTGTATTTGCTAAAATCGGCGCAAAGATAGTCCTTTTGTCATTTGTATGTGAAGGAATTTCGTCAAATGGAAAGAAGTGGATGGATCGACTTATTTAGCGGTATTAAAGACGGGAACCATATGAGTCCGCGTAAGCTATCAAAACTAAGTATTATTACCAAAATTTCCTCGAATTTTACTAACTTTGCAGCCTTGTTCATTGATATTCAGTGACCTGTTAATTTGAATAACAATATTTTATTGGCTTTATGAGTAAAAAGAAAGTGCTGATCGTGACGCAGGAAATGCAGCCATATACTGCACTCTCCGAAATCTCTGAGATTGCCCGAAAGCTTCCCCAATTTGTCCAAGAAAACGGTATGGAAATTCGTGTCTTAATGCCTCGTTTCGGCACGATAAATGAGAGACGCCATCGCTTGCACGAGGTTGTCCGGCTTTCTGGTATGAATATCATTGTAGATGATGATGATTTCCCTTTAATCATTAAGGTAGCTTCTCTTCCTGAAGCTAGGATGCAGGTGTACTTTTTAGATAATGAAGACTTCTTTCAGCGCAAAGCGATCTTCCATGATGAAGATGAAAAGCTTTTCGAGGACAATGCCGATCGAATGATCTTCTTTTGCAAGGGCGTAATTGAAACGGTAAAGAAATTTGGATGGCCACCTGACATTATCCATTGTCATGGTTGGATGACCAGCTTGATTCCATTATACCTGAAAACAGCTTACCGCAATGAGCCTTTATTCCATGGCTCCAAGGTGGTTTATTCTGTCTACAATAGTGATGCGGAGCAGGAATTTCATGATTCCTTTATCAGCAAGGCCTCTATCAACAATCTGACAGAAGACGATCTAAAGGCATATCAGAATGGTGCCGGTGTTAGTCTACACAGAGGTGCCACCACCTTTGCAGATGGCTTTGTCCTAGGCAGCGAAAACCTAAGTGAATCCGTTCAAGCAGAACTATCTGACAGCGAAACGCCTTCTACTGAATACATTGGCAAAGAAGATTTGCCAGCATACGTAGACTTCTACAACACCTTATTGGCTGAAGAAGAAGTGAATCAGTAACAGGGACGGTTTTCACTAGTACTGGAAAGCGAAAAACGAACCAACAATATCTATTAGGGTACATCCATGCAAATTGCGGTTAGTGCAAATGTGGATACAACCAATAGACATTGTTGGTTCTCTTTTGTATGATAAGGAATATCAGGAGCCCTCGGTAAATGTATTTAAGGGCCTCAAAAAAACTTCTTTTCTCCCCATCCTATCCTATCAATAATACTGTCTATAACATAGAGGGACGGGATTTTCCGGTCATGGGAGAAGGAAAAAACAATCTAATTCGATGAATCGCATTTTGGAAGGCTTATTGGTAGCCGTTTGTTGTTTGGGATTAATCGTGGGGTGTACTGATCCGACGATAGTGGGTGAAGAGCTCCTAGAAGGGGACAAAGTTCAACCTGGTTTTACCGATACCATTACCATTTCTTCATATACTTCTCGCCTAGATAGTTTTCGAACTTATACAACCACGCTTGCTGGTCAATTAGGCCGCTATGCTGTAGGCAACTACCAAGATCCCGTATTCGGATCCATGGAGGCTAGCACAGTCGTTCAGGCAAGAATGCAAAGAGACGCCATTTTCTTCACCTTGAACCCACCAAACTTTAGTGCAGGCACAACGGTAGATTCTGTAGTTCTGGTTTTACCATATGATTCTGAAAGCTTCTATGGTAACCTCAACCAGATTTATTCTTTCGAGGTAGTTGAATTAGCGGAGGGATTTGACCGTGCGGATGATTACTACTCCAACACCCCTCTTCCTCTATTGGGCAACCAATTGGCGACCCACTCTTTCCGGCCATCGCCGAATGATAGTACCGCTACCATCAACTATTCTTTTGATGTGGCAGACACCATTCGTTTCCCGCACATTAGGGTCCCCTTACCCGTCACTTTAGGAGAGCAGATGGTGATTCTGGATTCTACTTTCTACGAAAGTGATAGCGCCTTCTTAAGCTTCCTTCCTGGTTTAGCCCTCAGACCAACTAGTGAAAATGGAGGCTTAACTAGCTTCAATATCTCACCTTCCTCGCCAAATGGATCACGAGCAGGTGTTTATGTTTACTACAAGACTAGTACCGGCCTTAAGAATCAATATAATTTCGCCTTCAACGAGTTTTCAGGTCGATATGTGAATTATGAAACAGATTTTGCGGGGAGTGACGTACAACCCTATCTAGGTGAAGGTAGGGGAGATACGCTCTTATTTTTGAAGGGAGGTTTAGGTAGCGAGATAAAGATTAGCTTTCCACACATCACCGAGCTGAAAGGAGTGATTGTGAATGAAGCCTTGTTAGAGATAGCTTATATAGATTTCCCTGGAGCGCAAGACGAAATCTATGACCCTATTCAGCAGTTAACGCTGTCGAGAGAAACGCCTGATGGTATCTTTCTTATCGATGATTTCGTGTTAGCACCAAGTGATCTCGTTGGTTTCTCATTTGGTGGAGATCTAGAGGATGGTCAAAATGGTGAAGCTGGCCTATATACTATGAATATTTCGACCCATTTGCAGCGAATGATAGATGGGGATGAAAATAACGAGCTCATTCTTTCTGTATTCCGTCGCGGAGATAACCACAACCGAGGCGTGATGGCCGGATCAAAACATCCAGACTTTCCGATTAAGCTCAAGGTGACTTTTACCAAGCCATAGCCGTTATCTAAGATAGATTTACCCCTCCATTTTGCCTGATTCTACGTGCAAAACAGCCGTAGCATCAGGTAACATTTTAGTTTTTTTTGCGTATGTTTTATCATGTGCTCCTGCACAGTCAATTTCTTGCCATTTATACTCGTTAGATTACTGTTAAAATTGACGGTTAAATAAAAAAATAAATATATTTGTCTGTATTTTAAACTTCCACAAACGCATCTACCAAACGAATTACTAACGTTAAAATAGGGTAGTATCCCCTTCTTATTTTTATTCAATACATGTCCACCCTTGTGCCGTTCGGTACACGCATAAAGGAGCAATAAAAGACTACAATTTATTCACCGAAACGCTGAGAACCCTTTTGCTAAATAAAAGGGTTGACTTTATTTTGTTTCACCTAGATAAACCGAAAAACGATGTGTGGTATAGTAGCATACATAGGCCAAAAGGAGGCCTATCCTATCTTGATCAAAGGATTGCAACGATTAGAATACCGAGGCTATGACAGTGCCGGAGTAGCCTTATTGAATGGAGACATTACTGTTTACAAAAAGCAGGGAAAAGTCCAAGATCTACTTGATTATAGCCAAGACCTACCGAAGGAAGGAACAATCGGCATTGGACATACTCGCTGGGCGACACACGGCGTGCCAAATGATGTGAATGCACACCCACATCGCTCCGGGAATTCACGCTTGACCCTGGTACATAACGGTATCATCGAAAATTATGCGCCCCTGAAAACCGCTCTTGAGAAGGAAGGCCACGTTTTCAACACCGATACGGATACAGAAGTATTGGTGCATCTCATCGAAGAGGTTCAAAATCGACAGCAGTTATCTCTAGAAGAAGCAGTAAGAGTTGCCTTGACTCGGGTAGTAGGAGCCTATGCAATAGTTGTGATCGATCGTGAGGACAAGAATAAACTGGTAGCGGCTCGGAAAGGGAGCCCACTTGTGATTGGTGTAGGAGAAGGCGAGTTCTTTATGGCCTCCGATGCCACTCCAATTATTGAACACACCAAAAAGGTAGTATACCTCAACGATGAGGAAATTGCAGTGGTAACCAGAGATGGCCACCTTGAAGTAAAGACCATCGCAAACGAAGTACAGAGTCCTTTTATTCACGAATTGGACATGAAAATAGAGATGTTGGAAAAAGGAGGATACGACTATTTCATGTTGAAAGAGATTCACGAACAACCCAAGACCATCTCGGATGCAATGCGAGGAAGATTGAATGCCTCAAATTGCTGGATTAAGTTAGGAGGCTTGGATGAGATGGTGGATCGAATCATGGCTGCCAACCGTTTTATCATCGCAGCTTGTGGTACTTCTTGGCACTCTGGCTTGATCGCCGAGTATCTGTTTGAAGATCTAGCAAGAATCCCAGTAGAAGTAGAATACGCCTCTGAATTCCGTTACCGAAACCCCATCATCACTCCAGAGGATGTCGTAATCGCCATTTCGCAATCAGGGGAGACAGCGGATACGCTAGCTGCCTTGGAACTAGCAAAAGACAAAGGAGCACTACTTTACGGAATCGTGAACTCCGTGGGTTCCTCCATTGCTCGAATTACAGATGCGGGTTCTTACATTCATGCTGGACCAGAAATTGGAGTTGCTTCTACCAAAGCCTTTACTGGACAGGTGACACTGCTGACCATGTTAGCCTTAAGCATTGCTCACAAGAAAGGGACAATTACTGATACCTATTTCAGACAATTGGTGATTGAATTGGCTAACATTCCGAACAAAGTAAGCCAAGTACTAGAAAGTGATGAACAAATAAAATATATCGCTGGGGAAATCAAAGATCGAACTAATGCGTTATATCTAGGAAGGGGTTACAATTTCCCTGTAGCGCTTGAAGGTGCCCTAAAACTCAAAGAAATTTCCTATATTCACGCCGAAGGATATCCGGCAGCTGAAATGAAACACGGGCCAATTGCCCTGATCGACGAGGAAATGCCGGTGATAGTAATAGCTACCAATAAGAGCGCTTACGAAAAAATTGTTTCAAATATTCAAGAAGTCAAAGCGCGTAAAGGATTTGTAATTGCAGTAGTGACCGAAGGAGATGTTGAAATCAGCAAGATCGCTGACCATACCATTGAGATTCCAGATACAGAAGAACCGCTCACTCCCTTGTTATCTGTAATACCACTGCAGCTGCTTTCTTACCACATTGCCGTTATGCGAGGTTGTAATGTAGACCAACCGCGTAATCTTGCCAAGTCTGTTACTGTTGAATAAATTAGTAGCTCTAGGTTAAACGGTTTTGAGACGTGCATTAATAATAGAAATCTAGTTGAAATGAACGAGCATAATATGGAGTATAATTCATCCAGAGAGAATCTGATCATCCCAGAGTATGGGAGGCATATTCAGAATCTGGTGAATCATGCTAAATCAATCGAGGATCCGGAATTGCGGCAAGAGTTTGCTCATAGAATCATTGGTTTGATGATGCAAATGCACCCTCAGAACCGTAGTATTGATGATTACCGAGAAAAAATGTGGAAGCATTTATTCCGCATCGCTAATTACGAATTAGACGTAGTTTTACCCGAAGGTATACACCCAAGCCCGGACGATGCTAAGAAGCATCCGGAGAAGGTACCTTACCCGAAGATCGAGACTAAGTTTCGGCATTATGGCAATAATGTCCAGAAGTTGATCAACAAAGCTCTAGCCATGGATGAAGGTCCCGTTAGAGATGGTTTTGTAGCTGTGATCGGCTCCTATATGAAGCTAGCCTACCGAACTTGGAATAAGGAACACTACGTATCTGACGAGGTGATCAAAAATGACTTGAAGAGTTTGTCAGGAGGAAAACTTGAGTTGTCTGAGGAAATCTCACTTGACAACCTAGGTTCCAGTAACAGAAGACGAAAACGACCAGGTGGTGATCGCAATGATCGCAATGGCCGAGATAAGGATCGTGGCGATAGAGGCGGACACAAACCTAGAGTTCGTATCCCGCCTAGTCGCAGAAGACGAAACTAAAATTCTGTCCATTCTCTCCGATTAAAAGGAGATGAAACTGGATCAAGTTAATAAGGAAATATGGGGCAACTTTTAATAAAGGTTGTCCCATATTTTATTTATACCCTTCTTCTTTCTTTTCTTTGTGAGCACAACAACTAAATACCAAATTTCGATATGCCAACAGATGCTTTTGAGGTCATAGGAGGCCATCAACTTCAAGGAGACATCACCCCCCAAGGAGCTAAAAACGAAGCACTACAAATACTCTGCGCCGTCCTGTTGACGGAAGAAAGAATGGTTATCTCTAATGTGCCACGCATTCGAGATGTAGATCATTTGATACAGCTACTAAAAGGCCTAGGTGTAGAGGTTGAGGAACTATCCAAAGACACTATAGCCTTTACGGCTGCCAATATAGATCTTGCTTATATCCAGAGTAAAGACTTTCGTCAAAAAGCCAGCCGAATCCGTGGTTCCGTGATGCTGATCGGTGCATTATTGGCTCGTTTTGGCAAGGCTTTTCTCCCCAAGCCAGGTGGAGATAAAATTGGTCGTCGACGCTTGGATACCCACTTTAGAGGATTTGAAAAGTTGGGTGCGAAGTTTGTTTATGACCCTGAAACTGATCTCTACAGCGTCGAAGGAAAGGAACTAACGGGTACCTACCTCTTGATGGATGAGATTTCAGTTACGGGTACAGCCAATGTTGTTATGGCAGCTTCCATGGCTAAAGGCACCACCCAGATCTACAACGCCGCTTGTGAGCCATACTTGCAGCAGCTGTGTAAGATGATGCAGCGAATGGGCGCTAAGATCGAGGGGGTTGGTTCTAATCTACTGACCATAACTGGTGTGGAACAACTTGGTGGTACGGAGCACCGCATCCTACCCGACATGATTGAAATCGGTAGTTTTATCGGTTTGGCTGCCATGACTCAGTCTGATATTACCATTAAGGATGTTGCTTTTGATGAATTGGGCATCATTCCGAGCATGTTTGAAAAAATGGGTATCCAGTTGAATGTTAAAGGTGATGATATCCACATTCCTGCCCAAGAGAAATACGAAATCCAGACCTTTATTGATGGTTCAATCATGACGATCTATGATGCCCCCTGGCCTGGATTCACCCCAGACCTCATGAGTATCATGTTAGTCGTAGCTACCCAAGCCAAAGGGAGTGTATTGATTCACCAAAAGATGTTTGAGAGTCGACTTTTCTTCGTGGACAAACTGATTGATATGGGTGCACAAATCATTCTTTGTGACCCACACCGAGCAACGGTAATTGGTCTTGAACGAAGAACTCAATTACGAGGTATAGAAATGACTTCTCCTGATATACGAGCCGGTGTTGCACTCCTAATCGCGGCCCTTTCAGCAAAAGGGACCAGCTTGATCAAGAATATTCACCAGATTGACAGAGGTTATCAAGAAATTGATACCCGTCTACAAGCTTTAGGAGCTCAGATTACTCGCTACTAGAAGGCCATTAGTCATAGATCACGACGCGCTTTGTGATGGCTTGGTGGCCCGCCAAGAACTTCAGGAAATATATCCCAGGTGTTAGTTCTTCTTCAGCAAACATGATATTTGTTGAAGAAGACGTCAACACCCTCCGCTCCCAAATCCTCTGCCCCTTGCTATCCATTAGCTGCAGATTGGCTTCCTCAGAAGAGATTTCCGGAACTTGTATATGAAATCTCCCTTTTGATGGATTAGGATACACCAGCAAAATAGAGGGTTCATTGGGAATAAGAACTGTCTTCATTTCAGAATACTCATATTGCCCATCGAAATCCACTTGCCGCAGGCGATAATAATTAATTCCTGGTCTTGCCTCTCGATCTAGGTAGGAATAAGATTGTGGTACATAGGTTGTCCCTCTCCCTTTTACTCGCCCAATAGCAGAGAAGGTCTTGGCATCTATAGAGTGTTCAATGCTGAAATAATCATTATTACTTTCCGTAATTGTCTCCCATTCCAGATAGGCAGCTTGGCCTTTTGGGATAGCAGTAAAGGCAGACAGCTCCACCGGCAGAAGCGCCGTTACATTTATTCTGTAGTCCTCTGTCTCTCCTAGGGAAGAAAGTCCACAAGAAGAAGGCGTCTCATTGTAAACAATACGGACTCGCATCCTGGTTTGTCCGAAAGCTGCCCCATTTGGCACCGTAATAGACGCGGTCCAGAAAAAAGGTGCATTGCCCGTATTGACTGTTACGGCCTCATCGACTTCATCGAAATCACCATCTTGATTCCAATCCACCCAGATGCCGCAACGATCACCAATATATCCTGAGAACTCCGTGGGTATTCCACCAGTGACTACCCCATTATTAACTTGGACATTATAGGTTGATCCTCGACCTACAGTTGCGGAAAGATTAGTATAATTGACGTACCCCCCAGAAACACATTCTGTACCATTGTTGAGTTGATCCGCAAAGATCACTCTGGCCACATATTGGTCATTATCACATATCTGATTAGAACCTGCTACACTGGTACAATAGATAGTACCGACATTAACTGATACTGCCGTACTGTAGGTGTTACAATTGCCATTGGAAGATTTGACTCGATACCAATATTCCTGATTGGCTTGAATATCATTATCGGTATAACTAGTCCCATTAGGCCCGGTATAGCCATATAGTAAAGGCTCAAATCCAGCAGACGAAGACACGGTTGATCGCTCGATCAAATACCCAAATTCATTATTGGCATTATCAGTCCAACTCAAGTCTATCCCGTTCTCGTCGCCATTAAGCGTCGCACTAAGGTTGGTCGGCACATTTACTTTAGAAGGGATACAGCCGAAACTATAGGAGCTATGTCCTTGACGAATACCGAGTCCAGCACTGATAAACCCATACTGCCCTGCGCTGAGTACTCGAGGAGGACAGAAGGTCGGATAATAGGACATGATATTATCTACGGGGGGCGTATACGTTACGTCATACACATCCTTTTCATCTCCTGAATAGCTGCAGTCGGCAAAGGAGAAAGTAGCTCCTGAATATCCAGGATCAGCATCGGTATCGCAGAGTTGATCCCCAGCAGAACCACAATTGGATTGAACTCCGCTTCGTGCAACATGTTCAGCATTGGCATCCATATTTCCATTTTGGGTGCCCTGGAAGGTGTGTAGCAATGAAAAATAATGGCCAAATTCATGTACGAAGGTACCCCCGGGATGATCATTTATGCCACTCTCCGTCATTACTATTCGATTGAAAATGTTGTTATCGGAATAAGGGAGATAAGCATAACCTGAAGCCTGAAAATCATCGCTAATCGTGATCCTATCAACGATGTAGATATTTACTGCATTGGTAACTTGTCCAGCTGCATTGACCAAGTCAGTTTCAGTGTCTCCATCAGCTGCCCGTAAGTCATAATCGTATAAATCTGAATTGTTGATATAGCTTATCCCTCCACAATAGTAAAATTCGATATTGGCCGGGAGATAGTAGTAATTCAGGAAATTCAGGCCCTCCGTTAATTCTTCTTGTGTAATCCCTCCAGTTCCGCCATCCTCACGGAAAGAATAAATCTTCAATGGAATACAACTTGTTCCTGTATTTCTGGCAGGATTTTGAAGCATTCTAGCACGAGCTAATACCTCCTTGTGAAATTGATCTGGGGCTGCAGTGCCACATTTCATCGGCTGGGCCTGTAGACTAACCAAAGGAAGAAGCCATACCAATAGGTATAGACACAGTGTTTTGTTCATAGAGCTGCTATTAAACCGGTCTGCTGTGTAGGCCAAATGAGCTCACTAAGATCTCAGTTCAGCCAACAGCTAACTGTTCTGTAAAATGATGGAGGGGAAGGCATTTTACCAGACAGATTAATGGGTAAAATGAATTATTGATTTGGGAGGTTTAGCAAATTCTTCCTGGAGTTAGTTTTGATAGGTTTGAAACAAAAATATAATATTAATCCCTATGTGTCAAGTTTATAACTGATCCTTGTGCACATCCTGGATAAACTTTATAACACCTTGCATAAATACTTCCTGGTCATCCCACATAGCCATATGGCTACCGTTAGGGCAGTATAAGTAGCGACCATTCTGCACCAGCTTGCTCATCTCCTCCATTTCCTCCGGCTTCATGGTATCATATTTAGCTCCAACCGTTAGGGTAGGCACCTTAATTTCCGCTAAACGATCCCAAACAGACCAACCTTTGAGAATTCCTCCTGGAACGAATTCACTTGGGCCTTGCATGTATTCATAGACGTGTTGATTGATATTACCAAAACTCCGTAGAATAGCCTCTGGCCAATCGGGTAATCGGCAGATATGTTTTCGATAATACTCCTCAAACACCAATTCTTGATAAACGGGATGCTGAAATTCTTTTCGCTCTTCGTAATACTCCAAACTGTCAATAAGCGAAGGACGCAATTGGCTCCGTAGATAGGAATTATAGGCCTCATACTTACCAAAATCTGCAGTCATATTACAGACGATGAGTCCTTTTAGATTATCCTGATACTTTAAGGCATATTCCATCCCCAGAAGCCCTCCCCAGGAATTACCTAATAGGAAGAAATTATCCTTATTCAGTCCCAATGCTTGTCGGACTTGTTCTACCTCTTCCACAAATCTATCGATGGTCCATAGACTATCGTTTTCCGGTTGATCTGAACGCTTGGACCCTAATTGATCATAATGATAGAATTCAATATTAGCTTGTGGGAAAAAACTTTCGAAAGCTTCCATGTATTCGTGCGTGGCTGCTGGGCCTCCGTGTAGAAGTAGGACTTTCATAGGGCTGTTACCAAAGCGCTTCGTCCATACCTTATACCCTTCCTTCAGGGAGACCATTTGTACTCCGGCAGCTTGCACCGAGCCTGGCGTGGAAAAGTCATTATAGGCACAGTTATCCGCTTCAGGAGTGGCTTCAGCAGCTTTTTCGGGTGATTGGCAAGCTGTCAGTAAAAGACAGAAAATAAAACTTAGGAAAAGGGTAGCATTTTTCATACATGTTCATTTAAATGATCGAATTTTTTCAATCACAGGAATGTAACAAGTCGGGCTACCTTTTGTTCCTGCTAAAAGGCTGCATTCACCCCTAGACGAACGCCGCTGAAAGCAGGTTCAAGTCGACAAATACCGCCAGAGCAGACAACCCCTTCCACCTGTTTGATGAAGCTCAAGGAAAATCGATTGGCTTTGCGCGAATAGTAAACGTCTACACGAGGGTAGTGTATCGCTTTCTTCCCACCATTACCATCGTCGGGGGCATTTTTACCGGGGGTCATATTATACATATCAGATACGGCAAAAGTCCAGTGTGGAGCCATCGTATATTCTACTAAACCGAACACCCAATCTCCATAATCCTGCTTAAATCCGGCTTTAGTATCTTGCCCCACAAACATCGTCTGGGCCTCAAAACGAATGGCCTTTTTGCGGTCTATCTTATACAAGAAATCGACATAAGGGATGATGGTCTGGACATTGGGTACCCCCGGTTTTTCTTCAAACACATCCTGGTTATAATTTTGAACCTGAACCCCTCCTAGTAGGGTCCATTTGCGCTTATACTTATAGGATATTTCTGTATAGAGTTCTTGGTACAATACCTCATCATTCAGATTCGTAATATTGGAAAGATTGGCATTGAGGCTCACATTTTTGCTCGGAGAATAACGAATATCGGCTTGTACTGCCATTTCACCAATTTCCTGAGTCGCAGGCACATAACGGGTAGTCAATCGATAGGTATTCTCCCGACTCATTGGAGGCAAGAAGTTGATCATGCCCTGGTTAAGTGCTACAAAGGGATTGGTTCGAAATGTAAAATTTTCAGTGCGTTTGGCTTCTAAACTGATCCCTAAACCTTTCGCAGCATAGGAAAGACTGGAGTATAATACGGAGCCTGAACGGCGGACGAATTTCCCTTGAGCAATTTGTCCGTCCCAATTCAACTTATCGGCAAAGGGATCAAAAAATACTTCACTAGTCTTGTAAGCACCTTCCACATACCAACTCCAGGGTCCGGCACTGAGCGTATTGAAAGCCGCCAAGGCATAAGAGTTATAATCTACACTAACCGTATCTTGTGGCGTATACGTAGCTATCGTCGCTAAAAGCTGATCTATGGTCTCTTCTGAATGCGTGCGGCCTACCACACCAATACCTGGGGCCATTGACCAATTACTCCCCTCCTTCCCCGTAATGAATCCTTCAAGTCCTAGACCTCTAACCACCGAACCGTAGGTATCAAAGCGAAATTTTTGGCGGCCTGAAAACACCTTTACCTCCCAATCTGGAGCAATATCATAGGCTAAGCGTAACCCGAGTAATGCATTATCAATGAAGAGTGCACGCGCCTCGTAGGAGCGGAAGATGATCCCACTACCTAATTGATCATAGATATAACCTGCACTGATATCTAGCTTATCCAATTCTTTACGGATGTACCAACGACCAATACCTTCATCTGTATAAGAATCCAAGGGGTTCGGCAATTGAGAGTGCTGAAAGGCATCAAATCGCAAACCAAAGTCAAAGCCCCAATTGTTGTACGTCAAATTGACCCAAGTATTGGCTCCATACAATTGATTATCGTATTGGGGAATATTTGCCGCCCCAATTTCTGCATCTCGGATGTAGAAATTCCCTTGTGTTTCCAGGTTTCCGGAGAGTGTTCCGCCATTTCCTTGCTGCCCGAATAGATCCATGGGAAGTAGGATGAATGACAGAAAAATGTATAAATTTAGTGTAGCTTTGTTCATCATTGAATCGATGGCATTAAGTGAAATTAGCCAATAATTTTGGGGTTACTTAAGCAGATTTCTAGAGTCTAAAGGTAGCAGGATGAAATTTAGATTTTTATCCCCGCATTATTGTAGCTCTGTAGTCTTGGTGTTGTCTTTCAACTGGCATGAAAGCATCTATAGTAGCCTTGCATTCTTATCTTTTGACAAGAAGCCGATTTATTAAAAAATTTAATCCATGAAGATTTTCTCCAAACTAAGTTGTACGCTCGCACTTCTAATCTGCTTGAGTGCGGTAACTTTTGCACAAACCCAACTCCCCTCCGCTGAGGTAAAGACCTTAGATGGAGCGACTATAAACTTACAAGACTTTGCGCAAAATGGTAAACCTACGATCATCAGTCTTTGGGCTACCTGGTGCGCTCCCTGCAAAAAGGAGCTAGATGCCATAGCCGAGGTTTATGAAGACTGGCAAGCAGATTATGATGTAGAAGTAGTAGCCATTAGCATAGATACCCGTCGTCAGTTGGCAAAAGTGAAGCCTATGGTTGAGACCAAAGGCTGGCCCTTCCAGATTCTCTCTGACGCTAATAATACCCTGACCAACGTTCTCAACTATCAAACCATACCGCAAACATACCTAGTGGATGAAAACGGTGAGATCGTCTATAGTCATAATGGGTATCTTCCTGGAGACGAGTACGAATTAGAAGATCAACTCAAAGCACTGAAAGAAGATTAGTTCTTCTACTGAGAATTAAAACCAATCTATCAACAGTATACGGCCAAGATGACTAGATCGTCTTGGCCGTATATTGGTTTTTGTACCATTCGAAAGCTATTTTTAAACCTTCCTTGATACTGTATTGCGGGTCATATCCAAGGTAATTCTTAGCCTTAGAAATATCGGCTAGACTATGCTTTACATCTCCTTGCCTAGTAGGACCAAAAGTAGGCTCGAGGTCGCTGCCTGACACTTCCTTTAGCAACTGAAATAATTCCAAGATCGTAGTACGCTCTCCAACCGCAACATTATAGACTTCATTCCAAGCATCTTCACGGGTAGCAAATAAGGATCTGATATTTGCCTCCACTGCATTCCCTACAAAGGTAAAATCGCGGCTCTGTAAACCATCCCCATGAATAAGTGGGGGGTTACCCTCCATAATGGCTTTCACGAACAGTGGAATTACGGCAGCATATGGTCCGTTCGGATCTTGCTTAGGCCCAAATACATTAAAATATCTTAGGCCGATATAATTGAAGTCATAGAGGTTGGAAAACACATCGGCATATAGCTCGCAGACCAGTTTGGTCACTGCATAAGGTGAAATAGGCTTACCGATCACTCCTTCTCGCTTTGGCAATGCTCGGCTATCGCCATAAGTAGAAGAAGAAGCGGCGAAGACTACCTTGTTTATCCCTGATTCCTCGGCCGCCTTAAAGACATTCAAGGTACCAGCGATATTTACCGCATTGGACGTATGTGGATCTTTGATCGATCGTGGAACAGAACCTAAGGCGGCCTGATGGGATACTAGATCCATCCCTGCACAAGCTTGCAAACAAGTATTCATATCCCGAATATCCCCTTCTATAAACTCAAAATCGGAGCGGTCTAAGAATGGAGTGATGTTCTTAAGATGCCCATTGGACAGGTTGTCCAAGACTCTCACTTTATCCACCCGTTCATCAGCCAATAAGGCTTCTGCTAGATTTGATCCAATAAATCCAGCTCCTCCTGTAATTAGTATGTTTTTTTGCATGGTCTGCGTTGCTAATTGCTTCTTAAGTTGCTGACAATAACCCTTGTAAAGCATTCCATCGATACAGCAGGGTGTATTTTCCTTTTATCCATTCTCCTCGGAGGGTGAATAAAAGGGCCAAAACGATGCTGCCGCCTAGTTTGAATACAAACTCAAATACCTTCTTGAAAAAAGTCCATTGCCCTATATCTTTTACTCTTATTCGTTCTTCGCTTCCAAATTTACGACTTAAGCGCAAAAAATTTTCATCCGTAGTTCGATAAGCATCAATATTGTGTTGAACCACTGCTTCCGGATAGTGAAACACTTGGTCTGATACCTCCTTAATAGCGAAGAAAATATACTTATCGTCCGCTCTCCACTTTAAATTTTCATTAAATCCTCCCACTTGCTCCAAGAGGTCCTTTCGATAAGTCATGTTGCAGCCCGCTGGGTAACTTTTTCCAGTATAAGTGAAGCCATGATCTCCAAAATCTACTTTAGTAACAAAGCCGGAGAGGTATTTATTCATCCATGGGGGGGGATTACCTTCATATTTTGGCAGGATTCTACCGCCGATTCCAGCCGTTTCAGGCCGATTTTCAAAGAAGGATAGTACTTTTTCTAGGAAGTCCTCTCTAGCCTCGGCATCATCATCAATATAGGTAATGATCGGTGCCATGGCTTCCTTAATTCCTCGGTTTCGAGCATACGAAAGACCTTGATTCGTTTCTACGAAGTAGCGAACATTAAGTTTCGGATTCGCTGCAATGAAGTCTTGACTAATAGAGGGGGTGCTATCCGTGGAGTTATTATTGATGATCAGTATTTCAAAAGCTTCGGGAGCTAAGGTTTGGTGTGTTAAGCTTTGCAGGGCGTCTCCGAGAAATTTTTCTCGGTTATAGGTGCATATGATGAGCGAGATTTTGGGATGGATGCCGGGCATTCTAAAATCTTTTTTCCTTAATGAGGGGCAAAGATATTTCTATTTATTAAGAACTTGAAATAGGCTTATTAAAACCTAGTTTCCCACTCCAAACTCAGATCAAGGAATAGCCTTTCTTTCAAAAGCATCGATATAAGAATCCGGCGTACAATTGTAGATTTTCACACCTCTTGATTCTGCGTAATCCTTAAGATCAAAATAGGATCGAAAAGTGAACATAAACTTTTCCAATATCTCATGTAGACGTCTTGGCCGCATCCCCAGCTTATACATGAGATCACTTTTCGTAGCATTTTCGTCATAGAAATGCTGTTGGTTTACCAGTGCTTGATTCTTATCATTCACTGAGATCATGGGTAGCCAGGAATGATCAGCTCCTGCCAGATAGATCTCCTTATATCCGCTATTGATCGCCATGCTAATGGCAGGGATTAGCACATTGTGTGGCCTTGGAAGGCCCCATCCTTTCCCCATAAAAAAGCGATTCCAGGAGGATAGCCCTTCAATCGGTGTATCATTGAAGAAGACGATATTGATGTTCTTATTCCTCCGGATATTATTTAACCAGTCTTTTGCTTTTTTCCCTTTGTAGGGACAAAAGAGCGTGATCTCCCAAGTACTTTTTTCAATAAGGGCATTAATAATGTTCTGTCGAATAGCGGTATTGGGATTGGCAGGATCATCAACCCAATATTCAGGAGAGACAAAGATGAAGTGTCGGGGTTTTAACTGAGTAAACACTTCCGTATCGGGAAACTTATTCACGCAAATCAGATCCTTTCCCCTCAAATCCTCCAGCCTGTCGGCCAGTAACTTTTTCAGAGAAGGGCCATTACCTAGAATTACACATTCCCTTTCCTGAACGGACGGCGTTTTGAGCATTAAGTTTGATCTAACTATAACCTTCAATAGGCTCACAAAACTAGCCGCCAAAAGTCCTAGATATTGAAAAAGTCGTTCTAACATGCGTACTAAGATTGAACAGGGGATTCAAACTGAGATTGGCGATTGGCCACGATCCCTCTAGCCACCTCCAGATCAAAAGCAGAGAAAATGCCTTGAGCAGTTAATTCATCTACGACAATATGGCCCACCTTCCCTGGCAGAAGCTTCTGCTCTGTTTTATAAGCACTCAAGGAACATAACATCAAACCACCTACCCCTCGATATAAGGCTTCACGCTCCAGCTTGGTGAATTTATCTTGTTCCAAAATAGGTACCATTCCACTACCATGATGTTGATAGAAAGTGGATCGCTCTATCCGCACACTTAATACAGAGTCAGCTTTAAAAATGGCAAGGGTATTAATCGCATTATCTACATCATTTCCACTCAAGAAAGGGAACTCAACAGCTAGTATCATAAAGGCCTCTACCTTGACCTTTGACAGCTTACCATGATTTAGGATAAGATTTATCGTTTCGTGTAGGGAGACATTATAGCGAGCCATTTCGCTAGGTCTTTCAACAAAGATGACTCGATCGTTATCCCCGTATGTAGTCGAAAGATGGGCTGCTATGCGTTCATCATCGGAGGTAACCACCACTTTCTCCAATAGCCTTGAGGCTAAAGCTGCCTCGATTTTCAGGTCCAGTAAACGTTTTTCTCCAAGCTTCAGAAAGGCAACCGTCTCATCCTTTAGGCGAGTATCTCTAACGGGGATGATGGCAATCGTTTTTGCCCTTGGTATTTCATTCTTGAGTATGAAATTATCTTTGATCGCTCTACGTGTATCTAAGATCCGATTCTCATTGGAAGTCAAGTTTTGGCCATGCTGCCGGTAGCAAAACAGTGGCTCTCGAATGTTGATTACCTTAAATCTGGCAATAAACTTAATCCAGAGTTCATAACCATCCTGGCAAGAATAACTTTCATCATATCCTCCAACCGATTTCAGGAATTGCTGCCTGATCATCGTGCAAGCCCCGTGGGCAGGCAAGTCAAACAATCCAACCTCTCCATCAAAATCATGCCGCTTAATTTCGGCAATGGTATCGTTATGTTGATCGACCAGGAAGTAGTCTGGGAAAACCATTCCTAAATCATCATCTGCTTCCAGCAGCGACACCATTTTCTCTAACGCCTTTTCCTGCAAATAGTCATCGGCATCCAATCGCATGATATATTTCCCCTTTGCTAAGCGAAGGGCAATATTGTTGGTGATATTCAGCCCTTTGTTTTGCTGATAAATCACTTCAATTTGAGGATAATCAGCGTAATCTTCAATAATCTCTTTCGAGTTGTCGGTGGAACCATCATCAATGATCAATAACTCAAAGTCCTGAAAACTTTGATGTAATACGCTTTCGATCGCTTGTCTAATGTACCGCCCGTAATTATAATTCGTGATATATATTGTTAGCTTCGGCATTGTGTTCCCTTTTATCTGCTGCGCTTATACAATTTCTTTATGAAAACGACTAGGATCTGGTTTTAAGTACTTTGGCAGGCACCCCTCCTACCACTTCGAAAGCTTGTACATCTTTCGTAACCACGGCATTACTACCAACTACCCCTCCTTTCCCAATGGTCACTCCTGGAAGAACAACCACATGAGCCCCTAACCAGGCATCTTCGGCTAAGGTGATCGGCGCGTGTGAATAACCTTGATCCTGAATCTTGCCTTCTCGCTGGTGATTGTGCATGCTGGTCTGCAAATACACAAATCCTGAAATTAATACCTTGTTCCCAATCTGTATGGAATCTCCTCCATTTAGTACGGTATAGAGCCCAATGCGGGTTCCCTTCTCGATGATAATCTTAGCTGAGTTGGCTGCTAAAATTCGAACACCTCGATCAATTCGGATATTTCCCTCTAGTCTAACCTCAGACTGGCCATGAGCTCTGATTTCTACGTTCCGCCTCAGGTGTACCTTCGGGCCAATGTATACTTTCGCTCCGTCCGTTATGTTTACCGATGGCCAAGAATCACACTTGAAGCCTTCTTCAATCTGTAGTTGCTCTCCGGCAAAAAGCCAGCGAAACAGCGAGCCCTTCCATATCGGAAGCTTTTCCCGTAACCATAGATATTGACGTAAAAACATGAGCTACCAAATTAATCGGCAATAGGCCTGTTTACTTTTACTCCGCAAAGAACGAATACGCTAGTTTCTGATGTTTCTTCACATCTACCAAAAGCTTTTTTCCAATCAATTGATCAAACTCTCGTGCATCAATGCCAGTATTGGGTCGTAAGCAGATCAAATCTTCAGCTTGCACCACTGCACCTGCAGCTAAGTCCCTCTTTGGATAAACACTTCGCCTAAAAGTTACAACATGATCACCTTCCACCTCCAGCGGTTGCTTCAGGGAATCTCCCCTCAATTGGTAAATCACTTGAATAGCTTCAATTAGTTCAAGTACCTCGGCTTGCGTTAGGGACACCTTGTGATCTCTAAAGCTTTTACCTTCTCTACTATCCGTAAAATGGAATTCCAGCACTTCGGCCCCCATCGCCACTGCTATTTCTAAGGCTTTACTTCCTTCAGTATGATCTGAATAACCAACCGGCAAACCCGTCATGTCCCGATAGGATTGCATGACCGCCAGATGTGCGGCGCTTGCAGGGATGGGATACATTGAAGTGCATTGCAAAACAGATAAATAGTCGGGATCATTATACAAATCATCCTGCTGCTGAATATAACGCACCGCTTCCAATACCTCTTGTAGCGTAGACAAACCGGTTGAAAGAATAATAGGCTTTTTCAAGGCAGCCGTAGCTTTCAGGACAGGATAGGCCGTCATATCGCCTGATCCAATTTTATAAATGGGCATATATGAGTCAATCCAGTCGAAATAAGCGGGATCCCAAACGGAGGCCATGAAGCCCACTCCCGCTGCTTGACACATTTCTGCCAATTCTATATACTGTGCTTGACTTAATTCAAACTTCTTGAAATGTTGATTGCGAACCGGGTTTTCCAACTTACTGACTAAGGTATCGCCAGAATACAGCTGAAATTTGACAAAATCCACTTCTGCACCGATTGCCAATTCCGTTAAGGCCTTAGCATAGTCGAAATCCCCTTCGTGATTTCCGCCAATTTCTGCTATCAATAACGGGCCGTGTTTGCCCTGCCAAGTATTCCTTTTCATATAGTTTTCTTAAGTTTCTAGGCCATCCATGACCTAGATTACACGCGTTCACTAATCTTCTTCGCCGGAATTCCACCTACGATGGCATACGCTTCCACGTCATCCTTTACCAAGGCTCCAGCGGCGATCACTGCGCCTGTGCCAATGCGCACCCCCTTCAAGATCTTTGCTCCAGTTCCAATCCATACATCGTCACCAATTTCGATTGCGGCAGTCTGATTGGGCTGTTTGTTGATCAATTGGTCGCGAGCGATGGTATGATCACTATCTACCAGATAAACAAAGGGAGCAATTAGACAGTTGCTTCCAATTTCGATCCGCTCGGAGGCAAACAAATAGGAGTGGTAGCCGAAAGTAGTATTCTCTCCAATACTGACAACAGCCCTTTCATTACAGGCACAAATTCTAGCGCCGGATTTGAGCACCATATTGGCTCCCAAGGAGATATTCTTTGGATAACGCATTAGATGCACATCCTTTTCAAAATGGATTCCCTCTCCACAAAAGCCTAGCCTCCGGCTTTCTCGCCAATATCGATACCGACTTGCTAAAGTGGGCTTAAGATGTTTTCTAAGTTGTTGGTTACCCATTCTGTGCTAAATTGAAGAATATAAACTGACTTCCATCATCGGATCTATGAAACAAGTAGTTGCTTTCCCTCGTTTTTCGGCTAAGCAATGAACAATGAATAAGTTCCGTATTTTGAGAAAGCGTTTTTGGTACCCAACGAGGCATTTTTTGAAGGCATAGCAGCGCTACGGCAGAAAAAAATAATGAAGTAGGGTGCCGAAGGATCTTCTACAAAAACGAGAAGTTATTTTTTGATCATTGCTAAAGCGCCTCAAAAGTATTAATAAATGGTGATATTGCGTTTGGAAGATACCAGTAATGTCTAGGCTAGATGGGGATAATCAAAAGACAAGCAATTAAACAAAGTATCGTAAACTACCTGGGGGTAGCCATCGGTGCTATTAGCGTCACTTTTATTTATCCTTTAGCAACCGAAACGGTTGGGCTAGCCCGTTTCTTGATTGATACCGGTACGCTAATCGCTCCTTTTTTACTCCTTGGGTTTGGCGGTGTCACGATTAAGTTTTTCCCGGAGTTTAAGACCGAGAATGGGGAGAACAACGGTATGTTTTCATTTGTATTGAGTGTGCCCGCCATTGCAACGCTTATCTTCGTTCTTTTAGTGGTCAGTTTTCGTGTTCCTATTCAGGAATATTTGCAGGAGAGTGGTAGGGAGGAGAGTTTCCAGACCTTTTGGATGTACTTTGTCCCAATAGCCATTTGTCTAGCCTTTTTTCAGTTATTATATAACTACAGCACAAATTACGGTAGGATTGCCGTTCCAGCGATTTTCCAAAACTTCATTAAGATCGTTTTACCTACGGTCGTGCTCCTATGGTACTTTGAAATCATCTCTTTATCCTTTCTGGTCTGGGCGGTAGTCATCAACTTCTTAACCATGCTAGCCGCAATCGTCATCTACTTGCGTCGGCTGGGGCACTTGAATTTTACTAGAAAATGGAGCTTCCTAACTGCTGATCGGCGAAAACGCATAGGCAATTATGCAATATTCGGATTATTTGGAGGTATCGGTAGTGTACTTGCCTTTCGGATAGACTCCTTTATGATTTCCACCTTGATAGATTTGGAAAGCAATGGCATATTCACCATAGCAGCTTTCATCGGAAATGCTATAGCCATCCCTACAAATGCGGTCAACCAGATCAGTTCTCCTATCATTACAAAGGCTATTAAGGAATCGGACTTTGTGGAGGTGAGCAAAATCTATAAAGGGGCCTCGGTCAACTTATTGGTCGTGGGTCTTTTGCTCTATGCACTGGTAGCCTGTTCTGTAGAAAACCTGTTCCACTTAATGCCCTTTGAAGAGGCCAAGTCAAGCGATCCAGCGTTTATTCGTCAGGGAGTAATTATCGTCTTATTGGTAGGTTTGGCACGGATTATCGATATGGCCACAAGCGTAAATAACCCAATTATCAACTTCTCTCCTTATTACCGTTTTGGTCTATATGCCATTCTGATCCTAGGCATTTTCAACATTTTCACCAACCTCTTCTTCATCAAAACCTTATCACTGGGAATAATTGGCGTGGCCTTAGCCACCTTGGTAGCACTCAGTCTGTATAACCTCGTCAAGCTGATCTTTATCTATTGGAAGTTTGGAATCCACCCCTTTAGTAGCGCAACCACCAAATTACTTGCTATTGCTGGTTTCGCGACGATAGGGGCCTATTTTATTCCCTCCACTGGACCAAGTACCTGGCATACTATACTAGATATTGCCATAAAATCTAGTGTGGTAATGGCTATTTATCTGCCACTAGTGTTGCTCTCTAAAGTCTCTCCGGATGTGAATGAATTGATCCGTGAATTCATACAACGCTTCAAGAGGTAATTCATTTCTTATCCTTCGAAGGGCTCCCAAAACAGCTGCTGATGAGTAAGATCAAAAGCACATAGAGCCCCTAAGCCCACTTGTCGGCCCGCAAAAACACAGCCATTGTCGATATTCACCACTGGTAAACGATCAATCTGCTGTAGCATGTTTGCTGTTTTTGTATTTGGTATTGGCGTATGGCCATGCACAATGATTCGATCGTCCAACCATTGTTCCGCTCGGTTATCCTCAAAGTCGCTGTACCAGCGCCGAATCCACATCATGCTCTTGATATCCATTAATGGAAAATGGCGTTTCAAATTGAGGCCAGCATGGACTAATACATAATCTTCTAACTCGAAAATATAAGGAAGTTCGGCCATAAATTGGCGGTATAAGTCTGGGATCTGGGAAGGACGCATCACTCCAAAGCTGCGCATCGTTTGAGTTCCACCATTAACTTCCCACATACCTACAGCGGCCTCCTCATCCCTCACTGCATCCAAAAATAATTGCTCGTGATTCCCGCGCAGGCAATGAATTTGGTAACCCTCTTCTTGCATGCGAAATATCCGATCAAAGACTCCTTTACTATCAGGTCCTCTATCGATCAGATCACCTAGGATATAAAGCTCATCATCTGTAGTCAGTTTTATTTGATTCAGAAGGTTGCCAAAGGTTAAATTGCAGCCATGTATATCTGAGATTGCGAATTGCCGAGGGACAGCCATAGATTTCTTTTTTTCAAAAAATAAAAAACTAAGGTAGGGTAAAAATAAGGTAGCTCGTTTACATCAACAAAACCTCGAAGAATCAATTGAATTGGATTCTCTGACAATTTTTGTGCTATTAAGTCAGCCCTTTAGCTAAAACTCTTGCTTCCGTAGGTTGCAATCCTTCTCGCTAAAATGCTACCCACAAATGATTATCGGAGAAGGTTGAATTGTTCTTAATTCACTAAAAGCTATTAACTATGCCGGTTACAAACTGTGCCAATGGTACGCTTGCCCCATACGTGGGCAACCTCACACAGGACCAGGTACTACACCTCTACCGCCGAATGGGCTTTGGCGCTACGCCCCAACAAGTTGAGGAAGGTATGACAAAAAGCGCTTCCGATCTAGTAGATCAGATTTTGGATGAAGCCCTAGATTTACCGCTTCCTACCGCTCCAGAATGGGCAGATTGGCTGATCAGTGACTATGATGACTTTAACGAGCAACGTCAAGAGCAGGTAATCAGTTGGATTCTGCAATGGGTAAGAGATATGATCTCCAACGGATTTCGGGAGAAAATGGCTTTGTTTTGGCACAGCCATTTTGTGACTCGTTTCGAAAGCTACCAATGTCCTTCGCAACTCTACCAATATCATAAACTCCTACAACAATACGCCTTTGGTAACTTCAAGACCTTTACCCATGAAATGGGGAGAACCCCCGCTATGCTAGTCTTCCTAAATGGCGTCCAAAATACCAATATTGAACCAAATGAAAACTACGCTAGAGAATTATTCGAGCTATTTACCTTAGGGCAAGACAACGGCTACACCCAGGAAGATATTCAGGAGGCGGCGCGTGCGCTCACCGGTTGGGTCGGCTATTTCTCTCCTTGTGGCCCGATAGGCTTCGTCAATGTCTACCATGACGATGGAGAGAAAACGGTCTTTGGTAAAACGGGAAACTGGGGATATGATGAACTCCATGATATCCTCTTCGAAGATCGAGCCGAACTAATTGCCAAGTATATATGTGGGAAACTTTACGAGCATTTTGTTCATCCTCAGATGGATGATGCCATAGTAGCGGAACTAGCCACTACCTTCCAAGAAAGTGGGTTTGAGCTAGCGCCAGTCATTAGACAGCTCTTTAAAAGTGAGCACTTCTTTGACACTTATGTTTCGGGTACTATTGTCAAGAGCCCCTTGGATTGTCTTATCAGTTTCGTACGTGAATCGGGCGTACCTGTTAACGAGGAGGTGGTAGAAGGAATTGGCTACCTGGGCTTCAATCTAGGTCATACCTTGTTCAGCCCAGTAGATGTAGCGGGTTGGCCAGGTAATCGAAGCTGGATGGATAGCAATAGCCTCACCGGCCGTTGGCAAGGATTGGACTTTATCATTTTTTACATCTACGAAAACCAACCTGAATTTTTCCGTGAGCTAGCCAAAAGCCTTACGGATAGTTCAAATGATCCTTACTTCATCGCTCAAGTATTTGCAGACTATTTCCTCTCAAACGGTCTGTATTCTCCAGAAATGTATGATAGCGCAGCTACCGTACTCAAGTGGGAAGTCCCTCAAAACTACTTTGATAGTGGTGATTGGAACCTGGAATGGGATACTGTACCCATCCAAATTGCCCTATTGATTCGACATTTTGCTCGACTTCCTGAATTCCAAATGCAGTAAATCCCGCTGATTGGTATCTCGCTCATCTTAAATTCAAAATTCAATTACCATGTGTAATCATCATAAAGATCAAAAACCGAAAGGCCGATTTGGCAGTGCACTTGAACATGGTGCGGCCCATGCACACGATCACCAAAGCTGGAGTCGCCGGACTTTCATGAAAAACCTGGGTATTGCCGGTAGCGTTTCCATGTTGCTTGGCCGAACGCCGCTGACTGCCCTTTCATCTGCTCCCTTAGGCATGGCCCTAAACACCACAGAATCAGATAATATTTTGGTTCTGATTCGATTCAAAGGCGGGAATGATGGTTTGAATATGATAGTGCCCATTTTTGATTACGGCACCTATAAAAATTACCGCCCTACTATTGCCATCCCTGAAGATCAACTGATTAACTTAAATGACAGTTTTGCCATGCCTAATACCATGGCTAGCGTGCAGGAGATGTGGGAAGATGGAGCAATGAAGGTGGTGAACAGTGTAGGCTATGAAGACCAAAACCTCTCTCACTTCCGATCTACAGATATCTGGTCCTCCTCCAGTGATGCCAACACCTTAGATTCCAGTGGTTGGCTGGGACGATTGTTAGATCGCCAGTACCCTGATTATGTTACCGACCCTCCAGAATCCCCCCAGGCCATTCAAATTGGTAGTACCGGCACCTTGACCTTCAATAATGAAGAAGGGGTCAACATGGGGGTGTTTGTAAATGAGCCAGAGGAATTATTCCAGATCGCCCAAAACGGAGAGCTATACAACGCCCTGGATGTTCCTGAATGCTACTACGGAGAGCAATTAAGTTTTGTACGTACGGTGGCCAATAGCACATTCCGTTATGCCGAAATTATAGCCTCAGCCTATGAAGTAGGCACCAATACGGTTGAGTATGGGCCAAATCTAGGGGAGCAACTAGCCTTGGTGGCCAGATTAATCAAGGGAGGCTTAGAAACTAAATTGTACATGGTCACCCTAGATGGGTTTGATACCCACGCCAATCAAAATGGAACTCACCCGAACTTGATGTACAATTTAACAACTTCAGTAAAGGCTTTTTATGAAGACCTGGCAGCTTCAGGCATGGCTCATAGGGTGCTAAGCATGTCCTTCTCAGAGTTTGGCAGAAGAATTGAACAGAATGCATCGGGAGGGACCGACCACGGAGCCGCTGCACCAATGATCCTATTTGGTGAAGGCTTAAACGGGAATGGATTCCTAGGGGCTGCTCCCGATCTCCAGAATCTAGATCAAGTGGGCAACCTACAATATGACCTCGATTTTCGCCAGATCTACAGTACAGTACTCGAGAATTGGCTCTGCATTGATCCCAATTTGGTCGATGAAGTACTTGGTCGCAGTTTTGAACGACTACCGGAACTAGGCTTGACTTGTCAAACTCCAACTTCGACGGTAGACCAACAAGCCGCTTTACTCAATCATCGAGCCTTATATGATCAAGGGCGAATCGTGGTGGAGTATACGCTGCCGGAATCGATGCCTGTCAAGGTCCAAATCTTTGACATCCTAGGACGTCCGGTAGAAACCCTCTTCGAAGGCTATCAAATGTCAGGGACTCATCGCCATAATTTCCAAACTTGGGGCAATCGGATATCCTCCGGGATCTACGTGTACCATATTATGGCCGGGAGAAGGGCTTACAGCAATAAAATTCGCATAGCTAAATAACAGCATCAGTAGTCTTCATACCCAGAGTCGCCAGTCCGAAAGATGTTAAGATGTTTTCTCGCATTAGTTTGTTAAGTGGACCGTAGGTCATTCTCAATGTCTTTCTGTTGGACTGGCGGCCGTATTTATGGTGCTAAATACCAGTCTGTTTCTATTCAAAACGTGATACAACTCCTGAAAGTCTAGAAGACCCAGCATGAAGTAGATGTCTCTTAGTTTGTCTCGATTTCGATTGAGACAAACTTTTGTATTTTAAGGTTCTGCCTTACAATATTAGACGCTCGAAAAATGTTGTTTTTTTGTCATGATCGTGCATATCAAACATCTTGAACACACCTATAGCGCCAATCTCCAGCAGCCGCTAGACATTTCCATTCCACTTCGAGATGGGATGGACAATCCTAACTGCTTTTATGCCCCCTACCCTGAAATGAGTCCAGTCCGTTCAGGAGAATTTATCGGTTCAACTACAGAAGGGGGACTTGTCAATTTTTTTAATGTAAAAATGAATCCACATGGCAATGGCACACACACCGAATGCGTGGGTCACATCGCTAAGGAACGACATGTAATCAATGATCACCTGAAACAATTTCACTTTATTGCAAAGTTGGTAAGCCTGTACCCAAGACGTCTAGATAATGGAGACCGAAGAATAGATGTAGACTTGATTCAGGAATTATTACACCCAGGGGAAGCGGAAGCCTTTATTATTAGAACCCTTCCGAATGAGGACTGGAAACTAACTCACTCTTACTCTGGCACTAACCCTCCTTATCTAGATAAGAATGCCGTCCACTATCTTGTAGATTGCGGTATCCAACATCTGTTGATTGATCTTCCTTCCGTTGACCGGGAGGAGGATGAAGGTAAATTGTTAGCCCATCGAGCCTTTTGGAAATATCCCGACAATGTCCGACAAAAGTGCACCATTAGTGAATTAATTTACGTACATAATGAGATCAAAGACGGACTATATTTGTTAAACCTCCAGATTACGAGCCTTGATTTGGATGTAAGTCCAAGCAAGCCGATTTTATACAGCCTTTTATAACGTTCTAATGTCAACCTTTAAATCCACATATCACTCGAAAATTTATCGTGACTTCAAGGCGCTTGATGAAAAGGCCTATCGAGATATGGTGCGCTTTTATGAAGAACGGGAGGATGATATTAAAGGGCTAGAATTTCAAGAGTTTTTCGAATTACTGTTCGCTTATACTGATGCTTTGTTTGAGATTGGCTCCTACCGGAAGCACCTACTGCTGGTAGACTATGTAATTGAGTACAGCATCAATAATAACATCAAGTATTTGGACGGTAAGGATGTTTTTTATCATCTCTTATTCAGAAAGGCGGCTTCCTTTTATAATACCTTGTCTTATAAAAAGGCTGACTACATCCTCCGTGAACTGGTCCGAATCAACCCAGAAAAAGAGGAGGTTGGCCAATTCTTAAAGAAGTGCCTTCGAAAAATGAACCCGGCCATCATTCGGCATTCCCGAGCGGCAAGTATTCTGATGTTTTTCCTAGCAGCAATCATCATCTGTGTAGAGGTATTATTTGTTCGTCCCTTTATGGGCGATTGGACAATGTCAGTAGAACTCAGTCGAAACTTAATCTTCGGATTAGGGTGTTTTATCCTCTTATTTGGATCACTTGTCCACCGCTGGCAAATTGACCAAGAAGTAAATGCCTTTATCAAAGCTACAATCGCCAAAAAAGAAGCCCAGCATACCCGCTCCACCACCCCATAAATACTTTCCCTTCATTCGAGTTTATCGCAACAAGACGTAGGAAAAACCGTTTAGTCTCCTATAAATAGGGCCTAGAAGTTAGGGCTTATGGTGGCAAAATGTTAACATTGCGGTCAGTAAGAGAGCAGAGTAATGATGCTCTGTCACTTCAATCGAGGACAATCCGTCTGTTCAGGGATGGGTAGATTCAAAATAATTCCTCGGTCTTTAGGCTACCGTAAACAAACCTTGAAGGAAAGACAAACAACGCCATCCACTGAGGCCCTTCTATGTCAACACTTTAATTTCTAAATAACAGATAAGGCTTTGACTGATCTAACTGCGAAGGTATATGTCAACTAAGTCAGGAGAAGTCATTCTTTCATCACTTAAAAACCACGAGCCAGTGAAACCTACGCTTTTGATCTTAGCTGCTGGAATGGGAAGTCGCTATGGCGGTCTGAAACAGGTAGATGCTGTTGGACCTACAGGCGAAACAATTATCGAGTACTCTATCTACGATGCGATCAACGCTGGATTTGGGAAGGTCGTCTTCGTTATTCGGAAAGAGATTGAAGCAGCATTTAAAGAAAAGATAGGCAGTCAGTTTGAAGGAAAAATAGCGATTGAATATGCCTTTCAGGAATTTGATAGCCCTGTGGAGGGCATCACGGAATTTCCTGAACGCCTGAAACCATGGGGAACTGGGCATGCCGTCCTGGTAGCTAAAGATCTAATTAACGAGCCCTTTGCCGTAATTAATGCAGACGATTATTACGGTATTGATGGTTTTAAAACCATGGCCCATTTCCTAATCAATGATTGCACACCTAAGACGCAATCAATGGTAGGGTATGTCATTAGTAATACGCTTTCCGATCATGGTACGGTCAATAGAGGTGTAGCTACTATGGATGATCAGCATATGCTCACGGAGGTGAATGAAAGACATAAGATCCGGAGGGTAGAGGGAGTTATCCACTATCTCGGTGAGGATGATCAATTGTATCCTTTAAAAAATGACGATTTGGTTTCAATGAATTTCTGGGGCTTTCACCACAGTATATTCGACGAGATCACGAAGGATTTTGTACAATTTGTGCAGGATCACCAAGATCAACCTAAGGCAGAGTTCTATATTCCATTATTCGTGGACAACTACATCAACGACGGAAGAATTGAGGTGAAGGTACTAGTCAGTGAAGATCGTTGGTATGGCGTCACCTATAAGGACGACAAGCCGATTGTGCAGGAAGCTTTTTCAAAACTTGTCAGAGAAGGAAGGTATCCATCTCCACTTTGGGAAGCTGCTGTAAATGCTTAAAATATAAAGGGGGAATGAGTTTTCATTCCCCCTAAGTTTTTTGTCTTACAAATCAAACTTAATTCCTTGTGCCAAGGGCACTTCTTTACTGTAGTTAATCGTATTGGTTTGGCGGCGCATGTAAGCCTTCCAGGCGTCTGAACCACTCTCGCGGCCACCTCCCGTTTCTTTTTCTCCACCGAATGCTCCTCCGATTTCTGCACCACTGGTTCCAATATTCACGTTTGCGATCCCACAATCCGAGCCAGCACTGGATAAGAAAGCCTCTGCTTCTCGCACGCTATCGGTCATGATGGCAGAAGAAAGCCCTTGTGGAACACCATTCTGCAAGGCAATAGCCTCATCTAGGTCTTTGTACTTAATCAAATAAAGGATAGGAGCAAAAGTCTCATGTTGCACAATTGCAAAGTGGTTTTCCACTTCCGCAATACATGGCTTAACATAGCACCCGCTGCTATAGGCCTCTCCTTCCAACACGCCCCCTTCAACAATAAAGCTTCCTCCTTCTTCTTTCACTCGGTCAATCGCCTTAAGGTAGTTATCTACGGACTGAGTATCGATAAGCGGTCCGACGTGCATGTTTTGATCCAAAGGATTTCCTATGCGAAGCTGGCCGTAAGCTTTGCTCAATTTAGCCTTTACCTCATCATATACACTTTCGTGAATGATCAATCGGCGAGTTGTGGTACAACGTTGGCCGGCCGTACCTACTGCACCAAATAGCGCTCCAGTAAGTACTACATTTACATCGGCACTTGGTGTAACGATTATGGCATTATTACCTCCTAGCTCTAACAAGCTTTTTCCTAGGCGCGCTCCAACGGCAGCAGCAACGATTTTGCCCATTCTCGTACTTCCTGTAGCTGATACAAGAGGCACCCTGCCATCATGCGTCATAAACTCTCCCACCTTGTAATCACCATTGATCAGGCAGCTTACTCCTTCCGGCACATCATTGGCTTGCAATACTTCCATCAGGATATTCTGACAAGCCACGCCGCATAATGGCGTCTTCTCTGATGGCTTCCAGATACAAACATCCCCACAAACCATGGCAATCATGGAATTCCACGACCAAACTGCCACTGGAAAATTAAAAGCAGAGATAATCCCGACAATCCCTAGTGGGTGCCATTGTTCGTACATACGGTGCAATGGGCGCTCAGAGTGCATACTTAAGCCATATAGCTGGCGAGATAAACCCACTGCAAAGTCACAGATATCAATCATTTCCTGCACTTCACCCCAGCCCTCTTGTAGGCTCTTACCCATTTCATAGGATACCAATCGCCCTAGAGGATCCTTGTATTTTCTTAAAGCTTCTCCGTACTGACGAACAATCTCGCCACGTTTAGGAGCTGGCAGTTGTCTCCATTCCAAAAATGCAGCCTGTGCTGCTGCTACGACTTGCTCATATTCCTCTTTCGTGGTCTGGCTGACATGCCCGATTAAGGCACCATCCACTGGTGAGTAAGAAGCAATGTAATCTCCCGAATTGGTGGATTTAGACCCAGTACTGGTTCCAGCATTATTCGCCTCCAGGCCTAATTGTTTTAAGAAATCTCTCTCCATGGTGTTTATAATCTGGTTTTATTTTGACTAGCTAATGTTCAGTCTTTAGTTAGGACAACAGGCCTTTCACAATGCCCGAGATGGTTTTCCCATCTGCCTTACCTGCTAATTTCTGCGAAGCAGCACCCATCACTCGGCCCATATCTTTCATAGAACTCGCTCCTAGTTCGGCAATTAGTTCTTTGATAATTCCTTCCAATTCAGCAGGATCCAATTGCTTTGGCAAGTATCGCTCGATTACTGCAATTTCTTCTTCTTCTACCTTGGCCAGATCCTCGCGTCCCTGCTTTTGATAAATATCCAATGAGTCTTTGCGTTGCTTGACTAGCTTTTGCAGCAATTTAATCTCTCCGGCCTCATCTAATTCCTTGCCGGTACCATCTGTTTTCACCAATAGAATAGCTGCCTTAATGGCTCTAATACCTCTTAGCCCTGCTTGATCTTTATTGCGCATGGCCTCTTTGAGGTCTTGCATGATTTTTGTTTCTAAACTCATTATGTTGTGGTTTTAAAAGTCCTCTGTAATTGGGCCAGTTTATTCGCCGACACGCTTTTCCACCTCCTTAGTCAATTCGACGAAGTCCTCCACTGATAATCTCTCTGGCCGCAGACTAAATAATTCATCTTGTAAAAACGGATCTCCCTTTAGGAAAGTTTTCATGGTATTACGCAGCATCTTCC
>ENA-UENX01000087-UENX01000087.1-marine-metagenome-genome-assembly--contig:-NODE-87-length-47247-cov-3.309315_pt1 | contig 47247 bp, 37 predicted proteins | sample MGYA00237875_ERZ529327 | MGnify/ENA primary metagenome ERZ529327 (study PRJEB26372, sample SAMN05368347) | marine metagenome | biome: cultured habitat; feature: ocean water; material: water; isolation... | reverse complement strand
TCGCCAGGCATGCCTGGCGACTTTTTTATTGTATGCAGATCAGAAGTAGAACTGCTGTCTATAAGAAGGTATCCACATCCACTAATGGTAAGTCGAACGCATCTGCTACTCCTTTATATACCACATCTCCTTTAATCACGTTTAATCCTTTTCGTAAAGGAACATTGTCACGGCAAGCTTGCTCCCATCCTTTATTAGCCAACTGTAGAGCATAAGGCAAGGTAGCATTGGTCAAGGCGATAGTCGATGTATAGGGAACTGCCCCTGGCATGTTCGCTACACAATAGTGCACTACATCATCGATCACGAAAGTTGGATCCTCGTGTGTAGTAGGGGTGCAGGTTTCAATACAACCACCTTGATCCACAGCTACATCCACTAGCACAGTTCCTGGGCGCATTTCCTTTAGCATATCGCGGGTGATCAAGTTTGGAGCCTTAGCGCCAGGGATCAATACCGCTCCTACGATTAAATCATGATCCTTGATCAAGGAACGAATATTGTATTCATTAGAGTAGACGGTATTTACATTGGCAGGCATTACGTCTGCCAAGTATCGCAGTCTCGCCAGGTTGATGTCGAGAATCGTAACCTGAGCGCCCAAACCAGCAGCCATCTTCGCGGATTGTGTTCCGACGATACCTCCACCCAATACCAGGACTTTGGCTGGTGGCACGCCTGGGACACCTCCCAAAAGAACTCCTCTACCTTTCATCGGCTTCTCCAGGTATTTGGCTCCCTCTTGAACGGCCATTCTACCTGCCACCTCCGACATAGGAACCAGTAGAGGCAAGCTTCTATCTGCTAACTCTACGGTCTCATAGGCTAAGCAGATCGCCTTACTCTTGATCATAGCTTCGGTCAAAGGCTGATGGGAGGCGAAATGAAAGTAGGTGAAGACGAGTTGATTTTCTTTGATCAAGTTGTATTCCGATGCGATAGGCTCTTTCACCTTGATAATCATCTCAGCAATTTCATAAACCGCTTCAATCGTATCTAGGATTTGAGCTCCGGCCTGACGATACTCATCGTCGCTGAAACCGCTGCCATCCCCAGCTGTTGATTGTACGTAGACCGTATGATTGTGCTTGCTGAGTTCCAGCGCACCGGCCGGGGTAAGGGCTACCCGGTTTTCGTTGTTTTTAATTTCCTTGGGTACACCAATGATCATGATGTTTGGTTAAAGTGGTTAGGAATTTGGTATTAGCGCCGCAAAAATAGCAAAGACTTTCAATAATTGAAGCGCTGTCAAAATTTGCTTTATTGCACCTCTTCAAAAGGATGTAGAAAGACGGAAGATTCCAAAACCGGAATCTGTCCCAGTTGAACTGCTTTATCAAATAAATATTGGACCGCAGCCTTTCCTTCTTTGCCAAGGTTGCGGCTAAACTCATTGACATAGAGGTTGATATGAGCATACATAACTTCCTCTTCCATCTCCTGCGCATGCTGTCTAATATAGGGTAGGGCCGATTTAGGATTCGCAAAGGCATATTCAACGCTACGCTGAAGTACACGATTTACGGTTTCAAGAATTTGGGGCTCTAATTGTCGATTCGCCACGATGCCTCCCAGTGGAATAGGCATACCGGTGGTAGACTCCCAATATTCTCCTAGATCCATCAATTTAACGAGACCTTTGTCCTGATAGGTAAACCGATTTTCGTGGATAATAAGACCAGCATCCACTTTATCATGCATTACGGCTCCTTCGATTTCAGAAAATAGAACCTCCTCCTTATGTTGTGCCTTTGGAAAAGCAAGATTGAGCAAGAAATTGGCGGTGGTGTATTTACCTGGTATTGCGATCTTGCCAGCCTCGATTTCTTCGGCGCTTTTTGGTGTTTTGGCAATCAACAATGGCCCGCAGTTTCTACCTAGTGCACTGCCTGCATCTAATAGGCAATAGGTAGCTGTCAGGTGAGCAAAAGCATGAAAACTGAGTTTGGTAATGTCTAAATCTCCACGAAATGCCCTTTGGTTGAGTTCTTCAACATCGCCCAGAATCACTTCAAATTCAAGCCCCTCTGTATCAATCTTACCATGTATCATGGCATCAAAAATGAAAGTGTCGTTTGGGCAGGGTGAAAACCCAAGAGATAATTTCATAGTTTTGCGGTTTAAATGGAAATTATGGTAGACCTTCAGGTAATCTACGAAGATAATCATCTTATTGCTGTTAACAAGCCGGCAGGCTGGCTGGTTCAAGGGGATATTACCGGCGACATGCCGATTAGTGAAGCAGTTAAGGCATATATCAAGGACCGCTATGCTAAACCTGGTGCGGTGTTTCTTGGTACCATTCACCGGCTAGATCGTCCCGTAAGTGGCGTCGTGGTATTTGCACGGACGAGCAAGGCCCTGACCAGGATGAATAAGCTGTTCCAAGAAAAGGCCATTCAGAAGACCTATTGGGCGATTACTGATACTCGCCCCAATCCACTGGAAGGGCATTTGACACATTATCTTATTAAGGATACGAACATCAATAAAGCGAAAGCCTTTGATCGTCCAAGTAACCGCAATAAGAATGCTAAAAAGTCGGAGTTGACCTATGCCTTGAAAGCCGGCTTGGCCGGGCATCATCTGCTGGAAGTACATCCTTTGACAGGACGCCCTCATCAGATTAGAGTTCAATTATCTCGTATTGGATGCCCGATCCGTGGTGATGTGAAATATGGACATCCTTCTCCTAATGTGGATGGTTCTATTCACTTGCACTGTCGTGAGATGAGTTTTGTTCATCCGGTTAAAAAGGAGCCCGTTGTCATTACAGCAGAGCCGCCTGACGAGTCTATCTGGAACTTATTTGATCTCACTTAGAAAACTAATCCAAGGCCATGGATTCGCCGGCAATCCAGCCACCAGTCCATGCAGCCTGGAAGTTGAATCCGCCAGTCAAGGCATCAATATTTAGGACTTCTCCAGCCATGTGGAGATTCGGTAACACCTTACTGCTAAAGGTCTTAAAATTGATCTCCTTGAGTTGTATCCCACCCGCTGTGACAAACTCCTCTTTGTTAGTACTCTTACCCTTAACCTGAAAGCTGGCGGCGGTAAGCTGACGGCCAAGCTTTTGGAGTTGTTTTTTGTTGAGGTCTGCCCAATTGGTGTCGACTGAAATGTCACTTGCTTTTAAAAGGGATTGCCATAATCTACTAGGTAAACCAAAGGCTGTGGTCTTAAATAATTTCTTCTTGCTTTGCGATTGTTTATAGTCCTTGAGTGTAGAGAGCGTTGTTTCTAGGTCTTCGGCAATCCAATTCACCAAGATCTCAAACTCATATTTGCAGTCGGCCAGAGCTCTAGCTCCCCAGGCCGATAGTTTGAGGATGGCCGGTCCGCTTAGTCCCCAATGTGTGATTAAGAGTGGGCCATCCGTTTTGAGTTTCAAACTGGGAAGGTTAATCTCCGCCAGTGGCACCGATACGCCCGGTAAACCTTGAATTCTGCTGTCTTTAATGTTGAAGGTGAATAGGGAAGGGGCAGGGGGCACAATTTCGTGTCCTAGCTCTCCCAAGAGATTCCAAATGCGATGATTGCTGCCCGATGCGATCATCAATTTATCCGCCTCGAAGATTTCACCCTTTTGACATACAACCCGCCACGATTTATCGGGCGTAGGAGGAGGAACTAGATCTGTCACATTTTTTTGGGTCAGGACCTTTATCCCCAAGGAATGGGTAGCATCGATCAAGCAATTCATAATAGAAGAGGAGCGATCACTGACGGGAAATATTCGACCATCATCCTCTGTTTTCAACGGAACTCCTCGATCTTCAAACCAGCCCTGTGTATCTCCGCAGGCGAAGCGATTAAACGGCCCGAGCAATTCTTTAGACCCTCTAGGGTAATATTTGATGAGCTCCCGAGGTATGTAGCAGGCGTGGGTTACATTGCAACGACCCCCACCGGATATTTTTACTTTACCCAAAACATCCTTTCCTCTTTCCAATATGGTGACCTTTGCAGTAGGATTTAATTCCGCACATCTTATTGCAGCGAAGAATCCTGCTGCCCCACCACCGATGATTATGACTCGCATGGGGCGAAGATAATAACATAGACCGAGGGTAGGAAGAGATTTCTAGTTGTTGGTTTCAAGCAGCTTGAATCGAATCTCTACCCTGCGATTCTGTGCTCTCCCTTCTGGAGTGTCATTGCTCACTACGGGACGATCCATTCCATAACCTAAGGCTTTGATGCGGGCGGTATCGACGCCACTTTTGACAAAATACTGCTTAGTAGCCTCTGCTCGGTTTTTCGAGAGATCCTTGTTATAGGCTGCACCACCGATGTTATCGGTATGACCACTAATCTCCACGATCACATCCTGTTCTTGGATGAATTGTGCCAGACGCTCTAGCTCTTTGTAAGAAGTGGGCTTAATGTCGAATTTGGCGGTTTCAAAAAATAGATTTTTGAGTGGGATCGCCAAGCCTTTCTCCAGCATTTCGGTGAGCAATGGAACCCGGATTTCTTCCAATTGATTTAAGGAAGCTCCTTCTTCCCTAAGATCGATGTTATTACTGATAGGGTAGTAGCCGTCCTGTTGCACGCGATAGCTGTAGAGCTTACCGAGTGGAAGCGTGATGAAGAATTCGCCAGTGCTGGGATCGGGCTTGATCTCACCAGCAGGCTCTCCAGTTTCCATGTCTTCGACAATAATGCTAAGGGGCAATGGTTCCCCGGTGAGGGTAAGTAACTTGCCTGATAAGGTGGCTACCTGTTCCGGTCGAGCTTTTTCGGGTAGAAGGATGGTATAAATTTCTTCTCTTTTTTCGGCTACTTGTTTGGCGAAATAAGCCTCGGTACCATCCGTGCTGACCTTATATCCCCAGTCGTTCCCGGTAGTATTAACCTCCTTACCTAAATTTACTGGTTCGCTCCATTCCGTCCAACCATCTCCAATTCTAGTAGTTTTGAATACATCTAAGCCCCCTAATCCCGCATGACCATTTGAGCTAAAGTAAAGTGTTCGCATGTCGGGGTGCAGGTAGGGTGAACGATCTTCCCAAGGTGTATTTATCGTAGTCCCTAGGTTTTGTGGGCGACTCCATTGTCCATTTTTCAATCGGTATGCTATATATAGATCCGTGTTGTTTTCTTCTGTTAAGCCGACTCGGTCTGGGCGGCGAGCCGCAAATATTACCACACTCTTATCTGCCGAAATAGACGTGCCTCCCTGCCACACTGATTTTTGTCTTGCGGTAAAGAAAGCGTTGGGCTCTGACCAGCCTTTCGGCGTTTTTTCACTGATCATTACCACGCCATTGACGAAAAGAATCAATTGACTACCGTCAGCTGAAATCCCAAGCGGTGCTTCGTTTTTGTAAGTGTTGAAACGTTTAATTGGCTCGGCATTACTCCAGTCACCACCCGTCTTTTCTGCATAAAAGATGTTTTCTACCTCATCTGAAAGCCGGCAAAAGTATAGTTGTTTGCCATCCGTGGAAACAACCGGAGAATACTCTGCACTCTCGGTATTGATCTCATCGCCAAAAGAAGCTGAGATCAAAGCTTCTTCCGGAGCATTTAAAATTTCTATCAATTGGCTTAATGCGGAGTCGGGCTGTCCCATCTTTTCCTTTGCTACTAATAGTTGGTCCGTGACAGCTGACCAGTCACGAGCTTCCATCTCGCCTTGATACAGAATCTGCAGTGCTTGTAGGCTTCGACGGCTCGGTCCAGCCTTATCGATATAAGCCTGGAGCGTCTTGCGTCCCTCACCAGCGAAGGTTGGGAAAGCCCTGGCTAAGGCATAATCGTCTCTGTAGTTTACCGAGTCGATCATATCGGCAAAGTGGGTATAGAAGCGTTCAAAAGCATTGGTGGTGCCGTAGGCGGCGTAGTATGGGTACAAGGCCTTGATGGTCTGGGGTACCATGCTATTCTCGATGGTTCTAAGTTGGTCTTCAAAAAGATAAAGAAATGGCGCACGATCTACTAACCTGGCCAAACTGGCATCCATAAAGGGCGTCAGTCGTGGATAACGATCCATTAAGGAAAAGAGTCCTCGCATTGAGGGATTCGGGTACTTCTTTACATAACTCCTCACTACCGCTTCTTCTAATTTTGGGACGAGGTGAGGACTGTTATCTGCTAAACTGCTTCGATTTTCTTCCAAGAACTTCAGGAGAATGTCATAGTTGCCAGCATCTCTCTGTTCTTCGAAGAAAAACTCATTTCTAGCCTGGCGGGCCTCCTGACTTAGTTTATGCTTGATCCGCGGATACTTGACCAGAAACTGATCAATGGCTGCACTAGTTCCTTGCTGTAAAGCCACTTGGTAAGCTTGCGCAGTGTACTCTCTCTTTAGTTTGGAGAAATAGGTGCTGCTGATATTGGCTTTTTCCATTTTTTTCTGATCCCGCTTACTCAATTTGCGATAGAGTTTTTGAGCACTCAAGGTGTAAAAATAGGCGGAATCAGGCTGATGAATAGCTTGGGTTTCATCACCAAAGGAGGCGGCTTGATCAAGCATGGCTTGGACTTCCTCTATGGAAGGGGTTTTGCTTTTTTGAGCGCTTGCTGGTTCAAGTACAAATGTGAAAACTAAAAAGAGTAAAAGGATGCGCATAGTCATGTTTTGGATGCCGAATCTGTCTTATACTATTGGAATGCAGGAATTGGGCTTTCTATTGCCTTTCTCTTAATATAATGTTGAATGAACGGATAAGTTACAAAGCAAGTACCGTTTGTTTAAAACGACTATTTCGTTGAATAACGTGTTTTTAGTTGATTAAACGAAATTTTCGTTGTATGTTTGTGCCTATGAGACAATTGAATGAAAAAGAAGAGCAGGTTATGCAGATCTTATGGCGCTTGCAAAAGGCCTTTGTAAAAGAGATTTTGGTCGAAATGCCTGCCCCTAAGCCTCCTATTACCACCTTGAGCTCTTTGGTTCGAAAATTGGACCAGGAAGGAATTATTGGACATGACAGCTTTGGCAAGACACATCGATATTATCCGATTTTGCAGAAAGAAGACTATCGTAAGAAATCCATGAAGAAATTGTTGGCCAATTACTTTTCAGGAAACCCTGAACAGTTACTTTCCTATTTCGTGCAGGAAGAACGACTGGATGTAGATGAACTTTCGGATCTCTTAGCACAAATAAAGAAGCGTGATCAATCGCAAAACGGATAGTGTTCAACTAGTACTATAAGCCCAAATTATGCAGCTAGATATCTCCATCATTCAATACCTGTTCGAAAGCAGCGTAGCTCTACTTTCTTTTTACCTCTTGTACCATTGGGGATTGAAAAAAGAGACGTTTTTTCAACTCAATAGATGGTATTTGTTGTCCATGCCAGCTGTGGCTTTGATTATCCCCTTGATCAATCTTGAAATGAGTACGGCAGTCACGGAAGGTACTTTGCCGATTTTTCATCCTGTGATGGAGGAGTTTTATGCTTGGCAAGAGAACACTTGGACTCTTGAAGACGATTCCATGTCCTCCTTATGGCAGGTTTCGCTAGGTGATGTACTGTACTGGTGCTATTGGGTTGGATTCCTACTGATGGCCATTCGTTTGTTACGTGGGCTATTGGTGTTAACCAATGAAATGCGTCAAGCAACGGCTAGAAGAGCGGGCAAGGTGGTTTATTTAGAAACAGATCAGGAACGTCCCACCGCTTCTTTCTTTAGCTATATTTTTTGGAACGCTAAAGCCGATAACGAAAAATACCGACTTATTCTCGAACATGAGATGGTTCATGTACGTCAAAGGCATAGCTTGGACGTCTTGCTCATGGAAATGTGGGTGATCATCAAATGGTTTAACCCTATTATTTACTTATACCGAAAACATCTCAGACTTACGCACGAATACATTGCAGACCAATTTGTGGTCGAACAAACAGGTTATCGACTAGCCTACGCAGAATTAATGGTCGAATCTGAAAGCGAAATAACTACCAATCGATTAACGCACAAATTTAATTCACTTACCAAAATGCGCTTAATTATGTTAGCTCGATCGAAGTCAAATCAGTGGCGATACGCTCGCTATTTTCTAGTTTTCCCGATAGCTCTGAGCCTGTTTGCACTCTTTTCCTTTAACGTAGCCGCTAGTCTTCCTGATGAAGTGCTACAGCCTTTCGAAGAAGCTGAAAGTCTATTGCAGAAATTTGCAGATAAAGAATTGGTTCTTTTACCGATGGATAGACCTGTGGTGAAACTTAAATGGGGGGAAAAGATTTGCGACTGCAAACCAGAAAAATACAAGAATGTCTTTCGCTGCGAAAACTTGAGTTTTTCACCAAGAGCCTATAAACGCTTCGTGCGGAAGTGGGACAATTTTGAGCTTTTCGAAAAAGGAACTAGCTTGAATGTAGAGGAGCTAAGAGTGATTTCAAATCGGATGGTTGATATGGGGGGATTTATGGGGCAGTTCGACGAAAGTGGAGCGATTTCTAAGGAATCCCCTTTATGGAAGAAACCACAGTTTGGAGATGTCTATAAGTTCGAGTTCAAAGGAGGAGGAGATAAGTGGTTTAGCTTCGAAGTGGTAATTAACAACCGGAAGGAAGAATTAGAACCCTCCTATATCGTAGATCTTGGATCCTATTCCTTTTCGGTAGATATGACCAGTAAGATCGGCGTTCGACATTTTAATTTCGTAGACTTTCAAAGAGCCATTAAGGAGCCCTTTTTATTGAAAGACAGTGATGGAAAAGCTATTGCCATCAAGGAGTTGAGTATTCGGAACAGCAGAGCTTACCTTCACCAGAAGCTTGAGGGTGTTGGCAAAGAAACGGTTACCCTAAGCGATATGAAGGTCATGCAGGAAGTCATTGCTGGCGATCAAATCGCTATGACCCTGTGGACTGAGGATAACCAAAAGATTCAGGTAAACCTGATGGTGAGAAACAATGCTTCAAGTCAGGTATTCAATAGGAATGTTCATCTGCGATGGGGAGAGAAGAATATTCCGCTAGAACCCTACCTGCAACTTGTGGTAAAAAAAGATGAACTAAAGCAATTAGCCGGTAAGCCGATGACTCTATCTATCAACGAAGATGAGCTGTTGGTTGTTTCCGGCGAGATTTCAGTTTATATTAAGGACGAAGGGAGTCATATCGTTAAAGAGGTTCAACACCATACATTGTCACCAAAAGAATTAGATGGGAGGCTGTCGGCATTGAAGCCGGGAGAGAATCTCTTTGCTAAAATGAAGACGGCAGATGAAAGAGAATTTTTTCTCTCCGTATTCGTGGAAAAAGTAGTGGAATGGGAGAAAATCTTGAAAGACAAAGCGGACTTTAAGATTCAAAGGGGAACAGGAACCGTGCGGATTGAAAATATAACAGAAGAGGGGTTAACTGCTCTTTCGCAAATCAAGTTTCACCAAAGAGCTCCTGGCTTTACCATTTCCAAAGGTGAGGAATCTAATTTAGCTCTCCCTTTATTCGATCTACCTAAACACGTGACATTCGATCAGATAGATTATATAAAGATAGTACCAGCTAGTGCGCTAGGGTACAAGGAGCCTCGTTCCATGTATCTAGGACAAGCTACCGTGTATCTAAAATAGAGCAGACCATCCCCGATATTCTCATAGCTTGTCCACTGGATATCGGGGATGATAGGTCTAGTCTAGATTTGGGTGTTGATCTTCCCAGTCCGTAGCTTGTTGAAAAGCGGCCGCTAAGGCCAAGATGGTACCCTCATCAAATAGATTTCCAGTGAATGTGATACTAGTAGGTCGCCCATCTTCCCGAAATCCATTGGGCACAACTACGCAAGGATGACCCGTATAGTTGGTGATACGAAGGCTTGAGCTGGCCCAAGAAGGATGTACATATAGATCTACCTCCTCAAATACCTTGGTCATATCTTCTTTCAGTTGGGTCCGTAGCCTATTGGCCTGAATGTATTCTACCGCAGGCACAAAACGAGCGGCTCTAAATACGTTTGGCCAAGCATTGCGGATTTGCCGTACCAATTCGTCGTCTTTTCCACTTCGTGTTAATTCATCAAAGGCAGCCGCAGCCTCTACACTAAGTATCATTCCAATGTCCGGCATATCAGGTAATTCAACCGGGATTAGCTGATAGCCTAATGCTTCCAATTTTTCTAAGACCAGGGAGTCTTGCTTTTTGAAGGGATATCTTCTTTCAAATGCACTTTTGTGATAACCTACTCTAATCATCTTGGGGTTGGCTAGAGATCTAGCATATCTCACCGGCGCTTTAATCAAGGAAAGGTCTTTGCCATCGGGTCCGGCTATAGCGGCAAATACGGCGGCACAATCTTCCGCAGACCGACAGATGGGGCCGATCTTATCCATTGACCAAGAAAGGGCCATAGCTCCATGTTTACTTACTCGACCAAAGGTGGGACGAAGCCCTGTGGTGCCACAGACGGTAGAAGGGGAAACGATGGACCCTAGAGTTTCTGTTCCTATGGCAAAGGGTAGTAGGCCCGCTGCCACGGCAGAAGCAGACCCGGCCGAAGACCCACTCGAACCAGTGCTGGGGTCCCAAGGATTCCGGGTCTTTCCATCGAACCAAACATCTCCCCAAGCTAAAGCCCCCATACTCAGCTTAGCTAGGAGTATGGCACCTGCTTTTTCAAGCTTTTCTACAACTGTAGCATCGTAGCCTAGCACTTGATCTTTGAAAGGAGCCGCTCCCCAGGTTGTTTTATACTCTTTTGTAGCTAGTAGATCCTTTGCCCCGTAGGGTATGCCGTGTAGTATTCCTCGATAATTACCCGCCGCAATTTCCTGATCTGCCTTCGCGGCTTGGGCCATGGCCAGCTCTTCGGTTAAAGAGATGACGCAGTGCAGTGTTGGGTCGTACTTCTTTAGTCGTTCAAGAAAGAATCTAGTTAATTCTACTGAACTGATTTGACCAGTGCGAATTAACTGGGCGAGCTCTCGCACAGTGTAGAAGGCTAGTTTTGCCTTATCCTTTGGCATTTGCACTGGAGGAAGCGGACTGAATTCAATTTGATGTGCTCCGGTTGGCAGCTCAAAACCGCTTGGGATAGGGGTGAATTGTATCGCTGGACTCAAGTCATTGGGGATGGATTGTTCACGTAAGGCTTGGAAGCTTTTTCGATTATCTTCCAGGTTAGGAAGCAGCGAGTCAATTTCTTCCGCAGTCATCTGCAAATCCATGATTTGAGCGGCTGATTGGACTTGCGCTGGACTAAGCATGGGAGCAAGATAGGGGAATGAAAACGCACCAGCTATGAAAGCTAGGGTTGCGGAAATACAGATTAAACGTAAAGATTTATTCATACTAGCATGATTGTTTGATAATCTCTGGTCTGTCAACAGGGTTTTACTGCTAATGTTCAGGCTGGGGCAGGTTCGCGTAAGCAGTGGGCGTCAATCCTGTCCAACGCTTAAAAGCCCTGCGGAATACTCGCGGATCTGAATATCCAAGGAAGCTGGCTATTTCTGCCAACTTATTTTGCCTTCTCTGTACAAAACGGATGGCCAATTCCTTTCGGATTTCTTCTAATATACTTTGAAAACTAGTGCCTTCCTCTCTCAGCCGGCGCTGCAAGGTTCGGGTAGAACATTGTAGTTGTTCCGCAGTTTGATCAATGCTGGGGAGTTGCTGATCCAGGGCGGATAGAAGGATCGTTTTTACCTGCTCCGAGATTTTCACTACCTGTGTGGTTTGCATACTCGCCAGTTTGGCTTCAGCTAGAGACCGGAATTCTTGATAAAGGGTAAAATTATAACTGGCAACGGGCAGTGCAGTTAAACCCAGATCGAAGTCCAGTCGATTTTCCCCCGAGGAAAAGGACAATTCTGTTTGTAAAACGCGCTGGTAGAGATTGAGGTCCTTCTGTTCTGGTGCGGCATATTTAAAACTTGCACGCAGTGGCCAAATTCTCTTACCCGTAAAACGATAGATAATGGCTAAGGTCCGGGACATACTCGTTTCGATGGCCTGTCGAGCTGTATCTGGGTAATGAGCCCACCATTCGGGGTGAGGTTCATAAATCACGCTAAATCGCGACGCTCGCCGTTCATGATGATAAGAGAACATATTCCCAAATAGGGGGTTAAATCGTGTCAATAGTTCAAATGCCTGCCCCATATCTGGGCAACTTTCCATCAGATATCCTAAAAGGCCGATGACATGTGGATTACTACTGCGCCCGATCAACAGCCCCAAATGCGGTTGCTGGGTTAATTCAACGGCTTTGGCCCATACGTTTTGAGCAGTAGGAAGATCTACCCAACGTTCGCCATCGTCCAGTTCCTCCAAAGTGAAGCCGGTCACTTCTGCCAGTAACTTCTTATTAGCTCCATAATTGGCCGATTCATAAATGATATCCTTTATGATCGACATTTGTACCATGACATCCATAAGCGACTTCTCCTTGTCGTCAACTGTCCCTCGATTGGCGTGAATTCTCCTTTCCCAATGGACAAAAGACGCCTAAAATTGCAGTATTGATTTTAAAACACAAAATATTGCTACAAATGAACCATAATCTGATCACGAAGATCTTTTTGATCGTAGTCGCATTGCCCACTTTAATGGTAGGTGTCCAGGCCTTTTTTGATCCACAGGCTATCATGGATAATGTAGATGTGATTTTAGGCAACCCAAGTGGGAAAAGTTCTACCCGAGCTATCTACGGTGGGATGCACCTGATGTTTGGGGCGTATTTCATCTATGGCGCTTTTAAAGCACAGCGAGAAGCCTTGCTGATCCTTGCCTTGTATACCACCGGCTTTGCGGTCGGCAGGTTCTATAGTCTAGCCGTTGATGGTAGTCCCAATGCCTTTATCAGCACCTGGATATGGGTGGAGACCACACTTGCCTTAATATCCTGGGGACTGATGACTAGAACTAAACAGGAGAAGGTAGTTTTAGCCGGAGCCTAGCGGCTCAATAAGGTAGTGATCTCGATCTATGGTCTAGATCACTACTTTCTAATTTTGAGCACTTGCTAGGCCAGATTTTCTCTGATCAAGTGACCTTCTCCATGCTGGAACAATTTGCTCCTTTTTGGCATTACTTTTTGCGTAATTCACGGAGCACAAAAATTGTCAGATAAGGTAGTATATTTGCCCAGTTTCACCCGAAACCTGGGTGCTTTATATTTTATGGAAAGGCTTTCAAGCCCAAGATCAAGCATGGAGAGAATGAATCAAGATCTACAAGTATTTAAGTTTGGTGGCGCGTCTTTGAACAGTGTCGAGAGAATTCAAAATGTGGGAAATATCCTGCGTGAAATGAAGGGACAACCGCTAGTAGTCGTTGTCTCGGCAATGGGTAAAACGACGAATGAACTGGAAAAAATTGTACTAGCCCATGCCGCGCAAAATGGAGAAGCTCAAGCGCTTTTCGATGTATTCAAACAAAAATGTTTCGAGACTTGCTTAGGCTTATTCGATGAAAACCATGAGGTTTTCGTCAGTTTGAATGATGCCTTGGTAGAGATTGAATGGGGATTGGAGGAAGAACCTCATGAGAACTTTGACTACGCCTATGATCAGATTGTTTCCGTGGGAGAAATTGTGTCCTCAATCATTGTTCATGCCTATTTAAATGAACAAGGCTTACCTACTCAGTGGCTAGACGCTCGAGATGTCATCCTGACTGATAATATATACCGAGAAGGATGGGTGCAATGGAATGAGACGCAGGAAAATGCTAACCGGATTGTCAAGCCTATGCTTTCCACGGAGTCCTTCGTGATCACGCAAGGTTTCATTGGTACTACGACTGAAAACTTCACCACTACGCTTGGTCGAGAGGGCTCAGATTATACGGCTGCAATCTTTTCCTATTGCCTAGATGCCAAGAGCATGACCATTTGGAAAGATGTTCCTGGCGTGCTTACGGGAGACCCAAGACTCTTTGAGAATGTCAGCAAGCTAGACCTGATGTCTTACAAGGAGGCCATAGAAATGACCTACTATGGCGCCAAGGTAATTCACCCGAAGACCATCAAACCCTTGCAAAATAAAAGCATCCCCTTGTTTGTCAAGTCTTTTATAGACCCAAAGGGCAGCGGAACTTATATTTCAGATGAAGTAGCTGATAATTACCCGCCTTTGGTAGCAGTGGAAAAAAGCCAGGCTCTTCTTCATATTTCAACTAGAGATTTCTCTTTTGTCGCGGAACACCACATGAGCTATCTCTTTAAGGTGATCGCGGAGCATCGACTGCAAGTGAACATGATGCAGAATACAGCGATCTGCTTTTCTATTTGTGTCAATGATACTGACCAAAAGGTTGCAGATTTTAGTAAAGCCATCGAGGATCAGTTCAAGGTAATTATTGATCTGGATTTAGAATTGATTACGGTTCGTCACTATCAAGAAAAAATATTAGAGGAGTTACGTGCTGAGAAAATCGTACTTTTGGAAGAGCGCATTCGCCAAACGGTACAGATGGTCCTGAAAGATGTACCCGTCATGAAAAGGAAATAATTGGCATGAGCCTACTCGCTCGATTTCAAACTTTCATTGAAGAAAACCAACTGGTGCAACCGGGGGATCGTATTCTACTAGCTGTTAGTGGTGGAGTAGATTCAATGGTGATGGCTCACTTGTTTTGGAGAATCGGGCTTACTATAGGCTTAGCGCATTGCAATTTCCAGTTAAGAGGAGCAGATTCAGATGAAGATGAATCTTTCCTAAAGGACTGGGCGGAAGAAAAAGCTATCCCATTTTATAGCATCCGGTTTGAGACCAAGAAATGGGCGAAGGAGAAACAAACCTCTATTCAGTTGCTTGCCAGAGAATTAAGGTATGAATGGTTGAGAGAGATGCGAGTGGAGGAAAGCTATACCGCCATTGCTACAGCTCATCATTTGAATGATTCAATCGAGACTTTTCTTTACAATTTCACAAAAGGTACCGGGCTAGCTGGTCTTAGAGGAATTCCGATTCGAAACGGATCCATTATTCGTCCTATTTTGTTTGCCAAAAAAACAGAGATCCTGGCTTATGCCGGCGAGGAGAAACTCCCATACAGAGAGGATAGTTCCAATGCCACAGATAAGTATTCCCGCAATAAGATTAGGCATCACCTTCTTCCTAAAATGAAGGAAATCAATCCGGCCTTGGAAGAAACTGTAGCCAGGAACTTTAGTATTTTGCATGAATCTTACCTTCTTTATCAGGAGAGTGTGGAGCGTTTCAAGGAAAGCTGGGTAAGGTATGAGGGGGATCGAATGTTCATTAGCATTGAGGGGCTAGAAAAACACGCTGATACGCAACAAACCCTGCTTTTTGAATGTCTTAGAGAGGAAGGATTTCATTGGCGTCAGCAAGAACAGATCCTGCAACATTTTCACAGTAAAAAGGTAGGTGCCATTTTTTATAGCCAGAGTCATCGACTATTGGTTGATAGAGAATTCTTGGTGATAGAACCTTTGCCGACAGTAGACGACAATTCAGGTACTATTCGGATTAGCAAAGAAACGGAGATGATTACTTTATCCGATGGGATGCTTATCTTTGAGATTAAGAAAGGAAAACCTAAATCCTTCGCCTCACCTGACCAATCCGCTTATATGGACGCGGATAAAATTATGTACCCTCTGCAACTAAGAAAATGGAAATCAGGTGATGTTTTCTGCCCCTTAGGAATGAAAGGTCATCATCAGAAAGTCCAGGACTATTTCACTAACAATGGTTTTTCGAGATATGAAAAGGAGGAGACCTGGTTTTTGGTTGATGCAAAGGACAACATTCTTTGGATAGTGGGGCATAGGTTGGATGATCGAAATAAAATAATTGAAACAACAAACTCTTTCCTAGAAATAACTTACTTAAAAGAAATCCTATGAAACGTTTTCTACTTCTTGTTGCTCTTTTTTCATTCGGCTATTCCGCCCAAGCCCAGGAAATCACTGTGCCAAAAAGCCAAATTCCAATGATCACTAAGGTTTCAGCTTCTTGGTGCCCACATTGTGGTAATTGGGGCTGGAATTTCTTTGAGGGATTACTGGATGGGAACCAAGATAAAGCCATCATGATGGTGACTCACTATAGCGGAAACTATCGAACTTCTGCTGGTGAAGCTATGGCTTCTAACTTCGGCATCATCGGACAGCCAGAATTCTACATGGGGACCGAGAAAATTTCCGCTAATTCAGGTAATTATTCCAATATGATCCCGATGGTGTCCAATAGCGTCAGTTCGATGGTAGGTCAAACGCCTAGAGCCCAGTCAGCACTAAAGTTAGGCATGCTCCAGGATGGTTCTGTGAAGGTCCAGGCTAGGGCTCAGTTCTTTGAAAAGACCAGCGGAGAATTCTATATAGGCATCTATATTGTTGAAAAGAGCTTTGTTGGGTACCAATCACCGCTTGGCAATGATGCCGAACATAAGAACCTCTTCAGAGGATCCATTGATGATAATGATTTCGGAGCATTGTTAGTAGCTGGATCTGTAGAAGTAGATCAGGTTTTTGACGTAGAGCATTCTTTCAACCTAAACGCTACAGGCTATCAATCTGATAACATCAATATTGTTAGCATCCTTTGGGAAAAAGTAGGGAACCGCTATGAATATGTCAATGCCAATTCCTCTGACATCTTTGAAATTGTTTCCTCCAATGAAGAAGTGAATCGGCGCGTAAATCTTTTCCAGGTTTCTCCTAATCCATTGCGAGCTAATGCTACGATAGAGCTTTCCCTAGACAAGCCCTTAGAGCAAGTTGCCACAGATTTATTAACTATCAATGGGGAAAGAGTTCAGACAGTAAGTATGCCTGATTTCTTGCCTGCTGGTGAACATCGGTTCCCGTTAATTTTGCAAGATCGCCTGTCGGCTGGTGTCTACTTGTTGCGTTTGCAAAGTACACAAGGGATGGTCAATCGCCGGATTGTGATTCAGTAAACAGACTAGATGATCGAAATAGATCTATTGGCCAAGCAAGGTCAATTGAAGGTTAAGACGGAAGAAAGGAATCGATTCTTATTTGATCCGATTCGTAAGAAATGGTTGGTTGTACAACCAGAGGAATTGGTCCGGCAACTGGTTATATTATACCTAATCGAAGACAAGGGGTATAATAAGAATCGGATCAACATCGAGATGGGCTTGCAGGTGAATGAACTGAAGAAGCGATGTGATATTTTGGTTTATGACAACGGTATGGAGCCTTTCTTGCTAGTGGAGTGCAAGGCGCCTTCAGTAAATATCAACCAGGCTGCTTTCAGACAAATAGCTAATTATAACCTTCCTTTGCGAGTTCCATACTTATTTGTGACTAATGGGCTTGTAAATTATTGTTGTCGAATGAATTATGAAGAGGAGTCTTTTGAGTTTGTGAAGGAGGTTCCAGGTTTTGGATAAGGCCGCTAGTTGAATCCTTCTAAAGAAAAAGCCTCAAATCACCAGGATTTGAGGCTTTTTTATGTAAAGACTGTAGGACTTACATCTTGACCATTCGGTTGGTCTTTTGTCGTCCATTCAGCTGTAATCTATAGTAATAGCTACCTGGTGGTAAATTGCCGGCGTCAAACCTAACTTGATGTTCGCCTGCAGGTAGTTGCTTATTTAAAATGACCTTCACTTCAGCTCCAAGGCCATTGTATATCGCCAATTTAGCCCATTCATTTTCCGTTTTGAACTGAATAGTGGTCCAATTGCGGAAGGGATTCGGGAAATTGGATAGTTCTATAGGGAGCTCTGTTTCAAGATCTGGTCCGGTCGAGGTAACACTACAGGATTGGATGATCGGAATATGTTGGAAGTCGTTGTGCAGTAAGGTCCGAACATCTTCTTCTTTAACCTCAAACCAATCCATTAGAATAGAACCGTAGATATCTCTAAAGTCATTTTGCATAGGTAGCCCTTCACTTTTCCCTACATCCAATGGAATATCCGGGCTCTCGCCAAATACCTTGGGATTAACACAGGTGCCAAATACCATCAATGGAGAAGCTGTGCCGTGATCCGTTCCGAAGCTGTCATTGGATTTGATTCTTCGTCCGAATTCTGAGAAAGTCATACCAACTACTCTTTCCGAGAGACCCAAGGCATCGATGTCTTGTTGGAATACCCGCATGGCTTCCGATAAATTCTCCAATAGCTGTGTATGTTCGCCTGTAGTTGGATCCCCCTCTACGACTTGGTTAGCATGGGTGTCAAACCCGCCGATATTAACAATGTATATCTTGGTCTGCAGGCCTCCGGAGATGAGCAGCGCCACATTTTTCAGCTGCTCAGCAAGGCGGTTGCCATCTGGGTATTCCATGATGTTATTGCCGACTTCTGCTACGGCCGTAATGCGCTCCCCGTATTTATTAGCTTGCTTAATGGTGGTTCTCAAGAAGGTGAGCTCATCCCCATAAGGTGTCTCGGGAACTTCACCCGGCGCTCCCTCAGTAAGTGGGGTAAGACTGAATGGGTCCGTCAAGGTTAAGCTGAAGTTAGCGGACTTACCCTGGCAGGTTTCGGAGACCACATTGCCCATGGTGATCGCAAAAGGATCCGGATATTCTGAGTTCGGATAGTCTTCCGGAAAGGCAGGATGCAAGGTGTCCAGATATCGACCTAACCAACCGTCATTCCAAACCTCTCCTGCAGGAGAACCACTTTTCCAAATGTCCATGGATCTGAAGTGTGATCGGTTCTGGTTGGGATACCCAGCACTATGAAGAACACTGATTTGTCCTTCTTGAAACATCTGTTGTACCCCTTCCATTGCTGGGTGTACCCCAGTATTATCATCTAATTCCAAAATTGAACTCTCAGGCAGCAAGATGTTCGAGCGAACCACCGCTAGATTATCATATCTGTCTCGAGGAATGATCATGTTTAAACCATCATTACCTCCATTGAGCTGGATCAATACCAAAACCTTATCGCTATCATTGTTTACCAGGCTTGCTAGACTGGAAGGCATCGCTGATAGCTTCATGCCATTGAGTATCATTGGCACACTTGCGGCTGCACCAACGGATCTTATGAAATTTCTTCTTTTCATGATTTTTTTTGGATTACCCTGTTTGACAACAGGCTGTTAACAGGATTTTCTAACTCAAATAGTACTCTGCCATACTCATCATTGCCTGAATAAGGTCTTGTAATTTCGATCTCACAGCGTCTTTCAAGTCTTCATTTTCAGGATCGGCAGCGTACTCTCCGTATTCAACTGTCCATTCAAAATCAGGTAAACCAGGTATTAGAATATCCTTTAAGGCTACCTTTTGGGAATCCGTGATGGTCTGAGGGAACCACATGGCGGCAAAAGTGTCCACCACAACATTGGGGTCCTCGGCGTTGTCCACCATTTTGATCACTTCCAAAGGGTCGATCTGTGTTCTTTCGCCTTGGGTAGTATATCCGTTGTTGCTTATTTTGTTGGTGTAACCCATCCGTTGCTGCAATGTGGTCGCATTAATCCAGGTCCGATAGTATTGCGGCTCTTGATAATACGCTTTCCACCCTGCTACTTCAGGAGGGTTGATATAGTCCATCTCCATCAGTTTTATGGCACTATAAAACTTAATCATGATCGGATAGTAGACCGCAGGATTGTCTTTTGGAAGGCTCACCTGCATCTGCTTTAGCGGTGAAAGGGTGAAATCCACTGGATTTTTGATCATTGGACCCACACTTAGAATATCGAAAAAGTGTTCGCTTTTCAATAGTGCAATGAGGACTGGCTTAATCTCATAATCGTTCTCGATCAAGAGATCGGCCATTGGCTCAATGACATTCACTTCTGCATTATCATCGATCTTATAGTAGATAAACCAGCGATAGAGTTTTCTACTGATGTAGCGAGCTACTTCTTTCTTTTGGAATATGATATCCACCAGAGCACTATACTCCGTCGCTCCTTGATTGGAGACAACCGTATTGTCAAAACGATGGGATAAGATCTTGGTGGTGAGATCGTGCCGGCTATTGGTGTAATATGGCTCAATGGAGATTTCAGGATTTTTGGTATTGAATCCCCGATCTCTCCAGCCTGTTAGCACTCTGGCAATTTCTAAGACATCTAATTCGGTGAAATTGGTATAATCATCTGGTCCCGCCAAAGGACCTTTCCCAATGGTGAATAATTCCAGGAGTTCACGCGCATAGTTTTCGTTCGGTGCACTCTCCGTATTTTGGTTACCGTTTAGAAAACGGAGCATGGCGGGCTCAACCGTCATGTTTTTTACCAAATCTCTAAAATTACCCCAGGCGTTAGATCTGATTAAGTGGAGGTAACGATAGATGTAACGTGGATCATTTACATTATTGACTGCGAAGTGGTTATGCCAAAATAATGTTAGTTTTTCCCGGATTGAAACTTCTTCCTCCATGATATTCATCATGATCCAGCCTCGGAGGCTTCGCCAACGGGAAGGTTTTACATTTTTAGTGTCATTGTAAGGTGCGTTAATCCAGGTTTGGCCTATAGGCACATGAGGATCTTGATCTTCATCGTAATTGATAGGAGGCGCAGGGAGGTCAATATCTGCGAAGAGTTGGTCTATTGTGGCATCCAAGCCATTAGCAGTGGCATCCTTGATCAATTCAATAGTCGGTCCAAAGGTGGTTCTCCGAAGAAGGTGTGCAGCTTGTTCAAAGGTCCAATCACCTGCGAAGGGCTCTAGACCGGTGTTCAGCGTCGTTACCGTTGCACTAGCTTTCGCCAATTGGCTCGTAGTCTTGGAATCTTCAGTTCCTCGACCAAGCATGGTAGCTAAGGTAGCTCGTCTATCCATGTCAATGGGTTTTTGGTTATTAGCAATATAATGTGATGGTCAGGTGGGGCTAACCATTAGACTTCAAAAATCTATAGGGGTTTAATGTAAAAGGTAAGTTAAAGAATGTGGGGTCTAATCTAGGCGATTGTAGGGTCTAAAATAGGCGGTTGGGTAGAATAAAGATATAAAAAAAACGTGCTCCGGTCTTTTATATTTTATTAATTGAAAATTTGTAGCAAAAATTAACAACAACCGTATAGCAAGGTGGTGGGTATATTGCATCTAATTACTGCATATCATTCAACAATTTGAATTTTCATGTATCTGTACTATAATTTCCCCGCGAGCATTTTAAATTGCGGCCAATTAAGTATGAAACCTAAAAGCGATGATCAAAGCCTGTATCTTTGATTTGGACGGTGTCATTGTCGACACTGCCAAATACCATTATATTGCCTGGCGACAATTAGCCAATCAGCTAGGCTTCGACTTCACCAAAGCTTACAATGAAAAGCTCAAAGGTATTAGTCGGATGGACTCCCTTAATCTTATCCTGTCTTGGGGAGGTATTGAAAAATCAGAAGAAGAAAAACTGGCACTAGCCACCGAAAAGAACGAAGTGTATCGCTCCTACATTTTGCAAATGGACAAGAGTGAAATTCTACCCGGCGTTTTACCCTTCCTTGAAGAACTCCGTGCTCAGGGTATTAAAATGGCTATTGGCTCCGCTAGCAAAAATGCACCTACTATCATTCAGCAGCTTGATTTGGCCGAATATTTCCCAGTCATCATCGATGGGAGCAAGGTGAGCCGAAGTAAACCTGATCCAGAAGTGTTCTTGAAAGCGGCGGCAGATCTTGAGGTAGATCCTGGTGAAAGCATAGTGTTTGAAGATGCCGAAGCAGGTATCGAAGCTGCTATTTCAGGTGGATTCTACCCGGTTGGGGTAGGTGATGCCGAGGTGTTGGACCGGGCCGCGGTGGTGATTAAAGGCTTTGTGGGACTGCAGCTTGAGGACCTTAGCCACACCTTGCTGGCAAGCGCTAAGTAGTTGATTTTGCTAACATCCAAGAACAAGAAAAATGAAGAATTATTTAGTCCACGACGAGTGGAAAATCATAGAGGACGGCTTTCATCCAGAATTTAACAGAATTAGTGAGAGCGTATTTAGTATAGGTAATGGCCGAATGGGGCAGCGCGCCAACTTTGAAGAGGATTTCAGTGGTGAAACCTTGCAAGGTAGTTATGTGGCAGGGGTGTATTATCCAGATAAGACCAAGGTGGGTTGGTGGAAAATCGGTTATCCAGAGTACTTCGCAAAGGTTCTTAATGCTGCGAATTGGATTGGGATTCAGGTGAATTTTGAAGGGGAAAATCTTGATTTAGCTCAATGTGAGTTGGAATCCTTTCAGCGGATACTGGATATGCAAAGAGGGGTGCTCGAGCGCAGAGTGGTAGCCAAGTTGGCCAGTGGTCGGCGCGTGGCGATTTCATCATCTCGCTTTTGTAGCTTGGCGCAGGATGAAATTGGAGCCATCAAGTATCAGGTTACTGCCTTAGATTTCGAGGGGCCCATCACCGTCAAACCTTACCTGGATGCAGATGTAAAGAATGAGGATGCTAATTATGGGGAAAAATTCTGGGAGAGTACCCATGAGGAAGTGGAAAGGAGGTCTGGTTATGTGATTGCTGAAACCAAGAAGACGGCTTTTCAAGTTTGTACTGGGATGAAGTTCGACCTATTGGTAGATGATAAAAAGGTCGAGTTTGACTCCTATCGCTACAAGGAGGAAAAGAAAGTTGCCTGTGCAGTGGATCTTGAGTTAGGGGAGGGGCAAACCCTGACGATTCTGAAGTATGCGGCTAACATCTCTTCAATGAATGTCGACAAGGAAAACCTACTCACTCATTGCCAGGGAGCCGTGGAAAGAGCCTTTGAACAAGGATTCGAGCAGTTGCTGGAGGCTCATGCTGCGGCCTGGGCCGACAAATGGGAAGAAGCAGACATTCAGATCGAAGGAGACGTGGCTGCTCAACAAGGTATTCGGTTCAATATTTTTCAATTGTATCAGACCTATACAGGCGAAGACGAGCGTCTAAACATTGGCCCTAAAGGATTCACGGGAGAAAAGTATGGTGGTAGTACCTACTGGGATACGGAGGCCTACTGTTTGCCGTTCTACTTGTCAACTGCTCCACCTAAGGTAGCCAAGAATCTATTGGTATATAGATATAAACAGTTGGGTAAGGCGATTGAGAATGCTGAGAAATTGGGCTTTAAAGATGGTGCGGCTTTGTACCCCATGGTTACGATGACTGGAGAGGAATGCCACAACGAATGGGAAATTACCTTTGAAGAGATTCACCGAAACGGAGCCATAGCCTATGCGATTTACGATTACATCAGATATACGGGTGATCAGAATTACCTGATTGACTATGGATTGGAAGTTTTAATTGCTATTGCTCGCTTTTGGGCTCAACGGGTGCACTTTTCAGCACGCAAGCAGCAGTATGTGATGCATGGCGTGACCGGGCCTAATGAATACGAAAACAACGTCAATAATAATTGGTATACTAACTATATCGCTAAATGGTGCCTCGAGTATGCGATGGAAGCGATGGCTTACGTTAAGGAGCAAGCTCCAGCAGCCTTTGAGGCCTTGGTTGATCGAATTAAGTTCTACGAGTATACCGAGACCGGGCAATGGAAGAAAATTGTCGCTGATATGTACCTTGGATCAGATGAAGAACTCGGCATTTTCGTTCAGCACGAAGGCTTTTTGGATAAGGACCTACAGAAGGTGGAGGATCTTGATCCTGCGGTTCGACCGATTAATCAGCATTGGTCTTGGGATCGGATATTAAGATCCGTATTCATTAAACAAGCTGATGTTTTACAGGGACTGTATTTCTTTGAAGATCATTTTGATCAGGAAACCATTCGAAGAAATTTTGATTTTTATGAGCCCCGGACGGTTCATGAATCCTCCTTGTCACCCTGTGTTCATGTCATTTTGGCCGCAGCCCTTGGTCGCGAAGACAAAGCCTACGAGATGTACCTCCGAACCTCAAGGCTAGATTTAGATGATTACAATAATGATACAGAAGACGGTTGTCATATTACCAGTATGGCAGGAACCTGGATGTCTGTGGTCAAGGGATTCGGGGGGTTGCGGGTCCAGAACGACCAATTGAATTTCCGACCTTTTATCCCAACTAAATGGAAGGCTTATTCCTTTAAAGTGCAATTTAGAGGAGTGGTATTGCAGGTGAACGTCAGTCATAGTACGGTCGACATTAAGAATCTCTCGGCAGAGACCATAAGTGTACGTCTGTTTGATCAAGCGGTTGAAATTGAAAGCATGTCCTCCCTCACAGAGGCGATGGTTGGCTCTTAGAAATTGTTAAGGATTTCTGAACAATGGCTTAGCTGCTTGTAATTCTGCGGGGCTTGTGTATGTTTGCATTGCGTTTAGTTGATTGAGGCCTTGATGGAGCGTGAATTTTCGGAAGTCTTGGCTGTAGCTGTAAGCGTGCAAATGATTTTACCTTGTAAATTTGGATCTCATGTATAGAATCTCAGTCCTTTTACTTATTGGCATTCTCTTCATTTCCTGTAATGGCGGTCAATCTGGTAGCCAGGGTGGCAGCTCCGATGGTGGCGGTACCTTCACGGCTCCGATACCACCTAGTGCTAATTTTAGGGAGACCAGCCTATTGGCACGAGATTATTGGGTGTTTGAATTTTATGTTGTGCCAAATGATAGAGAAGCCAGCCAAGCAGGTAAGGGACGTTGGTACAAATTCAAGCCTGATGGAAGTTTTGAGAGTGGGCATTGGAACAAGGTCATGGGCTCCGGTTCCTGGGGTATCGGATTGCGGAATGAAGGTGTCGTTCTGCACATTGATTCTAGTGTAGATACAGAGGATAGCGAATACATCATTCAGGCTAATGCTTCCGGCGATGAGATGTCATGGGTGGGAACTACCACCTATGAGCAGAGTGGCCTCATGTTGAAAGCGATCCACCTTTTGACGCAACCCACCAAAGAACAATTTGGCTTGGAGTAAAGCTTATTCGAAAGGAATGGTGGCGGTGACTTTGTAGTAATCTTTGGCATAGACAGACTGATCCACGCTATTGGAGCCGGTTGAGAAGCGTAGTGAATATTTGCCGTTCACTGTGAATTTGACATAGGCTCCAAACCACCTGTATAGGGGCCCAAAGATGGTGTCAACACCAGCACCCGTGAGGTCAAAACTTTCATAGTGTAGTCCTACTGAGATATTGTCATTTATGATCACCCCGGGATAAGCCCAATACAAAATGAAATTACTGTAATTGATCTGATCTTTTTGCATGGATTGATAGTAGGCAAAAAAAGCTTCTAGCTCCAATCGCTTTCCAAAATAAAAGGCCACTAAACTCGGTACAATTCCATCACCTGCCACGCCTTCAGGTTGACCCGAAAGTAGCCTGCCATGCGTAAATCCAATACTAGGTTGCAATAGAATTCGATCTTCCCAAAGCGAAAATCCAAGACCGACTCCCATCTCGGTCCAGAGATCCGTTCCTGCCTCAGCCGTTCCGTACTGCGGATTGGTCCAAAATATAGAATAAAAGGTGAGGCTGGTATTTTTATTGAGGCCAAAACTTCCGTAGATGGCAGGATAAAAGCCGAAAGCATTGTCCTGGTTAATAGCTAAGGCAAAGCTTGAAGGGGCCTTTTCTTTCTCTTGCGTTGGTTCGGTTTGAGCAAATAGCATGAAGGGTGCCAGCAAAAGCAGACAAATCCAGAGAGATCTAGTTTTCATGTTGTACTTGGTTTTATCGACACCCTTGCGTGTCAGTTTTAGTCATTGTTTGTGTTAAGGGCTAATTTTGTAGTTGTTCCAAAGCTTCGGCTGCTGTCTGAACCGGGAAGCGACAGACTTTATTTTGACAAACATAGATGTAGGTTTCTCCCTCTACCAATTTATCTTTAAGTAATTCTAGAGATCCTTCTGCTGTTCCGCCCAAGAAAAGGCTATTGGGTAGATAGGCACTCATCAATTCCTGGCTGAGCTGCTTGGCATTAGGGCCAACAACCGCCACTTCATAAGGTGGTGCCGCTAGGCTTTGGTACAATTGCAACCAATTGGAATAAAAGCTTGGCTGCTCGCTATCTTCTACCGTGCTAGTGAGGTTAGCCATCATCTGTCTAGCTAGATCTTGGTATTCCTCTTCATACAAATAGGTGCCTAAGGCAAATAGCGCTCTGGCCATCGAAGAGTTAGAGCTAGGAATTGCCCCATCACCTAATTCCTTCTTTCTGGCAATTAAAGGAGGATCAAGATCAGAAGTATAGTTGAAGAGATAGGTTGTTGTATCAAGGAAGTGATCGATGGCATAATTGGCCAAGTCCTCAGACCTTTCCAACCAAACCTCATCGAATGTCACCTCATAGAGGGCCATAAAGGCCTGTATGGACAAGGCATAATCATCAAGGAAGCCATTAATACTAGACTTCCCATCCTTAAAGTTTCTGTTTAGACGAGCATCTGATTGGAGCATATTTTCCACTAAAAACTGCCCATTCTTCATGGCTACATCTAGATAGTTTTGGTCGCCCAGGGCTTTGAACGCATGGACGTAAGCTTGCAGCATCAAAGCATTCCAGGAAGTCAACACCTTGTCATCCAAACCGGGACGAACACGGCCTGCACGGGCTTTCAAAAGACTCGCCTTGATGTCGTTGAAGATTTTTCGCAAGTTTGCTGCTTCTTGGTCTACGCTCGCAGCGAATTCTTCAAGGCTCTTTACATGATATATGATGTTCTTGTGTTCCCAATTTCCTCTGTCAGTGATTTGATAAAAATCGCAAAACCATTCACTCTTCTGCTGATCTCCAATGATCTCATCTATTTCGGATTTGGTCCAGACATAAAATTTGCCTTCTTCTCCTTCGCTATCTGCATCCAGGGAAGAATAAAAGCCGCCAGATTCATCCGTTAATTCTCGGGCGACGAAACTTAGCGTTTCTTCGATGACGTCTTTGTATCGCTGGTTCTGCTCTACCTGATAGGCTTTCGCATATATACTTACAAGTTGACTATTGTCATACAGCATTTTTTCGAAATGAGGAACTTTCCAATTGGCATCCGTCGAGTATCGCGCAAAGCCTCCACCAACGTGGTCATAGATGCCTCCTTTGGCCATATTATCCAAAGTGATTTCTACGGCTTCCCAGTATTTGGCTTCCCCCGTGCGGAAAAATTGTTCCAGAAGATATTCGTAATTACTGGGTTTTGGGAATTTTGGAGCACCACTTTGCCCTCCTCTTTTGAAGTCTATACTTTTAAGGAAATCCTTGTTGATTTTTACAAGATTTTCATTCTGGAAGGCTTGGTTTTTGTCTCCTACGGGAACATCATCGATTCCTTGTAGACCATCTGTGATTTTGGCGGCATATTCGTCTAGCTTCTCCCGATCTTCATCATATAGTTTGACAAAGTATTCCAAAATCTCAACCCAATTCTTTTTAGGGAAGTAGGTACCGGCCCAGACAGGCCTCCCATCTGGTAATGCAAAGGCATTGAGTGGCCAGCCACAATTTTTTCCGGTGGACATTTGGCAAGCTGTGATGTAGATATCATCAACATCCGGTCGTTCTTCGCGATCTACCTTTATCGGGATAAAATGCTCATTCATGATCCTGGCCACTGCCGTGTCCTCAAAAGACTCATGCTCCATAACATGACACCAGTGGCAAGCGGCATATCCAACACTTATTAGCAACATCTTGTCTTGATCCTTTGCTTTCTGTAAGCTCTTTTCGTTCCAAGGATGCCAATTGACTGGATTGTGGGCATGCTGTAACAGATAGGGACTACTTTCGTTGATTAATTCGTTGGTGTAAGCATGCTCTGAAGAAGAAGCTTCTTGAGCTTTACAGCTATAAAACATCAAAAGGCAGGCAACGAACAAAGCGGATAGGGAAAGACCTAGGGAAGCGGTTGGGCGACGATAATTCATGCTTTAGTTTTTGTCGATAAAGTCTTGGTGATTCGGATTTTGAGAAAAATAGCTGCGGTAGTCTCCGGAAGTGATGGCTGGTAAGCCAGTAACGGACTGCTGATAAACATAAGTCCAGCACTGCCTAAGCTGGCCTTGTGAGCGAATGGGTAGCAAACTTCGCCGGTACTCATTTTCTGCCGGCTGTGCGGGGTCCATCATTTCGTAGTAGTCTAAAACCGGCAGCAATAGCTCAGGACGCTCCATCTGGTAAATTTCCCCTCTAACACTATCATCACTTCCTGCTTCATAGACCAGACCTGGATAAGATCCCAAATCATACAATCTCCCACTAATCCACCCCTCAGCTACGAATTTACTCTTACTTCTGAGTACCTGGGTAATTTCAGAGCTAAAGTCTTGCATCAGCGTGCCATAGACAAATAAGAAATCTACCACTACGATAAAATTTTGCCGATCATTTCTTTCATGAACCGAGCTGCCACCATTGCCGTCATGCCGTTAATATCCCTAGTAGGATTATATTCTACGATATCTGCACCTACGATGGGCACGTCAATTTGGTGAATGATGCTGATTACATCTCGAGGAGACATACCGCCGGGTTCATAGTGTGAGATCCCCGGAGCAAAAGCCGGGTCCAGTACGTCTAGATCTAAGCTGATATACAAGGGTCCACTTAGTCCTAACTCTTGACCAGGCTTCCAGTCCTTCATCTCGATGATCTCTACTCCAAAACGTTTGGCTTGTTCTCTTTGATGCTTACTCAAGGTTCGATTGCCTACTTGCACCAATTTATCTACCAATCCATCCTCCATAATGCGCGCAAAGGGACAAGCATGAGAATAGGGATTACCTTCAAAATCTTGGTATAAATCCCCGTGCGCATCTAATTGCAAGATGCAAAGCTTATCGTACTTTTGGGCCTGGGCCTTCATGATTGGATAGGTGATCGAATGATCCCCACCAATTGAAAAGGTTCGCCCGCCTGCACGTAGTACTTCAGCAATGCCTTTCTCGATATCAAAGTATTCAGAGATTGGTAGATTTCCCAGGAAGGATATCGCCATATCATCTTTTAGATCATATCCGAGTTCGGTGAAGTAATTGCTGGAAGGGGAGTGGTAAGCTTCGATAATAAGTTCGGGAGCTTGAGCACAGCCCGTTAGGAAAGTAGATTGTTCATCATAGGGCACGCCTACGATCGCCAAACTACCCGGACTGATGTTTTGTAGTTGTGTAGTAAAACTATCCGTCATTGACTGTCTGGAGGTTTTGGTGGATGTCCTTAAGACGTTGATCGATGGAGTCCCATTGTGCTGACAAGGCTTCTATATTCTTTTCTTCTTGAGCCAATAGCTCGTCAAATTCATGGAAATTCAAATCTATTTTATCTTTTAATCGACTGATGTATGTTCTTAGTTTTTCTGTTACATCTTCACCAATGCGTTCTCTCCCTTTATTGATCTCATTTCGAAAACCAGCGAAGATTTTCCGTTTCTGCACACTGGTGGATACCCCGGCGAAAAGCAGGCCGATAGTGGTAAGGATTCCACCCGTGATGTCAAATACAATTCCATTGGTTACCGTCATCAAGATCACACCAATAGCAGCAACTCCACTTCCAGTAGCAAGGTTAGGAGATATGGCTTTCTTATCGGGGAATAGACTTTCATCGGTAAAGTTCTCTGTCTTGCTAATAAAGTCATGGAAGGTATCTTGCAGATCTCTCAAGATATTGCTTCGTTTTTCAGCGATATCACTAAACAGATCATGATCATTCTTCAAGATCGTTTCGCTATTCCGAATCTTAAGATCAATGATCTTGGCCATTTGCTGCACATTGTCGGAGAGGTCAACCACACTTTCCTGTAATTTTGCTTCAAGTTCGTGATTGAGGCTGGTTTCTAGATCCTTTGCTAGGCCTTCTAGCCAATCCTTGACCGACTGCTTTCGATTGAAAATCGAGGTAAAGCTACGCCGTAGCAGGCCTAGAAAAGAAAGCCCACTTTTTAATTCCTGTTCTTTTTTATTGGTAATTCGATCATAGGCAGCGATCAGGTTTTCAACCAATACATTCACTTGCTTATGCGATTTACCTTCCTGTGAATCCAAGGTGTCGGTAATATCTGCTCTAAAAGCAGTGTCAGAGTCCCATTGCTGTTTGCGAATATCAAGGCCTTTACGAATACGGCTATTGATATTCTGTAGGGTATCGATGCTGTTCAGCAGCTTCAAGACAGGGGCTTTGCCGCCGGTGATATTTTCTCGAATAAACCCTCGCACTGCATCAAAGCCGCTTTCTGGATGATTCTCTTCTTCTTGCAGCGCTGAAACGGCAAATACCAATGGCTCTTCAATGCCTTTCTTCGTGGCATGATCGAGCACCCCTTGTACATTTACCTTCAGATCCTCGGGCTTCATTAAATCTTTTTGTTGAAGGATGAAGATGATCTTGCGACGCCATTCTGCATTGATATAGTCGAAGAATTCCCAGGCGGATTGCCGATAAGGATTCTTAGCTTCGAAAACAAAGACAATTAGGTCGGAAGAAGGGATAAATCGCTCGGTAATTTCTTGATGATGCTCTACAATCGTATTGGTGCCAGGAGTATCGACGATAGCAATCTCTTGTAGGATTTCAACCGGCAGGAAAATTTGCTTGAGGTAAGGATTAATACTTACTATTTCTTCCTTTTCGCCGTACAGTATTTGCTGGATAGTATCAGTCATCGGCTGGGGCGCCACTTTTGTGATTTCTCTCCCCGTATCCAATAAGGCATTGATGAAGCTTGATTTTCCAGCCTTAACTTCTCCTACAATCACAAACATGAAAGGTTCGTGGATGCGATTACGCAGCTCACTTAGGGTCTCGGTCAACTCATTATGCCCGATTTGTATTGTGAGACCGTGTAAATCCTTTGCAATTTCATCTAGCTGGGCCCGTTGGGGCTTCAGTTCTTGATTAAGTAATTGGTTCACCAGCTTATCTTTGATTATGAAAATAGAAGAAGTGTAGCGCTCAACTATTCTCCTGGTTTATATGACTCTTCTAAGTGCAAAATGGCCTGTGGACCAGCACAAAAGAGTAGGTCCAAGATACTTAAATTGGGTAAGAATCCATGTCTTTCTTCAAAAAGCTGGGGATAAGGAACGGGCTGGAAATTACGATCAACTCGTTGGCGGTGAGATTTTGGGTGAATATGCCCGCGAAGATCCAGGGTGTCATCAGGAACAGCCTTGGCAAAATCCTCACTAAGGCTGATTTCTACCGGCAGTTGAAGGAGATCGATTATCAGTTGGAGGAGTGATTTATTCCAATCAAACAGATACTTGGGCCGATCTTGAAAGAGAGCTTCTATTTCATCTTGATAGTATGGAAAATAGGGCGCATTGCCGTAGGCAGATCGGATGCTATGCCAATGTTGACTGGTCCAAGGTTCATCATAAGAAATCTCCGTTTTTTGGATAGACAATTGCTCATTTTTGCCTTTCCGCAAAGGGATGGAAAGCCGCATTAAACCATTGGCACCTGCGATATGGCAGCGATTTCGATAACTGCCCTTTTGATAATTTTCATGGGCTTCCAGTACTAAGCTTGGAATTTGTACCAACTTGCTGAAATACTGGACATTAGGTAAGTATTGAGCTTCCAACAGAACGGCTTTATGCTCCGGTGGCTTATTCATTTTCTACCTCCTTATTGGCCGTACCTGGTTTACGGTCGATTTCCAAATCATCAAACCAAGTGTCTACCTTTACAGGGTTCCAAACGTAAATTCCTACTTGATCAAAACCAGGATCCGTAGGAATTTTCACCAGTATTTCTAGTTGTTGCCAACCATCTTCTTCCTGGATTACATTGGCTTTTTCGAAAATATAGAAACTCTTACCTCCTTGATTGGATATTGCTAAGCCAGCACTTTTGGTTTCATCCCAACGCCAGACCCTTATGCGCAACTCATCCCCCGGCCGGATATCTTTTAAGGTAGTAGAAAAACCGTACTCCTTGCCTTCCGTTAGGGCCATACTATACTGTCCACGATGGGCTTTTTCGTTAGATTGGGATAGATCGTGATGAAATCTGATCTGAGGAAGATTTGAACTAAAGTAGTGTGGATCTGGTGCGATCTTTTCAGCGTCACATCGGATCGGGTAATCTTCGTATAAAGCCAATCCTTCCACCTTATGCCAGAGAACAAAAATACTATCTTGATCGAAGGGCCAAACTGCCTTCACGGGTAAAATTTGCTTCACCTCAAAATCTGGGATTCGGCCCAATCCCAGCACATATTCATCTTCCGCTACCCGCCACCAACTTTTGCCATACCGATCTTCTTTATTGTAAGGACCAGTTTTTAACCAGGTGTTGAATTCAAACCCTCCATCGATCCTGGAGGCATCAATTCCTTGCTTAGTCATTAATTCTTCTAAGGCTTGCCAACGCGTTCGATTCCAGGACAGGTAGTGTTGAGTGCCAAGCAGACTAAACAGTAGGTATATTAAGAGCGAAACTGAAGCCATCCATTTGGCTGCCTTTTGCGGAAAGCGCTTGGTGAAAGGAAGGAAAAACAGGAGCGCGAAGGCGATTAAGGGCAAGGTATATCGATCAAATAAATAAGGACCGATAATTAAAAAACCAGTGTAAATAAGCAGGACCAAAAAAATGCCGAACCGAATTAAACGCTCCGCCTGCAAAGGTCCGTTGGCAAAAAGCTGTTTCCACACGCCCCTCCGCAACGGCAAGCCAAGCAGCAGAATGGCAGTAATGAGGCCGCTGGGAAAAATCAATGCTTGCCAGCTTTCATTTGCTAGCTCCGGGTGTATGTTGCTCCCCCAGTAAGTGTCTTTCAAAATTTTCGGCCCCAGGCCTAAATTGTAAAAGACGTTCCCGAACGGAAAGGAGCTACTTCCCAGGTATAGGATGAGGATGATCGCAAGACCTAGGGACACCTTCAAGCTATTCCGTTTCAACCCGCTCCAGGAAATGGCGGGGAGAGTATATAAAACGAAGGGTAAGGTAAAAAGCCCAACGTAAAGCAAGATTAAAACTGTCCTTTCGAGGAAATAAGCTAGATCATTCTGTAATATCCCCCGAATCAAGTGATCCATGATGTGAACGGTCTGGACCGCCTCATTACCCGCATTTAACCAGCGCATATAGATCAGGTAACTGATCAAGCTCAGCAGTAAGGGAATGTTTCCTTTAACTATCTTCCTGGTACTCCAAGGCCTTGCTATTAAGGAGACTATAGCAAAAGTCAAGGGAATCATCAAGCCAGGCTGCCGGATTAAAGTCGCAACAATCGAGAAGAAGGTTCCAAGCAACCAATACCCGATATTTGGGGATTTAATATCTCTACTAAAGAAAAGGAAAGCTAAAAGGATGGCAGAAAGGAAGTGCACATCCGTCATAAATGTAAAGGATAGCGAGAAGAACAGGGGATTGAAAAACAGGACCAAGGAGGCGAAGGCCACTACCGAACGACGTTTGGAAATTTCACAACCCAACAAATAGAAACTGATTGCGCCGACGAGACTACTTAACAAGGTACACCAGCGCAGGACGGTGAAAGATAGACCGAAGACCTTGCAAAATAAGGCTCCCCAGTACAATTGTGCAACCAATGTCATGGCCGGCCAATCGCTTGGTATGAGGGCGCCGGTTTGCACAATACTGTAAACACCTTCAGCAAAAGCCCAATCGTCGTTCAAGGGAAAATCACCCACTGGATTGACAACCGCAATGGAGAGTATCCACAGCAGCAGCAATAAGCCAGGAAATGTAATTTTTCTAATGATCCCCATTTAAAAACGCTTGTAGTTAATTCAGCATTGGATTCCAGCGCAAATATAAAATTTGTTCACTAAGTTTGGCGCAGTGAACCAGTATCTACAACAACGCACCTTGTTTGCACCGCTGATCTTCAGAAAACCTTCCCTTAATTTGGGGATGGTAGTGGTGATCCCTGCTTATGATGAGCCCTTTCTTTTACTTAGTCTCATGAATTTGTCGAGGTGCACTTTGCCATTGTGTGATGTCGAAGTAATAGTGGTAATCAATAATAGTGAGCAATCCTCTCAAGCAGTTAGGGACCGAAATCAGGAGATTTATTTGAAGGCGCTGGTCTGGGCAAAAAAGAACAATAAACACCGTCTCAAGTTTCATATTCTCTATGTTCCGGATCTGCCCTCGAAGAGTGCCGGCGTTGGTCTGGCGCGGAAGATCGGAATGGATGAAGCTTGTTGGCGTTTGATGAAAATCAGAAATAAGAAGGGAGTCATTGTTTGTTTCGATGCAGATAGCCGATGTGAATCCAATTACTTCCTGGCTCTGGAGGAACACTTCAAGGCTCATCCCAAGACTCCAGCGTGTAGTATTTATTTTGAACATCCTCTCCATGGTGTGGAGCATGATGATGCGGTCTATGAAGCCATTGTTCCTTATGAACTTCACTTGCGCTATTATATTCAGGCACAAAGATTGGCAGGCTTCCCACATGCCTATCATACGGTGGGATCTAGTATGGCGGTACGCGTCATGGCCTATCAACAACAAGGGGGGATGAATAAGCGGAAAGCTGGGGAGGATTTCTACTTCTTGCATAAGTTTATTTCGCTGGGCCAGTTCAGTGAATGTTTATCCACTAAAGTGTTACCCTCTCCAAGACCCTCACATCGGGTTCCTTTTGGAACAGGCCGAGCGGTTAACGAAATTATCTCTGCCAAGGGAGGCTATGAGAGCTATCACCTTTCCTCTTTTCTGGATTTGAAAACGCTCTTTGACCGGGTTCCCTCACTTTTTCAAGCAGAGCCTACCGAGTATGAGCGTATAGTTGCTGAATTACCAGATAGTGTGCAAGGATTTCTTTCGCAATTGGATTACGTGTCGAAATGGGAAGAGATTCGTTCGCATACCGCCTCAAGGAAAGCCTTTGTTGCCCGTTTCTACAAATGGTTCAATGCCTTTATGCTAATGAAGTATGTGCATTTCACCAGAGATAACTACTATCCCAATGTTCCAGTAGGAGAGGCGGCGGCTAGCCTATTAAGTCATATTCACGCCTGTAGCTTTGACCATACGCAATTGTCAATGTTATTGAGTCATTATCGGACTTTGGATAAGCAACCTTTCACTAAGAATCCGCTCGCTGGAAGGCGGCGGGCAAGGTGAGTAACAAAATCTTCATATCCAGCCAGAAGTTATATTTTTTGGCGTAAGTAATATCTAATTGCTTTCGCTCTTCCTCTGTTTCAGCTGAATTCTTTCCTTTGCTGACTTGCCAAAGCCCGGTGATACCTGCAGGTGCGGAGAATCGCTCAATCCACTCGTCTGAAGTGAGCCTTTCTGCTTCGTACAGGGGTAATGGACGGTTTCCAACCAGAGACATGTCACCTTTCAGGACATTGATCAATTGAGGCATTTCGTCAATACTGGTCGCACGGATAATCTTACCAATACGCGTGATCCGAGGGTCATTCTTGATCTTGAAGAAGGTCTGTCCGTCTGTTGCATCCCGTTCTTGGATGAATTTATCTTCGTCCACTGGACCGTGATCCATCATTAGGATGGTACCTACTGCTTGGGGTACCTGTCCTACTTTTGCATCAACCGCAGCGGCAGAAAAGTAATGGTTTTGATCCTTGAGATCCACTAGTTTTAGATCGGCATCCGTACGCATTGATCTAAATTTGTAGAAGTCAAACACCCGAAATCCTTGTCCTGCTCTTTTAGAAATATAGAAAACGGGTCCTCGAGATTCCAATTTGATCAAAATGCCAACGAGGAACAAAATCGGACTACTCAAAAGTATCAGTAAACTGGCTCCGGTAATATCAAAAATGCGTTTCCATAGAGGAAGCTTAAATTTCATTTCAGTAATGGCTTGAGCAGCTAGAGTCGGTCTTTGGGCTGCCTCCGTAGTTGGATGGTTATCAGAGAGAAGTTGTAGAATTCTTTTTTCCAAACCACCCAACATAGCCGGGAAGATATAGTAATCTTTAATTTGGAATTTTTTCGAGAGCTGAAGGAGTTGTAGGGAGGGATAGGAAGAGATGACAATGAACGGAATCGAAGTAAATTGAGGTTCCTTTAATAACAGATATCTCAACTGCATGAAGTCATCTCGGGTCTCGTGTGAAAGTTCAAATAAAATAAGATCTGGCAGTCCATTAGAACTGCAGATGTACTCATAAAATGCGCTTCCAAGTCTAAAAAATGAGAAACTAGCGTTGACCACCAATCCCTCTTCCTTGATATAGAAGGGATCCTTGCCGATACAGGCGATGTTTTTCATGTTTATACTTTACTCAACCCCAAATGGTATTTGATTCTAATGGCTAGTTCTTGGGGATTGAACGGCTTGATGATGTAATCAGCGGCACCTGATTCCAAGCATTTAATCCGTTCCTTGCTATTGTCGATACTGGATAGAATGATGACCGGGATATCGTGAAATAAAACAGAATACTTGAGGTGATTTAAGAACTCATAACCAGACATGCCCGGCATTTTGAGGTCCAGGACAATTAGGGAGGGGAAATTACCCTGATCTAACCAATTCCACGCTTTTTCGGCCGTTTCTGCTACTTCCACAACATAGTGTTGCCCAAAGAAATTGGAAAGGAAGACTCTCATCATTTCACTATCGTCGATAAATAATAATTTCTGTTGCATCCTTATCGGCTTTGCCCCAAAAATAGCATCCGCCTGTACGATGTATTAGGAAATTAGTTAGATGTGTCGCTTTTCGGGATAGTTGGTACATACTGGCGGTTAAATGGGGATTTTAGGCGGATTTATCTCGTCCCCAGTATATGGTCAACTAACCCGATTTCCTAACCGAATATCGAAAAAGGAATTCGCTCGCCTTCTATAAGACTTACTTTGGTGAGGTGTAATTATAATTCCATGAGGAAACTGCAAGACATACCTTCAAGACTGTCCAGAATTACGAGCTCGGGGCGCTTCATCCCCGAAGTGGACGGTTTCCGCTTTGTAGCGATCCTACCCGTGGTAATTCAACACATCAGTGAAAGAGTACAACGATTTTCAGAGATCCAGTGGGCTCAGCCCATCAAGCAAGATTCAGTGGCTTTTTTGGCAAGTAGGGGCACCATTGGCGTCTATATATTTTTCGCTATTAGTGGCTTTATATTATCTCTACCCTTTGCCAAATATTGGCTGCAAGATGGGAAGAAAGTTTCATTGAAGTCTTACTTCTGGCGTAGAGTAACGCGATTGGAACCGCCCTACATCATTTGGATGACTGTTTTTTTCGTGGTCCTCTTGATTCAAGGGACTTACGGGTTTGGTGAGCTATTCGCACACTATGGAGCTTCGGTGTTTTATTTACACAACGCCATTTATGGAGAGTACTCTATAATCAACCCCGTGGCATGGTCCCTAGAAATTGAGATACAATTCTATCTCTTAGCTCCCATTTTGACTTTCTTGTTCTTTTCGATACGCCTAAAATGGCTGAGAAGACTGACACTGCTGGGAGCGATCCTGATTTTGATTGGAATCCAGCATCAATTGGGCTGGTACCAATCTGCAGCAAAGCTTTCTATCCTTTGCCAACTACAGCATTTCCTGGTAGGCTTTTTCCTGGCAGATTTGTACCTGACAGAGTCCAAGCGTAGGCCTAGGACCAGTCACTGGTTCTTCGATGGTTTGGCAGTGACCAGCTTTTTGGTCTTGGCTTTTAGTTGGTCAGAAGAATGGATGAAGAATCTAGTTTTTACCGCTAGCATGGTCATCTTCTTCCTTACAGCCTATCACGGTCGAATCAGTCTTTTCTTTCTTCGGAATCGTTGGATCACAGCCATTGGCGGCATGTGTTACACCATCTACCTCATTCATTTACCCTTGGTAGAAGGCTTAATCCGAGTTACTAAGCACATAGCATTCACTAATATATTTAGCATAAATCTATTACTACAATTTCTATTAATGACCCCCATCATTCTGGCCTTCTCCGTATTTGGGTACCTCCTCTTGGAAAAGCCTTGTATGGATAAGAACTGGCCCAAAAAGCTTTCCGCTTGGTGGTCCAATGCCAGACGCAATTCATTAATACTAAAAAAAGTAGAACCATGAGCCTATTACACCAACCCCAAGTCGGTAAGCTATTAGCTTGCTTATTGCTCTTCAGTCTACCACTGCTTGGGCTTTGCCAAGATGCGGCAATGGCTGAAGATGGGGAAATGCAGGAAACTACCACAGATGAGACAACCTTGGTTGTTATTGATCAAGACGTCTTTGCCGTCCGTCCATTAGAAAACCTAATTGCGGATGCGCTAGAAAACTCGCCACTATTGAAAGTTCAGGCTTTGAATGTGGACAACATTTCTCACAAGATTCGAATCCTTGATCGAGAATGGACCAACTATATAGCAGCCATTGGTACTGCTCAAGTTGGAAATATTCGCTTCATTGATGATTTACAGTCTGTCAATGAGATTGACTTTCGGACCATCACCAGAGAAAACACTTTCTACAGCATTGGCTTGCATTTTCGACTGCCACTCGGTGATTTTATGACCAAGTCGGATAGAAAGGCCTTACTGAGCAACCAGTTGGAACAAGAAAAACTGGTGCACCAAGATCGAGAAATGCGGGTACGCGAACTGGTAATCCGCCAATATCACGAACTACAGTTAAAAGTGAAACTGATCGAAGTGCGATCGAAAGACCTAGATTTTCACAAGGTCTCAGCAGAATCCGCTGAAAAGTACTTCAGAGAAGGAAATATGACATTAGAGGAATATACAGATGCCATCAGCCTTCGCAACAAGGCAGAGGCTGTACTCGAAGAAACTAAAATGGGCGCACGCTTGGCTTTCCAAATTCTAGGAGAGACCGTCGGCAAGGACATCCGCGCAAACTAATGCAGAATCGTTTTGAACTGATGAATTCTGCTTTCCCCCTATGATCATCTATTTGTTGACTCCAATCATTTAATTATGAAAGCCAACGAACTTTTTCGTTTAGTGAAAAAAAATGCTTGGTTGATTATCCTAACCGGATTATTGGCCGCTACAGCGGTGTACTTCCTCACTGCCGATAGCAAGCAAAAATATACCTCAAAAGCCGTGTTGAGTACCGGCGCAATTTCTGCCATTTCCATCAATGACCCGGCAGCTACCAATCGGGTGGATAGGGATTATTTCCAAAATGAAATGGAAAAACTCATTAGTCTCGCCACGGGTTACGAAACGATGGAAGAATTAGCCAGTAGACTTCTAGCTAAGTATTTGACGTTGGACGGTCCTGACCGGAAATGGGTAAGTGCCGAAAACCTTGCAGATATTAGAGAGATGGTTCCGGATCAAGTGAGGCGACAGATTGTCGTTGATACCTCCGAAGAAGCCACCTTCGAAAACCTGGTAGCTATGCGCGAGGCTGGAGAACCCAATGTTATCCAGGAAGTTATCTATTCCGATGAGGAATACTTTGGTATCGAATACCTACAGGCGGAGCTTAAGGTTTATCGCCGTGGAAATAGTGATTTGATCCAATTCATTTATTCTACTACAGATCCAGCGATCTGTCAGCAGTCCTTGAATTATCTGATCAATATTTTCATGGGTAAACATGCCGATTTAAAGAAGGTGCAATCCTCTGATGTGGTAGATTACTTTGCAGCCGCAACGCAGGAATCTTCAGAGCATCTCAAACAGGCAGAACAGACTTTGCTCAACTTCCGGATTAATAACAAAATCATTAACTACAACGAGCAAACCAAGGCCATCACTTTCCAGAAGGAAGAGTTGGACGAAGTGTTTTTTACCGAGAATATGAAGCTCCAGAGCACACAGGCGACTTTGAGTAGCTTAGAGGAACAGTTAGGAAATAGAGCAAGATTGGCTGAATTGCGAGATGGCTTGCTTCAACAGCGGCAGGAATTGTCCGAAGTGACCCAGCAGTTGGCCAAGTATGAAATCATGTCTGGCGAAGCCAAGAATATGGAGGAATATAATCAGGAAGTACCTAAACTTCTGGAACGTCAACAAGCGTTGAAAAGGGAAATTACTACCTATGCGCAAGAGGCCTTTAAGTTTGATCAAACACCTGATGGTATTGCGACTAAAAACCTGCTTGATCAATGGCTCCGAACCATGGTTGAACGGGAGGAATCACAGGCTCGTTTGGATGTGATTAAAAACCGCCAAGGAGAGTTTGAGGAGATCTATGGAAAGTTTGCACCATGGGGGTCTCAATTGACCAAGATCGAAAGGGAGATACAATTGGCGGAAGATGCCTATTTGGAAAATTTGCATAGCTACAATCAAGCGATGTTGCACATGCAAAATACTTTGATGGCTACCAACCTGAAAGTATTAGACGCTCCTTACTTCCCTCTAGAAAAAGGAGATAGCCGCAGACTACTACTGATTATCCTCGGATGCCTTGGAGGTGTCTTCACCACCTTATCATTATTGATTGCCAGAGGGTATATGGATGAGCGACTCAAATCTCCCGATGCGGTGTCCGAAGTAACTGGGCTCAGTACTAGTGGGGTCCTTCCTGATTTCGCCATTGTCAAAGGGTCAAAAAAGAATGAAGCCTTGGCAAAGCAATCCTTGGCCTTGCTCTTGCAGCAAGTCAAACTGGAAACTTTGGCGAAAGAGGAAAAACCTAAAATGATCTATATCGGCAGCACCAGACCGGGAGAAGGCAAAACCCTGATTAGTAATCAGGTTGTGGCCGGTTTACGAGCTGGGAATAGTCGAGTATTACATTTATTTCCTTTCGAGGAAGGACGAGATAATACGCATCCAGACAATCATGCGTACCGGGTAAATGCTGAACTAAGTAATAAAACGTCGATTGAGCAATTGATTTGGGAGAACCCGGGCGGAGAAGCTGGATTGGCAGACTTCGACTATGTAGTCATGGATTCACCAGCGATGTTGACGGGCCAATATCCTGTTGGATTGATCAATCAGTTTGACCTGATTCTGTTGACTTGCAGAGCTAACCGAACTTGGGAAGCCGGAGATCAGAAGGCAATTGATAGCCTTGAAAAGGCGGCCTCCTGTCCGGTGAAGGTAGTCTTGAATGGTGCTCACAAAGAGATCATTAGAGATTTTGTCGGCAGCACTTCTACACTTCGTTCACAAGATGTTAAAGAAGAAGGGACGGGAGCCTATCCCATTCTAACTGATAGATAGGAATAGATGGCAAGGAAAAAACAGATCGTCTGTATTGGTTTTCCAAAGTGGGAGGGTGACTATATGAAGTCAACGGTGTCTCTAATGTCCGAATTGGCAAAGACGCATGAAGTTCTATATGTAGATTACCCCTACACCTGGAAAGATCTGGTTTTTAGAATCTTAGGACGTGAAAATACCGCTTCAATTCCTAGGGTTCTGGGACTGCAGCCTCGACTGAGGAGCAAGCAGCTTTCCGAAGGACAAATGATTCATTTGTTGACCTTGCCGCCATTCATCCCAGCCAATTGGATGTCCTCAACCCGCCATTATGATCGCTTGCTGGACTTTAATGGTAGCGTGGCCCAAAGGGCAATTCTGAAAGCCATGACCGATCTACAGTTTGAACGCCCAATTGTGATCAATGCTTTCAACCCAGCCCTCGGAAACGCGCTGCTGAACAAGTTAGGAGAGCGATGCCTGATCTACTATTGCTACGACGAAATCAGTGCAGCACAGTGGATTAGCAAGCATGGGGCACGCCACGAACAGAGGTTCCTGGTTGAGGTTGACCTCACTATTGTGACTTCAACTGGATTATTACAGACCAAAACACCCAATACTTCCAATTGTGTGATGGTCAAAAATGGAGTCTCCTTGACTTTATTCAAAGGGGATATTCCTAGGTCTGCCAAGAGGAGACCTAGAATCGGTTATTTAGGGTCATTAGATGAGCGTGTAGATATTTCTCTGCTCACACATGTGATCAAAACTTTTCCGGTTTGGGAATTCCAGTTCGTAGGTAGGATTGTGCTTCCAGAGTTGGCGGCAGAGCTTAGACGATATCCAAATGTGATAGTCTCAGGACCTCGTCCGCTTGAGGACCTTGGTGCCATTGTAGCTGGCTTTGATGTAGGCTTAATTCCTTTCAAGAAAAATGAGTTGACGGCAGGAATTTATCCCTTGAAGATCAATGAATACTTGGCGATGGGCACCCCCGTCGTGAGTACTGACTTTGCCGACTTAAGTGATTTTGCAAGTGTAGCTTTTGTGGGAACGACAAAAGAGGAGTTTGTCAATTCAATACAGGAAGCACTACTGCAGAATTCCGCCACTGCTGTCCGGCAGAGAAAGTCCTTCGCCCAATCCAATTCTTGGACGGCTAGGGCTCAAGCTTTTGATGTGGCTTTAGATCAAGTATTGGCGGTAAAATCGGGGAGCCCTATTCCTGTGGAGCGCTAGTCAGAACCAAAAGTTCAGGCTAAAGCAAGGTGAATCAATCCTTCATCAAGCCCTAAAACTGAAAATTATGACATCAGTTTCTAAAAATATAGGTTCGAGTGTGTTCCGTGAAAAACCACTGGTTTTGCTGCCCATACTGATGGCAGCAGCGATTGGTGGCTTGATCGGACTGCTGGACGTGAAGTGGGCCCTGGTAGCTGCTATGGTTCCACTCATAATTTTATTCTTTGGTAAGATTATTTTGAGTCCTGGCTTCGGGGTGTTTACCGCCTTGGTGGCCTCATTCGTGGTCCTAGGGATCAGCCGGTATATTGCTTATCCCTGGGGTTTAAGTGTGGATATTATCTTGGTAGTAGCTTGGGTCGGCCTTTTATTTCATAAAATCCAAGACCGAGATTGGAGCCCCTTCTTCAATGATATCGTTTGGTGGTCCATTGTTTGGTATGGCTACATTATTCTGGAACTAGTAAACCCGGAAATGCCTGGCGTTTCTGCTTGGGGTTATGCCATGAGAGGGATTGGGTTTTATCAGCTGTTAGGTTTTACCTTGGCTTTTGCCTTTCTGCGGCATCACAAGTACATGCGGCAATTTGTCAATATCATTTTGGGGATATCCGTTTTAGGCGCTTTGTGGGGCTTGAAACAACAATTTATGGGACTGGATGCCGCAGAGGAGTATTGGCTTTGGGAAGGTGGTCATGCCAAGGAACATGTATTGCATGGCGTCCTAAGAGTTTTTTCTTTTTACAGTGATGCCGGACAATTTGGAGCCTCGCAGGCCATGGTTGCCTTGATGTGCGGGATACTTTTCGTAGGCCCATTCTCCTGGAAAACTAGAATAATCTATGCGCTGGTTGGAGCAATTACTTTGGTCGGCTTTCTGTACTCCGGTACCAGGGGCGCTGCTGCTGTACTATTAGGAGGGGCTGTGCTGTATTTGTTCCTTTCCAAGAATATTAAAATTCTCATGGCAGGCCTAATTATGCTAGGGGTGGCCTATTACGGCTTAAAGTATACTTATGCTTTTCATAGCTTCCAACCTGTAGCTCGCCTTAGAACAGCGCTTGACGCGAATAATCCTTCCTTGCAAGCACGCCTTAGAAATCAGCAAACTTTTTCTCAGTATTTATACACACGTCCGTTCGGCGGTGGGATTGGTTCCTCCGCCTATTGGGGTGAACGATTCAATCCGAATTCGCTCTTGGCTAGGACTCCAACCGACAGCTATTATGTACGTATTTGGGTAGAAACTGGTTTGGTAGGTATTTGCTTGCATGTTCTCATGTTGGGCTATTTTTTAGGAAAAGGATGCGGTATTGTCTGGCATTTAAAGGACCCGTCTTTACGGTATCGAGCCATGGCTCTATTGGCCGGTTTTTTTGGAATCCTGGTAGCTAGCTATGGAAATCAGGTGTATAGTCAGTTCCCGACAGGAATTATCATGGCTATTGCCATTCCATTGATCTGCATGAGCCCAATGTATGATAAGATGATTGCAAAAGAAAAAGAGGAAGCCTTATGATGACCTGGATAGGGGTGAGTGTTTTTGCCTTGGTGCTGAGTTATTTAGGTTGGGGGGTTATATATCAACTAATCTTTTCCTTGGCAGGCCTTCTGTGGAAAGAAAATGAACTTCCACCGGTAGGGAAACATCGAACGCTTGCCGTATTAATCCCAGCCTATAAGGAAGATAATGTGATTGTTGAGGTAGCAGCAGAGGCACTGCAACAAGATTATCCTAGAAATAAGCTTGAAGTGTTTGTTCTTGCGGACAGCCTTCAAGAACAAACACTAACCCAGCTGGATGCAACTGGAGTGGAAACCATCACTGTTTCCTTTGAACAAAGTACCAAGTCGAAAGCCCTCAACAAGGCTTTGGAAGTCATTCCAGAAAACGCCTTTGATATCATTGTTATCCTCGATGCAGATAATGTTATGTCACCAAACTTTCTTTCTCAGATCAATGGGGAGTTTGAATTAGGACATCGAGTGGTACAAGCCTGTCGAGCTGCCAAGAATTTCAATACCTCTATGGCCGTTTTGGATGGGATAAGTGAGGCTGTGAATAACCATATTTTGTGCAAAGGCCAAATGGAGTTTGGTCTATCGGCGCGTCTAGCGGGATCAGGAATGGCCTTTGATGCTAAGCTCTTCCGGAGAGTAATGCCAGAAATTGATGCCATTGGTGGTTTTGATAAAGCACTAGAACTTTCTTTAACTAACCAGGGTGAACGGATTTACTATACCGAACAGGCTAACATCTATGATGAAAAGGTGAGCAAGCCGGAGCATTTTAGTAGACAACGAAGCCGATGGATTGCTGCCCAATTCCACTATGCGAGAAAGTTCTTTCCACATGCCTTGGGTACTTTCCTTAAGACCGGAAACATCGATTATCTCAATAAGGCTACGCAAATGCTATTGCCTCCTCGTTTAATCACGCCCGGTATTTTGGCCATAGGGGGAATCTTATGTTGGTTCCTAGGGTATACGGAGCTGAGTATTGGCTTTGCTGTAGTACTTTTCTTTAATATCATTTCCTTTTTGATTGCTATGCCGGCTTATAGTTGGCAACGGCCATATATAGATGCTTTGCTTCGCCTACCGCTGGTCTTCCTATTTGCGCTGAGATCCTTGGTGGGAATTGGTAAGGCCAATAAGAAATTCATCCATACTCCTCACGGGGAGACTATTGAAACCACAAAATGATTTAGACTATGCTTGGATCAGGAATGCCATGGGGTATCATTTTAAGTTTTTTTGCTATGGGACTGATGGCTGGTTTGCTAAGTGCCAGGGTTGCCCGTCAAAAGTCAGATAAGTAGGGTAGCAATGGGTCAATCCTCTCTTCTAAAATCTAGCAGTTATTCCTTATTGGGTTACGCCGCCCAGTTGGGCCTGGCGTTTGTTAGCTTTTTGTTGTTGGTAAGGGCTATGTCTCCCTACGATTTTGGTGTTTGGGTACTGTTTTTAACCCCTACCAGCTTCGCAGAAATGGGTAGAATTGGCCTGACCCAAAATGCAGTGGTCAAGTTTTATGTCGAATTAGAAGGAGAGCAATCTAAAATATTAACCGCTGGCTTAATCTTAAATACCCTTTGTACCCTTGTCCTATCGATAATGCTCATTGCCCTAAGTTATCCGTTGGCTGTTTTATGGTCAGCACCTGAACTGCCAGCGCTAATGATCTGGTATCCTATCATCGCTTTAGTGCATGGAACAGCACGTTATTTTGACACTGCGCATATGGGCCAACAGGATTTTAAAGGGATTTTTTGGTCAAAACTGCTCTATGGTATCAGCTTTATTCTCGCAATCGCTTGGCTTTGGTGGAGTATGGGAACAGTAGAGCTCCAATATTTGCCGTTGCTTCAGTTGCTAGCTGCTATTCCTTCTTTATTGGTTTTTGGAGTTTATCGAAGATCTGTATTGCGTTTTGGTGAGCTGAGTAAAGAATGGATTTACAAGATCTTCCATTTTGGAAAATTTGTGTTGGGGACCAATTTCAGTTCCATGTTTTTTAATAAGGTTGATCTCTTGATGCTTGCCTTTTTTATGAATCCGGTGGCGGTCGGGCTATACAATGTTGCTACACGGATAACTAATTACATGGAAGTGCCGATGTCTGGTATTTCACAGGCTATCTATCCGCGTCTGGCTCAGGTCGGGCATGAACAAGGATACTTTAAGGTAGGGGCCTTGTACGAACGTTCAGTGGGCTATCTCTTGGCGCTAACCATCCCCATTGTTGGAATCGTATTTTTCTTTCCACAACTCATTATTCAAGTGGTTGCGGGAAAACAATATCTGGAGGCCGCTCCTGTGCTAAGCATCCTTGTGATTGCGGTCTTAGTTAAGCCTTGGGGGCGTTTGTTCGGCATTACGCTGGATGCCATTGGAAAGCCCAAGCTAAACTTCTACTTTCTGCTGATTGGATTGTTGTTAAACATCATCCTAAATGGAATATTTATTCAAGTATGGGGTATACGTGGAGCCGCCTTTGCCACGCTGATCTCCCTGTGGAGTTTTGTGATCGCTGGGCAGCTATTTATAGCTAGAATAATCCCTATCCGTCAGTCAGAAATTTGGAGGAGGTTCCTGATCTTTTATAAGCAACCTATAACCGAATTAAGAATGCAAAACCTCTGAAACATAGTACGATGAACATAGTCTTTGGAAGAATGCAGGATCAAATGAGCGGACGGATGCGCAAGTATCCAACTTTAGCTCGAATCATACGCCGGATTTTCGGCTATACTTTGGTGGGTAATTATGCACGAGCCCTGACCTTTAAGCGATTACTAGAAGAAATTCCAGGTGATCAACTGACCAAGATCATGGACTTGGGTTGTGGTTACGGAGAGTATGCTTTCATGATGGCAGAGGCTTTTCCTGAAGCCGAGGTTACCGCCTTGGATCTCAATGCTAAATCTGTACAGGATATTGAAAGATTGGCCCGCAAGAATGGCTTCCAGAATTTGCAAACCCACATTGGCCCAATCGACACCTTAGAAGCATCTAATGACTCTTATGATTTCATCTTTTCAGTAGATGTTTTTGAACATATTAAGGAAGAAGAGATGCCCTTTGCACAGGCGTATGAAAAATTGCGTCCAGGGGGACATCTATTGGTGAAAATTCCAAATCGTGATCAACTAACCATATTGCCTGAATCCTGGTTTGAAGAACATCACGATTGGCTGGAGGATGAACATATCGGTCAGGTCTACGATCTCGAAGGATTAAGTGGACGAATGGAGAAAGAAGGGTTTGAAGTTGTTTACCAAGCCTATGGAGATGGATGGTGGAGCCGTTTGGGATGGGAATTGGGTTATTTATCGCATAAAGCTGGCCCTGTTTTGCAATTGCTTTGCCTACCCCTAGCCAAGTTGATGGTACGGGTTGACATGCTTTTTGCACATCGTAAGGGAGGCAACACGATCCAAGTGATCGGCAGAAAAAGCAACAAGTAGTGAGCCAGGATTCGCCAAATAGCAGCCCTTTGGTTTCCATCATATCGGTCAATTTCAGACAAGCTGAGTTGACCTTCGATTTCTTGGAGTCACTCCAGAAGATCGACTACACGCCGGTGGAGACTTGGCTGGTTGATAATGGTTCGTTAAGCGATCGGACCGATGAATTTCGATCACATTATCAGGGTGTTGAAGTTCTGGTAAGCCCT